>OBLV0100000666.1_pt1 | contig 10469 bp, 6 predicted proteins | sample 1520071 | NCBI WGS metagenome assembly OBLV01 (sample SAMEA3888446, study PRJEB22518) | metagenome | reverse complement strand
GGTCAACGGCTTCGCCATGGGCGGCGGCTGCGAGATCGCCCTGGCCTGCCACCTGGTCGTGGCCGACACCACGGCCCAGTTCGCGCTCAGCGAGGTCCGGGGCAGCCTGATCAGGCCGCCGGCCCCCGCGACCAGGCCGACCCTGACCTCGCTGAGCGCGAACTGGGCCGTGGTGTCGGCCACGACCAGGTGGCAGGCCAGGGCGATCTCGCAGCCGCCGCCCATGGCGAAGCCGTTGACCGCGGCGATGACCGGCTTGGGCATGCTGGCCCGGCTGGTCAGCCCGGCGAACCCGTTCTTCGGCACCCACATGGGCTTACCCGAGGCGGAGTAGACCAGGTCGTTGCCTGCGGAGAAGGCCTTCTCCCCCGCTCCGGTCAGGATCGCGACCCACAGGTCGTCGTCGGCGAAGTAGGCGTCGAAGACGTGGTCGAGTTCGTCGTTCGCCATCGGGTGCAGGCTGTTCCTGGACTCGGGGCGGTTGATGGTGACCTCGAGCAGGTGGCCGTCCCGGCGGACCAGCACGTGCTCGTACGCCTCGCGCAGCACCGGCGGCTCCGGCGGGAACAGTTCGTCCATGCGCTCCCGGCTGGTGGCGACGCGGTTACCGAAGCCGAACGACCGGACGTAAACCGCCTGGCCGATCGGCTCTTTCGCGGTACTGAGCAGGTCCTCCAGGCCGGGGTCCCCGCTCTTGGCGACGAAGCGGCGACCGTCGCGGTCGAGCCGGCCGACGACGATGCCGGTGCGGCCGCCGTCGCGGCGGTGGGTGACGGTGTAGGTCTCGATAGTGGCCGGCCCGTCGGCCCGGCGGGCCTGCCCGGGCGCGGGCCAGCCGTCGATCTCGGCCTGCAGGTCGGCGCTGCGGTCCGGCGTCCAGGCGGCCGGGGTGGTGGCGTACACCCCGGCCGAGTACTTGCTCATGATGCCGCCGTTGGCGCCGACCAGGCCGTAGCTGCCCGGCGCGCGGCGGGCACGCTGCACCGTCTCGGCGATGGCGTGCATGGAGTAGTTGTTGCCCGCGCCGCCGAAGAAGGGCAGGCCGCCGGTGAGGGTCAGGCCGCGCGGATCGGCGGGATCGAGGCCGAGACCGTCGCAGATGTTGAACACCGGCGCGGGGAAGCAGCTGTACAGGTCGATGGTGGCCAGGTCATCCGCCTTGATGCCGGCCACGGCGAGGGCATGCCGCACCGCCATGGCCGAAGCCGGGCTCGCGGACAGGTCGGCGCGGTCAAGCATGTCCCGTTCGCGCAGGTCGGCGTGGCCATGCAGGAACACCCAGCGGTCGGCGGGCACGCCCAGCCGGCGGGCCGCGGCGACCGACATCAGCAGCACGGCGGCGCCCTGGTTGACCTTCTCCCGCGCCACGATGTAGCGGGTGTACGGATCGGCGATGGGCCGGTTCGCCTCGGTCGGCGTGACCAGTTCCTCCGGGGTGCGCTCGACCGGCGCGGCGGCGTGCGGGCTGGCCGCCGCGACCCGGGTGAACGGGGCGAACAGCGCACCCATCGCGGCCGCGTACTCCTCGCGGGTCTGCCCGAGGCGAGCGCGCCGGGCGTTGTCGATCAGCGCGTACTGGCTGGGCGCGCCCGTGAGCCCGTGCGCGGCCTGGTGCCGGGACATCATCCCGGCGAGCCCGTACCCGCGGTCTTCCAGGCTGCCGTCGGCGTGCTCGCCGAAGTCGGGCCGCTCGGGCCGGTCCTGCGCCTGGGCGAAGTGCTCGACCGTGGAGATGGCCTCCGAGCCGAAGATCAGCGCCACCTCGCTGCCGCCGCGCGCGATGACCGCGGCGAACTCGTTGACCAGATGCTGCGGGGCCTGCCCGCCGCTGACCTCCAGGACCGCGCGGGCTGGGCTCGCGGCGATCCGGCCGGCCACGGAGCGGGGGTAGTTATCCGAACGGCCCAACGGTGCCCGTGCCCGCGGATGGGAATTCTCGAACTGGCGGATACCGATCACCACGTCGATCGCCGCCGCGACAGCAGCGGGCTCGGCCCCGGTGTCGTCCAGCGCCTCGCGGGCCGCGTCGGCAGCCAGGTCCACCGGGGAGCGCCGCCGGTAGCCGGGCTCGCCGAGGCGCTCGGAGGACTGGCCGACGCCCACGACCACCGGGGTGCGCGGGTCGAGGGAAGGGTGGTTTTCCGGGGTGCGGGGGCCGACGGACGGCTGGCTCATGACAGGGTCCCGAGTTCACGGATCCGCTGTTCGCAGTCGGCGACGATCTGCCGGGTGATCTCGTCGGCCGGCCTGATCTGCTCGAAGGAACCGACCACCTGGCCGACGAAGAACGACTCGAGCCGGAGCGCGCCCTCGTGGCCCGTCCGGGCGGCCGCGTCGATCCGCTGCCACGCCTCGTTGACCAGCATCGGCTGCAGCGGCAGGGACAGCGGCGCCGGGCTGCCGGGCTGCTCCCACTCCTCGTGCCAGGCGCTGCGCAACTGGCGGGCCGGCTTGCCGGTCCTGGTCCGCGAGCGCACCGTGTCCGAGCTGGTGGCCCCCAGGAACTTGGCCTTGATGGCCTGGTTGGCCACGTCTTCCTCGCTGGCCAGCCAGACCGACCCGCACCAGACGCCGGCCGCGCCGAGCGCCAGGGCGGCGGCCATCTGGCGGCCGGACGCGATACCGCCCGCGGCCAGCACCGGGCGCCCGGCCGCGATGTCGACGATCTCCGGGGTGAGCACCATAGTGGCGATCGTGCCGGTGTGGCCGCCGGCCTCGGTGCCCTGCGCGATCAGCAGGTCGACGCCGGCCTCGATCTGCCGGATCGCGTGCCGAGGCTGCCCGACCAGGGCGGCGACGGGCACGCCCTGCTTCCTGGCCCGGTCGACGAGGCCGGCCGGCGGCGGTCCCAGCGCGTTGGCGATCAGCCGGATCGGGTGGCGGAAGGCCACGTCGAGCAGGGGGGCAGCGCCGTCCGCGGTGAGGCCGGCCGCGATCTCGTCGTGCTCGGGGTTCCCCGGGACCTCGGGGATCCCGTACCGGTCGAGCAGATCGGCGACGAAGGCGAGGTGCCCGTCCGGGATCTGGGCGCGCAGGCTCGCCACCAGGTTGGCCGGGTCGCCCGCTGCGAACTTCTCCGGGACGAGCAGGTCCACGCCGTAGGGCCTGCCCTCGGTCTGCTCGTCGATCCAGGTCAGCTGGGCGTCGAGCTCGGCCGGGGTATAGGCCGACGCGCCCAGCACGCCGAAGCCGCCCGCGTTGGTGACCGCGGCCACCACGCCGGGCGAGCGGTTGAACCCGACGATCGGGTGCGGCACGCCGACCAGGTCGGTGAAGGCGGTCCTCATCAGCTGTGCTCCCTCCAGGTGACCACGGCGTCGAGTGCCTCGATCCGGGTGCCGTCGACCAGTAGCGGGTTGACTTCGAGCGATTCCAGGTCCTCGCCCAGGGCCAGGGCGAGGTCGCCGATCCTGGCGATTACCGCGGTCAGGCCGTCGCGGTCGGCGGGCGCGGCGCCGCGGACCCCGTCCAGTACCGCGCGGCCGCGCAGCCGGTCCAGCAGGCAGCCGGCCTGCCGCGGCGTAACCGGCAGCGGCGCCAGCGCCGAATCCCGCAGCACCTCGACGAGCAGCCCGCCGAGCGCCACGGCCAGGATCGGGCCCCACTGCGGGTCGCGGACGACGCCGACGAGGAGTTCGGTGCCGCCATGACGCATCGGGCTGACCAGGACGCCGTCGATCCTGGCGCCGTCCGGGGCGGCCGCGGTCACCGCCTGGCAGGCCGCGCGGACGGCTTCCTCGCCGGGCGGGACGTCCAGCAGGACGCCGCCGGTGTCGCTCTTGTGCAGGATGTCCGGCGAGACGATCTTGACCGACAGCGGGCCGCCGAAGCTGGCGGCCGCCTTGACCGCTTCGTCGGCCGAGCCTGCCAGCCGGGCCGGAACGACCGGGACACCCGCGTCGGCGAGCAGGGTGCGGGCCTCCTGCTCGGACCACATCCCCTGGCGGCGGTCTGGCTCGGGCACCGGCACCGCGGCCGGCGGCGAGGCGGTCTCAACCGATCGGGTGGCCTCGGACCACCGGGCCACGTTGCGCAGCGCGACCACGGCCTGGCGCAGGCCGGGGATGACGTACGGCACCCCGCCCTGCGCCATCGACGCCCGGGTAAACCCGGTGACCGGCTGCATGACCTGGTTGACGTAGGCGGCCGGGCAGGACGCGGCTCGCATGCCGGCGCCGATCGCGTCCACGAACATCTGCCCCAGATAGGGTCGGCCCGTGTCGATCCAGGCGATGCTGTTGACGACGCCGATGACGCCGATCGAGGGGTCGGCCGACATGGCCTCGATCGACCGGGTGAAGATCGTCGGGTCGATGACGGCGGCGCCGGTGACGTCGAGCGGGTTCTGCACCGTCCCGTACGCGGGCATGATCGCGGCCAGCGCGTCCCGGGTCGACGGGGCGAGCTCGGGCAGGTCGGCACCGAGGTCATCGGCCCGGTCGGCGACGATGTCGCAGGCCCCGCCGGAGATCGACACGATGCCGATGCCCGGCCGGTCCAGCCGGCCGAGGGCAGCCGCGGCCCCGGCGGTGATCAGCATGTCCTCGATCGAGTCGACCCGGATCACGCCCAGGTCCGCGAAGACGGCGTCGATGACCCGGTCGTCACCGACCAGCGCGCCGGTGTGCGCGACCGCGGTGCGGGCGGACAACGCGCTGCTGCCCGCCTTGAGCACCACGATGGCCTTGCCCGCCTGCGCCGCCCGCCGCGCGGCCCGGCGGAACATCTCCGGATCGCGCACGGTCTCCATGAAGATGGCGACGGCCCGGGTACCCGGGTCGTCGACCAGGTAGTCCAGCACGTGCCCGGCCGTGATCATCGCCTCGTTGCCGAGCGTGACCAGGTAGGACAGGCCGACGTTGACCATCCGGGCGAAGTCCACCATGGCCGAGGAACTGGCCCCGCTCTGCGACAGCAGCGCCACCGGGCCGCTTTCGGCAGGCAGCCCCGGGATCGAGCAGACCGGCACGCCGTCGGTGAGGTTGGCGAAGCCGAGGTGGTTCGGGCCGAGCAGCACCATGCCGAGCCCGGCCGCGTGGTCGGCGAGCTCGGCCTGGGCGGCCCGGCCGGCCTCCCCCGCCTCGGCGTATCCGGACGACAGCACGCACGCGTTGCGGATCCCGGCGGCCGCCGCGTCGTCCACCGCCTCCAGCAGGCCGACCTGCGGCACCATCAGGTACGCCACGTCGACCGGCTCGCCGATCTGCGCGCACGAGGTGACGGCGGGCTGGCCATGTGTCTGCGTACCCCGCCGGCTGACCAGGTAGGTGTGGTCGGCGAAGCCGAACTCGACCAGGTTGTGGTAGGCGATCTGGGAGAAGACCGACTTGTCCGACGCGCCCACCAGCGCGACGCTGCGCGGCCGGAACAGGCTGGTCAGTCGTTCGCCGGTGATCTGGTACGGCATGACTGTATCCTAGACGGTAAACGTTCAGTAATCGATGCCAGGGGGCGCGGTGAGCACGACGCACGTGACGCCGGGACGCCCGCGCGACCCCGGGGTGGACCGCCGCATCGCCCGGGCCGCGCTGGACCTGTTCGCCGACGCGGGCTGGGCCGGATTCGCCATGGAGGCGGTGGCCCGCCGGGCCGGAGTCGGGAAGGCCTCGCTGTACCTGCGCTGGAACAGCAAGGAGGCGCTGCTGACCGACGCGGTGACGTGGCGGCTGGCCCGGGTCGCGGGCGTGGACACCGGCACGCTGCGCGGAGACCTGGTGGAGCTGGCGACCCAGATGCTCGACATCTACGCGGGCGACGCCAGCCGCGTCGCGCTCAGGCTCGGGCTCGAGGCCGCCGCCATCCCGGGGGTCGCCGAGCACTACGCGCAGATGCGGCACGCGCAGGTCCTGGCGGCGCGGGACATCGTGCGCCGCGGCATCGACCGCGGCGAGCTCGCGCCGGACACCTCGGTCACGCTGCTGCTGGACACCCTCATCGGCGGGGCCATGATGCACGCCATGGTCACGCCGGACGACCGCCGGGCCGATCTGGCCCGCAGCACCGGGGCCTACGCGGCCCAGCTGGTCAGCTTCCTGCTCCGCGCCGTCACCCCGGCCTGACGGGCGCGCCCAGGGCCTGGGTTTATAGATCCCGGGCCGCCCGGGACATATGTCCCGTGACAGCGGGACCGTAAGGCGCCATCGTATGTATGTGGCTGTGGACGTCCCGGTGAACGTGCGGCCAGCCCGGTGGCCGACGGTGGCCGGGCTGTCGTGGGCTGCCGCCGCGCTCACGGCGGTCTTGGCGATCGGCGGGATCGTGCTGGGAGCGCTCGGCCCCGACGTGTCCATCTTCCTGCTGCCGGCGCCGCTGGCCTACGCCTGGATGGGGTGCGTGCTGCTGGCCCGCCGGCCCGGTCATCCGATGGGCCCGCTGCTCTGCCTGATCGGGCTGGCGGACGTGTTCGCCACGGTGCCCTATACCTACGTGCGGTACACCTTGGTCCACGCGCCCGGTTCGCTGCCGTTCTCGACCGCGGCGCTGTGGATCAACAACTGGGCCTACGCGCCCGCCACCAGCCTGGGCGGCATGGTCCTGTTGCTGGTCTTCCCCGACGGCAGGCTGCTGTCGCGGCGGTTCCGGCCCGCGCTGTGGGCCGCGCTGGCGTTCATCCCGCTGGCCATCGCCGGTTTCGCCTTCTACCCGCAGGACCTGGGCCCGCTGTTCCGCCACCGGCACAACCCGTACGTCATCCCGCGGCTCGACTGGCTCTTCGAGACGTGCGCGGTCCTGGCCATCGTGTGCGGTGTCGTCGCGGTGGCGGGCGCGGCGGCGAGCCTGACTCTGCGCTGGCGCCGGGCCGACCGGGTCGGGCGCCAGCAGCTCAAGTGGCTGCTGGCCACGCTGCCGTTCACCATCGCCTCGCTGATCGCCACCCTGGTCTTCCCGGGCACGTGGAGCCTGGTCCTGGCGCTGCCGGCCGGCATCTTGATGCCCATCGCGATCGGGATCGCGGTCCTGCGGTACCGGCTCTACGAGATCGACATCCTGCTGAACCGGGCCGTGCTGTACGGCATGCTGACCGCGGGGATGGCCGGGGTCTACCTGGCCGTGGTCGTGGCCGTCCAGTCTTTCCGCTCGGTCTTCGGCCTGAAGGGCAGCGGGCTGGCCGTGCAGGTCATCGCGACCGTGCTGGCCGCCGCCGCGCTGTGGCCGCTGCACGACCGGGTGCAGCGCCGGGTGGACCGGCTGTTCTACGGCGACCGGGGCGTACCCTACGAGGCCCTGGCCCGGCTCGGCCGGCGGATCGAGGAAGCGGCCGACCCTGAATCCGCGCTGAGCTCCGTCGTCAAGACCATCGCGGACAGCCTGCGGCTGCCGTACGCGGCGCTCGAACTGCGGCTCGGCGACGGGTGGAGCCCGGCCGCGGCGCACGGCGAGGCCCCGCCTCAGGTGGTCGCGTTCCCGCTGACCTTCCAGCGGGAGACCGTCGGGCGGCTCCTGGTGGGCACGCGGTCGCGCGGCGAGCAGCTCGGCCCGGACGACGTGCGGCTGCTGGCTGACCTGGCCCGTCAGGCCGGGCCGGCCGCGCACGTGGTGGCGCTGCGCCGGGCGCTCGACGCGTCCCGGGCGGGCCTGGTCACCGCGCGGGAAGAGGAGCGGCGGCGGCTGCGCCGCGACCTGCACGACGGCCTCGGCCCGACGCTGGCTGGCCTGACGCTGGGCCTGGACACGGCCCGGGCGCGGTCGGCGAGCCAGCCCGAGCTGCAGGAACTGCTGGGCAAGCTCAAGGCGGAGACGCAGCGGGCGGTGGCCGATGTGCGCCGTATCGTCTACGGCCTGCGGCCACCCACGCTCGATGAGTTCGGCCTGGTCGGGTCGCTGCGCGAGGAGGTCGGACGGCTGCAGTACGAGGCGCCCTCGCTCAGCGTCAGCCTGGACGCTCCGGCCGAGGACCTGACCGACCTGCCCGCGGCGGTCGAGGTGGCCTGCTACCGGATCGTGACCGAGGCGCTGACCAACATCACGCGGCACGCCATGGCCACGAAGTGCACGGTGCTGATCCGGCTGGACAAACAGGACCTGGACGTGGAGGTGCGCGATGACGGAGTGGGCCTGCCGGAAGGCTGGCGGGCCGGCGTCGGCATCGCGTCGATGCGCGAGCGCGTCACCGAACTCGGCGGCGACCTGGTGATCGAGCCCAGCCTTCCGCACGGCACCAGGATCAATGCCCACCTGCCCGCCCGGGAGCAAGAATGAGCGAACCGATCCGGGTCCTGATCGCCGACGATCACCCGCTGTTCCGCGACGGGCTGACCGCCCTGCTGACCGACGGCCAGGACACCGAGCTGACCGGGGCCGCCACCAGCGGGACCGAGGCCGTCGAGCTGGCCAGGGAAACCCAGCCGGACGTGGTCATCATGGACCTGCACATGCCGGGGCTGAACGGCATCGAGGCCACCCGCCGCATCGTGGCGGACAGCCCGCACATCACGGTGCTCGTGCTGACCATGTTCGACGACGACGACTCGATCTTCTCCGCGCTGCGCGCCGGCGCCCGCGGCTACCTGCTCAAGGGCGCCGACCAGGAGCAGATCCGCGCCGCCGTCCAGGCCGCCGCCAACGGCGAGATCATCTTCGGGACGCAGCTGGCCGCCCGCATGCTGGCCTACTTCACCACTCCGGCCAGCGCCCCGGCGCCGGTGTTCCCGCAGCTGACCGACCGGGAGCGCGAGGTGCTCGACCTGGTCGCCCAGGGCCGGGCCAACATGGCCATCGCGACCAGGCTCGGGCTGAGCCAGAAGACGGTACGCAACCACGTCTCCAACATCTTGACCAAGCTGCAGGTCGCCGACCGCGCCCAGGCCATCGTCCAGGCCCGCGACGCCGGCCTGGGACACCAGTCCCGGGTCTGAGGGACATCCGGCGCCTTTCTCCCTGGCGGCGGTCCGTTTATTTCCCGGGCAAGTCGTGACGGGTGCCCCATGACGGCGGGACGCCCGGTCACGGAGTCTGTCTCCAATGGCTCGGCACGCTTGAGGAGAACCGGATCATGAGCACTGCGACCGCCAGCACCCTGATACCGCCGCAACTGACGGATTCCCCGGCCGACCCCACGGTCAGTGACCTGGTGGCCCGCGCTAAGGATGGTGACAGGCAGGCGTGGGACGCGCTGATCGAGCGCTACGCCCCGCTCATCTGGTCGATCTGCCGCAGGCACCGGCTCGGCCGGGCCGACGCCGACGACGTGGCCCAGAGCGTCTGGCTGCGCCTGGTCGACCAGCTGGACCGGGTCCGCGATCCGGCCGCGCTGCCCGGCTGGCTGGCCACGACCGCCCGGCGGGAGTGCCTGCGTGTGCTGGGCGCGACGCAGGGACCGCGCGCGGCCATGTACGCGCTGGACGTGGAGAGCCTGCCCGACGAGCGGGCCGGCGTGGCCGACCAGGGCCTGCTCGCCGCCGAGCGCCACGCCGCGCTGCGCGAGGCGTTCGACCAGCTGCCGCCGAACGGCAAGCAGCTGATCTCCCTGCTCATCGCCGACCCGCCGCTGCCCTACGCCGACATCAGCGCCCGGCTGGGCATCCCGGTCGGCAGCATCGGCCCGAACCGCAGCCGCTACCTGGACAAGATGCGCCGCCACCCGGCGGTCGCCGCCCTGATCAACGCATAGTCCCGCAGCCGCGGGGCAGGGGACCGGGACCCTGCGAGCGGAGGCGTCCATGAAGGGCTACGTCGTAACGGTAAGTGCGGTCGCGCTGATGGCCTCGTCGCTGGCCCTGGCCGCCCCGCAGGCGCGGGCCGCCGGCCTGACCGCCGCGCCAGGCGGTGCCGCCCCGGGTGGCCCGGGCGCCCAGTCCTACATGGGAACAGCCAGGAAAGACTGCTTCGGCACGGCCGCGAACACCGGGTCGAAGGCGTGGTACACGGTTGCGGACGGCGTGCTGTCCGACGTGTACAGCCCCACGATCGAGAACAGCAACGACGCGACCCTGCAGTACATCGTCACCGACGGCAAGAGCTTCACCGCCCTGCAGCAGCGGGACATGACCTACACGGTCAGCTCGCCGGATCCCAGTGGCATGGTGTGCGAGGTGACGAGCACCGACGCCGCGCACGGCTTCAAGCTGGTCACCGACTACCTCACCGACCCGAGCCGGGACAGCGTGGTCATGCGGACCCGCCTGCTGCCGCTGGCCGGGGCCTCGGTATCCGGCCTGAAGGTCTACGCCCGCTGGGACGCCACCATCGACAACACCGGCGGCGGGGGCGCCAAGAACCAGGGCGCCAACGACGCGAGGATCGACCCCGCTACCACCGCCCTGGTCGCCTCGGACACGCAGGCGCCCAGCGGCCCGTTCGCGGCGCAGGTCACCGGCGCGGTGCTGGCGAGCCGGCCGTTCAAGGCCGCGTCCAGCGGCTTCGCCGGCACGCCGAGCGACGGGCTGAGCCAGCTCGACGCGCACCGCCAGCTCGTGAACCAGTATCAGACGGCGACCAACGGCAACGTGGTGCAGACCGCCGAGGTAGAT
>OBLV0100000665.1_pt1 | contig 10476 bp, 9 predicted proteins | sample 1520071 | NCBI WGS metagenome assembly OBLV01 (sample SAMEA3888446, study PRJEB22518) | metagenome | reverse complement strand
CACCGAGATCTACACTCTTTCCCTACACGACGCTCTTCCGATCTCGGACGCGAACCGCGATGATCGACCGGTCGGCGAGAAAGCCGAACCCACGCCGGCCGTACTGCCACGGCGGGACCGCGTACTCGGCAGTGTCTGGGCATACCGGCTTCCGTGCCCCGTCCCGCAAGGCATACAGATTCCACCAGCCGGACGCGTCCGATGCCCAGTGCAGCACGCCGTCTGGCGACCACAGCGGTGTCAGGACCGACTCCGTGTCACCTCCCGCGATTAGCACCGGCTCGGCGAGGGTGAGATCGGCGCTGACGTCAGCGACCCACAGCTCGGTGCCGTCCCACGGCATCCTCGGCTTGCGCCAGCTGAGCCAGGCCAGCTTCGAGCCGTCGGGGCTGATCCGCGGCGCGGCGTAGAAGTCCTCGCCGGCGGCGAGGAGGCGGGGTGTCCACGAGCCGCCCAGGCTCACCGCGACGACCTCGTGGCGCACCGGCTCGTCCGGACGGTGCGTCTCGCGCACGTACGCCGCCCAGCGGCCGTCAGCCGCGGCCGACCCGTCAGCGAACCGGACCGCCCGCGGGTCTGGCGGGGGCGGCGTGAGCGGCTGCGGTGTCCCGCCCGGCCGCACTTGGTAGAGCCGCTGATCGTCGCGGCCGCTGTACACAACGGCGCCTGTCGCCGTCACGAGATACGAACCCCCGCCGTACTCCCAGGCAAGCGTGCCGACATCGACATACTCCGGGGTCACTGGCCGTGCGGTTCCTGCGGACGTGGCATGCATAACGCGCGAGCCGCCCGTGTCGTAGCTGTGCTCGAGCCACCACACGCCGCCGGCCGCGGCTGTCACTTCGGTCCGCTCCACACCGCCCGCCACGCTCTCGGGCGTGAAATCAGCTGTGCTCACCATGTCGAGTGCGAGTGTCATCCGACTGGGCGCCGTACGCGCGGATCGAGTGCTGCGACCGCCAGGTCAGACAGTGTCATCGCTCCCACGGTCAGGAGCCCGGTGAAGGTCACGACGCCGACCGTGACCGGGTAGTCGAGGTTCTGGATCGAGTTGACCGCGACGAACCCGAGTCCGGGAAGGCCAAAGATCAGTTCCACGAACAGCACGGCCCCGATCGCCGCACCCACGTCGAGCCCGAGCAGGGTGATGATCGACGGCGCGACCACTCGACCGATGTGTGCCCGCAGAATGCGTGGCCGTCCGGCGCCCTTCGACCGAGCGGTGCGCACGTAGTCCTCGTCGAGCTGTTCGAGCACGAGTGCCCGGACGAAACGAGCGTAGAAACCCGTGAACCCGAGCGCCAACGCGAGGCCAGGGAGCAGCAGGTGGTGCAGCCACTGCCACGGGTTGGACGTCAGTGACACCCAACCCTCGATCGGAAACACGTTGATGCTGGCTCCGAGTGGAATACCGAGGAACCGACCCTGGTTGGGTTCGAACGCGAGCAGATAGGAAAGAATCGGCGCGAGCCAGAAGACCGGGGTGGCGATCGCAACCTGGGCGCATATGGTCAGGAACCGGTCGGTGAACGTCCGGGGGTGGAGCGCGGCGATCAGTCCGATCGGGACCGCCATCATGATCCACAGCACGACCGACACCGCGATGAGTGACATGCTTACGTACGCGGCGGGCAGGATGATCTGCGTGACCGGTCGGCGCTGGAGGAACGAGTAGCCGAAGTTGCCGTGCACGATGTGGTCCAGGAAGTTGAGGTACTGGACGTAGAACGGCTTGTCGGTTCCGAGGAGGTGGGCGACGCGCGCGATCTGGGCAGGGGTCGCGGCATGACCGGCGACCCGCTGCGCCGGGCTGGCGCCGGTGACATCCGAGATGACATAGAACAGCAAGTAGGCCAGGAGAGTGACCAGCAGGACCTGTCCGACCGCGATCAGCAGCCGCCGGGCCACGAACTTCATCGGATCGAGCCTCTCACGGCGAACGCGTCGCGCAGCCCGTCGCCCAGTTGGTTGAACGCAAGCGTCGTGAAGACGAGCGCCAGACCTGGGATCAGAGCGACCCAGATCTGCTGACGGTAAAGGTCGCTGGTGACACCGTCGGCGATCATCTGCCCCCAGTCGGGGGTCGGCGGGCGGACACCGAGGCCCAGATACGACAGCCCCGCCTCGAACAGGATGTTGAGCGCCACGACTCCGGTCGCATAGACGATCAGTGGTGCCGTCAGCTGGGGGAGAAGGTGCCGACGCATGATCGTGAAGTGGCCGAGCCCGATCGAGCGCGCCGCCTCGACGAACTGCTCGCCGCGCAGCGCCAGGACCGCGTTACGGACGATCCGCGCCGGGTAGTACCAGCTGAACAGCGCTATGACGACGATCGAGTTGACGAGGCCGGCGCCCAGCACCGCCGCGAGGCCGATCGCGAACAGCATCGACGGGAACGCCATCGCGGTCTCGATTCCCCGCGAGATCACGGCGTCGAGCTTGCCGCCGAAGTAGCCGGCGATCATCCCCAGCACGAGGCCGATGAACAGGGCGACCGCCGTGGCGCCGATGCCGACGGCGAGCGTCGCCCGCGCCCCGTACAGGAGGCGTACGAGCATGTCCCGGCCCAGGCGGTCCGTCCCGAGGATGAAGAACGCGCCATGCGGATTGGGCTGGCCGTTGTTACCGATCTCGTGGCTGAACGGAGGCAACGGGATGCCGTTGAGATTCAGTCCGTTGAAGAACTGCTGGTTGGATCCGTGCCCGGTCAGTGCCGCGGCGATCGGCGCGCCGATGGTCGCGAGCAGAAGCAGGACGACAAGAAAGACCGCGGCGACGATCGTCGCCCTGTCGGCGAGCAGGCGTCGCAGGAAGCGGGCGCGGAAGCTGACACCCAGCGTCGGGTCGACCGTGACCGGGTCGGTGAGTCCGGCGTTCTGGCCTGCCGAGACGCTCATCGCGTCGTCCCCGGCTCGATCGGGAAGTGACAGGCGAAGCTGTGGGATCCGCCGCTGGGCGTGAGCGGCGGGACTTCGTCGCGGCAGCGCTGCTGGGCCCGGGGGCAACGGGGATGGAACGGGCATCCCGCCGGAGGGGACAACGGGCTCGGCGGATCCCCGGTCAGCGGCGCGCGACCCCGGGCGCGCGTCAGGCGCGGGTTGGGAATCGGGGTCGCGGCCAGCAGGGCGGCCGTATACGGATGCCGTGGAGCGGCGAACAGTTCGGAGACCGTCGCGGTCTCCATCACCCGGCCCAGGTACATGACGAGCACCCGGTCGCAGAACCGTCGCACGATGTCGAGGTTGTGGGTGATGAACAGGTATGAGAGGTGCAATTCGTCCCGCAAGTCGCCGAGCAGGTTGAGGATCTGCGCCTGGGCCGACACGTCGAGCGCGGACACCGGCTCATCGCAGACGAGCAGCTTGGGGTGCAGCGCGAGCGCCCTCGCAATCCCGATCCGCTGCCGCTGGCCGCCGGAGAACTCGTGCGGGAAGCGGCTGAGGTGCTCCGGGTTCAGCCCGACCTCGGTGAACAGCTCCCGCACACGCGCCTCGATGTCCTGCTTTGAGCCCGTCCGCGCCTCGCGGAGCGGTTCGCCGACGATCGATGCGGCTCGAAGCCGGGGGTTGAGCGAGCCGAATGGGTCCTGGAACACCATCGCCGCGTCGCGGCGCAGCGGCCGGAGTTGGTTGGCCGGGGCGTGCGTGATGTCGATGCCCTCGAACATGATCTTGCCCGCCGTTGGGACCAGCAGACGGAGGACGCAGCGCGCCAGCGTGCTCTTTCCGCACCCGGATTCGCCGACCACGGCCAGCGTCTCGCCCGCGCTCAGCGAGAACGACACGCCCTGCACGGCGTGAACGACGCCTCGTGTACCGAACAGACCCTGTCCAACCGGGAAGTCCTTGACGAGCCCGGTCACGCTCAGTAGAGCCGGGTTGCCGTTGCGATGTTGTTCGGCGTTCACCACTGGACTGTGGAAAGGACGGACGTTTGCTCGGCGCCTTTACGTAGCCGGGCATCGTCGAGGTGGCACGCGGTGACGTGAGTCCCGTCGCCGTCGGGGGTCTGGCGCAACAGCGGTATCGCGTCGCGGCAGACGTCGAGCGCGTGCGGACAGCGAGGATGGAAACGACACCCACTCGGCGGGTTGAGGAGCGACGGCGGGGTGCCACCGATCGTGCGTGCGCGTGCGGCCTTGGCGTCGACGCTCGGCATCGACCCGAGCAGGCCCCACGTGTAGGGATGGCTCGGACGCTCGAGCACGGCCTCGACGGTGCCACTCTCAGCAATCCGGCCGGCGTACATGACGACCACGTGGTCGCATACCTCCGCCACCACTCCAAGGTCGTGGGTGATCAGCACGATCGCCGAGTTGGCTCGAGCGCACAGGTCGCGAAGGAGATCGAGGATCTGTGCCTGGGTGGTGACGTCGAGGGCGGTCGTCGCCTCGTCCGCCACGAGGACCGCCGGATCGTTGATCAACGCCATCGCGATCATCACGCGCTGGCGCATGCCGCCCGACAGCTCGTGGGGATAGGCCTTCATCCGCTCGGCGGGATCGGGGATGCCCACCCTGGCCAACATCTCGATCGCGAGCGCCTTCGCATCGGCCTTGGTCTTCTTCCGGTGGAGCTTGATCGCCTCGAGCAGTTGTGCGCCGACCGACATCAGCGGGTGCAGCGAGGTCAGTGGGTCCTGGAAGATCATCGCGATCTGCCCACCCCTAATGGAGTCGAGCTGCTCCTCAGAGCACTCCAATAATTCGACTCCGTCGAACACGGCCGAGCCCGTGACCGTGGTGCGCTTCTCCGGTAGGAGCCCCACCAGCGATAGGCAACTGACCGACTTGCCGGAGCCTGACTCCCCAACGATGCCCAGAACGTCGCCCCGGTTCACCGACCAACTGACGTGGTCCACGGCATGGACCACGCCGTCCTCGCTCTGGATCTCCACCGACAGGTCCCGGACCGCCAGCAGCGGGGCGCTCCCTGCGTCCCGCTGCCGGTCGTCCGTACGAGCGCCTGCCTGCATGTCCAGAGCGACGCGCCTAGGCCCCGGCGTTCAGCTGCACTTGCCGAGGGTGGCGAACTCGACCAGGTAGACCGGTTGGATGATCGCGCCGCAGATGCCGCTGGCGAACAGCGTCACCCGGGTCGGATTCAGCAACGGTGCCCACGGGGCGTCGCCTGAGATGATCTGCTTGTCGAGCGCGTTCCACTGCTCCGAGGTGGCCTTCGTATCGAGACTCTCGATTTGCTTATTGACCGTCGGGTTGTTGTAACTCGCGTAGTTGTTGTTGCCGGTCGACGTGATGTTGTTGCCGTCGAGCAGCGGGTTGAAGAAGTCGTCCGGGTACGGGTAGTCCTGCGTCCACGTGTTTATGCCCATCGGGACGTGGTTCTTCGGGACGCTGATCACCCCGCCGTTGACGGAGTCAGGGGCGGTGGTGATGTTCACCTTGATCCCGATCGGCGCGAGGTCCGCCTGGATCACCTGGGCCACCTGTGCGTAGCCGGGCTGGTCGCTCAGCGTTCGCAGAGTGAGGCTCACCGGGGTAGTGACCCCGGCCGCCTTCATCAGCGCCTTGGCAGCCGCGACGTCCCCCGCGACCGGGTAGTTGTTCGCCTTCACGTAACCGGGCATGGTCGGCGGCAGGATCTGCTCGGTTGGCACTCCCTGGCTCGGGCCGCCCCAGACGCGCTGAATCGCGAGGCGATTGATCGCGGTGTTGATCGCCTGTCGCACCTTGGGGTTGTTGAGCGGCGGCACGGTGTTGTTGATCCACAGGTACGTGGTCGCGGGGAGCGGGTCAACGAATACGCGGCCCTTGACGGTCGGATCGTCGATCGCCTGGAGCGCGTCGGTCGGCGCCATCGGCGCGCCATACGTCGCGAGCTGGCCTGCTCGGATCAGCGAGGCCGCCTGGCTGGCGTCGACTCCGATCTGGAGGTTGATCTGATCGGACGTCTGAAGGTTCCCGAGCTCTGCCGAGTTCCAGTGCGGGTTGCGGACGAGCACGATCGACTGCTGGGGCGTGTAGGACTTGACGTAGTACGGACCCGACAGCAACGCGGTGCCATTCTCCACCGCCTTGTCCGGCGTGCCGAGCGGAACCGGGCACGCAAACGGCAGTGTCATGCGGTACAGGAACGATGCGGTTGGCGCTGTCAGGGTGAACGTGATCGTGTTGCCGGTCGCCTTGATTCCGCTGACGCTCGTGGCCTTGCCGGCGATCACCGCAGGCGCGCCCTTGATGACGTTGAAGAACCCGTCCCCGGGCGAGGCCAGCTTGGGTGAGAACATCCGGGTGAACGTGTACGCCATAACCTGCCCGGTGATCGGTTGTCCATTGGCGAACTCGATGCCCGGCTTCATCGTGAACGTGTAGACCTTGCCGCCGTCCGTGACTTTCGGGAGATTCGCGACGCCCGCCACCGGCGTGACGCCGGCCGCGCCCGACTTGGGGGCAAACGTCAGCATCGGAACGCATGTCGTGTTGGCGATCTCCCAGGTGGTGGCGTAGTACCAGAGCGTCGGCTCCAGATGGTCGATCGCGCCGGCGGGCAGGCCGATCGTGATCGTTCCGCCGGTCTTGGCGGGCGCGGCCGCTCCGCCCGTCGGGGTGACGGTGCTGCTGGTGGTCTGCTGGGTGCTCGATCCCGAGCCGCTCGTCGAGGGCGAGCTGGAGCTCGTCGAGCCACATCCCGCCGCGAGGGCGACGAGCGCGATGCTTGCCGCGATCGCCCACTGGCGCCAGGCCCGCGTACCCGATGGTTGCCCGTTTGATGTGCTGGTCATCGCGTCAAACTCTCCTTCGCTGCGAGGGGGACGGTGCGGGCGACCTCGTCGCCAGATTGGTGGGCTTCGCCAGGGGTTGATCCGATGGCTTCGCCCGCGGCTCTCAGTCCGCGGATCGAGGCCTCGATGCCGGCTTCGGGCTCGAGGTTGGGGTCTTCGTGCTCAATCGAGATCGAGCCGCGGTAGCCGTGGTCGGCCAACGCGCCCAGGAGTGCGGCCCACTCCGACGTGGGCCTGCCGGAGCCAACCGCGCAGAAATGCCACGGCATGGTCTCCGCATCGGCGGGCCACCGGAAGTCGAGCACGCCGTGCAAGGCGATGCGATCGGGGTGCAGCAGCGTGTCCTTGCCGTGGACGAAGCCGACCGCGCCGCCAAGCCGCTCGATCGTCGCGATTGGGTCGATGCCCTGCCACCAGAAGTGGCTCGGATCGAGGTTCACAGCGACGTTCTCCTCGGTGACCTCGCGCAGGCGAGCGAACGATTCGGCGTTGTAGATCGACGTACCGGGATGGAGCTCCAGGCAGATGAGCACGTCCGGCGCGGTGTCGTTCGCCCATGCCGAGAGCTCTCGCCAGAACGGAGCGATCGATCGATCGAACTGCTGTGGCCAGAGACCCTCCATGTCGGGCAGCCAGGCGCCTCCGGCGAACACCGGCCATGACCCGCCGCCGTCCCGTCCGGGACCGCCGGGGCACCCGCTCATCGCGACGACACGATCGACGCCGAGCTTGTGGGCGAGGCTGATCGCATCGCGCAGGGCTTGTGCGTGCTCGGCCGCGATGTCGCCCACGGGATGGAGTGGGTTGCCCGACGCGTTCAGGGCGACGATCTCGAGGTTCGCTTGAGCGAGGCCGCCGAGGAAGTCGCGGCGCGCGCGGGCGCTCGCTAGCAGCTCGTCACGCGCAAGATGAGGAGCCGGCGAATAGCCGCCGACCCCGAGCTCAACCCCCACCAACCCGCGCGCGGCACACCACTCCAGAACATCCCGGAGCGGCATGTGTCCGAGCGCGTCGGTGAGAAGGGCCAGCGGCGGGGGAGTGGACATAGTGAAACGTTCTACTTCCCGAAAGCGCGGGCATACTCCCACGAGTCCCGTGCCATGTCAAGCGTATCCAGCCGCGAATTGTGCTTTCCTTCCCGGAACGGTGCTCGACGTTCCGGCCACCATATGTAGAACGTTCTAATGTCATATCGCCGTCCGACAATCGTCGATGTGGCATCGCTCAGCGGGGTCTCGAAGGCCACCGTGTCGAACGTCGTGCGCGGAAAGGGCAGCGTCTCGCCCGCGACGCGGTCCCGGGTGCTGACGGCGATCGAGACGCTGGGCTACCGCCCAAACGCGTCGGCGCGCAGCCTCGTGCGCCAGCGAACCGACGTCCTCGGCCTGGTTGCAGGCAATCTCGGGAACGCGTTCGAGGCCGAACTGGTCGAACGGATCGAGCAGGTCGCGTCCGAGCGCAAGTTCACGACGCTCGTTTGCACGACCAGCCGCAACCCCGAGGACGAGGCGAGCAAAGTCGAGACGCTGCTCGAGCAGCGCGTGGCCGGGATCGCGATGCTCCAGTTCAGCGGCGACCGACAGCTGATGGCCCAGCTCGTGACCGAGCACGTACCAGTGGTGATGGTCAGCTGCTGGGACGACTACGCGGACTGCGTCGCCGTCGACGACGCTGCCGGGCTGGAGCTGGCGGTCGGTCATCTCGCTCAGCTCGGCCATCGGCGAATCGCCTACGTGACGGACGAGCGAGTTGAGAACACCACCCGCCGGATCCGGCTCGAGGGGTTTCAGCGGGCGCTGCTACGCCACGGCCTCGAATTCCACCCCGACTGGGTGATGCACGGCAACAGCGGACGGAGCGGCGAACAACCTGGCAACTTCGTCGACTTCTTCGAGCGCCGTGGCCTGCCCGACGCGGTCGTGGCGACCAACGACAACATCGCGATCACGCTGATCGAACAGCTGGAGTCGCGCGGCTGGCGCGTCCCCGACGAGGTCTCGGTCGTCGGGTTCGACGGCTCGCGCGTGGCCGCGCTGCACCGGATCGGATTGACCACGATCGTTCAGCCCGTCGAACAGCTGGCCCACATCAGCGTCGAGTTGTTGCTCGACCGGGTGCTGGGCAAGATCCCCCGCGACCGTCAGCACGTCCGGCTCGAGCCCAGACTGATCGTCAGAACATCGACCTCGGCACCAGCGAAATGAACGTGACCGAGCATGATTGGCGCGAGGCCATGTGGCGGTGCGAGCGGTGGCTCGATCACCGACGTCCGACTTCCGCCGCGATCGTGCTTCAAACGGCGGCAGCGGCTCTCCCGTCGGATGCCCGGCCCGACCGCTACGGCGAGGGCGGGGTCGTCGAGGCGTTCGAGCGCCGTATGGCCGACCTGCTCGGAAAGCCCGCCGCCGCGCTGCTGCCGAGTGGAACGATGGCGCAGCAGATCGCTTTGCGCATCCATTGCGATCGCCGTGGACGCAATACCGTCGCGTTTCACCCGACCTGTCACCTCGAACTGCACGAGCACGCGGCGTACGCGCACCTCCATGGTCTCAAGGCCGAGCTGATCGGTAATCGAGACCGGTTGATCGCGCTCGGGGATCTCGAGGCGTTGCGCGTCCCGGTCGGAGCGCTGCTGATCGAATTGCCACAGCGGGCGCTCGGCGGCCGGCTTCCCGAGTGGGACGACCTCCTCGCGCAGGTCCAGTGGGCACGCGACAGGGACATCGCGACCCACCTCGACGGCGCCCGGATCTGGGAGGCGGCGCCCTACTACGGCCGTTCGCATTCGGAGATCGCGGCGCTGTTCGACACCGTCTATGTATCGCTGTACAAGGCGCTCGGCGGGTTTGCCGGAAGCGTTCTCGCCGGTCCGGAGGATTTCATCGCGCAGGCGCGCGTGTGGCGACATCGTCACGGCGGGACACTTTGGAACCTGTCTCCGTTTGCGGCGTCCGCGCAGCGGGGGCTCGATGAGCTGCTACCTCAGATGCCGCGGTTTCTCGATCACGCCCGCGCGGTGGCGGGTGCACTGCGTGAGCTTCCTGGATTGACGATCGTCCCCGATCCGCCGCAAACCCCGCTGTTTCACATCCTCGTACGGGCCGACGTGCAAACCGTCCGCGAGCGTGCAACGCGGATCGCCATGGAACGACGCGTGTGGCTGTTCGACACCCTCGCGCCGACCGTCGTCCCGGACGTGAGCAAGGTCGAGTTGAGCATCGGCGAGCCCGCGCTCGAGATCTCACCCGAGGAGGCGGCCGAGCTGTTCCAGATCCTCATCGACCCCTGAGACGCGCAGCGCTCGCCGCTCCACCCGGATTGCCGACGAGCTGCCGCCCAAACGCGCCCGCCTCCGAATTTTCTAGTCCGGGACATATCTCGGGACACGTGTAGCGCAAACTCTCGGGGCGGACCGCCATAACTTCGGGGTGTTCCCCCATGCGCCTGAGAGCTGAATGGATCACTCTCGTTGCGATGAGCTACAGCTCGAAGCACGCGTGGAGGCGATCTCGACGACTCGTGAGGACACGATCGAGGTGTGTGAGCTTCACCCTGGGGTATCTGGCTGGCCGGGCAGGTTGACGGCAGTATGACCGGAGCGCTCACCGACGATCGGCAAGCTGAGCATTCGGTTTCCTTCAGACCTGTCTCACCTGGGGGGTGAAGTAGATGAAGGCCCTGGCAAGAACGTTCGTGGCGTTCGCGGCGCTGGCACTGCCGGCGGCGGCGGGCGCG
>OBLV0100000664.1_pt1 | contig 10480 bp, 8 predicted proteins | sample 1520071 | NCBI WGS metagenome assembly OBLV01 (sample SAMEA3888446, study PRJEB22518) | metagenome | reverse complement strand
CCCCTACACGACGCTCTTCCGATCTGCCAGGCGAGGCGCTCGCCTGGCAGGAGCGCAAGGCCGAATCTTTCGTCTTCACTCCGCGTTTCTGCGGTTTCGATTTTCCCGAGATGCACTTGATCCCCGGCTTGCCCGACGGCTTCCTGCCTACTTACGAGTTCGCCTATCCCCGCAGCAAAAACGCCCAGAAACAAAAGGAAATTGGCGGCGTCCACGTCGGCACCGCCATGTCTATTTCCGGAGCCGCAGCCAGCCCCAACATGGGCTTTCACACTTCGCCGCCGCTGGCCTTCCTTATGACCATGTTCGACGTGCGTCTGGGTTGGTGGCTCCCCAATCCCCGCTATGCGCCCTCCAAGTATTTGCCACCCGAAGGCGGACCCCGGCTCTCACTGATTTATCTTCTGAAAGAACTTTTCGCCTCTACCACCGACCGTTCCAAATATGTCTACGTTTCCGACGGTGGCCATTTTGAAAATCTCGGTATCTATGAACTCGTCCGCCGGCGGTGCCCTTACATCATCGCCTGCGACGCGGACGCCGATGCAGGTATGGCCTTCGGGGACTTGGGTAACGCCATTCGTAAATGCCGCAGCGATTTTGGTGTGGAAATCACCATCGATCCTACCCCTCTGCGCATCACCAGTTCGGGCTTCGCACAGCGCCATGCCGTCGTAGGCACCATCCGCTATCCGCAGTACGCCAACGAGTCGCCCGCCCCACCACTCGGCAAGCTCTTATACATAAAAGCCACTGTGACCAAAGGAGTTCCCGCCGATGTGCTGGCGTACCGCGCGCAGGACCCCACTTTCCCCGACAAGACCACCGCTGATCAATGGTTCGAAGAATCGCAATTCGAAAGCTACCGCCGTTTGGGCCTGTACTCGGTCGAATCTCTTCTAGAGGCTGAGCCTCTGCAGCGCGCCTGGACCGCCGAGCAGCTATTCAACACCGTCGAACGCATTCAAAGCTGGTCCTGATACCTCCAAAACGTACCGCCAGAAAACTCGGATCCGTTCCGGATTGACCACCGATTCCAACTCAATTGCTGGTCGAAAACCCTGATACCTCGCGCCATCCGTCATCGAACGTGACTTCGCCCCTACCTCCACCTTCCCCCGGCCATCCTGTTAGAATATCTATCAGAGCGGTTCTTCGAAGCAGGTGCGGGAGCGAAAGCTGTTTGAACCAATGACGAATCTCTGAGGCGCTGCGGACAGACAGCCTGTGTGCACGGCCTGTCCCGTTGGCTCGTCGAACGGCAGATAGCGGCAAGACGCGCGAACGGGGCAGGAAAGCCTAACGGTTGGCTCGTGGTGCCCACCTAATTCAGAGGTTCACGGCCTAGCTCCCCACGGCCGAGCAGTCCGCTCTATTTTTGTGTCCGCACTCCCTATACCGTCAACCAAAGCTCTATTAACCCCACTGATTTCTTTGAACTAGGCCACATCACCTGTAAACTCCCTGCCATGCGTGTTCTCTTTATTGGTGACATTGTCGGTTCACCCGGGCGCCAGATTGTGCGTGACCGCCTTGCTGATATCGTGTCGCAAAAGAAAATCGACTTGGTGATCGCCAATGGCGAAAACTCTGCTTCCGGCTTCGGTATCACTCCACGCCTGGCCGATGAATTTCTTCACGATGGCATCGATGTAATTACCGGCGGGAACCATAGCTGGGATCGCCGCGAGATTCTGGATTACATGCCGCACGAGCCCCGGTTGCTTCGCCCCGCCAATTTCCCGGACGGCAGTCCCGGCAGCGGCCTGTTCATCGGCACCGCCAAAGCCGGCGTCAAATACGCCGTTCTGAATCTCCAGGGACGAACTTTCCTTCCCGCCATCGACGACCCCTTCCGCAAAGCCGATAGCGAACTTGCTCGCATCCCCCCGGACGTGGCCTTCGTGTTTGTCGACATGCACGCGGAAACCACCAGCGAAAAAATTGCCATGGGTTGGTATCTGGACGGGCGAGCCACCGTCGTAGTCGGGACGCATACCCACGTGTCCACCGCAGATGAACGCGTTTTGCCGCAAGGCACCGCCTACATAACCGACGTGGGCATGACCGGACCGCATGGTGGTGTGATCGGTATGGATCGCCAGGGCATCATCAAAAAATTTCTGGACGGTTTGCCGGCGCGCTTTGAAGTTGCCGAAGGCGACGTGCAAATGAATACCGTGCTCATCGAAACGGCGGGTGACGACGCCCCGCGTAATACCGCCGGCCGGTTGCGGGCCCATTCGATCGAGCGCCTGCGGTTTTGTATCGACACCTGAGGTGTAAATTGCTTCGCCTGGTAACGGGCAACCCGCACGCCACGTCCCACACTCTGAGCACTTGGCTCTACTGAGTTCCCTGACCCTATGAAATTGCTCCTGAAATTCGCTACGTGGACGTGTTTGTCCGCTACCGCCGCGAGCATTGCCGTTGCTCAATACGAAGGCGAACTTACGGCCAAGCGCCGCATATTCCCCAGCATGGGCGTCGGACTTCGCGCCGTGAAATCACCCGACGGTCAACGCACTTATGTTCTAAGCTCACAGGGACTCACCGTATTCGACTCCAAAGAACAGAAACTTCTAACCATTGGATCGGACGCTCCGCAGGTAAGCCCTGTCGCACCGGCGAAAGCAGCGCCACCCGGCCCCACATTTGCTGAAGATTTCGATGCGGACTCCACTGGTCAAATCTACGTCGCCGATCGCGCCGCCAATCAAATTGTGATTTATTCCCCGGACGGCAAGCGCGTCCGCTCGTTTCAAGTGGCGTCTCCTGCTTCCGTCGCCGCGTTACCCAATGGCGAAGTAGCGGTCGCGACCATGCAGGATCCTCACCTGATTTTGGTGTTCGACAAAAATGGTCGCGAAATTCGTGAATTTGGAGAATTGGAAGACATCTCTAGCCGCGCAGATTTGAATCGTTACCTCAACGCCGGCTATTTGGCCAGCGATGCGCGGGGAGAAATTTTTTACGGCTTCATCTTTACCCCGGAACCCATCGTCCGCCAGTACGATGGCAACGGCTTCGCGCTGCAAACCATCGAATTCACCGAAATCGATGCCTTCGCCGCCGCCCAGGCCGCTAGGAAAGAAATTGAACGTCAGGAAAAGAAAGGCAAGCAGCCTGCCTTCAAGCCCATCCTAACCGCCATGGGCGTCGTTCGCGACACCGGCGAAGTCTGGATCGCGCTGCACAACCGCCTTTTGCGTTTTGATAAAGAAGGAAATCGCAAGGCCACGTATCAGCTTTACGCCCCGGATGGCGCGCGTCTGGACGCCAACGCGATCCTCGTCCAAAAAGATCGCATCATCATCGGCAGCGATACCGGCGCGTACGAGTTCGAGCGGCCCGATCTAAAGCTCGGCAACAATCCCTGATGATTTATTGCTCAAGTGCAGTTAAAAATCACACGGCGGAACTGCTGGCAAGTAGCTTCTTTAAAACGTCACCCGAAATCCTATCTGCGCGGCAAACGGAATCCCTACTGTAGTGCCGGGCCCAAAAAAATCACCCAGCCCCCCGGCAGGTACCAGCAACTGCTTCGGACTCGTAATGGGAGTTGTCTGTGTGCAAGACGCATTCAAACAAAACGCCGTCGCGTTCGTCAGGCTATTCACCGGAGTGGGCAAAGCGCTGATGTCCGTCACATAATTGGCGCCAGGATTGTTCCGATTGAACAAATTAAAAAACTCCACAAACGGGGTAATCGCCCAGCGCTCATGGAAAGTAAACGGGCGGCTCACGCGCAAGTCCGCCTGTATATAAGGCGTTCCGCGAAACTCATCCATCGTGGTCTGCACGCCATTGATTACCGCGCGATCGTTGGTCGGATCGCCCAGTCCATTTACATCCACCGGCGTGGTCAGCGTAATCGGTCGCCCCGTTTCAGCCTGGAACAATAGGCTCAACGAGAATCCTCCCGGCACATAAAAATTCCCGGCTATCACCCCTCGACTCCTGACGTCCTCACCCGACGGCCCATAGTCTCCGGGTCCGAACGGGTTCAGCGGGTTGCAAACGCCATTCACATAGTCAAAAAGTTCGCCCAATACGCAGCCCCACGTCTTCGCCGAAGACAACGTGTAGTTCGCCACCAAATTGAATCGCCGCGACACGTTGCCCTGCACGTGCACCAGCATGCCTTCATAGTTGGACCGGTTGTCGGAGTGCGCCACGGTGATCGCCGGCACGTATTGCATCTGGTCCGCCGTGTCGCTCCCCGGAAACAGCGGCGTGAACAACGTCGAGCCTGGCACATAGGTGTAATTCCGGTAAGCGTGCACCCCTTCTTCGTGCACCCAACTCACGCTCGCCACCCAATTCTGATTAAACGCATGTTCAAACCCGACCGAGGCATGCACCGCGTAGGGCGTCTTGTAGTGGGGATCGATCAGCGCGCCCGCGCCTCCCGCGGCAGCTCCGGGCACACATCCGGGATCGGGCGTGGCGCTGACCACATTCACGCAAGGAAGCGGTGGCGCGTTCACAGATTGAAACGCACCCACCCAACCGTTTTGCGCCAGGTCGTTGTAGTACAAGCCAAAGCCGCCGCGAATCACGTCGCGTCCCGAGGAACCTAGCGCGTAGGCGACTCCCAGCCGAGGTGCAAATGCGTGTCGATAATCGTGTGGCGCGCCACTGACCAGCGGAATTTTCAGTGCTTGCAATGTCAGGTACGCCGGATTATCAATCTGGCTGCGTCCCGAAGCATTGAATAGGCCAAACGTGGTGTCCCACCGCATGCCATAGTTCACCGTGAGGCGGCGCGAGACCCGCCACGAATCCTGCGCATACATTCCGAGTCGCTGCACGTTTTGCGAAAAGCTCCCGTCGCTGGCGGGAATTGGAGTGCAGCTGATTCCCGATGCGGGATCGGGTTGGTTGGCACAGCCGGGACTAAAGAAAAACTGCGAAGGATTCGCCGTGTAAAAACTGGGGTCCTGCGGGTAACTCAGCACCGTTTCGGCCGTGCCGGAAAGCGCCCCGCTCAACACCGGCTCATGAATAAAATCGATGCCAAAGGTTGGCGCATGCCGGCCCGAGGCGTGGCTTATGTCATAGCGCACCTGGTATTTTTCCTGGTTGCGCAACACTGGGAATGCCGTGACCGCCGTGGCGAATTGATTGTCGCCAAAAGTATCGAGCCCGGACACGGTCTGAAACGTCGCGCTGAATGGAAAATCCAGCGTGAATCCCAGGTAGTCGTTGCGCTCTTCCGTGCGGTGCAGCCCGCTCGCCCCAAATAAAAATGATCCGACCCACGTGGGACTAAACGTGGATTGCTCGCCTAGCGCCAGGTTCAGATAGTTTGAATGCGAAGTCGCGCCCGTCGACGGCAACGTGCCCTGTTGGATCAAGTCATTGCGCGTCAGATAACTGTCTTGCGCCGCCCGCAGAAACCACTGCGAACGCGCTGACTGTTTCCAATCGAGCCGCGCCATTCCCACAAAATCATTGAACGGCACGGGCGTGCTTGTCGGCACCGCAATCGAACTTACGCCCGGGATTAGTCCCTGCGATGCCAACGCCGCCAGCGAATCGAATTGGCCCTGGCTGGCCGGGCTGTACGCAATGCTCGCCAGTTCGTGCACGTACTCGAACGACGTGAAGAACCATAATTTGCCGGGCGCGATTGCCCCGCCGAGCGTGCCCACATAGTTTTGCCGCGAGAAGGGCTGCTTCGGGTTGGGCGCCGGATTTTCGATCGGGAATCGCGCATTCAACGCCGCTGCTCGCTCGTACAGCGCAAATTCGCCATGCAGCGTATCCGTGCCGCGCCGCGTGCTGATCACCACCGAGCCCGCCGTGGTCCTGCCCGTGTCCGCGTTTTCTTGAGAAGTCCGTACCGCAAATTCCTCGATCGATTCTGGCGAAAAATTCTGCAGAAACCCGCCGATGTAATCGTCGGAATTGTCCACTCCATCCACCGACAGCTCATTATTCAAACCGGAACTGCCGCCCGTCGATACCGCGGTGATGCGTGCCTTCGTGGGGTCAGACGGCTCCACCGGCTCCGTGCCCGGCACCAGATACGCAATATTTGCAAAGCTTCGATTCGCCAACGGAATCTCATGCAAATCCCGTGCCGTGACGATGCCCTGTTGCACGGTGCTTGACGCGTCGATAGGTTGCGTGGTCACCGACGAAGCTTCCGCGCTCACGTTCACTTGCTCACGCACGCTTCCCGGCTTCAGTAGCACGCTTATGTCGCGCCCAGAGCTCAGCTGTACTTCCACGTTAGCATCTGCCGGCTGGAATCCTGTGGCTTCGATATGCACCCCATATCGGCCCGGTAGTAAATCGCCTATTCGAAACTCGCCGCGGTCGTCCGTTTGCACCTCTCGATCCATCGATGGATCGGACGAAGTCAGCACAATTTTTGCGCCGGCGACGCGCCCACCACTGGCATCTTGCACAACCCCACGCAATGTCCCGCGTGAATTCTGCGCCGCCAAAAGAGGCATCGCGGCTCCGCACACCAGGAGCAGAACCATCCACCGGGCATACGCACCGGCACTCCACTTCGGGAAAGTATCCATACCTGCTCCAGATTATTGAAACCCTCTGCTTATTTCCAGCGGCCCCTACTTCAAATGTGCATCAAACCACGCCAGTGTGCGCTCCATAACATCGCGCTGGTGTTGCGGTTTCGCAAACAGGTGGCCTTCATGTTCGTAAACGACCAGTTGCGTTTCCACACCCTGCGCCTTTAACGCGTGCCAAAACTCGTACGATTGCGGTGTGGGGCATTCGCCGTCGCTATCACCCACAATGATTAAAGTTGGCGTCTTCGCTTTCTTGATGAAATTCAGCGCCGAAGCTTTCGCATAAATTTCCGGATCGTCATACACCGACTTTCCGAAAAATGGAATCATCCACTGATCGATCTGGTTCTCCCCGTAGTAGCTTTGCCAATTGGAAATTCCCGCGCCCGCCATGGCTGCTTTGAACCGATTGGTCTGGGTCACAGCGAACATGGTCATGAATCCGCCATAACTCCATCCCGTTAATCCCAATCGGTTCGCATCAATCGGCGCAACGCGCATCGCCTCGTCAACACCCGCCAATATATCTTTGAAGTCGCCTTCGCCGAATTCCTTCACGTTTGCCCTGGTGAAATCCTCGCCTTGTCCAAAACTCCCACGAGGATTCGGGCGCAGCACGAAATACCCCGCCCCTGCGAGAGCCGCGGCATAATCGTGCGCTGAAGGCCAAGTAGAGAACGTCGCCCAGCTCGGCCCGCCATGGACGGAAACCACCAGCGGATATTTCTTCGTGGCATCGAAATCCTTAGGATAAATCAGCCAACCCTGCACTTCGTGCCCGCCGCTTTTCCACTGAATGCTTTTTGCCTCGCCCCATGCGGGCTTGGCGCCGTCATTGCGCCGTGTGATTTGCTTCCATTCGCCCACTTGGCCCGCCCAAACTTCCGGCGCTGTCGCATACGATTCGCGCACAAACGCCATGGTTTTCCCGTCTTTCGCCATCGAAAGTGTAGGAGTGGCCACGTTTGGGTCCGCAGTCAAGTACTCGCCCCCCTGCCACAACTGTTCTATCTTTTTAGTTTCGGGATCGACAGTGGCAATTCCCGCATCACCGCTCACCGTTTCGCCAAAGAGTATTTTCTTTTCCGGAGTCCAGGCCAGCCAGCTTGCCGAAGCCTTCATGTCTGCAGTCGCGTTGCGTGCTTCGCCCCCCGTGGCGCTGATCGTATAGATGTCGCCACCCGTCAATCCCGCGTCGCTCATGATTCCTTCGATAATCGCGACTCGCTCGCCGTCCGGTGCCCACACCGGATTCGAGATTTGAAATTGCGGTTTGTAGATCGATTTCATCAGTCCTGTCGCGCCTTCCAGCGTGTACAACTCCGCGATCCACCAGTTGTTGTCGCCGTTTCCCAACGCTGCCGTCACCGCAAATCGCAATCCGTCCGGCGCCCAATCGTATTCATACACATAGGTATCGGCCGGCGAAATCTGTCGCAGCTTCCCGGATGCCACATCCACTAACGCCAGGCGTTGTTCGAAAAACGCGTCCTTGATTTCTCCGGTTTGCGGAGTTTCCGCCACCAGCGGACCGGAAGCACGCGTCGCATTCTCCGTAAACAACACCGCGATGGTCTTGCCATCCGGCGACCATTTCGGCGTCGCGAGAAAACCTTTGACGCTGGTCATCTTTCGCGCCGCGCTCCTTGAGCCGTTTGTGCCAGCAACATCCACCACATAAAGCTGCGGCTGACCCGCCTTCACCGCATCGGACAAAAATGCGATGCGTTTGCTGTCTGGCGACCACGCTACATCGCTTTCCGCGTGGTCTGTCGCGCCAGTTCCAGCTCTCAGACGCTTCGCCGCTCCTCTCGTTTCAATTTCAGAAACATACACAGCTGTGTTCGCGGACGGCGCTCCATCCTTACCAATCAGCGTTTCCACCCACGCCACGCGCTTCCCATCCGGGGAGATCGCCGCTTGCTGGAATTCATGCGTGGCAAAAAGTGTTTTCTCGACATCGTTAATTGGGGAAACCGGCTTGGGCTTCTCCTCCGCTCTCAGTCGTGCTTCCACAGCTCGCCTGGAACCGGGCTGGGCTTCGGTCTGAGGCTCTTTGGTGCCAGCATTTTCGCCCTTGGATTGGCCCTGCCCCGGCCCCGTATCTTGCGCCGCCGACTTTTCCGACGCGAGCGGCTCTTGAGCCAGCAGTTTGCTCGGTGCGCACACTGCGGCGCTTACCAACAGATTGAGCATTATTTTCCTGACAAAAATGGATCCCATTCGTCCCCCGTCGCGCCAAGACCGTCAATGCGAGTGCTACCTTAATCTCCTGAACATGCGACTGCAAGCGCTGCCGTTCTAGGGTGACCCCGCGCAAGACCCGCCCCAGAGAAATGACAAGTGTACTTGACATCTCCGACCCACTGATCTATTCTCAGATGGAAAGCTTACTTGACATGCCCGGGATTCTAAATCGCGTCAAGGAACTGCGCAATGCTCGCGGCTGGACTCAGGAGGAACTCGCTAAAGCCGTAGGCGTTTCCCGCCAGAGCATCAATTCCATCGAGCGCGAGCGCTACGTGCCCAGTCTTATGCTGGCCCTGACCTTCGCGCAGGTCTTCGGGTGTACCGCCGACCAAATCTTTACGCTGGAGAAGGAAAAATGAAGATACCCATCGTCGGCGGCGTTATCGACGAACGGTTCCTGAACCACCGCCTCAAGTCCACCAGCCTGGCCGGCATCATCTGTGCGGTTTTTGCGATCTGCCTTTTCGCCTATCGCTTTTATGTCGACCACTTCTGGAGTTGGGATCTGCTGGCAGTGGGTTTGACGTTTGTCGCCGTAAAACTGGCCGTCTTGGCCTATTACCTCATCACCGATTGAAAGGAAGAGCACATGTTTGCAGATCTATTTAAGGAACCCCGCAAGCTGGTCGCCGTTGGTATGTCGTGTCTCGTGATCGGTCTTGTCTTGCCGGAGTTTTTTCATCCCGCCAGTCAATCCCATCTCAACGCCATCCACTTCGTGCGCGGCTTATTCATGGGCATCTCTCTCGGTCTGAACTTGGCAGCAGTCATAGTGAGTGCTCGCCAGCGCCGCCTCCGCACCCCCGCCTAGACGTCAAATTTCAAGAAACGCCGGCTGTGTACTCGAGGCACTGCCAACTCTGTCATTCACAGCGAGTGGTGTGGAGACGGAGTGAAGGCTTGCCGGGATTTAGCGGTTCGCGCGTAACGATCTGGCACTTCGAGCGTATAGTACATTGCGGATGTTCGGCAGCAACGTGCTTTCGGACCCGCGAAGGTGGCTCGACTTCCCGAAAGGAGTATTATGAGCAAAAAATTCGGCTTGGTGTGCGTTGCGTTGATGGCAGTACCCCTCGTTCTGCTCGGTCAGGACAACCCTTCGGCGTCGAACCCTGCGCCGGCGCAGTCCGCTCCGCCCGCGAACCCCATTACTATGAGCGAAAAAGGTTTGTATTCCTTTGTGAGCGGCGCGGTGGTCGGTGCGGCGCAGAAAATGCCGGAAGAAAACTACTCCTTCAAACCCACACCGGAAGTACGCACTTTCGGCCAACTCGTCGGCCATGTGGCCGATGCTTCTTACATGTTCTGCTCGGTCGCTTCAGGTGAACCAAACCCGGGAAAGAACATCGAGAAAACGAAGACGTCCAAGGCCGACCTCGTGGCCGCGCTCAAGGACGGAGTAGGCTACTGCAACAAGGCCTTCGACAGCATGACCGATGCAAAAGGCAGCGAGATGGTCAAATTATTCACGTTCAACTTGGCGAAGCTCACAGTGTTCTCCCTTAATACTGCGCATACCGATGAGCACTATGGAAACATGGTTACCTACATGCGACTGAAGGGTATCGTACCGCCGACCAGCGAAAAACAGCCACCACCGCCATCAAAGTAGAGGCTGGAATACTGTCTCGTTAAACATCACGTCCTCGCCAACACGCTAGTGGGATAAGCAATGGTATTGG
>OBLV0100000663.1_pt1 | contig 10493 bp, 10 predicted proteins | sample 1520071 | NCBI WGS metagenome assembly OBLV01 (sample SAMEA3888446, study PRJEB22518) | metagenome | reverse complement strand
GCGGCGTAGGTGAGCTGGCGGGCCGCCGCCACCTTCATGGCCATGTCGGCCAGCATGAACTGGATGCCCTGGAAGTCGGCGACCGGCTTGCCGAACTGCCGCCGCTGCCGGACGTATCCGGTTGCGTAGTCCAGTGCCCCCTGGGCGATGCCCAGGGCCTGCGCGGCGATCGTGATCCTGGTGTGGTCCAGGGTGGCCAGCGCGGTGCGGAAGCCGGTGCCCTCGGCGCCGATCATCCGGCTCGCCGGGATGGCGCAGTTGTCGAAGTACAGCTCCCGGGTGGGCGAGCCCTTGATGCCGAGCTTGTGCTCGGGAGCGCCGAAGGACAGGCCCTGGTCGCCGTCCTCAACGACGAACGCGGAGATGCCCGCCGCCCCGGCGGCGGAATCGGTGACCGCCATCACCGTGTAGAACTTCGAGATCCCGGCGTTGGTGATCCACCGCTTGGTGCCGTTGAGGACGTAGGAATCGCCCTGGCGCACGGCGCGGGTCCGCATGGACACGGCATCCGAGCCGGCCTCCGGCTCGGACAGGGCGTAGGAGAACATGGCCTCGCCGCGGGCGACCGGGGGCAGGTAGCGCTGCTTGACCTCTTCGGCGGCCGACAACATCAGCGGCATCGTGCCGAGCTTGTTGACCGCCGGGATCAGCGAGCTGGACGCGCAGGCCCGGGCCACCTCTTCGATCACGATCGCGGTGGCGATCGCGTCCGCGCCCGAGCCGCCGTAGGCCTCCGGGATGTGCACCGCGTGCAGGTCGGCCTTGACCAGGGCATCGTGCGCCTCTTGCGGGAACTGGGCAGACTGGTCCACCTTGGCGGCGTGCGGGGCGATCTTGTCGTCGGCCAGCTCGCGCACGGCCGCGCGCAGGGCCTGGTGCTCGGCGGACAGAGTGAAGGAGGCATGGTCCGGGCTCATGATGTTGATGGTGGGCCGCCGGTGAGCGAGCCGCCTGACCTGGACAGCCCGGCGGCCCGCGAGCTGCTGGACCGGCTGGCGGGCGAGCAGATCGATCCGGGCCGGGCGCTGGCGCTGGCGCAGTCGCTGCGGGCCAGCTACCCGCCGGGCCTGGTGGCGGCCGCGCTCACCCAGCAGGCGCTGCGCCAGGCCGCCCGGGCCAAGTTCGGCCGGGCCGGCCAGATGCTGTTCACCCGGGACGGCCTGGAGCAGGCCTCCTCGGACGCCACGGCCCGGCACGGCGCGGCCCGCTTCGCCGGGGCCGGGCGGATCGCCGACCTGTGCTGCGGCATCGGCGCCAGCCTGGCCGCGCTGGCCCGGGTGGCCAGCGAGCCCGTGATCGCCGTGGACCGGGACCTGACCAGCTTGCGGTACGCCCGGCACAACGCCGCGGTGCACGGCGGCGCCGGAGTGGCAGTGGTGTGCGCGGACGTGCGCGACCTGGCCGTAGGCGGGGTGGACGCGGTGTTCATCGACCCGGCCCGGCGTGCCGGGTCCGCGGCCGGCACCGCGGCCAGGGATGGGGGGCGGGGCGGGCGCCGGCTGCTCGGCGGCCGCAGTGAGCCGCCGCTGGAGTGGTGCGTGCAGCTGGCGGACCGGATCGGCCGGGCCGGCATCAAGACCGCTCCGGGCCTGGATCGCGCGCTGATCCCGGCCGGCTGGGAGGCCGAGTTCGTCGCGGTGGGCCGGGAGCTGAAGGAGGCGCTGCTGTGGTCGCCGGCGCTGGCCACCACGCCGCGCCGGGCCACCGTGCTCGCGCCGCCCGCCGCCGATGGCCCGCCCGGGCCGGAGCCCGCCGGTGATCCGCCCGGGCCGGAGCCCGCCGGCGATCCGGCCGGGCGGATGGCCGCCGCCGGCCCGGCCCGGCCCGGCCGCGCCGTGCACACGCTCACCGGAGCGGGCGACGGCCCGGAGGGGGCGGGCGACGTACCGGTCGCGGCGCCCGGGGAGTTCCTGCTGGACCCGAACCCTGCGGTGACCAGGGCCGGGCTAGTCGGCGAGCTGGCCCGGCGGACCGGCGGCTGGCAGATCGACCCGATGATCGCGTTCCTGTCGTCCGGCCGGCCGTTCGGCACCCCGTTCGGCCGCGGCCTGCGGGTGCTGCACTCCGCGCCCTGGCAGGAGAAAGCGTTCGCCCGGCGGCTGCGCGAGCTGGGCATCGGCTCCGCCGATATCCGCCGCCGCGGCCTGGCCGGGGACGTCACGCTGATCCACCGCCGCCTCGGCCTGCGCGGCCCCGGCTCCGCCGTGCTCGTGCTCACCCGCGTGTCCGGCCGCCCCTGGGGCCTGATCTGCACCGCGGAAGAAGCCGGCCACGGCTCCCGGCCTCGGATTTCATGATCGTGGCGAGTTCTGCTCGGAACGGCGCAGGCAAACCGCCACGATCATGAACGGCCGGCCTGGCGCTGGCGGAGCCTGCGGTTCTTGATCCGGTTGCCGCAGGTCGCCATGTCGCACCAGGCGCCGGCCTGGCGGTGGGAGCGGTCGTAGAAGGCCCACCGGCAGTCGGGGTTGCCGCAGGTCTTCAGCCGCGGCCAGGTGCCGTCCCGCTGGGCGTCGCGGATGACGAGCAGCAGGTTCGCCAGCCCGGCTTCGAGCCCGCGCTGCGGCCCTGACGTCAGGCTGACCTGCCCGCCGGGCCCGACCTCCAGCGCGGGCCGGGCGGCCTGGGTAACGGCCCGGATGGCCGGCAGGTCACCGGGCGGGGACGAGGGCGGGGAGCCGCCGCTGCGGGCAGCCAGCATGGCGCGGATGTCCTCGCGGACGCGGCGGGCCAGGTCGAGCTCGGCCGGCCCGGGGCGGCGGCCCGGATCCCACAGCCCGGACTCCGCCAGCCAGGCCCGGGCCGCGTCGGGATCGAGCAGCAGGTCCGAGCCGCGGTCGCCGTCCCAGGTGTTGACGAAGGCCTGGACCAGCAGCAGCGGCATCGGGGCCGGCTTGCTCTCTGCACCCGGCACCCAGGACGGCATCCCCATGACCAGCAGCCTAGCACATCGTGACCTATTAAGCCGTTTGACTGGTCTCGTAGAGACTCCTAAACTGGTTTTACCAGTCACGCGAGACCGGCCGCCAGCGGGCCGCCGGTGAGGAGGTGCACGTCATGGTCGTCCTGCTCGGGCTGGCCGCCGCCGCGCTGTACGGCACCGGCGATTTCCTCGGCGGCCTGGCCTCGCGCAAGGTCCCGGTGCTCGTGGTGCTCGCGCTGGCGCAGGCGGCTGGGGTATTGGTCGCGCTGACCGCGGCGGCGGTGTCGCCGGGGCCGGTGCAGCTGGCCAGCCTGGCCTGGGGGATCGGCGCCGGGATGACCGGCGGGCTCGGCCTGATCATCTTCTACCGCGGCCTGGCGTCCGGGCCGATGGCCGTGGTCGCGCCGGTGTCCGCCCTGGTGTCCACGGTCCTGCCGGTGGCGGTGGCGCTGGTCCAGGGCGAGCGGCCCGGCCCCGGCGTCTATGCGGGCGCCGCGCTGTGCCTGGTCGCGATCGTGCTGGCCAGCTCGGCCGGCCCGGCTGGTTCCGGCCGGGCCGGCCGGGCCGCGTCACTGCGGCGCAGCGCGGGCGGCGGCCGGGCGCTCGGCTACGGCACGGCGGCGGGCGTCGGCTTCGGCCTGTTCTTCCTGCTGATCCGCAACGCCGGGCAGGCCGGGGCGGTGTGGCCGGTCGCCGCCGCGCGGATCGGCGAGCTGGCGACCGTGCTGGCTGCCGCGGCGGTGCTGCGGCGCAGCCTGGTGCCGCGCGGCGCGGGCGGCAAGCTGCTGGTCGCGGCCGTGGCCGCGGGCGCGATCGACGTCATCGCCAACCTCAGCTACGTCGCCGCCACCCGGACCGGCCAGTTCGGCCTGGCCGTGCTGCTGGCCTCGCTGTATCCCGGGGTGACGGTGCTACTGGCCAGCCTGGTGCTCGGCGAGCGGCTGCGCTGGATCCAGCGGGCCGGCCTCGGGCTTGCCGCGGTCGGCATCGTCCTGGTCATGGCCTGAGCCCGCCGGTCAGAACCGCCACCGGGTCGCGCCGCCGGGCTCCACCGTGGCCACGGCCGTCGCGGTGCGCGGTACCAGCCGGTAGATGTGCCAGGGCGGCGGCCCGGCTGACGGGGCGGAGAAGTCAGCGGTCAGCGCCGAGCCGGAGTCATCGACCCGGGCCGGCCAGCCTCCAGCCGCCCACCGGGTCGCCATCCGGCTGACGGTGGCGGGGTCGGTGACCAGGCCGGCGTCGCCTTCGACCACGAGATCGAACGCGCGGGCGGCCACGCTGAGCGTGCACCGCGGGTCGCGGGCGAGGTTGCGGCCCTTGCGGGTGCCCTGGCCGGTCTCGAACCAGAAGCAGCCGCCGGCCCACAGCGCGCCGACGCCGGTCACGTGCGGGCTGCCGTCCGGATTGATCGTGGCCAGCCAGCAGGTGTGCCGGTCCGGCCCGCCGGTGCCGGGGGCCTGGCTCAGGCCCGCCTCCAGCCCGGCCCGGATGGCGGACCAGTCCAGCAACGGCAAGTGATACAGGTCAGCAAGGTTGGTGGCTTCCATGACTCCCTCGGCTTCGCATCGGGCCCGGACTCACCGGCGCTGCTGTGCGCATACTGCCGGTATGCCGCTCCGACTCCATCACATCGTCGTCGATGCTCACGATCTTCCCCGGCTGGCCCAGTTCTGGGCGCAAGCGCTCGGCTGGCGGATCCTGTCCGAGCGCCCGCGGGAAATCGTCATCGGGCCGGACGAGCACGCGCCCGCGGGCATGTGCTTCATGCCGGTCACCGACCCCAAGCAGGTCAAGAACCGCGTGCACCTCGACCTCACCACCAGCGCCGCAGACCGCGACCAGGAGATCACCCGCTTGCTCGCGCTCGGGGCGCGCCGGGCTGACATCGGGCAGGCCGGCACCGAGTCCTGGACAGTCCTGGCCGACCCCGAGGGCAACGAGTTCTGCGTGGTGCGCCCGAAGCAGACGCTGACCCGCTGAAACCAGGTACCTCGGCGTACTACCTGGTTAAGGTCGGGCAATGCCCGAACTGGAGCAGCTGCAGGCCGGCCACGCCCCGGCGGTCCTGGCCTTCGAGCTGGCCAACCGCGGCTACTTCGCGGCCTCGGTATCCGACCGCGGCGACGACTTCTTCGCCCAGTTCACCGACCGGCACAGCGCCTTGCTGGCCGAGCAGCAGAACGGCACCGGCGCCTTTTACGTGCTCGCCGCTGACGACGGCTCGGTCCTGGGCCGGTTCAACCTGTACGACATCCGGGACGGCACGGCCGTCCTCGGCTACCGGGTCGCGCAGCAGGCCGCCGGCCGCGGCGTGGCGACCAGGTCCGTCCGGGAGCTGTGCCGGATCGCGGCGGCGCGGCACGGGCTGCGCACACTGCGGGCGGCCACCTCCCACGACAACGCCGCGTCCCAGCGGGTGCTGGCCAAGGCCGGGTTCGTCCCGGTAGGCCCGGCCACCCCGGCCGATCTCGGCGGTAAGTCAGGCACCTGGTACCAGCGCGACCTCCGGCCATAGGCCTAACGGCTCAGTACTAAGCCGGATCCGGCCGCTGGCGGCGCAGCCTGGCCCGCAGCGCCTCGCCCTTGGCCTGGGCGGTGGCCCGCAAGTCCTGCTGGAACGTCTCCATCCGCGCGCGCAGCCCGTCGTCGGCGACGGCCAGGATGCGCACCGCGAGCAGGCCCGCGTTGCGGGCGCCGCCGACGGCGACGGTGGCGACCGGGACCCCGGCGGGCATCTGGGCGATCGACAGCAGTGAGTCCACCCCGCCGAGATGGGCCAGCGGCACCGGCACGCCGATCACCGGCAGCGGCGTCACCGCGGCCAGCATCCCCGGCAGGTGCGCGGCCCCGCCCGCCCCGGCGATGATCACCCGCAGGCCGCGCCCGGCGGCCGCCGCGCCGTAGCCGATCATGTCCTGCGGCATCCGGTGCGCCGAGACCACGTCGGCCTCGCACGGCACGCCGAACTCGGCCAGCGCGGCGACCGCGGGCTCCATCACCGGCCAGTCGGAGTCGCTGCCCATCACCACGCCGACCAGGGGCGCTGCCATCATGCCCTCCCCGCGGGCCGCTCGGCGCCGAAGCTCAGGTAACTGGCGGCCCGGGCGGCCCGGCCCCGCAGCCGCGGCAAGTCGCAGCCGGTCACGGTCACATGCCCGATCTTGCGGCCGGGCCGGACCTGCTTGCCGTACAGGTGCACCTTCACCCCCGGATCGCCCGCCATCACGTGCAGCAGCCGGTCGTGCAGGCCCGGCTCGCCGCCGCCGAGCACGTTCACCATCACCGCGTGCGGCACGGCCAGCTCCGGCGCGCCCAGCGGCAGGTTCAGCACCGCGCGCAGATGCTGCTCGAACTGGGAGGTCACCGCGCCCTCGATGCTCCAGTGCGCGCTGTTGTGCGGCCGCATGGCCAGCTCGTTGACCACCAGCCCGCGCTCGGTGCGGAACAGCTCGACGGCCAGGATCCCGGTCACCCCGAGGTCGGCCGCGATCCGCAGCGCGAGCCGCTGCGCGGCCGCGGCCTCGTCCGGCGGCAGGCCGGGCGCGGGCGCGATTACCTCGCGGCAGATGCCGTCGGCCTGCACGGTCCGCACGACCGGGTAGGCCGCGCCCTGGCCGCTGTAGGAGCGGGCCACTACCGCGGCCAGCTCGGCCACGATCGGCACGTGCTCCTCGACGATGAGGTCGAGGCCGTGCGCCAGCACCCGCGCCGCGTCGTCCGGGCCGGCGCAGAACCACACGCCCTTGCCGTCGTAGCCGCCGCTGACCGCCTTGAGCACGACCGGCCAGTTGTGCCGGCCTGCGAACGCGGCCACCTCCGCCTGGCCCGGGGCCGGCGCCCACGGCGGGCAGGGCACGCCGAGCTGAGTCAGCCGCTCGCGCATCCGCCGCTTGTCCTGCGCGTAGCGCAGCGGCGCCGCGGCCGGGCGGATCGCGACGCCCGCGCGCTCCAGCTCCCGCAGCGCCTGCTGCGGCACGTGCTCGTGGTCGAACGTGACCACGTCGCAGCCGGCAGCGAAGTCCAGCAGGTCGGCCGCCGAGGAGTAGTCGCCGAGCACGGTGCCCGCGCACACCTGGGCGGCGCTCTCGCCGGCCGCGCTGGCCAGCACCCGGAACCCGATTCCCAGCGGGACGGCGGCCTGGGCCGTCATCCGGGCCAGCTGCCCGGCGCCGACCATGCCGACCACCGGCGCGCCCGGCGGCGCTAGCACCGGGCTGGCCGTACCGGCAGCCGCTGTCATCACGCCCGGTAGCCTACGAGACTGCTCAGGCCGGGCCGGTCACGGCCCGCTCCGGCCTGACCTCGGGGGCGGCACGCGGGAAGAACGCGGCGAACGCGGCCGGCCGGGGCCGGACCAGCACCACCTGGCCGCCGCTCGCGGCGGCCAGCGCCCGGGCCAGGCTGAGGCCGAGCCCGGTGCCGCCGGGGCGGCCGCTGACGCTGCGCTCGAAGATCCGCGGCACCAGCTCGGGCGGGACGCCCCGGCCCTCGTCCCGGACCTCGATCACCACCGACTTGGGCGTCTGCGAGGTCCGGATCGTGACCGTGCCGGCCCCGTGGGTGAGCGCGTTGTCCAGCAGCGTGGCGACGACCTGGGACACTCCCCCGGCGGTGACGAACGCGTGCAGGTCCTGCTCCCCCGCCACCTCCAGCTTGCGGCCGGCCCGGCGGTAGGCCGGATCCCACTCGACCAGCTGCTGGGCGATGAGGTCATCGACGCTGACCAGCTCCGGCTGGCCCGGCACCGTGCTGCGATGCCGGTTCAGCAGCTGGCCGACCACATCGGTCAGCCGCTCGGTCTGGGCCAGCGCGGCGGCGCCCTCCTCCCGGACCACGTCCGGGAAGTCGGCGGCGCCGATCATCTCCTCCAGCCGCATGGACAGCGCGGTGAGCGGCGTGCGCAGCTGGTGCGACGCGTCCACGGCGAACTCCCGCTCGGCGGCCAGCAGGTCGTTGATGCGCTGGGCGGACCCGTCCAGGCCCTCGGCGACGCGGTCCAGCTCCTGCAGCCCGTACCGGCGGCCGAGCGGCCGGGCGTCGCCCGAGCCGAGCCGGTCCGCGGCCTCGGCCAGCTCGGTGAGCGGGCGGGCCAGCCGCCGGGCCAGCAGCAGCGCCAGCACTACGGCGACCCCGACGGCCAGCGCGGCCAGCGAGGCGATCAGCACCAGGCCGCCGCGGATCCCGCCGTTGACCACCGAGTCGTCGGCCTCGACGGTGACCGTTATCCCGCCGTGGCTGGCCTGGCCTTTCATCGTCTCGCGTACCGGCGGCTTCTGGCCCACCCGCACCGTCGCGAAGTCGCCCCTGATGACTACGTACCGGCCAGGCAGCGCCCGCGCCACCTGCTGCCGCCCGCCGGGCAGGCCGAACTGATCACGCTGACTCAGGTCGCTGGCGAGCGTGGCCGCGTCGTGGTTGAGCTGCTGGCGGGCGTCTTCGGACTGCAGCCGGATCAGGGCGAAGGCCAGCGGCACGCCGAGCAGCAGCACCGCGGCCACCGCCACGGCCACGGTCGAGATCAGCAGCCGGCGCTGCACCGCACCGCTCCCGGGCCGGGGCACACCGCGCCGCTCATCTCACCCATACCGCCACCTGCCGCACTAGCCGCAGCGCCCCGGCGCGGCTCAGTCTCCCCGCTCGAAGCGGAACCCGACGCCGCGGACCGTGGTGATGAACCGCGGGTTGTGGGCGTCGTCGCCGAGCTTGCGGCGCAGCCAGGAGACGTGCATGTCCAGCGTCTTGGTCGAGCCCCACCACTTAGAGTCCCACACCTGGCGCATGATCTGCTCCCGGGTGACGACCTTCCCGGCCTCGGAGACCAGCAGCGCGAGCAGGTCGAACTCCTTCGAGGTCAGCTCGATCTCGGTGTCGCCGAGCCAGGCCCGCCGGGCGTCGGCATCGATCCGCACGCCCTGCACGACCTGCGTCTCCGACGCGCCGCGGCGCAGCAGCGCCCGCACCCGGGCCAGCAGCTCAGCCAGCCGGAACGGCTTGGTCACGTAGTCGTCGGCGCCGGCGTCCAGGCCGATGACGGTGTCGACCTCGTCGGCGCGGGCGGTCAGGATCAGCACCGGCACGGACTGGCCGGCCGAGCGGATCCGGCGGCACACCTCCAGGCCGTCGATGCGGGGCAGCCCGATGTCCAGCACGATCAGGTCGATGCCGCCAGTGCGGGCCGCTTCCAGGGTGCCCGGCCCGTCAGCGGCCACCCCCACGTCATAGCCCTCGCGCCGCAGCGCGCGGGCCAGCGGCTCGGAAATCGCCGGGTCGTCCTCGGCGAGCAGAACGTGCGTCATGCACCGATGGTAGGCCGCCGCGCGAGTGCATCCCGCACGCTAGCCGCGCCCGCGCGCCAGATCACCCTGCGGGGTGCCGGCCGCCCGGAGCCGGCCCGGCGTCACACCGGGGTGACGCCGTGCCGGCGGCTGGAGAACGAGCGGTCCTTGCCGGCCGCCATCGCGAACCGCAGGATCAGCTCGTTACGCAGGTCCTCCGGCTCGACGACGTCGTCCACGACCAGTTCCCCGGCCAGCCGGAGCACGTCGATGCCCGCGTCGTACTCGGCCCGCAGCCGGCTCACTTCGTCTTCCCTGGCCGCCGGGTCGGAGATCGCGGCGAGCTTGTTGTAGTACACCGCATTGATCGCGGCCTCAGCCCCCATCACCGCGATCTTGGCCGTGGGCAGCGCCAGCGTGGCGTCCGGCTCGAAGCCCGGGCCCGCCATCGCGTACAGGCCGGCCCCGTAGGCCTTGCGCACGACCACGCAGATCTTCGGCACGGTCGCCTCGGCCACCGCGCTGATCATCTTGGCGCCGTGCCGGATGATGCCCTCGCGTTCCACCGCGGTGCCGACCATGAAGCCGGGCACGTCGGCCAGGAACAGCAGCGGCAGGCTGAATGCGTCGCACAGCTGGATGAACCGGGCCGCCTTGTCGGCCGAGTCGGTGAACAGCACGCCGCCCTTGATCATCGGGTTATTGGCCACCACGCCGATCGGCTGGCCGTCCAGCCGGGCGAACCCGACGATCAGCTCCGGCGCCCACAGGGCGTGGATCTCGAACAGCGAGCCGCCGTCGACCACGCCGCGCGCGTAGCGGCGCATGTCGAACGACTGCCGCTCGCTGGCCGGCACCATGGCCCGCAAGTCGGCCGCCTCGGGCTCTTCCGGCTCGGTCTCCGGCGGCCGCTGCCGCCAGTTGCCGGGCAGGTAGGACAGGTAGCCGCGGACCGACTCGATCGCGTGCTCCTCGGTCGGCGCCAGCTCGTGCCCGCAGCCGGACACGGTGCAGTGCATCCGCGCGCCGCCCATCTCCTCCAGCGTGGTGTGCTCGCCGACCACCATCTCGACCATCCGGGCGCTGCCCAGGTACATCGAGGCGTTGCCGTCCACCATGACCACGTAGTCGCAGAACGCCGGGATGTAGGCGCCGCCGGCCGCGGACGGGCCGAACAGCGCGCACACCTGCGGAATCGAGCCGGACGCGCGAACCTGGGTGTGGAAGATCTTGCCGGCGCCGCGGCGGCCGGGGAACATCTCCACCTGGTCGGTGATCCGCGCGCCCGCCGAGTC
>OBLV0100000662.1_pt1 | contig 10508 bp, 7 predicted proteins | sample 1520071 | NCBI WGS metagenome assembly OBLV01 (sample SAMEA3888446, study PRJEB22518) | metagenome | reverse complement strand
AGAGCAGGAAGCCGATCCAGCCGCCCCAGTCGTGGCCGACCAGCTTCACCCGCTCGAGCCCGAGCGCGTCCATCACCGCCAGCACGTCGTCGACCAGGTTCTCCTTTTCATAGCCGTCGCGTGGAGCGTCGGACCAGCCGAAGCCGCGCTGGTCCAGCGCCAGCACTCGGTGGCGGTCGGCCAGCGCCGGCATCAGCGCCCGCCACTCGTACCAGTGCTGCGGCCAGCCGTGCAGGCAGAGGACGACGTCATCGCCTGCTCCCGCTTCGGCGACGTGGAAACGCAGGCCGCGGGCCTCGACCCAGCGGTGTCTGACGCCGGGAACGTCGAGGGGATCGCTCGGCACCACGTTCAAGCGCGGCTGGTGACGCCGCCCTCGCGGAACTCGACGACGACTTCCTCCATCGTCGCCGGGTTGCAGGGCACACCCTCCGGCCAGGGTTTGACCGGCTGCTCGGAGAGGGTCTTGAGGCCGTTGCCGCTGATCACGATCACGGTGACGTCGTCGGGGCCGATCTCGCCGCGCTGAGCGAGCTTCGCCGTCGCCGCCACGGTGGTGCCGCCGGCGGGCTCGGTCAGCACGCCCTGGGTCGAGGCCAGCAGCTCCATCGCTTCGAGGATCTCGCCGTCGGGGATCGCCGCCGCGGAGCCGCCGCGGCTGCGCACCGCGTCGACCACCAGCGCCCCGTCGCCGGGACGGCCGATCGCCAGCGAGTGGGCCAGCGTCTCCGGCTGCACGGGGACGATCTCCTCCGCGCCCTCGACGATCGTCGTCGCGATCGGCGAGCAGCCGGTCGGCTGGCCGACGTGCAGCTTGGTCGCCGCGGTCTCCGCCAGGCCGATGGCGTCGAACTCGAGCAGGCCCTTGTGGACTCGCGAGGAGAGCGTGCCGCCGGCGGCCGGCATCACCACGTGGTCGGGGGCGCTCCAGCCCAGCGCCTCGACCAGCTCGTAGGCGAGCGACTTCGCCCCCTCGGCGTAGAACGGCCGCAGGCTGATGTTGGTGAACGGGATGCCGGTGTTTTCGGTCAGCTCTCGACAGGCCTGGTTGGCCTCGTCGTAGTTGCCGTCGACCTGGACCACCTCGGCGCCGAGGGCGCGACAGCCGCGGGCCTTGGCGCGCTCCAGGTTGGCGGGATAGAAGACATAGGGCCGAATCCCGGCGGCCGCCGCCAGCGAGGCGGTGGCGGTGCCGACGTTGCCGGTCGAGACGCAGCCGATCTCGGTGGCGCCGAGCTCCAGCGCCCGGGCGATGGCCATGCCGACCACCCGGTCCTTATATGAGAGCGAGGGCCGGTTGGTCGAGTCGTCCTTGACGTAGAGGTTGCGCAGACCGAGCTCGGCGCCGAGCCGCTCGGCCCGGATCAGCGGCGTCTGGCCGGCGAACTGGGCCACCCGGGCGGCGGCGTGGCGGCTGACGATCGGCATCAGCTCCTCGAACCGCCAGATGTTCCAGGGCCTCTCGCTCAGCGGCCGCTCGGAGATCCGCTGCTTGGCCAGCTCGTAGTCGTACTCGATGTCGAGCCCGGTGTCGCACTCCGGACATCGGAAGACGGTCTCGGCCAGGCCGGTGCGGAAGTCGCAGCGGGGGCAGACGAGTTCGGTGGCGCAGGAGCTGGTTCGCTGCCCGTGGGGCACTCCCAACTGCGGATCTGCCGCGTCACTCATAACTCCTCCTTTGCCGCCGCGAAGCTGGCCCCGAGGACCGACCGCTCCTCCGACGCTCGTCCTTTGATCGCACGGGTATAACAGATACCCAAGCAACGCTCAATGCATCCTGCGTAAATATTCGGCGATGGCTGCGCATCCATCTCCGAGCAAGGTAGCGAACCCAGCGGGCCGCTTACGGCCGTTTGCCCCTTCCGCGGCGAGGCAATGCCGCTCGTCCGATCAATCAATTGAAACTCATTGTCTGTAGTGTCGCTGTCGTCAGACCCGAAGAATTGCCGACCTTGAGCCCCCAAGAGCGGTTCGCCGCCAACCTACGCAAGGCCCGCGCCGAGGCCGGCATCTCCCAGGAATTGCTGGGAGAACGATGCGACCTGCACCGGACCGAGATCTCGCTGCTCGAGCGCGCCGGTCGCGAGCCCCGGCTGGCGACGATGGTCAAGCTGGCCGGCGCCCTCGACACCACCGTCGCGGCACTGGCCGAGGGCATCTCCTGGCAGCCCGCGCGGGCGCGCTTCGACGTCAAGCGCCCGCCGCGCGCCAAGAGCTGAGACCGCCTCGACGGGAGCGTCGCAGCGCCGAAGAGAGCGACGGGCGCCCCTCGGCGCGCCCACCCCAGGCGCGCCGAGGAACGATGCAGAGGCGGGGCGACGCCGAGCATGTCGGCATCACCGGGACTCATCCGTCCGGTCCCGGCTCCGTGACTGGTCCTCCTTTGCCACCCCAAGGCGGTATCCCGGTCTATGGGGAAGCCCCGCCTCTGTCACCGGTTTGATCGCCCGGCAGGCGAATTCATAACACAGGCAAATGAAACAATCAAGTCCGCTTTTGTAATCAATCCGCGATCAGCGGGTGCCGTGCCGGTCAACCGGCCGCCGTTGGCTCCTCGTCCGCGACCGGGATCGCCGCCGCCTCCGGCCAGCTGCCGACCAGGTCGGCGCCGTCCTCGCGGCCGGAGTCGATCAACAGCTGCTCGGCGACGTGGGGGGCGAACGGCTCCAGCGCCTGCGCCAGCAGCACCAGCGCCGCGACCTGGGCCTCGGCGTCGGCGCGGTCGAGCTGGCCGCGACGCTTCACCACCCGCTTCTCGAAGTCCTGGATCCGCTCGAAGAGGCGGGTCAGGTTGCGGATCGACTTGTGCATCTGCAGCTCGGCGGTGTCGTCGGTGATCCGCTCGAGGCCGTTGTCGCACCATTTGCGCAGGCGGTCGCGCATGTGCTCGGTGTCGGCCGCCGCCTCGGGATCGTGGCCGTGATCGTCGAGCGCCGCGAAACGGTCGTGCGAGTAGGTCCAGAGGTTGCGCAGGAAGCGGCTGGCGAAGCGCAGCGCCCCGTCGCTCCAGTTCAGCGTCTTCGCCGGGCCGGCGGCGTAGAGGACGGCGAGCCGGACGGTGTCGGCGCCGTACCACTCGACCAGCTCGTCGGGGTTGACGACGTTGCCGAGGTGCTTGCTCATCTTGCGCCCGTCGGCGATCACCATCTCGTGGAAGAGGCAGCCGGCGAAGGGCTCCCCCTCCGCCATGAAGGCGAAGGGGCCGATGTCCCGCAGCGCCTTGGTGACGATTCGCTGGTCGAAGACGAAGCCGCCGCTGTCGTTGCCGGCGACGAGGCGCTCCGCCGGCAGCCACTCCCGCAGGTCGGGGTGGGTGAACATCTGCTCGGCCCGAGCCTCCGGCGGCACCGCCGAGGGCACCCAGAGGAAGAGCGCGTCGAAGTGGCAGTCGAGCGTGTCGGTCTCGCGCCGAGCCGGCTCGCCGCACTTCGGGCAGGTCGTCTCGACGAAGTCGGCGCGCTCGGCCAGCGGGTTGCCCTCCGCCTTCGGCAGCAGGTCGCGCGGCAGCACCACCGGCAGCTCGGCCTCGGGCACCGGCACCGGGCCGCAGCTCTCGCAGTTGACGATCGGGATCGGCGAGCCCCAGGCGCGCTGGCGCGAGATCGAGAAGTCGTTGGCGCGGTAGCGCTTGGCCTCGCGCAGGCCCTCGACGGGCGGGAAGGTCGGCCCCGCGTCGCTCGCCTCTCCCCCGGCGCCGGCATCGTCGGCGTCCACGACCGCCGCTGTCGCGGCCGGCTCGAACTCGACCCGCTCGACCCGGGCCGCGATCTCAGCGTCGGACTCGTCGACCGCCGGGATGCCGAGGCTGGCCGTCGGGCCGAAGCGGGCATCGACCAGCGGCGAGACCAGCACCGGAAGCTCCCCTCCGGCGGGGCCGGCGAGCGACTGGCCGGTGTCGACGACCGGGACCGCGGCGGCGTCGCGGGCACTGCGCTCCCAGCCGCCCGAGCGCAGCTCCTCGAGCGCCTCGCACACGCCCTTCTCGACGGCCCACTCCCCGACCTGCGGGTGGCGTGGCGAGAGCAGGACGAAGGCGGCGCCGGCGGCGGCGCGCGGGTGTGGCGTGAAGACGGCGAGCCGGCGGCCGTCGCCGGCCTCGAGGTCGAGCTCGAAGCCGTCGCTGCGGCCGAGGATGTAGCGCTGGGTGGCGAGCGAGAGCTCGTCCCAGTCGCCGCCGGCCTCGAGGGCGGCGACGTTGCCGTCGTTCTCCTCCAGGTAGGGCGTGATCCTGAGGAACCAGGTGGGCCGCCGGATCAGCCGCACCTCGTTGTGGCAGCGCCAGCAGCGCCCGTCCTCGACCTGGATCGAGGCAAGGGTCGTCTGGCAGGTGTCGCACCAGTCGACGGTGGCGTCGTCCTGGTAGACCAGCCCGGCCTCCAGGAGGGTCAGGAAGAGCCACTGCGACCAGCGGTACTGGCCCTCGTCGGAGCTGTAGAAGACGCGGTCGTAGTCGAACGAGAAGCCGAGCCTCTTCATCTGCCCGAGCATCCGCTCGCCGCACTGCTCGACCCACTCGGCGGGCGGGATCTGGCGCTCGATCGCCGCCAGCTCGGCCGGCAGGCCGAAGGCGTCGAAGCCGAACCCGAAGAGGACGGCGTCGCCGCGGGCACGGCGGAAGCGGGCGTAGGCGTCGCCGATCGAGTAGTCGCGGACGTGCCCCATGTGCAGGTTGCCGGAGGTGAACGGGCTCGACGGCTTGATGTAGATCCGCTCCTGGCCCTCGCGCGGGCGCGGCGCCTCGAAGTCGCCGCGCCGCTCCCAGGCGGCCTGCCTCGCGGCCTCGATCGCCGCGGCGTCGTAATTGGGCTTGGCGCTCATCTCGCGCCCAAGGCTAGCCGAGCGTCGCCAGGGCTCCGCGGGGCGGCGGCGGCGCGGGGCTCAGCTGGCGAAGGTCCAGAGCTTGTTGCCGAGGAAGTTGAACGGCATCACCACGGCGACGGCGATCGCCTGCGCGGTCAGGTCCCCGGCCTCGGTGCCGGCGAGGATCGCCTCCAGGACCGCCAGATTGAGCAGCAGCGAGAGCACACTGACGGTGAGGAAGCGGAAGGCCTGGAATCTGGCCCGGCCCGCGCCCGGGCCGAAGGTCCAGTAGCGGTTCCAGAGGAAGTTGTTGGTGACGGCGACGCAGAAGGCGCCGACCGCGGCGATCGCATGGTGGACGCCGAGGTTGTCGGCGAGCACGGCGAAGACCGCGAGGTTGATCACGTACCCGGAGCCGCCGACGACGGAGAACTTGAGCAGCTGCAGCCAGCTGGCCGGCTGGCGGGCGGCGACGCCGACGCGATTGGCGAGCTCGGCCGCGGTCATCCCTCCTCCTCCGTGCTTCTGGCCTTGGTGCGAGCTTCGCTGCCCAGCCCGGCTCGCAGCGGCGGCGGCGCGTCGAGAATGACGGCGTTGCTGCCGAAGCCGGTGGGCAGGGCGTTGAGCGTTTCGAAGGGAAGCCGCATTGGCTGGGGTGAGACGTAGCGGGAGAGCGTCAGGCGATCGAGGCGAACCGTCTGCGCCAGGCGGAAGGAGCCGGGAAGGTTAGTCGGTCGCCCCGCCGACACGGGCTTGCCGAGCACGTCGACTTCGCTCAACCCCTGCTCGCCGCTGTACATCCGCAGCGAGTGGTCGCGCAGGTACCAGCGGATCGGGTCGCCGGCGAGCTTCCAGCTGACCACCGCGCGCCGCCGCGTCGCCGGTCCCAGCTCTTCGGTCAGGGCACGGAAGTTCGGGCGCTGCAGGTTTGGCGTCTGGGTGACGTGGATGTCGAAGGTGAGCCAGTAGGCGACGAGCGCGACCGCGAGCAGGATCCCGAGGCGGCGAGCGCCGGCGGTGGCGAAGCCGATCGAGGCGACGGCGACCAGCGGCACCAGCGCCGGCAGCAGATTGCGCTCGACCACGTAGTCCTTGCCGATCGACGCCGCCACGGTGGCGAGAGCGACGACGCCGAGGCCGACGACGAGGCCGAGGCCGGCGCCGCGGCGCTCGCGGCGGCTCCCCAGCGCCAGCGCCAGCAGGATGCCGACGCCGATCAGCACCAGCGGCACGATCGCATAGCGGTCGCGGGGTGGCTCGGCGATCACGTGCCCGGTCTCGCCGATCATGAAGCTGACCGCGGTCTCCCAGAGCCGTTCCGGCAGGGGGCTCTGTTCGATCCAGCCGATGTGCTTCGGGTTGACCTGGGCGAAGATCAGCGGCAGCAGCGCCAGGCCGGTGGCGGCGACCGCCGCCAGTGCCGGCAGCAGCACCCGCCAGCGCTCGCGCAGCGCGATCAGCAGCCAGAGGCCCTCGATCCCGACCGCGAAGAAGGCGAAGTAGTGGCTGCACATGGCGAGCGCCGAGCTGAGCGCCCAGAGCGCCAGGTCGGTGCCACGGCGGCTGTCGAGGGCGCGCAGGAAGAAGAGCAGCGAGAGCGCGCCGAAGAAGACCAGCAGGGCGTAGGAACGGGCCTCCTGCGAATACCAGATCAGCATCGGGTTGACCGCCAGCAGGCCGGTGAGGACGAGACCGCTGCGCCAGCCGGCGAGCTGGCGGCCGATCAGATAGCCAAGCGGGATCGTGGCGGTGCCGAAGAGGGCCGAAAGCGACCGCAGGCCGACTTCGCCGCTGCCGAAGACCTTCGCCCAGGCCCAGGCGAGCACGTAGTAGAGCGGCGGGTTGGACTCGCTCGACTTCACCGCGTCGAGCATCTGTCGGAAGCTGCCGGGGATCACCCGCATCACCGTGATCACCTCGTCGTGGTGATAGCTCTGGAGGCCGAGCGTGGCGAAGCGCAGGGCGGCGCCGGCGGCCGTCAGGCCGAGCACGCCGATCAGGACCAGCGAGCCGATCGTCTGCCGCCCGCGCTCCTCCACGGCCAATGGGGGCACGGGCAACGTTGCCGCGGGGTTGTTCACCATGGGGGAGATTCGGACCGTCAGCTCATCGCTCCTTCAACGGTGGCTAAAAGGAGGCTAAATACCCCTGCTACCCGCAGGGGCTCGTGGACATCGCCCGGTCCGGGCCATACGAGGGAGGCGCCGCGGAGCGGGCCGCCCCCCAGCGGCGGTTGGGGCGCCGCGAGAGGCTGAAGGAGAGAGTGGCACCGCGGGCGAGGGCGCAATAGGTGGTCCAGGGCTTGCCGTAGGCCTGGCCGTCGAGGCGCAGCGAATCGACGTAGGGCGCGCGGACGGGGCTGATCGGGCGGCGCCGCGGCTTTTTTCCCTTGCTGCCGCGGCCGCCCGGGGCGAGGGCCGAGGCAAGGACGAGGACGCGGCGACGATCGGCGAGGCGGACTTCGGCCCGGCCGAAGAGCGGGCTGCCGATCGCCAGCACGCCGGCGCCCGGCACCTCCGGATAGAGGCCGAGGGCGCCGAAGACGTACCAGGAGGAGAGCGTGCCGAGGTCGTCGTTGCCGGGGTAGCCGTCGGGCGAGGTGTCGTAGAGGGCCAACAGCGCCCGCCGCACCGCCGCCTGGGTCTTGTACGGGCGCTGCATCCAGTCGTAGAGCCAGGGCGTATGCAGGGTCGGCTCGTTGCCGAGCAGGGCATGGTCGGTGTGGGTGCCGCCGGGGCCGGCGTTGAGCTCGCGCAGGAAGCCGTCGAGGCGTCGCGCGGCTGGGCCCGGCCCGCCCATCCGCGAGATCAGCCCGGCCGGGTCCTGCGGAACCGCCCAGGTGTACTGGGCCGAGTTCCCCTCGACGAACCCGCCGCCTTCGAGGCTGTTGTACGGCGACGGGAAGGAGCCGTTCGCGAAGCGCGGCTCGATCATGCCGCTGGTCGGGTCGTAGAGGTTGCGCCAGTTGGCGGCCCGTTGCATGAAGGTGCTGTAGGTGGCCCGGTCGCCGCTCAGCGCCGCCATCTGTGCCACCGCGAAATCGTCGACCGCGTACTCGAGCGTGGTCGCCGCCGAGCCCCAGATCGCTTCCGGGGTGCCGTAGATCGAGTTGGCGTTGCGGATGTTGGTGTCGTGGTCGAAGGGGACGTAGCCGAACTGCAGGTATTCGGAGAGGCCCTGGCGCTCGAGGTATTCGCCGTTGGCGCTGGTGCACGGTTCGGTCGCTCCCTTGACCATCGCCGTCAGCGCGGCGGCCCGATCGAAGTGGGCGCCGAAGGCGGCTGCCGAGGCGAGGATCGGATCGGCGGAGTCGCCGACCATGGTCATGCTCTGGCCGTTGGCGTAGGGCCAGCGCGGCAGGCAGCCGCTCTGCTCGGCGTCGGCCAGCAGCGAGCGCATCATGTCGCTGGCGCGGTCCGGATCCAGCAGCGAGAGCAGCTGCGTCTGGGTGCGGTAGGTGTCCCAGCCGGAGAAGTCGGCGTACTGGGTGTAGCCCTGGGCGCGGTGGACCTGGCCGTCCATGCCGACGTAGGCGCCGCCGACGTCGCTGAAGGTGCGCGGCGACATCAGCGCGTGGTAGAGCGCCGTGTAGAAGGTGTCGAGGCGACGCGGCGGGCCGCCGCTGACGCGGATCCGCCCCAGCGCCTGGTCCCAGCGCTTCCGCGTCGCCGCGGCGATCGCCCCGAAGCCGTGGCCATGCCCTTCCGCGGCGAGGTTGGCGCGGGCGCCGTCGACGCTGACGAAGGAGATGCCGACGTGGACCGTGACCCGACGGTTGCGCCGGGTGTCGAAGGTCGCGTAGGCGCCGGCCTGAGCCGTCCGCGACGGGTTCGCGGCCGGGAGCTGGGTGTCTTCGGCGGCTTCGGAGCCGGGGTCGAGCGAGCCTTCGTCCCAGGTCCCGAAGCGGCCGAACGGGCGGCTGAAGACGGCCGCGAAGTAGACCCGGTAGCGCGGGCGCTGGCCGCAGAAGAGGCCGCTGGAGGCGGTACCGGAGATTTCGCGCTGGCCCGGGTCGACCGAGACCGCCGCGAGGTCGTCGGGCTGGGCGCTGCCGCCGGCGTTGATCAGGACGCTGGCGTGCGGGTTGCGGGGAAAGGTGAAGGTGGCGGCGCCGGTGCGGGTCGTCGCCGTCAGGTCGACGTCGATGCCGGCACCGCGAACGGGATTGAGCCGGACCGAGTAGCGGCCGGGGCTGGCGCTCTCGCTGGCGTGCGAGAAGCCGGGTTGGAACTGGCCGTCGAGGCCGTTGCCCGATGACGCCGCCGGAGAGCTGGTCAGCGGCTCCGTGGTCGGAAGGAATGGGAAGTCGCCGTAGAGCGCACAGCCGGCGCCGTTGAGGTGGGTGAGGCTGAAGCCGGAGATGTGGTGGTCGCGGTGGTCGTAGCCGCCGGAGTGCGGTGCCGACGGCGTCGTGTCGGGCCCGAACTGGACCATCCCAAAGGGCGCGGTGGCGCCGGGGAAGTTGTGGCCGCCGCCGAAGGTGTCGGGGCCGGGCTGGGTGCCGGCGAAGGGGTGGACGCGACTGGCGAGATCGGAGGCGGCAGCCGGCGCGGCGATGACCGTCAGCGACAGCAGCGCCGCCAGGGCGATGTGAGCGGCGCGACGCATGGGGATCCGAAAGTTACGCGTAATGTTCCGCTCCGAATGCGAGGTCGAAGGATTGCAAAGCTGGCGGCGAGCGCCGCGCTGCTGGCGGCGGCGCTGCTGTTCGGGGGCTGCTCTGACTCCCAACACAGGCAAACGAGCGCAGCAGCGGTGCCCGGCCAGCCGACCGTCGACATCATCTCGCCCCGCAACGGCGCCCGCCAACAGAGCCGCGCCGTCGTCGTCAAGGTCGACGTCCAGAACTTCCGCCTCGCCCCCCTTCAGTTCGGCAAGGAACCGCAGCTGGGCGAGGGCAATATCCGCTTCAGCCTCAATCGGGTCCCCGACTGCGTCGACCCGGTCAAACTTCTGCACGCGATCAACAGCCCGATCGGCAACGGCCGCCTCGTCGGCGCCTCCTTCGACTACCCGCGCTACTCGGGGCCGAACGGGATCCTCGCCGAACGGATCGGCACCACCGGCAGCTACTCCCCGGCGACCCGGCCGGAGATCTTCTACCACGGCCTCAAGCCGGGCTTCTACCGCCTGATCGTCGTCCTCGCCCAGAACAACGGCGCCCCCACCCAGTTCCACGCCGTCACCAACTTCCAGATCCTCGCCCCGCCCGGGCACGGCCCCAAGCCCTGCGAAGGCGGCAAAGTGCCCAGCGCCAAGGCGGCGGCAAGGCTGGGTTAGAGGCGGCCCAGGGGCCGCCCCGCCCCTCCTGCTTCCAATACTTCACTTTGTATAGTCGAAGGCGGTGAGGACCTACCGCCGCCTGATGGGCTACCTGCGCCCCTACCGCCGCCAGCTCTGGGGCTCGCTCGCGTTCGCCTGGGCGGCGATGGGGATGTCGGTCCTGATCCCGCTGCTGATCAGCGACGCGATCAACGCGATCGAGGAAGGGAACAAGCCCGACCTGCTGCCGCTGGCAGCGGCGATCGCCGCTGCCGGGGTGCTGCGGCTGGGGCTGACCGTGGTGCGGCGGCTGATCGCCGGCAAAGTCTCGCTGGCGGTCGAATTCGACCTCCGCCAGCAGTTCTACACGCACCTGCAGAAGCTCGACCTCGGCTTCTTCGACGGCCAGAGATCGGAAGAGCACACGTCTGAACTCCAGTCACATC
>OBLV0100000661.1_pt1 | contig 10518 bp, 24 predicted proteins | sample 1520071 | NCBI WGS metagenome assembly OBLV01 (sample SAMEA3888446, study PRJEB22518) | metagenome | reverse complement strand
GCGGGCGCCGCCGATCATCGCCGTCAACGTGATCAGACCGCCGAACGCCGCCACCACCCTCGCTGCCCCCGGCGAAAACGAGCCGATCAGCGACAGCACCGCAAACAGGCCCAGCGTGCCGACCAGCGGTCCCGGCTTCGGCATCTGCCTGCCGCTCCCGGAGGCGCCGTTCAGGTCGTAGGCGACCAGGGCGGCCAGCGACACCACCTCCTCCGCCAGCAGCGCCGTCTCCGGATTGCGGATCCGGCCCAGGTTCACCTTCGAGCCCGGCTGGGCGACCGTGCGAGCGTTCCCGGCAGCCATCAGATGTGCAGCGCCTGCCACGGTGTGAGCGCGTACTTGCCGCCCTCGTCGACGCCGGCGAACACCAACAGGTAGCCGACCGCCAGCAGGATCGAGCCGAGCAGCAGCCGCCGCATCGCCCGGCTACTCCGTCGTCGTCGAAGCGGAAGGGCTCGAGGAGGCGGGCGCGGCGATCGACGCGATATGGATGCCGGCGCCGGCGATCACCGCCAGATATTCGGCTGCCGACAGGTCGTGCAGGCCGAGCAGCACCGACGCGGAGACGATCGCGATCACCGCGATGACCAGCGAGCCGATGGCGCTCACCGAAGCAGGCTCCGCAGATTCGCGAGCGCGATTACGCCAACCTCGACGATCAGAATCCAGGTCTGCGTGTCAGTCACAGCGCCACCACCTTGCCGTTCGTGCCCTGCACCAGCTGGTGCTTCGCCTGCATCGACGAACGCATCATCTGCACCGTGCTGAACACCGCGAGCTGCAACTCGACCGGCAGCTCCGGCGTCTGCTCGAGGATCTCCTCGACCATGCGCAGACAGTCGACGACATGCTCGACGATCTGCTCGTTCGAAAAGCCGCGACGGTAGTCGGACGGGTTGAAAACGACGTCATCCATCCGCTGTCTAGAGCGACCCGGTCAGCTTCTTCGCGAAGCCGAGCACGAAGCCACCGAGGAACGTGCCGGCCACGAACCCCCACACCAGATACCAATGCTGCTTCTTCATCGTCTACTCCCCTCCGCCGCCGCGTGCACGGCCGCGTCCGAAAAACATCAGGAAGCCGAGCTCGGCGAGCAGCAGCACGATCAGCGAATGCTGCTCGCCCCAGCCGGAGAACTTCGACAGCGGATTCGACATCGACACGGCCGTCTCCTAGATCGACTCGAGCGACGGGTCCAATGCCACCCCGACCGCCAGCTGGTCGTAGACCACCTCGAGCGTGCCGGAGGCGACGTCGGAGACGCCGAAGTTGAGCGACAGGTACGACTGCTCGACGGTCGGCAGCCACGGGTCGCCGCCGTTCGGCGAGCGGAAACGCGGAAGCACGAACACGCCGGTTTCACGGCCGATCCCGTAGGAGCCGAAATACTGCTTGTAGAACTGCTCCATCCGGGTGATGATCTGCGACGGCAGCATCGTCCACTGGATGCCGTTGTCGAGCCGGAACTGGATGTTGCCGGCGTTCGCGTCGGTCAGATCGGTGAGCGCCCCGGCGGAGGAGCGGAAGATCAGGATCAGCCCGCGGATCTCGTTGCCGGTCAGCGACAGCTGCACCGTCGCCGTGCCGGAGGCCGGCAGGGCGATCGTCTGCTGCTGCAGCTTGCGCGACACACCGAGCCCGGGCGGGTACTGGACGATCGGCCGGTTCGCGTAATCGGTCGCCGGCGGCTGCGCGTGCGAGCGGATCGCCGCCGTCACCGTCACCGTCGGCGCCGTCACACCCGTGGTCGCCGTCACGATCGAGGTGATCGGGGCGAGCGTGACGTTCATCCGGTACTGCGCACGCGCGTCGGTGTTGGAGAGGATCGCCAGCGTGTCCTTGACGGCGATCGACAGGTCGACGACGACGTGCGGGTTGATCGTGTTCGAGTAGCTGGCGTCCCGCTGCGGGTCGCCCGCCCAGGGCCGCAGGTACTTCTGCGCGAGGGCGTACTCGAACAGGCCCATCGGGTAGAGGATCGGCCCGCCGCCGGTGTCCTGGAAGCTGATGTAGTTGATCGTCTGTAGCGCCGCGTAGGAGGTGAGCGCGGCGGTGGTGCCGAGCACGCCTCCGGTCGCCGAGATGGTCAGCTCGATGCCGTCGAGGAAGTTGCCGGGGGTGACCTGCCAGACCGGCGTGACCGGCTGCTGCACCGCACCGAGCTGGGCGGTGAAGGAGCCGAACGGCGCCTCCGTGTAGAGGGCTGAGCCGAGCAGGAACGGGACAGCCTGCTGCCCGCCGCCGGCAGGGGTGTTGGCGGCCGCTGCTGCAGCTGCGCTCATGCTCTGCTCCTTCTCATCCGGACTGGTAGAGGGCTGCGCCTGCGAACTTGGCGAGAACGCCGGTGCCACCTCGGGCGGCGATGTGCTGCCAGACCTGCTTCCAGGCGGTGTTCAGGATCAGCAGCGCCAGGAAGAGCGGGAAGAGGTTGCGCAGTTGCAGGATCAGCTTCACGTCCGCCTGAAGATACCTCTTGCTTGCAGCCCTGTCAACGTGCTAGCATCATCTTGGGATGCTAGCATGACACTAGCAAGCGAACGGGAGCAGAAGGACGTGATCTTCGGACGGGTCCGCCGATCGCTCAAGCAGCGGTTCGTGCAGGAGGCCGACCAGCAGGGACGTTCACAGAACGCTCAGCTGGAGAAGATCTTCGAGGAACGATACGAAGGAGCGAAGTGATGGACCAGGATGTGCAGGAGGCGCTCGACGAGCTCCGCCGCGAACTGCGGGAAAGCCGGCAGGCACGCACCCCGGCGGAGCGGCGCAGCGCCGACCGTGACGTGCGCGAAGCACGTGAGGATCTCGAGGACGTGCTGCGCCGTGAGGGATACCGGCTCTCCCGTCGCGAGCTGGACGAGATCGTCGAGCAGCGCGACACCGACCGTCTGAACCGGCTCGTCGACGCTCGCATCGCCGAGATGTTCCCGAAGGACGACAGCGAGGACGAGGACGGCGAGGAGGAGAAGGAGAAGCCGAAGCGGACGCGCAAGCCGGCGGCGAAGAGGGACGAGCAGCAGTCGGATGACGACGACGACGAGCAGAAGGAGTGGACGTGAGCGAGCCCGACGACGAGAAGCCGGAGACGCCGGACGAGAAGCCGAAGCCGCGCCGCCGCCGCCGCACCGTCGACAGCGCCACCGTGCCGGCCCGGATCGAACGGCGGGCGGAGAAAGTGGAACGGACGATCAAAGAGCTGATCGGCTGGGCGCGCGGCCGCTCCGACGACGACCGTGAGCTCGGCTTCCTCGACCAGCTGTCCAAGGACGCCAAACAGGTCGGCTATGCGCTCGCCCGGGTTGGGGATCGGTTCAAGCCGCTCGGCGGGGCGATGGACACGCTGCTCGGCGACGGCGGCCCGCTGATGCTGCTCGTCACCCTGTCCGCGTCGCTCAGGGCCGGCTACCGGTCCGCCCAGAAGCGGGCGGCCGAACGCAAGCAGCGCCGCGAGCAAGAGCAGGCGGAGGCGGAGCAGCGGGAGCAGGAGACGCCGGCCGGCATGGTCTGGGTGCAGATGGAAGGTGCGGAGCCGATGCTGGTCGACGAGCAGATGGCGATCCTCCAGTACGGGTATCAGCCCGCGTCGTGATCCGGGTTGCGGTGCATCTGGCGACACTGCCGGAACGGCGAGAGCTGCTCGAGACCGTCACCATCCCCGCCTACAAGGATCAGGGAGTCGAGACAGAGATCCGTTGCAGCGAAGGCGGCAGCTTCGGCGCCTGCCAAAACCGGCTGTCCTGGATGCTCGCCGCCGACTGCGACTATCTCGTCGTCGCCTGCGACGACCAGGTGCCGTCATTGGGCTGTCTCGCCTCCGCGATTATCCACTGGCAGCAGCACCGGACGCTGCCCGGCGAGCGGCTCTGGGAGCAGCACCGGCCGGCCCAGGAGATGGACAAGGAGCCCGGGCTGGCCGAACGCAGCTGGACGCGGATCTTCTTCGCGCCGCCGAACGTCTACGCCGACGTGGGGGCGTTCCTCGACCTCTCCTGGTATGTCGACATCGACTATTCGCAGCGGATCCGCGAAGCCGGCTACCGGATCCAGGTCTGCGACGGCTTCGACTTCGACCATCCCGACCCGCCCAGGGGCTGGGCGACCCCGGCCGAGATCAACCGGCAGCATCTGGCCTACCGTGAAGCGTGCGTGGCGGGGGGAAGGTCGCCGATCGTATGACCCGCATCTGCGCCGGCATCATCACCTGGCAGGACGGTCCCGCATTGGACAACTGTCTGCAGTCGATCCGCGGTGTCGTCGACGAGCTGATCATCGTCGACGGGCTGATCGACGGCGTCCAGGCGGACGGGCTGCCGCCGCTCACCGACCAGGACCGTCTCTGGAAGCTCGTGGAGGTTCACGGCGGCAGCTTCGAGCAGGCGCGCTGGCGGTCGCAATCCGCGCAACGCAACGTCACGCTCCGCTATGCGAAGCAGCGCGAGTGCGACTGGCTGCTCGCGATCGACGCGGACGAGCAGCTGTGCAACGGCCACAATCTGAAACCGTGGCTGGACGTCTGGGGCTGGGATGCGTTCCCGCTGCCCTTCTACTTCAACGACGTGCAGGAGGCGTGCCCGGCCGGCTTCAAGCTGCTGCACGTGCCCTTCTGGACCCGTTACGCCTGCCAGGGCTCGATGCTCGAGAACACCGCCGGCGAGGTGGTGCAGGTGATCGGGCAGACCTGGTGGTCGCGGGCGAAAGAGATGCGCATGCCCTACCTGGTGCACCGGCCGGAGCTGCGCAGCCCGGAACGCCAGTCGATCCGGCTGTCCGAGCTGGAGTGCGCGCTCGAGCCGGTCCCCGACAACGTGAAAGCATGGCGGGAACCCGTCTACGCGCCCAGGTTGATCGCCGGCGAAGGGCTGCTTTCGCAGGATCAGGCGGCGCTGCTCGGTCTGCCGGTCTGGTACTGCCCCGGCTGCGGCCGCCGCTACGCCGGCCCGGGCATGTGCAGGTTCGAGCATGCGCCGATCGGCTTGGAGCCGCTCGAGGTGGCCGCGTGAGCGAACACGAAGCCGAGCAGCCGATCGAGCAGGTCGAGTGGGAGCCGTGGTGGGAGCAGCGGGGCGGCCTGCAGCCCGGCGAGCACGTGTCGATCGTCGGCCCGACCGGCACCGGCAAAACGTACGGGCTCGTCTGGTTCGCCGAAGACTTCCCCGACCACTCCATCCTGGTGGTGACGAAAGGCGCCGACGAGATGATCACCCGGCTTCCGCGGGAGCGCGGCTGGCAGCTGACTCGCGACGTCGACGATATTTTCACCGCCGACGGCAAACCCGGCCGGCTGCTGAAAAAGTCGTGGGGTGACCGTTGGGAGAAGCGGGAACGGCCGCCGCAACGGATCGTCTACTGGCCGGACGCCTCCAACGACCACGAGCAGCGGGTGGAGGATCTGCAGGAGGCGTTCCGGCAGCTGATGGCCCGCGCCTACGCGTACACGAAATCGTCTCCGGCAAACCGGGTGTTCGTCGGCATCGACGAGACGATGTTCGCCGCGATGGAGCTCGGCATGAACAAGTCGTTCACGATCACCTGGAACGAAGGCCGCGCCATGGGGCTGTCGCTGGGGGCGGCGATGCAGCGCACCGCCTGGGTGTCGAAATCGTCGCGGTCCGCCCCCCGCTACATTCTCGTCTTCGACACGACCGACCCGGACGACCTGGCCGAGCTGGCGAAAACAGCCGGCTACTACCGGCGAAACGGCGAGTTCCGCCGGCAGCTCGACCAGCTGGGCGACCATGAGCATCTGCTGATCGTCACCCGCGGCCGCGACCGCCAGGTCGTCCGATCGAGGGTTGTCATCAGACAGCGACGCAAGGCACAATCGGATGACGATGAGCAGGGGAGGCGAACGTGAGTACCATCATGTGCGGCCGCTCGACGAGGACGAGATCGAGATTCTCCGCGGCATGATCGACGACCGCCGCTACCAGCTTGAGCACAACCGGATCTGGGACAGCCGCTGGCGGATCCTCGCCACCACCGGCGCCACCCTGTCGGCGCTGGCGGTGCTGGCCGCCTCCTGCCTGGAGATCGCGAGCCATCTGCCGTGATCGTCCGGCTGCTCGCCCTGCTCGTCCGGGTGCTGCTCGAGACCGCCGTCGTCTTCCTCGGCGTGGCGGTGGTGCTGCTAGTCGTCGCCTGGCGCGCCTCCCGCCGGGTGATCACCGAGAAGCCCGACCGGCTCGATCGGCTGTCCGGCAACCTGGGCGGCCTGCTCACCGTCGCCGGCAGCCTGGTCGAGCTCGGTCGACGGATGCAGGCTGGACAAACCGAGCCTGACCGTGTAGAGTCGCCATCGTGAGCGAGAGCACCAGCGAGCCTGCAGCGCCCGCGGACGGCTTCTACTGTCCCGGCTGCGGCCAGCGCTACCCCTCCCAGACGGTCTGCGAGAACAGCCATCCGGCGCTCGAGACGAAGCCGCTCGGCGCCAAGGTGACCGCCGCCGACGCGCTGCCGGCGGCCGCCGCGGTCGACCAGCCGGCGCCGCTCCCGGAAGCCTCCACCGAGGTCGAGCCGACCCCCGACGACGGTCCGGCTCCCGCCGACAGTCCCGCCGTGGCCGGGGCTGTCGGCGCCCCGCCCTCCGACGACGAGGTTCGTTCGTCGCTGGAGCGGCTGTCGGATTCGCTCAAGAGCGCCCTTGACGCGCTCGCCCAGCATCTGCAGCGCTAACCGGAAGGGGCTTCGATGGCCCGGGTGAAGATCGCCGCCGGTGAAGAGTTCGACGTCCTGAACGCGGACGAGATGCGGACGATCGCGACCGAGCTTTTGTCCGGCTATCTGCGGCCGCCGCAATGGTTCGAGGCGCCAGCCGCTGTCACGCTCTCCTCCGGCGGCGCCGGCATGTCGCACGCGGTCCGGGTGCCGGCCGGGATGGAGCTGCTTTTGACCCGGATCGAAATGGTGCAGGCGAACTATGCGGCAGGCACCCCGTACAGCAACTCGACGGGCGGCATCGACCTGTACGTGAACGATATTTGGCGGGACGGGGTGCCGTTCTCGTCCGGGTTCACGCTGCCGGGCACCTACACGGAGGCGGAGTCGCGCTGTGTGCGGCCCCGTGACGGTTCCGAGGTGAAGGTGGGGATCACCGGCGGGCCGGCGTCGGTGGCGATCAGCCTGCTGGTTTGCGGGCTGCTGACCCCGCTCACCCCGAACGCCTGATGGGCGACTGGAACCCGACCGGGGCGGCTCGCATCACGCCGGTTGCGCGCACCGCGGCGGCAGGTGTCGGGCTGATCAACAACACGCAGACGTTTCTCTCCTGGACGTCCCCGAACGACGGCCAGCTGCACCCGGTGCTGACGGTCGGCGTGCTGATCGTCTCCGTGCTGGAGGTGGGCGGTGCGATCAGCATCACCTACACCCTTGCTGGAGTCCAGGCCACCCATACTGTGATCGCCGCCGCCCAGGCTGCCGGCAACGTGCCGCTCGGAACCGGCAATCAGCCTGTCGTGATCGACCCGAACACGACCGTGTCGCTCACCCAGTCCAGCGCACTGACAGGGGGAAGCTCGATCCTTTACGCCACTCTGCTCGCCGCATGAGCCAGCTTCCTTCGCCGCTGATGGTGAGACGGATGCGCGCCTGCGGAATGCGGATGCCGGTTCGCACCTTCATCGCCTGCCACAAGGCCGGGTTGCCGGTCGCGGTCGGCTGCTCGATCCTGATCCAGGAGACGGCCGGCGGGATCAACGAGTTCGGCCACGACCGGGACAGCCAGGGCGACTGTCCCGGCTTCGGCTGGGGCACCGTCACCGAAGCCAAGTACCTTGCGTTCCGGACGCTCAGGAACCGTCAGGGACGCTCGAACGGTGTCGGCCCCTGCCAGTTGACCTCGCCCGGGTTGCAAAACGAGGCGGACGCGCAGGGCGGCTGCTGGAAGCCGCTGATCAACATGACGGTCGGCTTCACCGACCTGGCCGAGAGCATTCGCCGTGACGGGTTGCGGGCGGCGATCGTCGGCTACAACGGTTCGGGCCCTGCCGCGGAAGCCTACGCCGACCAGGTGTTGGCGCGGGCGGACGGGTTCGCGGTCCGGCTGGGCACCGCGAAGCTGTAGCCGATGCGTCCGGCTGTCTCCCGGCCGCTCACACCGACACCCGTCCTGCCGTCCGTGCCATCTCGAGCAGCACGTCACGGAACGCCGGCGGAGTGACCGACGTCAACCCCTTCTGCGGGCCGCGGTGACCGCTCGACTCGAACGCGAGGCGCCCAGAGCGCCTGTCCCGCAAGGTGGCCCGGTCGCGCCACACGTTCAGGCCCTCGCTGCCGTTCAGCGGCTCCCCGCTCCCGTCGCGCGACCAACCCCAGCGTAGCTCGGGCAACTCGACGCCGAACGCATACAGCCACGTCGCCTTCTTGACCGGCAGCCCGTAACGGCCCTGCTCCACGTAGCAGACCGCCTCGCCGTCCGTTGTGGCGTTCCAGCCGGCGCGCACATGGGGAATGGGCAGCCCGTAGTGGCGGAACGCCTTCGTGTGCGCCGGATGCTCAAGCACGCCGCCGAACTCGCGCACGGCATTTAGCGCCGCCTCGAAGCAGCCGCCGTCGTCGCCGACCTTGTAGCCGAACCGCGCCTCGGTGAAGCCGGCCAGCCGCGACCAGCGGGCGCAGGGAGGGTGCGCGACAACCGGCCACGGTCCCGCATACGTTCGCGCATCCCGTGTCTCGTCCCACACCTCGACGTCCTCAAGGCCCGCATACACGCCGTCGCGCTCGACGAACAGCGCCGCGACCGTCACTGTTTGTCTCCTGGCGGGACGACCGCAGAATCAGAATCAGGGAGCCGACCGCTCTGGGCGCGGCCGGCGTAGTGGGGAAGCTCAGGAACGCCGCCCACGTCCGCATCTTGGTCTAGGAAGGTCAGAAACTCGGCCGCGAGCGACCCCGCTTGGTCGCACCCATCGACCGTGTTGAGGTCGGCGTCAATGGCGTGCTTCCAAAAGAGCCGCGAGAACAGATAGCGAAGCTGCCCCGTCGTGAGGGGGAGCCCGTTGATGGTCACATCGCCGATAGGCTCGTCGCCGGAGCCGTGGCAGCGGATGCAGACGCTCACGTCTCGCCTCCACTCTGACGACCGCTCACCGGGCGGTCGTCTCCCGCTTCAAGACCGTCCGGCCACACAGCCTCCAACACCTCACGCGCGGCCACGAAGGCAAGCTCCATCGCAGCGAGCGCCTCGGCCTGAACGCGCGAGTCCTCGTCGCTGTCCATCTTGACTGCGGCGTGAACCTTGATGGCGCACTCCAGACCGATGACCGCAGCCTGGAGCGCAGCGGCACAGTGGGAACAACTCGCCGCCGCCACGATGCGTTCGACATACGCTTCGTCCCGTTCAGCTATTGCATCCTGGCACCTCGCCAGCTCGCTGAGGTAGTTAGCTAGGGCTTCGTCGCGTTGTGCCACAACCCCGGCAAGCTCCGCGCGAAGGTCAGAAGCTGCGTCAGTGAGTTCGTAGCGAAGCTCCTGCGGCTCCCCTGGACAGCGAGAGCCGCCCGCGAAGTGTCGGCTGGGTCCGCGGGAGGCGAGATCGCTGCGACCACACACCGGGCACCACAAGCGCGTCAGTGTTAGCTTGGGCTCCCGCGCGCTCATGGTGTGTCCTTTACGGAGCCCGGCGGGACGGTTTGGGGGGAGCTGACCGCTTGAATGCGGTCAGCGTGTCTAAGTGCGGCACGTGCGATCTCCGCGAATGCTTGTTCCAGATACCTGAGGTTCACGGCCTCGGTGACGGCTCGGTGAGCAGTCGCGCGGTACTCGCGGAGCTGTTGCGGGTCGAGCGCCGGGCCGGTCATCGCGTCCTGTAGGCGAGGATGGTTTCTTCGGTCGCCCGGTCCCGCTCCTGGCGGATCCGGGCGTCGATCTTCTTTTTCGACGTCCACCAGCCGTGCAGCTTGTGTTTCGCCTCGAGCCGGATCGCGGCTGCGCGGGCGTGGAGAATGTCGAGCTCGGCCTGGTGTTTCTCCTCGTCGCGGCGCTGCTTGTCGTCGACCTTCTGCTGCTGGCGGTCGTTGATCTGCTCGGCCGCCTGGACGGTGCGGCGGGCGCCGCTTCGCAGCTTCGCATACGCCCAGTGCAGGGCGGCGCCGCTGGCGGTGGCGAGCAGCAGCAGCAGCCAGAGGTGGCCGGTGGCGAAGAGGGTTAGGGCGACGCCGACGGCGATGCTGTGTGCGTGCGTCCAACGGGTCATCGTCCCACCTCGATCATCCGGTCGACCAGCAGAAACGCCGATGCCTGTAGCGTCTTAACCGCCGGCTTGAGAGCGTCCCGCGCAGTGGCCCCCGCAGCGGCCCACGCAACGGCCCACGCAGCGGCCCCCGCGTCAGCGGCCCCCGCAGCGGCCCACGCAGCGGCCCACGCAGCGGCCCCCGCAGCGGCCCGCGCAGCGTCCCACGCGTCAGCGGCCCCCGCAGCGGCCCCCGCGTCAGCGGCCCCCGCAGCGTCCCGCGCAGCGTCCCGCGCAGCGGCCGCTGCTCTCTTCGCGGTATTCAGCGTCGGCTGTGCGACCTTCGCCGCTTT
>OBLV0100000660.1_pt1 | contig 10531 bp, 8 predicted proteins | sample 1520071 | NCBI WGS metagenome assembly OBLV01 (sample SAMEA3888446, study PRJEB22518) | metagenome | reverse complement strand
CATCAATGCCCTCAAGGCAACAAACGCATTGCCGAAAGGTATTAAACTTAACCACTATTTCACGTCACCTCAGGCATGGTTTGTCCGCACCAATGTTCCCTCCGGTATGACAATGTTTTGGAGACAGCGCCCAGAGTTCAGCCAGGATAATGACTTTGATACCAAGAACGCTAAGGCGGCCACATACATGCGGTTTAGCTTGGGCAATACTGATCCCCGTGGCATCTATGGTAGTAACGGTCCCTGAGGATAATGTATGCCTAGTACATCCGCCAAACAACATCGATACATGGCAATGATGGCCTTTAACCCGCCGAAGGGTGCGAAGGGGCCAAGCAGGAAAGTTGCCCGAGAATTTGTGGATGCAGATAAGGGGAAACGATTTAAGAAAAGAAAGAAATAGGTATGGTAACAAATTGTTACTGAACCATTGAATACCCCAGGTATGAAGTAACGTCCCCCCTTTAATTCGGAAGGGGGGACGCCTCTAAATGGCGTTACTCACTGGAGATATAAAATGCCCGCACCAACTCGCTTCCTTTCCGGCTCCACTCAAGCCGCTTCCTTCCAGCCCCTCGGTCAACTTGGCATTCAAGATCCCTTTTTCTATGCCGACTTCGCTGATGATTTCCTTCCCTATAATACTGCCCTCTATACAGTAACTACCCCTAATAGTGGTACTATTGCTAATACTGCGGCTAGCGGTTCCGGTGGACGTATCCTCCTAACGACTGGCGCCGCAGCCGGTAATTTCTGTGAATTGCAGCTTCCCACAGCAGCTTTCCAAGTTGTTGCGCAAAAGAAACTTGCCTATCTAGCACGCCTTCAGGTTGCTAATATTACCACCTCTGCTATTATTGCCGGTTTGTGTAATACTACAGCTACCCCCTTTAGTGCTGTGGCAGATGGTATTTTCTTTAGTAAAGCCGCCGCTTCTACTAATCTTATCCTGACCATAAATACTGGCAGTACCACAATTGGCAGTGTTACTATCTCCGGTGCCCTTACCAATGCTACCGACATCGACCTTGGCATTTACGTAGACCGTAATGGTAATATCAGGGCATTTGTGGGATCAAGTCTTGAAGGTGCTAAGAGACCCAACACCGCTAATCTTGGCCCCAATTATGGTATCCAGGCAAGTGCACTAACTGGCTCCCTTACCTCCGTTCTCCTAAACCCAACTCTTGCCATTAGTAATGGTGCAACTGCTGCTGCCATGACAGGTGTTGCCGACTTCATGTTCGCCGGTCAGGAGCGTTAATAATGGCTAATTCCTTTAATACCCAAATCCTTCGGGATGGGTATAGGAACTTTGTCATCCGAGTTACTGGTGAGATTGATATGACCGGCACACCCGGAGACATTGCTCCTACCCCCCTTACCACTATTGCTAGTATGAATCCCCCCTGCAAGGCACTCCGTGTGGATAGGGTAAAGTATTCACTCCCGCACGGGAGTCCCTTGGATATTCAACTATGGTGGCAGGCAACTACCAATGTTCTTTTTTGGGGTATGTCTGGTGGTGATGATGATGAGTTTGCTAACTTTGGCGGTATCACCAATAATGCTGGCGTTGGCGTAACTGGAGACATCCTTTTTAGCACCTCTGGAGCAACTGGCCTAACTGGTGTCACAGGACAGATGCTAACTTTTGCCGTAATTGTTGAGTGCACTAAGTTAAAGGTTCAGTACCCCCTGTGAGGTGACCTGTGGCAACCGGAACTAGCGTAAGTAATACCGCCTATGGCATCATCAACGATGCTATGGTAGATGCAGGACTCCTCTCCCAAGGTCAACGGCCAAGTAGTGATCAGGTTGCCAACTACTTGCGCCGCCTCAATGACATCATTAGTTTGTGGCAGACTTATGGCCTCAAACTGTTCCTCCAACAAGAGGTATCTTTCCCTCTTGTTGCGGGAACAGGTATCTATACCTTTGGCCCGACAGGTACAGTTGTGATGCCAAAACCGAGTCGCGTCCTACAAGGATTTGTCTTAATTGCCACAAGTAATGTTCGCCGTCCTCTTGTCGCTTTGAGTGTGGATGAGTGGGAGCGCCTTGGGCAGATTACTGGCAATCAGGGTCCTATAAATAGTTATATGGTACGAAAATTTGCCGATGTTCTACAGGTTAACCTATGGCTAACTCCCGATGCAACAGAAGCCCTTAATACTTGTGTCCTCCTAATGCAAGTACAACCGACTGGACCTGTGTTTATCTCCGATGAAACTTCCTTCCCTCAAGAATGGAGAATTGCCCTTCGATGGGCCCTTGCGGAGGATATCTCAACAGGCCAACCACAGGCTATTATAGATAGGTGCGCTAGGAATGCCCAAATGTATCGGGAGCAACTAGAGGGTTGGGACGTTGAGGATGCTCCAACTTTCATGGCAGTCGACATGAGGATGTATCAAGGATCGGGGAGATTTAAGTAATGCCTCAAGCACCTACAGTTGCCATCCCCACTCGTATTCCGATCGGGGAGGATATTGATACCCGAGATAGTAGCTTAGCCAAAGATGCCCTCCTTGTAAATTGTTATATAGAGAGGGATAAGGATACGGGAACGGTAGAAATCTTTCGGCGGCCAGGAACTTTTTTGTGGCTGCACCCCACCGGATTTCCATTCTCCTCTCCGAGTTTCGGTGGCGGTATTTTTCAAAGTGGGCAGGGATTGGTTTACTATACCTTCGGTGGTGTCACCTATGAATACCATAACCCCACTACCCCTCTAATTGACTGGGGAACTCAAACTACTTATATCCCCGTACAGTATAATTTTGTACAAGGGGGAAAGCCTGGGACAGTGGTAGGAAATGGTGCTAATGCCTATCTTATCGACCTTACCCAGGCAGTGACTGGTCCTTTCCACACAACAGATAGTAATTACCCAGCCTTTACCTCTCCTGGTTTCTCCTACCTAGATGGCACCCTTTATGTAATGCAGAGCACCCTTACTCCAACATCTGGCGGAGCAGTTGTCTATGGAAGTAAGATAAACTCCGTAGATGCTTCTGATTCCTGGGATCCCCTCAACTTCCTAACGGCGCAGATGACTCCAGAGGGAGGAATATTTATAGCCAAACAACTTGGCTATGTTGTGGTGTTGAAGGAGGCAAGCACAGAGTTTTTCTATGATGCTGGCAATGCTACAGGAAGTCCACTTGCCCCCGCAGAAAACTTATTCTTCTCCTATGGTTGTGCCGACCCAAACACTGTCCAGAAAATAGGAGAGGTATTAGTTTGGGCAAGTCTAACAAGGGATGCCCAATATAAAATAGTGTTCATGGAGAATACTCGACCACAGGTAGTAAGTACTGCCCCGATTGAAAGAATCTTGAATGGTACTACTTGGGTAAATAACCATGTATACTCTTGGCACCTTGTAACAGGAGGCCATACTTTCTATGGTATTACTCTGAAGGATGCTAACATTACCCTAGTATATGATTTCGGGGAAAAGGTATGGTACCAATGGACTGATCATAATGGGAATTATATCCCCATTGTATCGGTGACCGGTGGCTCAGGAATTCCCTTTCTTGCTCAGCATGAAACAAATGGTTCTATCTACATTTGGAGTACCAATTATGTTGCCGATTATATGCAAACGGGTTTTGTGGGACAAAGTATTCCTATTACTATTCGTACCTCTAGATGGGATGGTAATACCCTCCGCAAGAAACAGTTGAATTGGATGGGTTTTGTGGGAGATGTAGTGCCTGGTAAGACGATGACCGTGCAATGGTCAGATGATGATTACCAAACCTATAACACTCCACAGATAGTTGATTTGGGGTTGGAGACTCCTATACTGGTAAACTGTGGTAGTTTCCGCCGTCGATCCTGGCTATTCCAAAATAATGACTTTCTCCCCTTCCGTATGGAAGCAGTGGAGATTCAAGTAGACTTGGGAACATTGTAAATGGCAGCTTCTGATGCTAACCTTCCTACTGTCCCCACTCCTGTTCCACTCCTAGATGCTGGGAGTAATAACCGGATTAGTGATCCGTGGGATAGGTGGTTTCAACAACTTAAGGACAAGGTTAATAGTAATAAAACGACTGGTATTTTTCTTAGTGGATGGGTGGCAACCTACTCAGCCTTACCTCCTGGTCCAATGACCGCAGGTAAGGCATACTTAGTACAAGCTGACGGTCTTATCTATGTATGGAGTGGTTCAGCATACCAGGCAAATGGTCAAGGTCTTAACTTAAATGGACCGACTGGTCCCGCAGGTCCTCCTGGTCCCTATGGACCAACTGGTAATCCTGGTCCTACTGGTCCCACTGGCCCAGCTGCCGCCCAAGGTCCAATGGGTCCACCTGGCCGGCGTGCTCATGCTATGCCTGGGAAGAGGGGTGTGCCTGGTGTAAATGTTGCCACAGGTGCTGGGGCAGTCCTTACTTTTCCTGTAACTCAAGCAGCTCATGGATTTATCCCAGGCCGTCCCATTAGCCGTAGTACAACTGGCCCTACTTGGGTTGCTGCCAGTAACGGTGGTGGTCTCCTGGCATGTGATGCCCTAGTTTCTGCGGTAGTTGATGCCAATACCTTCATGGCACAATCCTTTGAAGGTAGTAGTATCACCTTAACTACTGCACAGTGGGATGCTATTACAGGAGATACGGGGGGTCTCTCTGATGGGGAATATTATTTTCTAGGCATCTTAGGGCAACTAACTAGGGCCAAGCCTTCCAACTATGTACAGGTAATCCTCAAGGCTGTTAATAGCACCCAGGCTGTCATCCTCTTGGGGGATATGGTAGTTATTGGAGGAACTAGTGGAAGTGGTAGTATTTTCAATACTATTACAACTGCCCCTTTTACAATTGCGGCAATAGGATCTTCCCAGACATTTCCTGTAGTGAGTGTCCTGGGAGCTAATATTGGTAATTATGTATATGTAAACGATACCGTCCATACGATGGTGGGAGCAATTACAGCCATTGCTTCCCCGAATCTAACCGTTACTACGTTCGCTATTCCCGCTGGCTCTGCGGGAAATACAATGACTGCGGGTGCGGCAGTCTCCCTTAATGCGTACCCTGGTGGCGGTTCCATCTCCATTTCTGATGCTAGCCATGGGGCTTCGGCATTAGTACAGTTGAACTTTTCCGGGCAATCTCCTGCTGCAGGAAGGTTAAATGTTCCGAGTTATATTGGAACATCCGGAGGGGGTCTGTGGAATATAAATTCTTTCCTAGACGTATCCGCGGCAACAAATGATGCAGTTGCGCTTAGTGCTTATAATGCAGGTACTCCAACAACAAGTTGGCTTGGTTCTTCTAGCTCGGGTGTTCTCCAATTCAATAGTGGTGTTGCTAGTATTGCCCTACTCACACCATCCCTCCTAGCCTTTACGGGGAGTGCCCCCACTGTAGGACAGGTACCTTCTTATAATTCTGCCGGACTATTTCAGTGGATAAGCCCAGCATTGCCGGGAGGAGGAACTACAGCACAATTTTTGCGTGGGGATACTACGTGGAGTAATGTACTTATTGGGACATTCTCCTTAGCAAATAGCCTTATTACTCCAACTACCCAAAACAACTTTACCCTATCTTTTAGTAGGAATGCAGTATTCTTTGGGAACAGTACCCAAACTGTTCCACAGATAGGAATATCTACCCTATTTGCTAATGTCTCAGAAATTCGTGGATTCCTTGTAACCCCTCCTATTGTAATAGGTGGAGCTCTCCCGGTATTTCTTGATAACTTTCCTGGCTCATCTACCACCTCTCCTATAGAACAAGGTATTTTTACTAATCTAATAAGAGCCTCTGGCTTTCGTACTACCCATGGTCCTTGGCAATTTATCTATACAGGTAATCCAACCAGTGGGTCAATTACCCTTGATCTAGCAAATGGTGCCTATCAACAACTTACTCCTACAGGCCCGATTACCCTTACAATCAATGATACTACGCCAGCTCCGACTAGGACTGGTTGGCAGTTTGCCAGTGAGTTGACATTGGAAATTACTGGTGTACAGCCAATAACTTGGCCGGTTAGTGTTACCTGGATAAATGGCGCTAGTGCTCCTACCCTCACCTCGGGAACAAATATCATTCGGCTGATTTCCCGTCAGGGAGTTTCCGGATGGTTAGGTTACACAGAAGTTGGTCTTAATACCTATACGGATGCCCAGGCTCGTACGGCAGTAATCCAAAGTGCACGGCTTGTTGGGTCTACCCAGGTTGGTATTAGTGTTGTAGCCGGTACCTCGGCTACCTTTAGTATTAACGCCGGAACGATTGGCACAACTCAACTTGCTAATGCCTCGGTTACGATTGCCAAGATTAGCGCAGGAGGTACACCAAGTAGCAGTACCTATCTAGATGGTAGTGGTAACTGGTCCACACCAGCTGGCGGAGGGGGTGGATATACTGATGCGATGGCACGCGCTGCGGTAATTCAAGCCTCCTACCTTGTGCAGTCTCCGACTGTTGCGATTGCCTTTGGTGCTGGTCCTACAGCAACTTTTAGTGTAGGTGCCTTGAGTATTGGTGCCGCACAGATTGCTAATGCCTCTATTCCGATTAGTAAGTTTGCTGTAGGCGGTACACCTGGTAGTACCACGTACCTTGATGGGACAGGTAACTGGTCTGTCCCCGCAGGTGGTGGTGGAGGTGGTTATACGGATGGGCAAGCTAGGAATGCAGTTTTTACTACTAGCCAGTTCCCAAGTCCTGTTGGTGCTATCCCCCCCACAGTAACTCCTGGAACGAGTGGTAGTGTTTCCTTTACTATTCCCGCTAGTTATGTTACCAACTCCATGTTAGCGGGAAGTATTGCTGCCAGTAAGATTGCTGGATACCCCGCAAATGGTTTTTCGTACCTTAACGGACTTGGTGGCTGGTCCATTCCAATGTCCCTCCAGTTGAGTGGTGCAACACAGGTTAATGCCACCACCCTTAACTTTGATAGTTCTTTCAGTGGAGTTTTTTCTGGCGGTGTACTAACTGTAACAGCTACGGGGAGTGGAGGTTTTAACACAGGAGTTTCCCACACATGGACAGGTGCGCCTCAAACATTTAATGCCTCCTCAGGTACTACCAGTGTTACCACCGGTCTTAATGGTACTAATCCAGGAGATGGTAATTTCTGTGGACTCACCGTATCAATGACCGGAGCTGGCTCTAACACTTCGGTTATAGACACGTCCTATACTTTGAGCGGTTCTCCAGCCGCAGGATTAAATTCATTTAAGAACTTCCTTGATATTCGTTCTCCTATGGGTACTGCGGATTTTTGGATTAGTACCTCACTCTTTACACAAGCTAGGCGTATTACTAATGCTGGTGCTGATGGGTCTTGTATTTGGTTTAATGCTTTTAGCCCTATGCACCAATTTTCCTCTAGTGCCGATCCTAATGGTATTGTGCATGCCTTTACAGCTGGGGGTGTTCGTATAGGTGAAGTTAATTATGGTAATGCTTGGCAAGATTTTGGATTTACTGAATCTCGTAACCTTCTATCAACACCCCATGTTATTGGATTAGAATTTTTCCCTGCCCACTTGCCAGGGGCAATTGCTGGTGTGGCTCTGCAAGGCTATCCCCTATTTGATGCTCAGTGGGCAGTGAATATAGGTCCCTGGGTACCTGGAAATGATGGTACAGGAGATGGTAATGGGTATGCCCCGCAAAATTGGATCGGCTATATGGTCGATCAAAATGGTATTTCTCCCTTCGGAGTAGGTGTGAAGATTTGGGGAAGTGTTGGTAATTTCCCGACTCGCCGTGGGGGCATTCCTCATAGTGGTAGTGGAGGAGGTGCGAGTGCTTCGGTTAATTCCATCGCTGCCGCATTACAGATTTCTGGAACAATGCAAGTAGGTATAGATTTTTCTGGATATAAAGGAACAAATGGTAATGCTGGTACTGGTACGGCAAATCCCAATACTACAACAGCTGCGACATTAATTACCGATAAGGCAGGTTTTTCCTCTGCTATCATGTTGGCATCTGGACATGCAATTTGTTTCAAACCCCCTACTGGCGCAGGTACAGGTGTTTATATTTGGTTTGATGGTACTAATCTGAAAGCTAGTAAGAATGGCACTTCGGTTACTATTATTTAGGATGAAAGATGGCATCTGATCGCATTATTGCTATTTCCTATATTGGAATATACATTGGAGTTACTACAAACTCCGGGAATACCTATATTTCAGGATCACCTCCCTCTGGGGGATATAGTATTAATGGATCCTATAATGTTACCTTTAATGTAGGGAATACTGGTGCGGCTACTTTGGATGGGTATCCTATCCTTAAGAATGGGGTAGCTTTAATAGGGGGAGAATTTGCCTCTGATTCGGATGTACTCCTTAGGTGGGATGGAGCAAATTTTAATTTCTCCAATGTGGGTCCTTCAGGTACCGACGGGAATGGTTCAACTATAACGACAGGCGTTGTTACAAGTATTGTTATAGGTACTCTGCGTTGGAGATTCCCAGTTGTTGATATCCTGGCATTTGGTGTGGGCCAATATGCCTTTTGCGGAGATGGCATCAACTCAGTACAAGGAGTTATCTTTGCTGTCGGTACGGGTAGTGGTAGTTCCATCGACATTCAGTTAGCGGGAGCTACTACCACTGGTACGGTAACCTCTATTGCAATAGGTAGTATATTTACTTTTGCGGGTGTACCTGGACCAACTGGGCCAACTGGACCGACCGGATCAGCTAGTGGTCCTGCTGGCGGGGATTTAACTGGTACTTATCCTAATCCCTCTATTGCCAACACTGCTGTTACTGCGGGGTCATATGGTAGTGCTACACAGGTTGGTACATTTACAGTAGGTTCCGACGGGCGGTTAACTCTCGCAGGCAACACCACTATTACTGGGGTAGTGCCAGGAGGTAGTGCAGGAGGTGATCTCAGCGGTACTTACCCCAACCCGACAGTGGCTAAGGTGCAGGGAGTTCCTTTTGCAGCAGTATTAACACCTACTTCTGGTAACCTATTACTTGCTAACGGCGCCACTTGGCAAAGTGAGCCAATGAGTGGGGATGCCACAATCACCTTTGGAGGTGCTGTAACTGTAGGGAAAATCAATGGTGCCGCCCTTGGTACTACTACGGCAACCTCGGGAAACCTCCTTATCGGTAGTGGCACTCAATGGGTAACACATCCGCTCTCTGGGGATGTAACCCTTGATTCTACGGGAACAACAACAATTGCCGCAGCATCGGTTACGTTAGCTAAGATGGCCAATCTTGCTGCTAATAGTATTATTGGTAATAATACTGGTTCCTCTACTACGCCAATTGCTTTGTCAGTATCCCAAGTTAATACATTACTTGGTACTGTCACTACTTCAACTACTGCCGGAGGAGATTTATCTGGTACGTACCCAAATCCTACTCTATCCTCTACCTTTAAGACAGGTCGATTGATACGTGCCCCCCAAGTATTAACAAGTGGTACTAGCTACACAACACCCGCAGGGTGTAATAATATATGGGTGCGAGGAGTCGGAGGTGGAGGTGGTGGAGGAAGTGCTGGGACTGCCACTAGCTCGGCAGCAGCTGGAGTACCTGGTGGAGCGGGTGCTTATGGAGAGAAGTTTTTTGCAGTTAGTCCGTCCACTGCTTATACCATAGCTATCGGCTTAGCAGGTAGTGGTGCATCGGTTGGGGGAAATGGTGGTAATGGGGGAAATACTACTATAACAGTTTCAGGTGTTACATTAACTATTCCAGGTGGTAGTGGGGGACTCGGCAATACAGCAGCAACAACAGCACTCCTTTTTCCAGGGGCTGCAGGAGGTAGTACGCCAACCAATGCAGACTTGGCAGTTCCTGGACAAGCAGGTCTTGGAATCATCCGATTGAGTGGTACGGTTGCAGCATCTTTGCAGGGGGGTTCTAGCCATTTTGGTGTAGGGGGTACTACAGTAGCTAACACTGCTGGTGCAGGTAATGCAGGAACTGGATTTGGTTCAGGCGGTTCGGGAGGTTTGGTATTGAATGGAAGTAGTGCTGTAGGAGGTGGGGCAGGAACGGGCGGTGTATTGGAAATTTGGGAATTTACTTAATAGGATACTTATATGCAAAATAGACCTTTTAGATTTGGGCCACTAGCCCTCACAACATCCCTTACTACTAACCTTCTCAATCCAGGCACCACAAGTGGTGGGGTGAATGATGGTTCCTTTAATCTGTACTTATTGATTACTCATGTTAGGGTAGTAAATAAACATGCAAGTGCGACTGGCAAGGTATCTCTCTGGTTGGGTGCTACAGGAGGGAATGTAGCAGGTACAGAAGTTGGCTGGACGAACTTTTCCGTTCCCTCGGGAACTATTGTAGATTGGTATCCTGATTCTCTCCGTCTTGACATCGGGGATTTCCTTGTGGGCGGTGCAGATACAGCTTCCTGTTTGACGATTGAGGGTGAGGGTGAAATTGGAGTTGCGTAATAGGTCTGCTAACAATTTGTTACTGAGGAGTATAAAATGATCCTGGCTTGGGGAGATCGGAAGAGCGTCGTGTAGGGAAAGAGTGTAGATCTCGGTG
>OBLV0100000659.1_pt1 | contig 10533 bp, 10 predicted proteins | sample 1520071 | NCBI WGS metagenome assembly OBLV01 (sample SAMEA3888446, study PRJEB22518) | metagenome | reverse complement strand
CGACCTCGCCGGACAGCAGCGAGGCGGCGGCGGCATCGAACGGTGAGACGGCGGAACGGTCCTCGACCACGTCGCCCAGCTCGGCGTCGCCGTCCTCCCGCAGTGGCTCCGAGAGCGACAGCGGCTCGGCGGCGTGACGGAGGATCTCGGTGACCTTCTCCTCCTCCAACTCGAGGTCGGCGGCCAGCTCACCGATGGTGGGCCGCCGGCCCAGCTGGCCTTCGAGGCGCCCCCGGGCCTTGGTGACGCGGGTCAGGAGGTCGCCGGCGTGGACGGGGAGGCGGACGGTGCGACCGGTGTTGGCGATACCGCGGGTGATGGCCTGGCGGATCCACCAAGTGGCGTAGGTCGAGAACTTGAAGCCCTTGCGCCAGTCGAACTTCTCGACCGCGTGCATCAGGCCCAGGTTGCCTTCCTGCACCAAGTCGAGCAAGGGCAGCTCGGCCGCCTGGTACTTCTTGGCGATGGAGACCACCAGTCGCAGGTTGGCCTTGACGAAGGTCTCCGCCGCGTCGTCACCACTCCTGATCAACCGTCGCAACTCCCGCTTGCGCGCGGTGGTGATCGTCTTCGACGCCGCCAACTCGGCCCGAGCCTCCCGGCCGGCTTCGATCGCCTGAGCCAGGCGCGCCTCGTCGTCCTTGGTGAGCAGCGCGTGCTTGCCGATGTCGTTCAGGTAGAGGCGAACGAGATCCTCTTCAGGCTGCGCCGCGTGGTTGGTGGGCACCTTGGCAGTATCGTCCTTCCCATCGCCGGCCTGCCGGCGTCGCGGTGTCTTCTGCTGGCGAACGCCCTGATCAGGGGTGTTCGTACGGCTCTTCGTTGGGGGAGTCTACCTGAAGCACCGGCTCCTGTATAGACACCAAAAACGCTGATTACGATAAAACGCCATTAAAGGCGGTAAACGGAGGAGAGTAATCATGCCAGACCACAAGGATCGAGAGGCCGAGACCGAAGCCGAGATCGCGCACCAGGCGGCCGAGGAGTCCGAAGATCCCCTTTCGTCCCGCGAGGCGCTGGAGGAGGAGCTTATGGAGGAAGGCCGCAGCGAGGAGGGCGAGTACATAGCGTAACCAAGCGTCGGGGTGGGGAAAAACCTTCACATGGACAAAGGAATCATCCATTCGGATACACATGGAGAAGGTCCTTTTGCTAGCCCTTACTTGACCAGTAAGGTCGGGTTTGTGGCAGTACGGCCCAGTCCCATCCCAGAGACGGCGATGACGGAAACAGACCTGCTCGCACTTGACGAGCAAGCTGCATGGCGGATGCTGTTGACGGTGAACGCCCGGCTGTTGGCGCGGCTCGACGCCGAACTGCAGGCCGCTCACGACATTTCCCTCCAGGACTACGAGGTTCTCGTCCACCTGTCCGAAGCGGAGGATGCGTCGCTGCGGATGGCAGAGCTGGCCGAGCAACTGGCGGTATCGCCGAGCGGCCTCACCCGGCGGCTCGACGGCCTGGTTCGCGACGGCCTCGTCGAGCGCCACACCTGCAAGTACGACCGCCGCGGCATGGTGGCGATGCTGAGCCCGGCTGGCTGGATGGTCCTCCAGGCGGCGTTACCGACGCACGTGGCCGGGGTCCGGCGCTACGTGTTCGAGACGCTCGATCGCAAGCAGGTCAAGCAGATGACGACCGGATTGCAGGCCATCCGCAACGCCCTGACGAAGACCGACCGCCAGACCCGGATCTCCGGCCCCCACTGACATAGGTCAGGCTCCCGCCGGACATACCTCCGGCTGCCGCGGACAAACGGCGGCCCCGGCTGATGAGCGCGGGTTCGACCGACTAACGCAGCTCGGTTCCAGTGATGACCGGGTGGCCCTTTTCGATCCAACCCTTGGTGCCGCCGCTCACCGACACCGCCGAGTAGCCGGCCTGGACCATCGCCTTGGTCGCCTGCAGGCTGCGCCCACCCACAGCGCAGATCACGTAGACCGGGTCACCCTCGGGAATCTCGTCTCGCCGCTCGCCGAGCTCCCCGAGCGGGATGAGCACCGCCCCGCTCACGTGCCCGGTCACGTATTCGTCGGGGTTGCGGACGTCGAGCACCACCGCGCCGGCGGCGTGGGCCGCCGCGAAGGTGTCGAGGTCCACTTCGAGTGAGTCGGAAGCGCCAGCCATGCCCCCTTTCTACCGCTCCACGAAGACGAAAACGAAGACAACTTCTACGGCGCCAATCGCTCGATGACCCAACCGGATCCCACCGGGCCCCGGGTGTAGCGGAGCCGGTCGTGGAGCCGGCTCGGTCGACCCTGCCAGAACTCGACGCGCTGCGGCACGATCCGGATCCCGCCCCACCACGGCGGCCGGGGCACCGAACCGTCGCCGAAGCGCCGCGCCACCTCGGCCACCAACGCCTCGAGCGAAGCCCGGTCGGACAACACCTGGCTCTGTGGCGACGCCCACGCCCCGATCTGTGCGCCCCGCGGGCGGGTGGCGAAGTAGGCATCGGACTCGACTTCGCCCACGCGCTGCGCCCGGCCCTGCACCCGCACCTGGCGTTCCAATGGGAACCATCGCCACACGACAGCCACCGCCGGGTTGGCGGCCAGCTCCTGGCCCTTCTGGCTCCGGTAGTTGGTGAAGAAGACGAAGCCCCGGTCGTCGACGTGCTTCAACAGCACCATCCGGGCCGAGGGCGTTCCGTCGGCGGCCACCGACGCCACGCACATCGCCTCGGGCTCATCGACAGCGGCCGACAGGGCATCGTCGAACCAGCGTTGGAACTGCACCGTCGGGTCGGCCGCCAGGTCGCGGGCATCAAAGGGAGGGTGACCGTCCACTGCCCCATCGTGCCTCGGGCGGAGGCGTAGCGTGACAACGATGACGCCGGCCGAGGTAGCCAAGCACCTGCGGCGAAGCTATGAAAACGGCCTGACTCGCCCGCTGCCTTGGCGGCGCGCCCAGATCCGGCAGATGCAGAGGATGCTCGGGGAAAATGGGCCGGCGTGGCTGGCGGCTCTCTCTGCCGACGTGCACAAGCCACCCACCGAGGGTTGGGCGACCGATATCGGCGCCATCGCCGCCGAACTCGAGGGATTGCACCGTAACCTCAGCCGGTGGGCCGAGGCCCGCCCGGTCTCGGTGCCGGTGCGACTGGGGGTCGGCCGGGCCCGCGTCGTGCCCGAGCCGCTGGGCGTGGTCCTGGTGATCGCCCCCTGGAACTACCCGATCCACCTCCTGTTGTTGCCCATGGCCTCTGCCCTGGCCGCCGGCAACACGGTGGTCGGCAAACCCTCGGAGCTGGCGCCGGCCACCTCGGCGCTCATGGCCGAACTGGTGCCGCGCTATCTCGACGAGGGCGCAGTGGCGATCGTCGAGGGGGGCGTAGAGGAGACGACCGCGCTCCTAGCCGAGCGATGGGACCACATCCTGTACACCGGCAACGGGCGAGTCGGCCGTGTCGTCATGACCGCGGCGGCGCAACACCTGACACCCGTGACCCTCGAGCTGGGCGGTAAGAACCCGGCGATCGTGGACTGCGACGTCGACCTCGACGTGGCCGCCCGGCGAATCGCCTGGGGCAAGTTCTTGAACGCCGGACAGACCTGCCTCGCCCCCGACTACGTCCTTGTCCACGAGGCTGTCGCACTGGCGCTGGTCGACAGGCTGGTCCAGGCGGTTCGGGACTTCTACGGCGATGACCCCAAGCAGAGCCCGGACTACGCCCGGATCGTCAACGACCGCCACCTCGAGCGACTGACCGGGCTGCTCCTCGACGTGGAACCGGACCGGATCGTGATCGGCGGCCAGGCCGATTTTCCCGAACGCTACCTGTCGCCCACGATCGTTCGCGACGTGTCCTGGGACGAAGCCATGATGGCCGAGGAGATCTTTGGTCCCATCCTGCCGGTGGGCCGCGTCGCCGACCTCGATGCCGCCATCGAGGTGGTCAACGGCCATCCCAAACCGCTGGCCTTGTACGTGTTCACCAATCGACCGGGTGCGGCCGAACGAGTGATCGGGCGCACGTCGTCAGGCGGCGTCTGCGTCAACGGGACGGTGCTCCAGATCGCGACCCCTGGACTCCCCTTCGGCGGCGTCGGGGAAAGCGGTATGGGCGCCTACCACGGCCAGTTCGGCTTCGAGACCTTCAGTCACCTGAAGGGCGTGCTCGACCGGGCCACGTGGTTTGATCCCTGGTTCGCCTACCCGCCCTACTCCAGGCTGAAAGACCGGATCCTTCGCCGCCTGTTCTGACCGCCGGGACGGCGCTACGGGCGCAGGGATGGCGGAAGGGGCTCGGCGTGAAGGATCGACAGCCGCCGGGTTGCCCGGGTCAGGGCCACGAACAGCGCCCGCAGCCCCTGGGCGGATTCGGCGACGATGCGGGCCGGCTCGACCACGATGACCGAGTCGAACTCCAGTCCCTTGACCGCGCCGACCGCGACCAGGGTCACGGTGTCGTCGAGCGCGCCTGCCTCCAAGCTTCCGTAGGCCATGCCGGCGTGGCGGAATGCGGTAGCGAGGGCGTCGACCATGCCGGGTGCGCAGATGACGCCGACGGTGCCGCCGGATGCCATCTCGCCCGCCACGACCGCCGACTCGCCGGCCGCCGAGGCCGCGACCAGCGCTGGCAACGTTGACTCGCCAGCAGCCACGATCCGAGGGTGCATGCCCGTGGTCCGCACGGACTGGGGCACGGCCATGCCCGGGGCGGCGGCGTCGAGAACCCGCCCGGCCAGCTCCATGATCTCGCTCGGCGTGCGGTAGTTGACGGTCAGCTCGACGACCCGGGAGGCTCGCCGGCGCGGGAGGAGCTCCAGCACGTCGGCCCAGGAGGCCGGCGCCCAGGGGCCGGTCGCCTGAGCGATGTCGCCGACGATCGTCATCGACGACGACAGGCTGCGCCGGCCCAGCATCCGCCACTGCATCGGGGAAAGGTCCTGTGCCTCGTCAACGACGATGTGACCGAACGAACGGAGCGCGTCGTCACCGTTGGCCGCCTCCTCTTCTCGTGGACGGCGTCGGCGGACGACGCCGAGCAAGGATCGGCACTCATCGAGCAGCGCCAGGTCAGCGTCGGTCCAGGCGACGGACTCGATTGCGGCCGAGCGGGGCCGCACCAGCAACTGCTGCTCCTCAGCGGAAAGCAGGCCCCGCCCCGCCAGCTCGACCAGCGGGCGGGCGCCAAAGAGATCCCGGAGCAGCTCCTCCGGGGTCAGGACCGGCCACATGCGATCGAGGGCGGCGGCGACGGCGGGCAGCCTGCGCAGCCGTACTCCCAACTCGGCCGCGGTGAGCTCGCTCTCGGCCGGAGGAACATCGGTCTGGGGAAAATGGAGGTCGTCGTCGTCGGGACCGCCTCGTTGCGGATCGGCCTCGGTTTGCTCTGCCCACCGGGCCGGCAACGGACGGGCGCGGGCCTCCAGCAGCCGGGCGTGCAGGTAACGCCAGAGCATCTGCTCGACGAAGCGGCGCCGGGTGTTGTGCGTCCCGGGCCGCCGCTTGGCGGCACTGACGAGCTGGGCCGACGCCTCTGGCGTAAGGGTGAGGACGACCGGCCCGAAGGGCACCTCGACCGAACGCGGCAACGGCCGCTCGCGACCGGCGACGGCCCGGGCCAGGAATCGCGCCATCCGGGGGTCGCCTTTCAACGTGGCCACGGCCCGCTCCTCGCGCCCGGTGGCGGTGGTCGGGCCGAAGAGCCGGTTTACCGTCGACATCTCGACACCGGTCTCGCCGAGCGAGGGCAGCACGTGCTCGATGTAACGGAGGAACAGAGGGTTGGGGCCGACCACCAACACCCCCTGGCTCTCGAGGGGAAAACGGTACGTATACAGCAGGTAGGCCGCGCGGTGTAGGGCGACCGCCGTCTTCCCGGTGCCCGGACCGCCCTGGACGACGAGGACGCCGCTGAGTGGGCTGCGGATGATCTCGTCCTGCTCGCGCTGGACCGTCGCCACAATGTCGCGCATGCGACCGGTGCGGGAGCGCTCCAGGGTCGAGAAGAGGGTTGCCGAACCCGACAGGCCCGCACCCAGGCCGCCGCCACCAGACACATCGACGCCGGAGTCGTCCAAGGACCCGTCGCCGAACAACTCGTCCTCGAGGTCGAGGATCCGGCGGCCCTCGGTCAGGAAGTGGCGCCGGCGAGTGAGCCCCATAGGCTGGGCACCGGTGGCCCGGTAGAACGGCTCGGCGACCGGGGCCCGCCAGTCCACCACCAGCGGCTCCTGGTTTTCGTCGGCGACGGCGAGGCGGCCGATATGGAATTCCTCGGGCGACGACGAGGTGGCCTCGGTGGGAGACAACCGGTCGATCCGGCCGAAGACCAGGGACTCGCGGCCCAACTGCAGCTGCTCGAGCCGGTTCAGGCTGGTCCGGACCCGGATGTCCCGTTCGGTGATGGCTTGGAAGGTGCCGCCCCGCTCCCCGAAGGCGGCGCGCAGCATCGCTAGGGCATTGGCGCGCATCGCCTCCAACTGCTCGTAGGCGTGGTCGACGTGGGCCTGCTCAGCCGCCAGATCCGGGTGGGCCATACGGGAAACGTCGACTATGTGCGACACCCAGCACCCAGCGCAAGACCGGCCGGGTCTAGGCTCGGCCCCGACCTTGCAACCGATGCCTCCAGTGAAGACCGCTCTCGCCGATTCCCCCACGCTGCAGACCGGGCCGGTCCTCTCCCTCGACCATCGGCCCGTGCCGTTGCGCCCGTGGATCGCTGGGTTGTGGCAGTTCCGAGGCGTCCTGCTGGCGTTGTCGCGAAAGGACTTCCAGGTGCGCTACAAGCGTGCGTCCCTGGGCGTGATCTGGTCGGTCGCCCTGCCACTGCTCCAGTCGGTCGTGATGGTGTTCATCTTCTCCCGCGTGGGCCACTTCGGCGTCGGCCACACCTACAGCTACGGGGGCTTCGTCCTGGCCGGAATGGTCCCTTGGGTGTTCGTCTCGACATCGATCATGGCGTCCACCACCGCGATCGTCGACGCGTCGAGCCTCACCGACAAGGTGTGGTTCCCCCGCGCCATCCTCGCCCTGGTGCCGCCGTGCGCCAACCTGATCCTGCTCGCAACCTCGTCGGTGATCCTGCTGGGCGAGCTGCCGGTGGTTGGCGTCTCGCCGAGCTGGCGGCTCCTCCTCTTGATCCCGGGTTCGGTACTGGCGGTGACGTTCAGCGCCGCCGTCGGCATGGTGCTCGCCGCCATGTACGTCTACTTCCGCGACCTCAAATTCATGGTCGCGGCGGCGGTCATCGTGTGGTTGTACCTCACCCCGATCGTCTATCCCGCCACCTCCCTCGCAGCGGCGGGGCGCTGGCTCGACTTCAATCCCCTGACCGGCATCGTCGGGCTGTTCCAGACCGGGGCGGTGGGCTCCCCCGCCCCGTCGGGCCGGGCCCTCCTGGTGTCGGCCGGCGCCACCGTGGTGCTGACCCTCGTGGCCGTCTGGCTGCACCGCCGCCACGACCGGCTGTTCGTCGACCTGCTTTGAGATCCCGACGACGCAGCACATGACACAACCGGTCGTCAAGCTCGACCATGTCGACAAGCGGTACTGGCAGATCCGCGAACGCAGCCTGCTGCGGTCGCTCGTCCCCTTCGGCCCGCCTAACCGCACCGAACTGCTGGCCCTTCGGGATGTCAATCTCACCATCGAGCGCGGCGAGACCGTCGGCGTCATCGGTCGCAACGGGGCCGGCAAGTCGACCCTCTTGCGCTTGATCGCCGGGGTCAGCCAGCCGACCAGCGGCACCGTGGTGATACGGGGGCGGATCGCGCCGTTACTCAGCGTCGGCGTCGGCTTTCACCACGAGATGACCGGTCGCGAGAACGTGTTCGTCAACGGCATGCTCCTGGGCCTGACCAAGCCGGAGATCAGGGACCGCTTCGACGAGATCGTGGCCTTCGCCGATCTGGCCGACTTCATCGACACCCCGGTGAAGTTCTATTCCAGCGGCATGTTCATGCGCCTCGGCTTTTCCGTAGCCATCCACGTCGCGCCCGACGTCCTCATCGTCGACGAGGTCCTGGCCGTCGGCGACATCGGCTTCCAGCTCCGTTGCCTCGACCGTATGCGCGAGCTGCAGCGGTCGGGAACGACCATCGTCTTCGTCAGCCATCACCTCCACGCCATCCACCTGCTCTGCCCCCGCACGGCAGTGGTCAACAAGGGCCGGCTGGACTACGACGGGCCCACCGAGTTGGCGATCGCCCGGTACCACGAGTTGCTGGCGACGCCCGACGAGGGCCAGCCCGGAGCCCCGGTCCGGGTCGTGCATCGGGCGTTGGTGGGCGCCGACGGTGAGGCGGTCGACCACGTCCAGCAGGGCCAGACGCTGACCTACCGCATGGGGGTGCGTTTCGAGGATCCCATCGTCGGGCCGGGCGTCATCTTCCGGGTCCAGAGCGAGGACGGGACCCTCGCCTATGCCATGCAGACCCCGATCGGTGACCGGTGGCGGGCCTACAGGACCGGGGACGAGGCCGCGATCGAAATCGATTTCGTGCCCCGACTCGGCGGTGGCGGCACCTTCCATATCAGCGTCGATATCACCAGCAACGAGAGCCTGATCCTGCTCAGCGACCCCCACGGGCCGTCGTTCTTCGTGCCGCCGTTGTACGGGGTGGCGGGGCCGGCTGACCTGGAGGCCACGATCACCGTCGACGGCGAGCCCCGGACCAACCACACCTGGAGCCGCATCGAGAGCGTCCCCCAAGACCCGGTCAAGGGGATCTGACCTTCGACGGCTACCATGCCGACGGTGTCCCAAACCGAACCGGGCAACGGTCAGCGGCCCAGCCCGACGCCGGCCAGCCCTTTGGCTCCCGACGCCACGCCCGCCGCTCGCTACCTGGATCTCATGAAGCGATCCCTTACGCGCTATGGCTTCGACGGCGGCCTGACCGCGGTCGCACCGATCCCCGCCTGGCGCCAAAAGGCCTGGCCCTACCTCGAGCGGCTGCTCGACCGCCACGATTGGGTGGTACAGCGACGGACGTCGTTTCGGCCCGAGCTACGCGAGGAAGGCCTGGATTGGCCGCCCACGGCGGAAACCATGATCGGCCTGCGCCGGCTGGACAACATCGAGCACTGCATCGAGCAGGTCGTCGCCGACGGAGTACCGGGCGACGTGTTGGAAGCGGGGGTCTGGCGCGGCGGCGCCGCCATCTTCATGCGGGCCGTGCTGGCCGTCCTGGGCCAGCGCGACCGGTTGGTCTGGGTCGCCGACTCGTTCCAGGGCCTGCCGAAGCCCGATCCCAAACACGAGGCCGACCGCGGCGACAAGCACTGGACGAAGTCCGAGCTGGCAGTGTCGCTGGACGAGGTGAAACGCAACTTCTCGCGCTACAACCTGCTCGACCAGCAGGTGCGGTTCCTGCCTGGGTGGTTCAACGAGACCCTTGCCGCGGCGCCGATCGAGCGCCTCTCGGTGCTGCGGGCCGACGGCGACATGTACGGCTCGACCATCGACATCCTGAATGCCCTGTACCCGAAGCTGGCCATCGGCGGCTTCGCCATCATCGACGACTACGGCGCCGTGCCGGCCTGCAAGGCCGCGGTCGAGGACTACCGGGCCGAACACGCGATCACCGAGCCGATCGAGCGGATCGACTGGACGGGCGCGTTCTGGCGCCGTCAGCGCTGAGGTGGCCGCGACCGAACGCGCAGCCGGACGGGAGCACCCGCCCGCGGCCGGCAGCGCGGTAACGCGCGCCCGCCGCCGGCTCCTGGACCTCGCCCGGGACTACCCGGGTGTGGCCCTTCGACGGGCGGTCGCGGACGGGCGGGCCGGCTGGGTCCATACCGTCCCGACGACAATCAGGCGTCGCCTCGACCTCGACGGCGAGGTCGTGAAGCCCCTGCGCATCGAGATCGGAGGCGGCCCGTTCCCGAGCCCCGGGTACGTCCACGTCGATGCCGACCGTACCTCTCGCCATCTCGAGCACGTGGCGCCGGCCTGGCGGCTCCCCTTCGCCGACCACGCGGTCAACGAACTGCTGGCCATCCATGTGCTGGAGCACGTCCACCCAACCTCGATCGACCGAACCCTGCGGGAATGGCACCGGGTGCTAGCCCCGGGTGCCTACGCCGAGATCCACGTCCCGGACGCCGCGACCGTCTTCCCCGCCTTCCTCGCCGCTCCATCGGCCCAGAAATGGGATCTGCTGATCCCCATCTTCGGTATGACCGGTGACCCGACCCAGCGGCGCCGGGGCGCCCTCGACCTTGAGCACCATCACGTGATCTACGACTTCGACCTCCTCCGCCAGGTCCTGCTCGGGGCCGGCTTCGACCACGTCGACGACGTCAGCGAGACGGTGAGCGACCGCCACACCGAGGGCTGGCGGGAGTCCGAGCTGGTGGATCGCGTGAGCCTGGTCGTACGGGCCTGGTCGTAAAGGGCTACAGCCTGCTCGACGTCGTCATCTCCATCGTCGACCACGCCAACCGGGATCTGACGCGCGCCTGCCTGCTCTCGCTCCCCGAAGCGTGCGAGGGCCTCAGCTGGCGGACCACGGTCATCGACAACGTGTCGAATGACGGGAGCCTGGAGATGCTGGCGAGCGAGTTCCCCGAGGTCGCGGT
>OBLV0100000658.1_pt1 | contig 10535 bp, 8 predicted proteins | sample 1520071 | NCBI WGS metagenome assembly OBLV01 (sample SAMEA3888446, study PRJEB22518) | metagenome | reverse complement strand
CCCCGATGCTGGAGGCCCACCTTCTCGATTGGGACGGCGACCTCTACGGACGAGAGATCGAAGTTGCGTTGTACGAGCGGATCCGGCCTGAACTGAAGTTCGCCACCGTAGAGGAGCTGGTTGCCGAGATTCACCGCGATGTGGATCGGGTGCGGGAGATCATGTCGGCGCTTGCCCCCGACGCCGATCCCGCACGGGGCGACGGCGCGGGCCCGCCGGTCTGGCGTGGCGCCAATCCCGCTCAGGGAAAGTAAGCATCGCCGACCGGCGGCGCGGCCCGCGGGCGCGGACGAGCTATGCGCCGCGCCCCATGATCTGATTCACATCGTCTGGGTTGATGAGGTCGTCGACCGTCCACCCGTCCAGGTCGTATTCGGCCATGCACTGGTCGGCAAAGGCCTTGTACTGCTCGGTCTGACCCATTCCTTCGGCGGCGAACAGAGTCTCGAATCGAATGCTTTCGTGGTTGCCGAAGTAGTTTCGCTCGTACAGCAGGTGGCGGCCGCCGAACTCCGTGCCGGTCGCGTCCCAGAGCAGCTTCATCAGCTTCACCCGGTCGACCGAGGACTGGCCATGGGAGCCGCGCACGTACTGGTCGAGTAATGGCCGCAGCTCCTCGGACTTGAAATCGACCGCGTGAGAGGGGAGGTAGATCAGCGCGCTGGCCATAGTGTTATCCACCATCTCTTTGATCCGGGTCATGACGATGCTCGACATCACCCGGTACGAAAGGGCATAGGACAGGTTCGGCGAGACGTACCCCGGCGTCCACGGCTCGACTGTCCTCGCCATCGCGTCGGTAAGACCCCAGAACAGGTTGCGGAACGCAAGCAACTCGCCAATCTGCGCCTGGACTCCGCGGAAGTCCTTGACTCCCGTCGAGTCGACCGCCTTCAGCATCAGCCCCGCGAGGAAGTCCAGCTTCACGGCGAGACGTGTGCAGCCATGGAACATGAACCGAGGCAGGAAGCCCGACTTGGGGAAGAAGTTGTTGACCTTCTCGATGTCGCGGTAGGCGAACACTTGCTCCCAGGGGACAAACACCTTGTCGAAGACGATGATCGAGTCGTTCTCGTCCATCCGACTCGACAGCGGATAGTCGAACGGGCTGCCCATGACGCTCGCGGTCATCTCGTAGGACGGCCGGCAGATCAGCTTCACCCCGGGGGCGTCAGTCGGAACGATGCACACGAACGCAAACGGCTCGGTCTTGATCGGCAGCGCACCGTTGTTGGCGATGAAGTTGTAGTGGGTCAAAGTTGAGGTCGTCGCGACCACCTTCGCGCCACTCACGATCAGCCCGCCGTCCGTCTCCTTCTCGACGTGCATATACACATCCCTGACCTCATCGAGGGGGCGCTGCCGGTCGACCGGAGGGTTCACGATCGCGTGGTTCACGAAGGCCACTGTGTCCTGACAATGCCGGTACCAACTGTTTGCGTTCTCGGTGTACGGAGCGTAATAGTCGGGATTGCCGCCGAGCGTCGCAAGAAACGAGGCCTTGTAGTCCGGCGCTCGGCCCATCCACCCATAGGTGATCCTCGCCCATTCCGCGATCGCATCTCGCGAGGCGACAAGGTCCTCGACCGAGCGCGGCGCCTTGTAGAACGGATGCGTGAAGTTGCCGTTCCCCGTGTCGGTCTCGGTCGTCAGCGTGCCTCGGCGGTCTGGATCGTGGAGCGCGTCATACAGGCGAGCGATCATTCGCACGGTATTGCGGAAGGCCGGATGGGTCGTGACGTCCTTGACGCGTTCCCCGTAGATCCAGATTTCGCGACCGTCGCGAAGGCTCTCGAGGTATTCCTCTCCCGTGAACGGCTTGCGCCTCTCAAAGTGGGGGAGCGTGGATGCCACTTTCGCCATCGTTACCTCCTAGGTGGGCGAGCCTCTCGGATCCAAAGTCGACAACGAAGATCTCACTCAACCGTCGGAAAGCACTTGCTCTCGGTGAAAGTCCATCCCGAACTCGTCCCCGCCGAAGCTCACCCGGCGGCCCTCGTTGTCGATGAACAGAAGCTGCTTTGGCGTGATGCGGAAGAACGTGATGTTTGTCGTGGACGCTCCGGACGACGGGGACGTGAAGCGGTCGGCGAAGAGCCCGACGATCTTCACGACCTCCTCGCCGTTGGACACGAGCTGGGCTTCGCCGTCGCCTTGAATCCCCTTCGCCTTGTTCCAGTCATCGACGTACTCGTCGATCGCGAACGACACACGCGGGTTTGCCTGGATGTGCTGCGCCGTGGTCGAGGTGGGCCGCGCCCAGAAGTAGATCGACAGCCCGTCGTTGACGTACATGAACGTGCTGGCGTGCGGATTTCCAGCCAGCGATGCGGTGGCCAGCGTCACGGTCTTCTCCGAAGCGAGATAGTCGAGTACAGGCTGTGGTACCTGTGCGGCCATCGATCCTCCCTTGGTTATGTCGATTCGCGACGGCTCGACCCCCGAGCACCGGGCAGATTCGCGCCGCCAAGACCGCGCGCACCATAGCCGCAACCCGCTCGCGGTGTCAAAGCGGCGATTTGCCCACGCGGTTACTCGTCGGCGTTGACGTGGGCGCCCGTCGCTCCGGCCGCTTGAGCCTCGTCAGACGCGTACCCCAAGCCCGCGCGCTCCACTAGCCACGGAACCGCTTCTGTCTCCCATCCAGGCGCCATCACATGTATCCCGGCGACCCCAGGCATGGACCGCAGCTGCTCGATGATGTCGGCGGCGACCTCGATGCCCTCCGCCTTGGCCGCGTCGCCCTCCAAGCCGTCCATGCGTGCAAAAGTGGCGTCGTCGACCTCGACGCCCGGAATCTTGTGATGCAGGTGCTCGAGCATCCGGCTGCTTCGCGGCGGAGTCACACCGACAAGCAACGGGGCACGCTTGGTGATCCCCAGCTGGACAAGCGGCGTCAGCCACCTTCCGAACCGCTCGACGTCGTAGACGATGTTGCTTTGCAGAAGGGTCACCCCGGAGTCGAGCTTTGCGGTCAAGCGGTCGGGGGTATCGAGGAGCGGATTGAGGGCTCCGACAATCCGAAACGCCGTCGGCCGTTCAAGCATCTCGCCGGCCGCCAGGGAACCAGCGTTCATGGTCGCGATGAGACGGATGAGTCGGAGCGCGTCGAGATCGCGCACATGGGTTGCAAGGCCATCGTACGGGCCTACCGCGAGCGGATCTCCGGATAGCGCTAGGACCGTGCGTACCCCGAGTACCCACGCACCCAGCAGGTCGCTTTGCACTGCCATCAGGTTGCGGTCACGTCCGGTGATTTGCAGGATCGGATCGACGCCCTCGTCAACCAGCAGCGCGGCGCAAGCGATGGCGGAGACCTTCGCCGTCGCGGCCTGATTGTCGGTCACGTTGACGGCATCGACCAGTCCGGCAAAAACCTCAGCCGCTCCACGGATGCGCGCGCTGTCGGGATCCCGTGGCGGACCGAGCTCGGCGGTGACGGCGAAGCGGCCCGTCGCCAGTGCATCGTCCAGGCGCCTCGGGGTAATCACTCGCCGGACACTACCGTGCCGACCCGCGGTTCTTGGCTACCTGAATGCGTCGTCCGGGAAGGGGTTCGTGCCGAAGCTGTAGTTGAGCCACGTGCCGATCGGCGGCCGTTGGTCGGGCCCCGGCCGGCGGTAGTTGCAGACGCCGTCCGGGAACGCGCTCTCTAGCTCGGCCTCCTCGGCCGGCGTGAAGACGACCGGGTACGAGCTCCAGTTGATCGGTGCGAGCGCGCACTTGAGCGTGTACAGGTCCTCGGGCTGCCCGGACGCAATCCTCGTGTCGGCGTGAATCGGGTACGCGGTCTCGCATGGCCCACTGGTTCCGCTGGCGGACAGGCCGCCCGGCTGAAGCGTCGGCGAGGTCTGACTGGGGTCCAGGAAGCAACCGTCGCCGAGCCCCACGGGCTTGTCGCGGGCGATCTTCGCGGTCAGCGAGCGCCACGAGTGATCGGTCCGAATGTTGTCCAGCCACTGGTCCATAGCCGACAGCTCGTATGCGTTCACGTTCTCGACCTCGGCGGGAACCTCGGCGTTCTCGATGATCACCTGGTTGGCGGCGTCGCCGGCGTTCTGCATGCGCGCCCGGATCACGAACGACCACTCCGACGTGTGAATGTTGAGTCCTGCGATCGCGTCGAGGTCATCGCGCTGGTCGATGACCGCTGTCGTTCTGAGCCCCTGCGCGCCGCTGTTGTCCAGATCGTCGGCGTACGCCGCGCGCAGCGCGATTGGACTCGCCTGGCTCCGCTCCGCCGACGGGTTGCCCAGGTAGTCAAAGCCACCGATGCTGGCATTCAGATCGGCGAACTCGGCCGGGGTGATCGCGCCCGAGTCGAGCGCGGCGAGGCCGTACTGAACCCCCACGTTGTCCAGCGGACTGGGCGCAAATCCCGTCGCCGGGTCGACGCCGAGCTGGTTGACGAGCTGCTGCCTCGCGTCGCACTTCACCCCCTCGGGATTGGTGGTTGCGTTCCAGATGGTGTTCGGATCGCCGGGAACGGTGGCCGGAATCGCGGGGTTGCAGCTAGCCGTGGCCTGGATGCGATTGGCGAACGAGGCGTCCCACGACGGGCAGCTCGTGTAGAACCCAAACCCGGAGATCGCGGTCTCCTGCGCCAACGTGTACCCGGGGTGCGCCGCGAAGTAGTTGTCCAGCAAGCGGCAGTCGGTGACCACGTCGAGTGTCGCTCCGACCGGGTCCGGGAACGCGATGGACGGGATGATCCCGTTGAGGATCCCGGGATATGCGTCGGCGATGTTGTACTGCTGGATCGCGCCACCCGAGCCGCCCCAACCGATGGTGTGCACGACCGGCCCGTACTCGTCGACGAAGTGCTCCTTGGTCATCATCGCCGCCTCGGCCGAGATCGGGATGCTGCAGTTGTTGTCGAGCACATTCAGCGAGTTCGACGCGACCGCGTATCCCTGGCTGAGAAACAGGTCATCCCCGCCGGGGCCGGCCGCTGCGCCGAGCACCCCACCCGTGCTCGTCCCCTGGTGATAGCCGGAGTTACAACCGCCGCCGAACGTGTAGACCAGCCTCCCGTTCCAGCTGCTGTCGGGGGTGAGCGGCGCCGGGCTGCGCCCGTCGTACAGCGCCGCGATCTGATACACGCCGCGATCGATCGTCCCCTGTTCGAGGCGAACGATGTACGGGACCGATCGGCCTTCGACCATCGTCGTCACCAGGTCCGGTGGGTATGGCTGCGTGGGGACGCCCGCGGTCGGCCACGGCTTGTAAGCGCCGCTGGTCGACATGTACTCGTAGGAGATCTGCGTCGGCGCCGAGCAGTCGGGCATCGTTGCCGGCGCGAGGCCGAAGGCCGTCGTCTGGCAATAGAACGGCACCTGCTGTGGCCCCGAGAAGACGGGCCCGGTAATCGGGTGGTTCACCACGACGAGACGCGCTGAGGCACCCCGGTCGGAACGACCGCTGTGTTCCGCGCGAATCACGTTGGATCCTTCCCTGAGCCCCGTCACGAGCCCCAGAAGCGTCCCGTCGGCTTGCCGGGCGAAGTCGCTCGCGACATCGACGCCGTTCAGCGTGATTCGTAGCGCGCTCGCGGGCGGGCCGTTCCGCGCCGACACGCGCAGCAGAACCTGGCCTCCACTGACCAGGTCCGGATGCGGGTTCGACACCGAGAGGATCGACAGGTCACTACGGTCGAACCGGTGGCCCGGTGCCGACCACGCCGGTACCGCGAACCACAGACCACAGACGAGCACAACGACTGCCGCCGGGCCGGCAAGCCCGAACGCGAAACGACGCTTCCGCATCATCGGATCCCCTCTCCTCTTGTCGCTTGCGCGTTCCCCGGTACGCGCCGGGAGAGCATATCGCTCGCCCAGTCGCGCCGCCTTGAATCGACCGGCTACTGGGACCTCGTCAGCCGAACCTCACATGCGTTCCCTGGAGTGGCGCGTGAGCGCACGCGGGCATGGATCAGACGACGTAGTCGGAGCGGTCGACGCGGTTCCGCACCGGTTCGCCCCGGAGGTGGCGAGCCACGTTCTCTGCCGCGCGCCTGGCCGCCTCGGTGAACGACCCGGCGACGATCCCGGAGTTGTGTGGTGACCCGATCACGTTCGGGAGCTTCAGGAAGGGGCGCCGCGTGGCGAACGCGTCGTGCGCCCGCGGCTCCCGCCACCACGCGTCGATGCCGGCCGAGAACGACGGATTGCGCTCGAGATGCTCATACAGGGCGTCCTCGTCGATGATCGCCGCTCGGGCCACGTTCACGAGGATCGCGTCCGGCTTCATCAGCGACAGCTCGCGGCGGCCGATCAACCCGTCGCTGGCGCGCGTCAACGGAAGCGAGACGACCAGGATGTCGGCGTCGCCCAGCAGCGCGTCCAGATCCTCCATCGTCCCGATCCGATCGACGGCGGCACCGGTGCGGCCAGAGCGGTTGATCGCGTGCACGCCAGCGCCGAGCGCCTGGAACAGCCTGGCGCTGGCCTGGCCGATGCCTCCGAAGCCGAGGATCCCGACAACCGAGCCACGGATCGACCGGGTCGGCGTCTGCTGGTCGAACACGCCTCGCGCCAGAGCGGCGTCATTCTGAGGCAAGCGCTTGGCCAGCGCGAGCGCCAACGCGAGCACGTGCTCGGCCATCGGCTCCGCGTATGCGCCGGCGTTGGAGGCCACGGTCACGCCGTCCGGGATCTGATCGAATGGGACCTCGTCGACCCCGGCCGACAGCAGTTGAATCAGTCCGGCGGAGCCCAGCATGGCGAGCTCGTCGCGACCGAGCTCGGCACGGAGGATCCAGGCCAGCACCGCGTCGGCCGACGCCAGCTCCTCGTCGCGCCGTCGCTCGCCGGTCTCGCTCAGATACACGAGCTCAGCCACTCCATCGAGGCTCGCCCCGATCACGTCTCGCATCTGCGCATCGGCGGAGAATGTGACCAGTGCTCGCGGCTTACTCATGCGGGTCACTCTAGCCGCGCGATGATGACCCGCTCGGGCCATCATCGGTGTACGCTCAGGCGGCGATCAGATGCATCCCCCGTTGACGGTCGCGCAGCGGTCGTCGATGGCATCCCCAACATCGCCAAGACCCAGAATGACACGGAACATAGGGCGGCGTTGCGGCGCCGCGGTCGCGGCAGTACTTGCCGCCGCTGTGTGTGGAGGCGCTGCTTGCGGCGCCTCGGGCGCAGCACCCGACTCCGCTCCAGGCCGGAGCATCGCAACATCGACTCGCCTGGCCGATCCCCCACCAACGTGCACGGCCAAGCGGCCGGTCGTGGTCCTCGACCCGGGACACTCGGGTGGGCCGAACCTCGACTCCACCGCGGAGGTCGACGGCCCCAAGCCGGTTACCGCCCTAGGCATCACGTTCCACCCGGTCGACATCGACGGCTCCGGCATCATGTCGATCGACAACGGCGGAGCTCCGGGTGAGCTCGTCACCATGTGGCGGGCGGCGCTTCGGATCCAGATGATCCTCCGCTCCGCCGGTTACACCACGGACCTCACGAAGTCGAGCGCTAACGAGAACGTTGGGCTGCTCGAGCGGGTTCGCAAGGCCATCAACGACCATGCGACGATCGCGGTTAGTCTCCACTACACCGGCGGAATTCCGTTTGGAGAGGCCAACGCCCACTTCGGCGTCACGCCCCAGCAGCTCGGCCGCTACCGCACCAACGTCTCGGGCGGCGACACCATCCGCTTCACCAACGCTCGCGTCGCAGCCGAATCCCAGCGGGACGCGAAGATAATTCAACGCGCTCGCGCCGCTGCCGGCGACGGGGTAGATGTCGCTCCGCTCGATGAGAGCTTCCCTGAGTCCCGCGGTCTACCGGCCTACGGCAACATCTCGATCGTCCAAGTCGTCGACCAACGGTTCCCCTGGATCTACAACGAGGACGGGGACATCGGGTTCAATTTCCGCGCGTACACCACCGGGATCGCCAAGGGGATCGAGCGGGCCGTTCCCATCGCACGGTGCCTTCGGCCCCACGCCTAATCCAAAGGTAATTGTCGTCGGCGATCACGGCATCCTCATGCACTCTGCCGGGCCAGGCAGACGCTCTACCATCGTGGCATGGCCATCATCGCCTGCCCGAGCTGTGGAGCGCGAAACCGTGTCAGCCCGATCGCTTCAGGGTTTCCTCGCTGCCCGAGCTGCAAGTCGGAGCTTCCATGGGTGGTCGACGCTGACGCGGAGAGCTTCGCCGCAGAAACGAGTTCCTCACTGCCCGTCATCGTTGACTTCTGGGCCGCGTGGTGCGGACCATGCCGGATGATCTCGCCGGTGCTCGAGGACCTTGCCCGCCGGCACGCCGGACGGCTGAAGGTGGTTAAGGTGGATGTTGATGCGAACCCGGGGCTGGCTGCGCGCTTCGCCGCCCAATCGATCCCGCTCCTGGTCGTAATCCGCGACGGGGGCGAGGTCGACCGGATCGTGGGTGCGCTTCCACGAGCGGCGCTCGAGCAGCGGCTTGCGCCGGTCCTCGCGGCCTGAGTCGAGGGAGGCTCGCGTTCGCGCGGTGCCCTCATTACGAGTTCCGGTGAGCGGTTCGTAATCGTGTGGGCGGAAGCTCACGCGACCGCGGCGGCACCGCTCCGTCTGCAAACCTAGGAACCGCGTGGATACTTCCGTCAGCGTAAGCACAGCCCGGGATCACCGCGAGCGTCAGATCGCGGAGGTTCTGGTCCGCTACGGGCTGTCCTACCTCGGCAACATCGTTGGGCTCGAGCACCTAATGACCGCCGCGCACCGCCTGGTCGGACGTGCCCCGGCTGAGGTACGCACGCCGCCCGAGAATCTGCGGCTCGCTCTCGAGGACCTCGGACCGACGTTCATCAAGCTCGGGCAACTGCTGTCCACACGTGCGGACCTGCTCTCGCCGGACTACAGGGCTGAGCTGACGAAGCTGCAGGACGCCGCGCCGGCTGTTCCAAGCGACGTGGTCGAGGACATCATCGAGCGCGAGCTTCATGCGCCGGCGGACACGGTATTCGCCACCTTTGAGGCGGTGCCACTTGCGGCCGCATCGGTCGGGCAGGCTCACACCGCAACGCTGCATGACGGCACCGACGTAGTCGTGAAGGTCCGCAGGCCGAACGTCGTCGAGGATATGGGCAGGGACCTGGAGATCATGCAGAACTTCGCCGCACGCGCGAGTCGGCACTCGAAAACGGCCGCTCGCTACGACGTGGTGGCACTGGCGGACGAGTTCGTGCTCACGCTGCGCGCCCAGCTCGATTACCTGCAGGAGGCGCGCAACGCCGAGCGGTTCTCGGCCAACTTCGTCGGCGACCCGTGGGTCCAGATCCCCCGGGTTTTCCCGGACCTCACAACCTCACGCGTGATCACGCTCGAGCGGATTCGTGGCATGAAGATCACCGACCTGACGGCGCTCGACGAAGCCGGCCTCGACCGCCACGCGCTCGCCGAGCGAACTGCCCTCATCGTCTCCAAGATGATTTTCGAGGACGGGTTCTTCCACGCCGACCCGCACCCGGGCAACTTCTTCATCGAACCAACGGGGCGCGTCGGCGTCGTGGACTTCGGGATGGTCGGTACCCTGGACGACCGCCTGCGCGAGCAGCTCGGCCGCCTTCTGAGCGGCTTTCTTCGCGAGGACCCAGGGCGGCTGGCAGACGCTCTGCTCGCGCTCGGCGCCTCGACCGGAGTCGTCGATCGAGCTCGCTTGCGCGAGGATTTGGCGACCCTCCTGACCCGCTACATCGGCCGCAGCATCGGCGAGGTCTCCCTGCGGGGCGCGATCGGCGAGATGCTGGAGATCGTCCGCCGGCACCGCCTCAGGGTTCCGCGTGACCTCTCGCTCCTGTTCACCGTGCTGATCATCGCCGAGGGGCTCGTGGCCCAGCTTGACCCCGAGTTCCGGTTTGCCGAGGCGCTCGCGCCATACGCCCGTCGCCAACTCATCTCCGGCCTCAGTCCGGATCGGGTGATGCAGCGTCTGCAGGAGTTCGGCGTAGACGTCGCCGAACTGGCCGCGGAGCTGCCCGCGCGACTCAATCGCATCTCCGAGGCAATCGACACCGGCGGACTCGAGGTCCACGTGCGCACCGATGAAATGGACGCTCTCCTCACCCGCGCCGAGCGGCTCGGTAATCGCGTCGCGGCGAGCGTCCTGGCAGCGGCGCTAATCGATGGCCTCGTACAGCTGGCGTCGCGGCGACGGCACCACGGGCCTCGGCTGCGACGCCGCAGGAAGACCTCGAGCGCCAAGCTGAGCGCGTTCGTGCGGCCGCTGAAAAGACGGCGGTAGACGCCGCCCGATCGTGTTCAACGCAAACTCGGGCACCCTTTGCCCCGCGGGTGTTGACTTCGTAATAACGTCATCGTGTTACACAACGCCGTGGACGTGATGACATGTTGAAGTCATAGCTCCCTCCGACCGCTTAGGGTCGGTGGCTAGAGGGCTTTGACCCGAATGTTCTGTGAGGCGCTGCGGTACGACGGTCCCGAGACGGTCACGCGCACCGACTGGAACGTGCCTCGGCGCGCTGACGTCCATTTCTCCGTGTACTGGAGGGCACCAGATCTCATCTTCTGCCAATGGCCGTGG
>OBLV0100000657.1_pt1 | contig 10558 bp, 9 predicted proteins | sample 1520071 | NCBI WGS metagenome assembly OBLV01 (sample SAMEA3888446, study PRJEB22518) | metagenome | reverse complement strand
GCCACCGACGCCTCTCCCCGCGTCGCCCGGGCGGTGCGCGTCCAGGACGGCGAGCCGGGCGTGACGCTAGGGATCGTGCCGCGCGTCGACCCCGCCGACCGGCGGCTGACGATCGCGGAGCTCACGCCCGACCCCGAATTGCTCGCGGTCGTGACCGGGCACCTGAACGCACGCAAGGTCGCGGGCTGCCCGGTGCGGCTGGCGGCCGTGCGATTCCGCGGAGTGTCAGTCGTGGTCAACCTCGAGGCGTCGCCGGGGTCCGATGCCGAAGAGATCGAGCGGCGGGTGGCGTACTCGCTGTACGCGTACTTGAACCCGCTGATCGGCGGAAGCGCCACCGGACCGAGAACCGGCTGGGCATTCGGGCGGCCGCTCAACCAGGGCGAGCTGTACTCGATCGTCCACGCCGTCGACGGGGTCGAGTCGGTGCGGATCCTCCGGGTGTACGAGCTCGATCTGCGCACCGGCGAGCGGGCGGCGAAGCCGGCCGGGCGGCAGATCTCGCTCGCCCCCGACGAGCTGATCGCCTCCGGGGAGCACATCGTGAGAGTTGCCCGTCGTGAGCCGTGATCGAGCGCGGCCCGCTGTCGCGGCGCCGGCCACACATCAGGTACGCACGTCGAATCCGGTGTTCGCGCTCCAGCGCGCCGCCGGCAACCGCGCGACCACGAGGCTCCTCCAGCGCGACCCGAGCAAGACCGCGCGGCTTGCCAAGATCGCCAAGCAGCTGCACGCCGACCAGCTGGCGCACGTCGGCGTCGATGAGCGCGACATTCACCTGGCGCTGCGCGTCAAGGACGGCGAGGACCATGGCGTCCGCCCGGGGCTGAACATCGTCGCGAAGCTGCCCTCCCGCGGTCGAACCGGGTTCGTCGACCCCGACGGCCGGTATCACGGCGACTTCGTGTCCGCGACCCGCAAAGGCCCTCTCCCCGGGATCGCGATCATGCTCGGCCCGCTGGTGTTCGACGAGGGCGACGACAGCGTGCTGGCGACTCTCCGCCACGAACTCGTCCACGCCCAACACGACCAGATGGTGCTCGACTGGGTGACGAGATGGCGCGCCAGCTCGCAACCCAACTTCGCCGGGTGGATGACGCACCAGAAGGCGTTGCCCGCGGACATCGCGCTGGTTCGCGGCGGAACGCTCGGGCAGGTTGTCGACACCGAGTTGCTGGCGCACATCGAGGGCTTCGCGGCGGTGTTCGACAGGACGCCACCGCCGAGCACGTCGGTGCTGCTCAAGTCGTCGCTGCCGCCCGCGATCGAGGAGCTCCGCGGCGCCGCCGACCGCGGCTGGACCGGGGTCGATAAGGACGTAAGGAGCGCCGCGGAGCAACGCCTGGCCGCGTTCTACGCGGCCCTCGACGCGTCCCGGAAGGCTGTGCTCCGAGACTGGCTGTTCTACCTCCGCTACCGCGCGAGAACTGGGTGGCCCAGGGACGCCAAGGATGATGACTCGAGGGCCGCCCAAATCGTGTGGAACCTGTTCCACCCCCACACCGGCTTCCTCGAGTGGCTGCTCCGGATCGTCGCGGATGTGGAGTTCAAAGCGCATGCGCTTCGCGAGCCATCGAACCGCGAACCCGTAACGATCACCGCTCGCCCTGCTCCCGTCCGCACGATCAAAGTCGGGGCGGGCAGGGTGCGGGCCTTCGTCGACGTCGGCTTCGCGGTCGGCGACGCCTCACGCGCGCACGGGATCTCATTGAGCTACGAGGGACGCGATGCACCGGAGATGCGCTGGCTCCAGTTCATCTGGCGCGAGGTCGTTCCCGATCGGGGCCCGCCGGTGGCCGCAACGCTCTATCACCAGGGGTGGGCTTACCCGCTGACCACGAATCCGTCCGAGGCCTCCCAGGTCGGCTGGAACACCGACACCGCAACGTACCTCGGCGGACCGCAGGCCGCGTTCTACGAGCTCGAAAACGCCGTCAACCGCACCGCCGTCAAGCTCGAGATGTTCGACGAGCCGGGCTCTCCGTCCGCCACGGACGTTCAGAGCGCGTTCGCCGCGCAACCCGCCGGGAATGGAGTCAGCTCACGGGCGCACCTGGTCCAGTACCTCGTCAAGGGAGCGAGCGTGCTGTTCCGAGCCGAGTTCGAGGTCGAGCATCGGTTTGGCCAGGTAGGGGACCACCCGAGCGCCAAGCCCAGACTCATGGACGCGCGGCCGGCGACGGCGATCGATCCCGGTCCGCGCGCCCGCCCGCACGCACAGTTCAAGGAACTCGACTACCTCCCGTGAGCGGACGAGGGCATACATCGACACTCGCGCATGACGTCGCGAATCCGGTAACGGCGCCGGCGGGCCGGAGCGCCGCGGTCGCCGACAGACTGCGCGCGCTTCAAAGCTCCGCCGGCAACGCCGCGGTGAATCGCCTGCTCCGTTCGCCGGCGGCGCCCGCGCTCAGCCCCGCCGAAGAAGCGAACGTCGAGGCACGCGCGAGACAGTTCGCCGAGCTCCCAGATGCCGACCGCCAGGCGATCGACCAGGAAGCGGCCCGCCGGCAAAGCACCCGCGACGACGTCATCCGCGATCGCAACCGGATCGATTCGCTGCCGGTCGAGATCCGAGCGATCGTGATGCCGGCCGACCGGCGCCCGGACCCGGCTCAGTATGCGGACGCCCTGCGCCTCGGCACGAAGCTCGGCGAGTTCACGTGGGAGGACTGGGCATTGCTCCAGCGCCGCGGCGGCACTCCCGTCGGCGGGTTGCTTGCGACCGAGAACGCGGTCGACGCGTTCACCCGCGAGCGCGCCGGCGACCGCGCGACGCTCGCTCGGATCCGCGGGACCGAGCGGCTGCTCGACCTCGTCATCAAGTTCAACGAGGCGCGCAAGCTCGGGATGACCCCTGACCGGTACGAGCGGTTCCCGCACTATCACGCGATGCTCGACGGTCTCGCCGCCGCCCGCTTCCGCGGCGTCTGGGACTACGAGAAGGCGCTCGCGCGCTACTACCTGCTGTTCCAGCGCCGGGCGAAGGAGATCGCGCTGACCGCCCTAGCCGCCAGCGAGGACGTCGTCAACAGCGAGATCGCCCGCTACAGCGACCCTCGCAACCTCGCGGCTCTGTTCGCGGAGCTCGCGCCGGTGCGCCGGTTGCTCGAGGACGACCTCAAGCCCAGAGTCGGCGACGGCGCGGGCAGCAAGGCTCCTACGCCCGCCGACAACGCAAAGGACGAGGTCCGGCGCCTCGCCGCAAAGTACCCGAGCCTGGCCGATCCCGAGCTAGACGTTGCCGATCTCGGCGCGGATACGGCCGAGGCGGTCGGGGAGTCCCTACGCAAGAACGGCAGAGACCGTCTCGAGAACATCCGCGATACGCGCGAACGGATCGCGCTGCACCCCGACATGGTGCTCCAGCTCAACCGCGTACGGGATCTGGCCCGGCAGGAGCTCGGCGCCGAGGACGGCACCGTCGGCTGGAGGATCGTGCAGGGACACCTCGACGAGATCGCCAACCAAGAACGCTTCAAGACCGAGGCGCTCGCGCTGTTCGCGATCGGCCTCGGCATGGTCACGTTCGGCACCGGAACGCTGGTGGTGCTCCCTAACGCCGGTGAGCTCGTCCTCAGCGCCTACCAGGCGCACGACGAGTGGGAGCGCTACCAGGCGGCGGCCGCCGCCGCGCACAGCTCGCTCGATCCGGAGCAGAGCCTCAACAGCGAGGACCCGACGAGGATCTGGTTCGCGCTTGCCCTGATCAACGTCGGCGCCAGCGCGAGGAACCTGTCCAAGGCTCTGCGGGCGGCGAAGGGTCCAATCGAGGTGCTCGAGCGGACCGGGGACGCCGTCCGCTTCCGCGCGGCACTCGAGCAGGTGTCCGAGCTCACCCCGGACATGCGCGCTGCGCTCGACCGCGCCCGAGCGGCACGTGATGAGTTCAAGGACGCCTGGGGCGCCTTCGTCAAGGAGCTCCAGAGCGCGGCCGGCCGTGGAAACCTGGGAGTGGACCCGCGGTTCGTGCTCCGGGCAATCGTCGTCCTCGGCCGCGGTTTCGCGCGGATGGGGATCCGCGAGTTCGAGACCTTCCTCCGGACGATCAAGGCGCGCAGAGAACTGCTGACTGCGCTGGGAGTCGAGGAGCTCACGGTCGAACAGGAAAGGCAGTGGCGGGCGGCCTTCGCCAAGGGCGTAAGCGAGTACGACGCGACCCGACCGGTGATCAAGGTCCCGTTCACCAAAGGCGAGCGAACGGTGACGTTCCGCGACGGGATGCTCCTCGACGGCAAGCCGATCCGGGACCGCGAGCGCGATGACGTGCTGAAGAAGCTCGGACTCACGCACACCGACGACGGCCACGGCATCGGCCGGGAGTCGCGCACTCTGGGCATCGAAGCGCGCGACAGCGCGGCAAAGGGCAAGGAGGGCATGATCTCCCAATGGGCCTCTGACGAAGCGATGCTCGGTAGTTGGCAGAAGGCTCAAGCCGAGGCGAATGCCGGACGCGCGGTCGCCACCGAAAACGGCAAGTGGATGGTCGAGCTGCCCGCAACGGCCGACGTGGGGAGTGTCTACGTGGCCAGCTCCCGCCTGCCCAAGACCGCGGGAGTCCGCAAGTGGGCCCCGTTCGCCGACGTTCCAGTCGCCGAGATCGCTCCCAATCGCGTGTGGGCCTTCTTCAAGCTCAAGAAAGGGGTCTACGAAATCGACTCGATCTATCCGGTGTTCGTGCCATGAGCTGATCTGACCTTCCGCGCGGGAAGGATTCGCCCCCGGACCGCGTCACAGGTCCGATGACTGAATCAACGTGGGGCGCGACGGGGCAACCGCGGCTCCGGCGCGATGCGGTCGGAATCACCGGGGCGGTCGTGATGTCGGCGGCGATCATGGGGCCGGCGGTCTCGACGTTCTTCAACCCGCAGTTCTCGACCCCGTTCTCGGGCGAGGCGACTCCGTTCGTGTACCTCGCGTGCCTGATCGCGATCCTCATCGTGTCCAGCGGCATCGTCGAGATGGCGCGCGAGCTGCCGAGCGCCGGCGCCTTCTACACGTACGTGAGCCGCGGCCTCGGGCCGCGGGCGGGTTTCATCACCGGCGGGCTGATGTTCGTCGCCTATGCGCTGTTGCCGCCGGCCGAGCTCGGCCTGATCGGCTCCTATCTGCAGACGACGCTGCGCACCGAGGTGAATGTCGACGTGCCCTGGTGGTTGATCGGGATCGTTCCGGCCGGCGCGATGATCGTGCTGGCCGTGGAGGGCATCCGGGCATCGCTCCGGATGGCGCTGATCCTGTTCGCCACCGAGGTGGCGGTCGTCGCGCTGCTTGCGATCATCGTTGTCGGACACGGTGGCCGGACCGGACTGTCGCTGGACCCCCTCAGCCCGACCGCCTCTCCCCACGGCTTTCAGGGCTTGGCGACGGGCTTCGTGTTCGCGGCGCTCAGCTTCGTCGGCTTCGAGGCGGCGGCGACGCTCGGCGACGAGGTGCGCGATCCCCGCCGGCTGGTCCCACGCGCGATCCTCGCCAGCTCGGCACTGGTCGGGCTGATCTACGTGTTCTGTGTCTGGGCCGAGGTGAATGGCCTCGGCGCGGCGGCGACGAACCGGCTGAACGGCACGTCGACCCCATGGAACGACCTCGCGTCCACGTATGCGTCGTGGCTCAAGTGGCCCGTGATCATCGCGTCGGTCTCGAGCATGTTCGCGGTGATGATCAACTCGGCGAACGGGATCGCGCGGATCCTCAACACGATGGCGCGCGAGGGGCTGCTGCCGAGGACGCTCGCGGCGGTCGACCGCCGGCGCCTGACGCCCACCCGGGCCACGCTGGCGACCGGACTGTTCGCGATCGGTTGCGCGCTGGCGGTCGGAGCCGCCAGCGGCGGGCTCGGCAACCCCGTCGGCGGGTCCAACGTGTACGGCTACCTCGGGTTCCTCCTGACGCTCGGCGTGCTGCCGGTGTACGCGCTGACGAACCTGGCGGCCGCCCGCTACTTCGCTCGCCTCGGCCGGTTCCACATCGTTCGCCACGGACTGCTCCCGATCGGGGGCACGGCGCTGATCGTGGCCCTCCTCGTCGGCCAGATCGCCGAGCAGACGGCCGCTCCGTACACCTGGCTGCCGTGGGCGATCGTCGCCTGGGTCGCCGCTGCGGCGCTCGGCGCGGTTTGGCTGGCCCGGGCGCGCCCCCACCAGCTGAGACGGGCGGGCGCGGTGCTCGCCGCCGACCTCGGCCCGGTCTGTGAACATCTTAAGGCGGTATGACAGCCCACAAACGTCCGTCGCTCGTCGAACAGGTCCGGGACAGCCTGCTCGGAGATCTGACCTCAGGCAAGCTCGAACCGGGAGCGAAGCTCGCCAACGAGAACGAGCTCGCCGAGCGGTTCGGGGTCAGCCGCTCGACGATCCGTGAGGCGGTCGGCGGGCTGATGGACGCCGGCTATCTGGCCCGGCGGCACGGATCGGGCACCTACGTCACCGCCACGCCGCGGACCCGGCATCCGCTCGAGACGACCGTGAGCTACACCGCGATGATTCGCGCCTCGGGGCAGAAGCCCGCCGAGACCGTCGTCAGCAAGGCGATTCGCGAGCCCGATCAGGGCGAGCGCGCGCTTCTGGGGCTGGTCGAGATCGAGCCGGTAATCGACGTGGAGCGCGTGCGCTTCGCCGGCAAACGCCCGGTGATCTACTCGCGAGATCGGATCCCGGTGGCGCTGCTCGGCGAGTACTCCGAGGATGCGCTTGACGAATCCCTGTACGCGATCCTCGCGCGCGCGGGGCACCCGGTGGTCAACGCCACTGCACATCTGATCCCGACGCTCGCGAACGCCAAACTCTCGAGACTGCTCACGGTCAAGCGCGGCACTCCGCTGCTCCACATCGACCAGGTCGACTACGACGAGCGTGGACGTCCGGTCATGCTCTCGCACGAATGGCATGTCGCCGATGCGTTCGACCTGGTCGTGAACCGCCGCGCGTTGCCCTCGGGCGAAGACGCCTGAGCCCCGCCGATCCGAGCCAAGCCGAGCGCGGATGACAAACGTCATGGTCGTTTTCGGCCGGACGCCACTTACGCTCGGTGCCGGCGCGGCGTACGCTGACAGTCATGCTCGCAATTAGCCTCCGAAACGATTCACGCGCATGACACTGACAACCGTCGTGTTCTCCATCTGGGCGGCGTTCTGGATCTACTGGCTGGTCGCTGCCGCCGGCGCCAAGCAGAGCGTCCGCACCTCGCGATGCCGCCCGCCCGGCCTGCTGGTCATCGTCGCGCTCGTGCTGATTCGCCTGTTCCATACCGGGACGCTGGCCGTCAACAGTCCGATCCTGAAGGTCATCGGGCTGATTCTGTTCGCGTCCGGCCTAGCCCTGGCGATATGGGCTCGTGTCTACCTCGGACGGAACTGGGGAATGCCGATGACCCAGAGAGCGGAGCCCGAGCTCGTCACCTCGGGGCCATACAGTTTCGTTCGCCACCCGATCTACTCAGGTCTCCTGTTGGCGTTGCTCGGCACGGCGCTGGCCACGAACCTCTATTTCCTGGTCGCGCTGGTGATCGTCGGCGCCTATTTCATCTATAGCGCGACGGTCGAGGAACGAACGATGACGAGCACCTTCCCGACCGACTACCCGAGTTACAAAGCGCACACCAAGATGCTGATTCCGTTCGTACTGTAAGTCACCTGACTACCGGCGGGCTCGCGGCAACCTGCTCACGGCCACTGAGCTCGCGATCGAGGGTTTCCTGGGCGTCGCGCATCGCGTCGGCATAGGCGGGCTCTGACAGTCGTCGCATTCCTTCCTCGGGCGCGACGTCCTCGACCACCGCGCTGATCCACCAGATGTTTCCGAACGGATCGCGGACCCGCCCCCCTCGCTGCCCGAAGGCGTGAGTGGCCGGGTCCGTAACGACGCGAGCGCCGGCGGCGACGGCGCGCGACATCGTACCGTCCGCGTCGTCGACGAACACGCGTAGCAGCGACGGCATCTCGGGCCAGCCAGAGCGCTGGTCGAACGCCAACAGGATCGTGTCGCCGACGCGGATCTCGGCGTGTCCGATGCTCCCGTCCTCGAGCGGCACGCGCGCCAGCTCCTCGCCCCCGAACGCGGTCGTGATGAAGGCCAGCAGCCGGCCGGTGTCATTAGTCATGATCCACGGAGCGACGGTGGTGTATCCGGGTGGCGCGGGGCTAGTCATCTCCTGCCTCCTGGTTCGGTGTCGTTGACCAAGAGCCTTGCACTCGTCTAGGCCAGATCCTGTCCTAGACGGCGTTCTCCAGGAGGCGGCTCGAGAAAACGTCCTATTTGGTCGCTTTCCCGAGCCGGCCCCCATGCAACGACCCTCGGACCGACCGTCTCCACATCTCTAGCCGCGTCGCGCAGAGGGCGATCAGCGATGACTCCACGAACAGCGCGACCATTCCCAGCGTGCAGAGCCAGTTCCCGATGTCGGGCGCGTCGCCTGGGAGACCGACCGCCCGGCTCCACAGGTACCCGACGAACGGGCCTGCGGCCACGGCGGCGGCGGCTCCCCAAGCAAGCGGTGAGGCGGAATGAAGCAAAACGAGCGCGACCGGCACCGACGCGATGATCACGGCCATGTATGCCCAGAAGATCCAGCGCGTGCCCGAGTACGTGCCGGCCGCATCGAGGATGTGGATCAGACCGATCGCCAAGACGGCGGTTGCGCCGAGTAGTCGGGCCGCCCCCTCGCTGATCGGGATCGTCGGCTCGGGGCCGTGGTCCAAGGGTCGTGTGAGCGCCAGCGCTGCGGTGCCGTTGCTCGTGGGAGGCGCCTGCATGAGTATCTCCTACGTTGCGTAGTTGGTGTTACTCGCAAAGACACCCGGGGACGCGCAATCCTTCCGGCAACTACTCAGTGGTGCGCGTGCGCCGGGCGCTTGCGCTCGGCGCGCGCGTCGCCGTGCGCATCGTTGAGCGCAACGAACGCGCGCCGGCAGTCATCTGAGCAGAAGTAGTGGGTCTCGCCGGCGACCTCCGCGGTGAGTGCCATGCCGCGGTCGACCTTCATGCCGCAGACCGGGTCCGTCGCGCCCCGCCGTTTGGTGAGCCAGAACAGAGCGGTGAAGATCGCGAAGCCAAGGACGTTGAGCGCGAGCTTGTAGTTGACCTGGACCTGACTGAAGATGTCCGCGCGGGTCGGTCGCGGACCGGTCGGGATCAGGCCGAGCGCGCTGAAGAGGCCGTCGACGATCAGCGCGGCGATGACCATCGTCACGAACATCAGGGCGGTGATCCGGACGGTGAACCTGGTGCCGTAGTACTTGCGGTAGATCAGGAGGATCGGCAGGACGATGAGATCGGCGAACAGGAAGGCGAGCACCCCGCCGAACGAGATCCCCCCGGACCACAGCACCGCCGCGAGAGGGACGTTCCCGACCGAGCACACGAAGCTGAGCACAGCGATGATCGGCCCGATCAGCACGTTCTCGATCGTCGGCAGCGGCGCTGGGGCGTTGCGGATGAACAGGTGCTCGAAGAAGCCGTTGCCAAGCTGTGCGATGAAGCCCGCGAGCAGGAAGCCCAGCGTGATCTCCTTCCACAACATGTGCCAGTCGCCGCGGAAGTTGTGAGCGACGTCCGACCAGGCTCTGACAGACGTGAGCCGCTCGCGCCAGGGGAGTTGCTGACCGGCCGCGTGGTGCCGATGGCCGGTGTCCGCGTTCACGGCGTGCTCGCGCGCCTGATCCTCGAGCCGGCGGCCGACGAACAGCCGCAGCAGCACGGTCATCAGCACGATCATCACGATCCCGCCGACGTACTCGGCGGCCGTGAACTGCCAGCCGATCAGCACCCACAGCACCAGCCCCAGCTCCCACACCAGGTTCGTGGAGGCGAACTGGAACGCGAGCGCGGATGCTGCGCTGGCGCCCTTCTGGAACAGGGACTTGGCGATGGCGATCGCCGCGTAGGAGCAGGACGACGAGGCGGCGCCGAGGCCGGTGGCCCATCCGACCGAGCGAGCGCCCGAACCGCTCATCAGTCCTTCCACCCGCTCCCTGGGCACCCACGCCTGCACGATCGCCGAGATCGCGAATCCGAGCACCAGCGCCCACCACACCTCCCACGCCATCAGGAACGAATCCCTCAGGCCATGCCAGATAACTTGCAACACATCCATCTTCTCCACACTACCAGATACCCCTAGGGGGTAGAGGTAATGCTAGAGTTTGCGTCATGCCAAAGACTCAGGCGCCCACCAGGGGCTACACCGCGACGAAGGACCAACTGCTCGCCCGGCTCAAGCGCATCGAGGGCCAGATCCGCGGGATCGAGGGCATGGTCGAGGACGACCGCTACTGCATCGACATCCTTACGCAGATCAGCGCCGCACAAGCCGCGCTCGACAAGGTCGCGCTCGGCCTGCTCGACGGGCACGCGCACACGTGCGTGATCGGCGCCGAGCCTGACCAGCAGGACGAGCGCACCGAAGAGATGATGGCCGCCGTCGGACGCCTGCTCAGGCGCGGCTGACCCCACCTACGCCCTCGCCCATAGTCCGACCGACCTGGCCGACTCCCCCGCCCGCATCGCGCCACCCAATCATTCACAGCTATGCATGCAATGATGTGTGCATGACTCATGGCACC
>OBLV0100000656.1_pt1 | contig 10572 bp, 10 predicted proteins | sample 1520071 | NCBI WGS metagenome assembly OBLV01 (sample SAMEA3888446, study PRJEB22518) | metagenome | reverse complement strand
AGACCGCCTTGGCGTAGGGGTCGAGGAGGAGCTTGTGGCGGTTGCAGCGCATCCCGTTGGCCGGGTCGTAGGGACCGTCGGCCCGGAAGCCATAACGGGTCCCGGGGCTGGCGCCAGGAACGTAGCCGTGCCAGCAGAAGCCGTCGACCTCGGGCAGGGCCAGGCGCGTCTCCTTATTCTTGGCGTTGAACAGGCAGAGTTCGACCTTGGTCGCGGCTGAGGAGAACACCGAGAAGTTGGTGCCGATGCCGTCCCAGATGGCACCAAGGGGGTAGGGATCACCAGGCCAGACCTCAAGCATTCCGCGTGACCCTACCCGGCCTTTCTGTCATCCCCACCAGAAGGCGGCGGCGAGGATGCAGTAGAGGCCGACCAGGGCGACACCCTCGAGCCAGACGTACTCGCCGTCGGAGAGCACGACCAGCACCACGAGCACGGCCACCGCGAGCGCCGCCACCTCGAGAGTCGGGAACACCAGGGTGAGCGGTGTCGGCCCCGTCAATCGTGAGATCAGCACGAGGAGGGGAGTTAGGAACAGGGCCACCTGCAGCGGGCTGTTCAAGATCGTGCTGAGCGCGTAGTCGGGCTTGGCCCGCAGGGCGAAGCCGATGCCGCCCACGTTCTCGACTGCGTTGCTGGCGATGGCGACGATGACGAGGCCGGTGAAGATCGGCGAGATCCCTAACGACTTGGTTGCCGGCTCGAGGGCGGCGACGAACCAATCGGAGACCAACGCCGCGCCCAGGCTCCCTACCGCCAGGAGGGCGATGGCGAGGGAGAGGGGCCACGTTTTTGTGCGGCCGGTCTTGTCGGTTTCTGTGGTTGCCTCGTTCTCGGTCGCTTTCGGTCCCGTCAGCGTGTCGCTGCGAAGCCAGAACGGGATGCTCAAGGCGTAGACGACGATGAGGATCACGGCCACGGCGCTGGAAAGCTCTTCGGCGTGAGGCGCCGCCGCCGTGTGCAGGCTGTCGGCAAGTGTCGGCACGAGCAGGGCGGTCACCGCCAGCAGGAGGAGGGTGCCGATCATCCGGGGGGAATCGGATGCGAAACGCTGGGCCCCGTGCTTGAGCCCCCCAGCCAGGACGGCAACTCCGAGCACGAGAAGCGTATTCGCCAGGATCGAACCGACCAGCGCTGCTCGGACGACGTCGACCAGCCCGGCGCGCAGGGCGAAGAACCCGACGAAGAGCTCCGGCAGGTTGCCGAGGGCGGACTGGAGGAGCCCGGTCGCTCCCGGGCCGAACCGCTCGCCGACCTGCTCGATCGACTGGCCCACGACCGCGGCCAGGGCAGCCAGCGCCACCGCCGCGATGACAAAGGTCGTGACCGTGCTCGGGCTGATGAGATGGGCGGCGCCGGCGACGATGGTGAGGGCGATGGCCGCCGCAGTGGTCAGGCGCTCGGTCCGGCTCAAAGCCTCGAGAGATGGCGGCATCGTGGCCCCGACGGTACTGGCGCCGCCCTTCGGTCGTCGGTCCGACGTCCTTGGCGCCCCTCTTAAGTCGTCGGCGCCGTGGGCCCGTTGTTATGGGCGCCACCCTTCGGCCGCCGGTAGGTTCTGGCTACGGCTGGCTGTCAAACATGACAGCGAGCCGTAACCAAAATCTCTCCGCCACCTACTCGGTACGCACCGGGAGATACAGATGGGCGCCGGCGGTAACGAACTCGGCTGCCTTTTCCTGCATGCCCGATTCGAGTGCGGCCTCCTCGGTCAGGCCTCGGGCGGCGGCGTAGTCCCGGACGTCCTGGCTGATTCGCATCGAGCAGAACTTGGGGCCGCACATCGAGCAGAAGTGGGCCGTCTTGGCCCCTTCGGCCGGAAGCGTCTCGTCGTGGTAGGCCGTGGCGGTATCCGGATCGAGGGACAGCGCGAACTGGTCTGCCCAGCGGAACTCGAAGCGGGCCTTCGACAGGGCGTTGTCCCACGCCTGGGCGCCGATGTGGCCCTTGGCCAGGTCGGCGGCGTGGGCTGCGATCTTGTAGGCGATGACGCCGGTCTTGACATCGTCCCGGTTGGGCAGGCCGAGGTGCTCCTTGGGCGTGACGTAACACAGCATCGCCGTGCCGTACCAGCCGATCATGGCCGCCCCGATGGCGCTGGTGATGTGGTCGTAGCCGGGGGCGACATCGGTGGTGAGCGGTCCAAGGGTGTAAAAGGGGGCCTCGTGGCACAGCTCCAACTGCAGATCCATGTTCTCCTTGATCTTGTGCATCGGAACATGCCCCGGGCCCTCGATCATCACCTGCACGTCGTGGGCCCAGGCGACCTTGGTGAGCTCGCCCAGCGTCCGCAGCTCTGACAGCTGGGCCTCGTCGTTGGCATCGGCGATACATCCCGGTCGCAGCCCGTCGCCGAGCGAGAAGGCCACGTCGTAGGCGGCCATGATCTCGCACATCTCGTCGAAGTGGGCGTACAGGAAGTTCTCCTGGTGGTGAGCCAGGCACCACGCCGCCAGGATCGACCCGCCCCGGCTCACGATCCCCGTCGTTCGGGCCGCCGTCAGGTGGATGAACGCCAGCCGCACGCCGGCGTGGACGGTGAAATAATCCACGCCCTGCTCGGCCTGCTCGATGAGGGTGTCGCGGTAGACCTCCCAGGTCAGCGCCTCGGCCCGGCCGTCGACCTTTTCCAGCGCCTGGTAGATCGGCACCGTGCCGACCGGGACGGGCGAGTTGCGGATGATCCATTCCCGGGTTGTGTGGATGTCACGCCCGGTCGACAGGTCCATGATCGTGTCCGAGCCCCAGCGGGTGGCCCAGGACATCTTGTCGACCTCGTCGGCGATTGCGGAGGTGACCGCCGAGTTGCCGATGTTGGCGTTGATCTTCACCAAGAAGTTGCGACCGATGGCCATGGGCTCGGACTCGGGGTGGTTGACATTGGCGGGGATGATTGCCCGGCCCCGGGCGACCTCGTCCCTCACGAACTCCGGCTCGAGTCCCTCGCGCAGCGCCACGAACTCCATCTCCGGTGTGATCTGGCCCTGGCGGGCGTAGTGCATCTGGGTGACGTTTCGTTGTGGTTTGGCCCGGCGGATCGGGTGGGCGCGCCCTTCGAAGGCCGGGCTTGTCTGCTCGCCTCGCACGGCGGCTCGCCCATCGTCCCTTCGCGTCGGCGTCCGGCCTGCCGTGACCTCGGTGTCGCCGCGCGCTTGTATCCAATCGAGGCGGTGGGGCGGCAGGCCCCGGGCCGGATCGGAACCCGGTCCGCTGGTGTCGTAGAGCCGGACCGGTTCGTTCGCCTGGGCGCCGGGCGAATCGTGCAGGTGGATCTCTCGGAACGGGACCCGGACGTCAGCCCGCCGGCCGCGCACGTACACCTTCCGGGTCGTCCCCGCCATCGCGGTCGCCTCGCTGATAACTGTTTCACTCATGAGTTCTCCCTCCACCGGCATTACCCGGATCAGGTTCGACGGTCGCGGCCTGTAGGTCGCCTCTCAGCCCGGTTCCACCGAGCTCCCGTGTCCACCCCAGTTTCGCGCACCCTGGCCGCTCGGCGCACCAGAGTGAGCGGGTAGAGTGGGCGACCCTTGGACACCGGCCTGCCGGCGTCCGTGGCGGCGTGGCCGAGTGGTTTAGGCAAGGGCCTGCAAAGCCCTGTACAGCGGTTCGATTCCGCTCGCCGCCTCCTAGAAAGTGCAGTTCAGAGCCGCTTTCTGAACCTTCGAGCCAGACGGTTCGTAGGCTCGTCCCATAAGTGTCCCATAACCATCTCAGGGACGGCATACCATGACATGGCATGGCGACGACACGCACTCGTTGGGGGAGCGGCTCGATCCGCAAGCGTCCGGGGCGCGACGCGTGGGAGCTTCGGGTCTCCGCTGGCCGGGACCCAGTCACCAAGCGGTACCGGTATGTAAGCCGGTCGATCGTCGGGACCAAGAAGCAGGCGGAGGCTGCGCTGGCTGTGCTCCTGACGGACGTGAGCACAGGTACCGGTGGCCACAAGGGAGCAGACGCCACCGTCGGAGAGCTGGTCGAGCAGTGGCTCGACCTGCGCCGCGAGACGTTGTCGGTCACTACCTGGGAGGCCTACTGCGCGAAGGCCCGTTACCGACTCATTCCGGCGCTGGGCGAGATACCGGTACGGAAGTTGGCGGTGCGGGACATCGACGACTTTTACCGGTCGCTCCGGCGCGATCACGACCTGGCAGCCTCAACTGTCAGGCAGATCCACAACATCTTGTCCGGCTCTCTCGACCAAGCCGTCCGCTGGGGATGGAGAACCGACAACCCGGCCAAGATGGCGACGCTGCCACCTCAGCGTCAGGGTGATGTGCGGCCGCCAACACCTGCTGAGGTTCTGCATGCCATCGACATGGCGGACGAGGAGTTTGCAACGTTTCTCCGTGTCGCTGTCGCCGTCGGCAGCCGCCGGGGTGAGGTCTCAGCTCTGCGGTGGTCGGCTGTCGACCTGGACCGAGGCGAGCTGAAGATCGTCCGTGCCATCGTTGAGGACGCCGACGGCGTTCTGCACGAGAAGGACACGAAGACGCACCAGGCTCGACGAGTCGCGTTGGACGGGGGCACCGTCGACGCGCTACGCGGCTGGCGGGAGACGCAGGTCGCCCGAGCGGCCGCGTGCGGCGTCGCGATCTCCCCTGAAGGATTCCTTTCAGCCCGGACCCAGATGGCGCCCGGCCTTGGCGCCCGTACCGGTGGACGAGCTATTGGAGGCGGGTGCGCGACAAGGCCGGCATCGACAAGTCGGTCCGACTGCACGATCTGCGTCACTTCGCGGCAACCCACCTCCTGGATGCCGGTGTACCGGTCAAGACTGTGAGCAGTCGCCTGGGCCGCGCTCGTCCGGCAACGACCCTTAATGTGTACGCCCAGTTCATCCCGGCGACCGACCGCGTTGCGGCCGATGTCATGGGCGATCTCCTCAAAGGGTAGGGCGACACACGAAAGACCGGGATCTTCTGCTTGATCAGGTGCCGCACCGCGAAGCACGACTATGCAGGTGAGCCTGTTCAATCAGTCCCGAATGTCTCTGCCTTTGATTATCGGATTGCTGGAGCGCACGACTTCGCATAATACCGCGCTCCTTCGGTCACCATGGGCAGGGCAAAAATCGGATGGTCCGTCGATGGCGCCTCGTGACAGCTCACACGGCGAATGCCGAAAACCACACTCCACCGGGCGTATCACAGCCTGCGATACCGTGAGGTGACGGCTAGAGCGATCTCGGTTCGATTAGATGACGAGGCTGACAAGGACCTTCGAACACTCGAAGCAGCAGGCATGAGCCAATCTTACGCCATCCGAATCGCCCTGGTTGACGCCGTGCGCCGGCTAAGAAGAAGCGAGGAACTTGCCAACCTCAGGTTCGGCGCGACCAAAAAGGAGCTCACAACCTCACGCCGCCCCATTGACAAAGCCGTTCCACATCAGCTTGGCGACGGCCTTCATCTCGGCGCGCGTCGATGTTGGCCTCCATGACGGCAATCTCCGGGCGACGGGGTCCCCGGTGTCAATGTGGAGCGCCCGCAGCGAAGCGAGGACGAACGACATTGACACCGGGGTGGCGGCTGATACGCCGTTGACCCCGGACGGGTTGGCGGGGGTCGGGGGAGGGCTCGACCATGCGTCGGGGCGGTGTTGGTGGGCTGACCGCCAGAGTGAAGTACGCGGGTTGGGTCCGCAGTTCGGCTATTCGCAGAAAGGTGCCCGGGACTAAAATCGCCCATGGGTTTGGGCATAGCTTAAACGGGGGTCAGTTCTGCGGCGGCGGTTCCCCGGCGGATGGTGGGGTCCTCGCCCTGGCTCAGCGTGCGCCCTGGGCGAGCGAAAGGGAGCGGCATGTTAGGCGGTCATTTCCGCCCAGACGAAACGACGACAATGTTTCGGTTGGTTTTGCGTTCGTCGAGACGGCGGAACCGGCCGCACAGGCGCAACCTGGGCGGTCCACGCCCGGGCCACGACGGCGGGGTCGAGTCCTTCCTGGCGTCGTCGCAGTTCGACACCGACCGCGGCGCGGGATTTGTACGCCCACGCCGATTCGACCAGCTGGGCGCGCAGATGGGACGTTGCCGGCGTAGGGTGATGTGGCCACGGCGGGTGCGCTCCCCGCTGGAATGCTCCGATGGGGTGAGCCCGCAGAACGCTATGAACGTCCCCGCGGTGGCAAAGCGCCGCCAGTCGCACACCACCGCCGCCAGGTTCAACGCCCCCAACTGGGTGATGCCCCGGTAGGCGCACAGCCGGGCCACCGGGTCGGAGAACGGCGCCTTGGTGAACCAACGGGCCAGGTCCGACTCGATCGAGCCCACCGCCGCCTCGCGGGCGCTCATCGTCGCCCGGTAGTGGGCGAAGGTGGCGTCCAAGGCCAGGTCGTCGAATCGCTGGGCCGCGATCCACGCCTCGTGCTTCATGGTTCAGTTGTCGCCGTCGCGCCAGATCCGGCCGTGGCGCAACAAGAACTTCCCCAGGCGGTGCAGGGCCCGGGTGCGGTCGATCACCATGTCCGCCCGGGCCCGGCACAGATCCCGCACCGCCTCCTCGGCCACCGTCGGGACCCGGATCGCGACCAGCTCCCCGGCCCGATGCAGCCGGGCCAGGCGCCGGCAATCCCGCTTATCGGTCTTCACTCGATCCCGTGGGGCGGTAGGGATCAACGTCGGGGCGATCACCTGGCACGACACCCCCATCGCCTCGAGCATGCGGACCAAGTCGTAACCCGTAGGGCCCGCCTCGTAGCACGCCCGCAACTGACGAGGGTTCCCCACCCTGGCGATCAGCCGGCGCACGGCGTCAGGATCCGATGAGATCTTCTCCACGTCGGGGACGTCCTCACCGGGACGCAAGATCCCAGCCGAGGATCGTGTTCTTATGGACATCCAGGCCGAGAAAAGTAGGGCTGGTAGAACTGGGCATGGACGGCTGGCTCCTTCCGTATGTGGCAACTCCCCCTCATCGTGGCTGATCCACGCAAAATGCAGAAGCGGGCCGGTCGTTCCATACTTACGAATGGAGTCGCACCGTGCTGCGTGGTCACGTGACAGGGTCCGTCCTCCCAAAGGAGCAGCGCATGAGCAACACCGCGATCGTTACGGCGGGGTCGTTCAAGCCAAGGAGTCCCTGCCACGGTCGTTCGTCATCATGGCCCCGACGTCGCGCAGCGCAAAGGCTACATCGTTTCGCCCCGAAGCAGACATGGCCGGTGAACGAACACGGGCGCTTGTCGAGCAAGTCGGCACCGTCGACAGTAACCGCCTTGGACAACTCGTCGGCCACCTCAGCACAAAGGAAACCTGGGATGTCGACGAGGCGCTCGCCGCCATCCTCGGACATCATTGATAGCGGCGCGTATCGATGGCGGTCGGTGACAACCGAGAAGTCACGTCCAGAGAAATGGTGTAAGAGGGGGTGGTCTGAGGTGAGGTCCGCCACTTCATTCACGGTTGCCCACGAGGTAGTCGGCAGGCCAGCAGCAGGGTCATCACGACAGCCGGCCTCGATCAAACAGCGGGGCTGGGATCCCCTCCGTGCCGGGAAATGCATCGCAGCGCCAAGCAGACCGGAGTGCTCAACCTGCAGTTACGCCATTTCACATCACATCGGATCCTGTGCATCACGCGCACTGTTTGGCGTCCTCATCGCGGGGCAAGAACTTCTTGGCCTGCACGAGTACCCAGCCCGCCGGTTGACCCAAGGCGGTTGCGGGTGCACCCCTCTGCATCGTCGGCAAGACGGTCCAAGAGGCCGTCGAGTGATGCTGCTACCAATCCAGCCACTGGGTGTGCGTCAGATTTGTAGGTCTTTCGGGTCAGGCGACGCCCGTTTGAGTTTTGACGTGTGTCCAGATGATCTCGTTCCATCGGCCGCTGGCTTCTTCGCAACGCAGGCCGAGGATGGCCGAGGCACCCCGGACGGTCCAGCGCATCCCGGATTGCTTGAGGCGCTGGGCGACGATGGATCGGCATCCGGCCTCGATGGCCCCCGAGCCGACGAACAAGCCTTGCTGGCGGAACTGGGCGTAGCGCATTCGGGTGGCGTTCGTCTCGAAGTAACCGAGGGCTTTTTCGATGTCGACGGTTTTGGTGTCGGAAAGGCCCAGTTCTCTGGCGGCGGCGGTCAGCGCGGCGATGTCGCCGTGGTCGAGGTCGGCGAGGCGTTCGTCTAGCCACGCCGCCTTGTCGTCGAGGTTTGATGCCACGATGGCGGCCAGGTCGTGGAGATGCTGACGGGCGTGGTAAAGATCCACGATGTGTACGGCGGCGGGGAAGTGCTGGGCGGCCAGGTTCCAGATCCACTCGGCGCCGTCGCCTAACACGACGATTTTCGCGGCCCGGGCGGCGCCCCGCCGGGCGGCTTCGGCCGCGATCAGGGTGGCGAAGGCGGTGACGGGTTCCATGGTCGCCACGTAGCTCGACGACGCCGGGTCCCGGACCGGGTAGCCGTCGTCGTCGATCTTGTTCTGAGTGAAGACCACACCGAGCTTGACCTCCCGGGTTCGGGCCCGGCCGTCTTCGGCTTTGCCGGGACGGCCGGCGGTTTCTGCGGCCACGGTGGGCACGCCGGTCCCGTCGAGGGCGACGTACAGCTTTTCGGCTCCTCGGGCGGCGCCGATGGGTGTCACGGTCCCCGCCGCGATCGTGTTGGCCCGCGCCGCGATGCTGGCGCCGAGGGCGTCGCCGTCGGCTTCGCTGGCCCGTTCGACGCGTTTGGTCGACAGTTGCAGTCCGGCCAGGCCATCGAGCAGCCCGGCGGCCTTGGCGAACGGCGCGGCCGCGGCGACACGTGCCACCATGGAGCGCAGCCCCGGCGACATCGACACGCCGGTGACGCCCAACTCGTCGTCTCTAGGAATCACACCGGCGCCACATTCAGCGCAGTGGTAATACGCTCGGCGCAGCTTGATCGACCCGACCACGGTGTCGAGACGCTTGTCGCGATAGGCGACGAAGCCGGCCTCGTGGCCCGCTTCGCAGTCGACACGCGAGCCGCGGTGGCCGACATCGAGACGGAGCAGGTCGTCCAGCAGGCGCCCGCCCAAGTCGATCATGGCGCTACGCACGGCCAACTCGACGGTGGCCAAGCCTTCCACGTCAGCGGCGCTGAAGGCGCTCGCAGCAACGGTGGCCAGGCGTGCTACCTCCGCGGCGAACGCTTCGCCGAGGGCCGCGCAAAGCCCCCTTTTTCTGGCTCCGGCACTGTTTCGGGATCCTTGGCTGTGTCAGCGACGATTGGTCTGGCATCGCAGATCGCTTCGCTGACCTCCACGATCTCAGCGACGGTCGCTTGGAACTGTTTATAGTTCGCCACCTCGCCTTGGGCCTTTTCCAGGTCCGCGCCCGCCATCAACTGGCGTGCCTCGGTCTTGCCGTTCACGGAACGGGTGAGCAGAAGCCGAGGACCATGTCCGCGATGACCGGGATCGGCGCACGCGCAGTTCGCTTTGCCGCATCGACGGTAGGTGGCGGTAATGGTACCGCGGCGAAAGTCGCCGAGGTTTGCCAGCCGCTGGTACAGCTCGGCGCGCTGGGCTTCGAGTTGGGGAAGTGACGACGACACAGGGCTTGCCTCCTGTCTGGATGCCTTACCGCATCCAGACTACCCAGCCGCCCCAACCGAAACACGCCATCCCCAACATTCCTGTCGCACACCCTGCCAGACCCGCTGTCTCTTTTCGTCCCGCTCCGCATGGGAAGTCGCCACGTCTCAGCTTTCCTCGGTCCTGACACTGCAGCGGGCGGGGTGGCGAACGACTTGGGATCGTCCAGGTTGGGCTATGGTACCGTGTGGGTGAGCTGGGGCGTGTGACTTTCGCCGACTGATGGGGGCAACGGGTGAACACTGCTCGCATTAAAGGACCGAGCCGACAGTTGTTTTCGGCATCCATTGTGGTCGTAATCGTCGCCACGTTGACGCTTCTCGGGGTTGGGAGTTCACCTGTATTGGCACGCACCATCCCACCGATGCCCACAGTCAATGCGTTAGGCGTCACTCCGTCAATCTTGTCCTGGCTGGGCGGCAAGGTGGCCGTCATCGGATCAGCCCAGAACGCCGATAGGTGCACGCTAACCGTCATTCCGGCACTGCCCCCTCTGCCATCCGCTATCTCATGCACGTCGTTCTCGCAAAGCGTCGAGGTGCCAGCGAATCCGGCCGGACGAGCAGTCACTTATATGTTTAGAGTCGCGGCTGCGGGAGGTGAACGCCAGGCCACGAGGTCCGCCCTGCTGCGGGTCAATGCTGTTCCAATTCCAAAAGTCAGCGAGCTTAGCGCTACACCATCATCCTTGTCCTGGTTGGGCGGCAAGGTGACCGTCATCGGATCAGCCCAGAACGCCGATAGCTGCACGCTGACCGTCGTTCCGGCACTGCCCCCTCTGCCATCCGCTGTCCCATGCCCGTCGTTCTCGCAAAGCGTCGAAGTGCCACCGAATCAGGCCAGACGAGCAGTCACTTATATGTTTAGGGTCACGGCTTCGGAAGCGGGACACCAGGCCACCAAATCCGCCCTGTTTCGGGTGAGCGCCGCTCCAATCCCACCGACCACCACCACCGTCGCCCCGACCACCACCACCGTCGCCCCGACCACCACCACCGTCGCCCCGACCACCACCA
>OBLV0100000655.1_pt1 | contig 10587 bp, 13 predicted proteins | sample 1520071 | NCBI WGS metagenome assembly OBLV01 (sample SAMEA3888446, study PRJEB22518) | metagenome | reverse complement strand
GGCGACACCCGAGATCTACACTCTTTCCCTACACGACGCTCTTCCGATCTCGTGGGCGGCGGCGTGGCGAAGGGTCTGGGTAGCGGTTTGTGCCGGTTATTTCTCTTTGCCGCCAATACGGCAGGCGCGGGCGCTTGGCCAGCATCGGCGATGGCATACCTGAGTTCACTTATCCGCTATATGGCGCGGCTGCTTCGGCTACCGGGGCATTCGTCTCCGCTCACTGCCTTTGAGAATCCCATCACAGACCTATTACGAGCGATGAATACAAGCAAAAGTCTGTATGTGGCCTCATGGCTCGCGGTCACGATAGCTTTGGTTGTGTACTCGCGGGTTAGATCTCGGTTGGGAGGTCGAAGCGGCGCTGTCGATGGGCGATTGCGAAGGACTTTGGGTGCATTTGTTGTTGTGGATATAGTTGCCGTTCTCGTGATAGGAGTGGTTTTTGGTGACCTAGGAAGGGCAATGATAAACTTTGGGTGCTCGGCCTTGCTGCTTATCGTCATCGTCCTCAAAGTACGAAGGGGTCGCAACGGAGCTTGATTGCTTATGAACATCCCCATTACGTTCCTCATAGGGACGATACATGCGGGCAGGGCCTTTTTCGCGGCTTCATTACTCGCGAGCGGCATCGCCTTAGTGTCGTACTTACAGGTTAGGTCTCGTCGCGAACGCCCAGAAGGAACTATCGATGTGCGATTGCGAACGATTGTCGGGGTCGTTGTTGCTGTTGAGGTAGTTGCGGCTCTTGTGATTGGAGCAGTGTTTGGAGACCTCGGAAAGGCAATAATAACCATAGCGTGCACACTTGCGCTGCTTGTCCTAATTCTCGTCGAGTTACGAGTGGGCGCAAAGAAACCTAACGGGGCTTCGCCCCAGCCCGACGAGTCGTGTGGTGTTTACGTTCATATTGGTCGTGGTGACGGGTAGGGCGGTTTGGTTTCACGGCGTTGTCGCCGGTTGGAAGTTGATGCCGTCGGGGGCCGGAGGCCGCTGACGGGCGAGCGGTAGCGAGCGGGTTGTGCTGGCCCCGGGTGCCACACCCCTGCGCCGGCGTCAAGCCCGCTTCGCGTCCCTTCGGGACGGCCCTTCGGGCCGGGCTTGACACCCCGGCTCCGGGGTGTGGGAAAGGCGCGAGTAGGAAGCGACGCTGGGGCGTCGCTTCGGGGGAGCGCAACCTGGCGACGACGCCGTGGTGCCTGAGCGGCGCCGGGCGGGTTGTGGGGGCGAGGGTAGGCTCCGGTCGGGCGGGACTTGGTGGGTGGTGACCCACCGTCATGGGCCGCTCGAAGCGGATGGTGACCCTCCTGGGAGGGTCTTCCCGGACTGTCAGCCGTCACGGAATTCCCTGGTTGATGTGTTTCTCCGTCACCTAATTCTTTGATATGTGGTCACGGAATTCCCTGACCTGGTGTCACGGAATTCCCTGGGGGAGGGGGGTCCCTCGTTCGGGCTGGTTGGTGGTTGACCATCCCTTTTCGATCGACAAGGGAGAGCGAGTGGCGAGGAGAGCGATCAAGGTGATTGGTGGTGGAGGTGCTGGTTCATTTGGCATGCCGGTCGGAGGATCGGGGAGGTGGCCTCGTCGTTGGGGGTGGACCCCAAGACGGTCCGCAAGTACCTGGCGTCGGCCAAAGCGGCGGGGCTGGCGCCGGGCGGCCCGCCGTTGTCGGTGGCGGAGTGGTCGGCACTGGTGGAGGGCTGGTTCCCCGAGCTGGTCGACCGGGCGCTGCGCCAGTCGAGCTGGCCGGAGATCGAGGCGCACCGGGACCGCCTCGCCGGGTGGTTGGGGGTGGTGACGGACTCGACGATGTATCAGCGCCTCCGGGATGATCACGGGTTGTCGGTGTCGGAGTCGTCGCTACGCCGGTTCATCTGGGCCAACTTCGACGACGCCATTGAGGAGGTGGTCGGTTGTAGACCGTACGTTCGTATGGATCGACTGGAGTCCCAGGAACGGACCAGAGCTGGTCTGTAGGAGAACTTCCTCCTTGGGTGTCTCGGGTCCACCGCCTCCGCCGCCGGGCCTCGCCATGGCTACAACGCCGATGTGTTGAAACTTCCCTTACAAGGACAAGGACAAGGACAAGGACAAGGGTCATCGAAATGAAGGTCCACGCCAGCGAACTACAGGGAGTCGCTGCTGGTCGTCACCTGTCCACCGGTAGGCTGCGTCAGGTGTCATGTGAGGACCCGACGCTCCTTGAGATGGCTTCTTCAGACGACCCGCGGATCGCACTCGACGCGATTGCTCGTCTCCTCGACATTCTCGACCACGATGAGTTGCGCGCGGTCCGCAAGGCCCGAGACGATGGCATGTCTTGGGAGAGCATCGCCACACTCCTTCGCCGAGTCAGGTCGTCGGTTTGGGAGCGGTACGCCAAGGTCGTCGAGCCGAAGTGACCGTCGGCTGAGCAGCCCGTCCTTGCGTTCGGGTTCCGAACATGAAATCATGCATCCGCGATACCGTCACAGCCAACACCCAAGATGAGATGTCATGGAACAGATCCTCAAAACCAACCACGGGCTCCTCTACCAAGGAGACTGCCTTGATCTCATGTCGTCGCTCGATGATGACTTGGCAGATGTGATCTTCGCCGATCCACCGTTCAACCTAGGGAAAGACTATGGCAGGGGAGCGACGGGTAGGAGAATCTCAGACTCGCTAAAGGATCAAGACTACTTGGATTGGTGCGGCCAGTGGGTAAAGGAATGCTGCCGTATCCTGGCTCCAGGAGGTGCACTTTGGTTATATAACCTGCCAAGATGGAATATCGAGATCGGCCATCTGCTCAACGAGACCGGCCTAACCTTCCGGCATTGGGTCGCGCTTGATATCAAAATGGTCCTCCCAATCCCTGGTCGGCTCTATCCGAGCCATTATTCGCTCCTCTACTATACCAAGGGAAAACCAAAGACGTTCGAACGGCCCAGAGTACCGATACCGGTTTGTCGGCACTGTGGGGGCGATGTAAAAGACTATGGCGGTCACCGGAACAAACTTAACCCCTTAGGACTGAATGTATCGGACGTGTGGACCGACATTCCACCAGTTCGCCACGCCTCGACTAAAACCCGGGGAGCGAATGCCCTATCCGAGACGCTCCTCGAACGAGTGCTATCTATCTCGAGCCGAGAAGCTGATTTGGTGCTAGATCCATTCGGCGGAAGCGGCACGACCTACGCGGTCGCCGAAAGGATGCACCGAGCATGGTTGGGTATCGAACTGGGAGACACCGGACCAATCGTCGATCGCCTCGAAGGACGACGACGGTCCGTTGAGATGCCCAGGAAGGGTGACTCAGGAAAAGGCATCGGTCGGGGAAAGCGAAAGCAGGGTGCTACCGCAACGCCCGACCGTCTGTCCCTTTTGTAATGGTCGGAACATCAAACGATTCTTCGTCGTGCTCAAACGCGAAGATGGCCATAAATCCGCGCTCTACAGAAAGCGCCTGCCACACTGGAAAGTACGGCGTAAGTTCCCTGACGTTTCCGACCCGGTCGGTCAGAAACGGGTAGATCTTGTCCGTAGGTACGATAAGAACTGTGCCGGCGACTTTGCCGTGCACAAGCCCGACTCCCATTTTGTTGAGGGCCCTGTGGCTCGATGATATGTTGCCCGTCTCCCACTCGACGAGAAAGGGAGGATCGTCGCCGAAAACCTTTCCCGCATCCATAGGCCCGAACTTCTGCCCGAGGAGCCCAGTCTCGACTGGAAACGGCATTTCGGACCTCCAGCCACGGTCCATGAGGGCGCTGATGAACGGTGCTTTGATTGGGCCCACGCCGTTGCCGTGACTAACAGGAGCAATGGTGAACTTATCGGTATTGGGAGGCCAAACCATCTCAACAATGGCGGCGCGGATCTCACGGAGAGCCTCAATGCAGTTCGGGTCGTCTCGGTAGTCAGCCGCATTGATGAGCACAACCTCACGCGCAACCTTCAACGTCCCTCCTGGTACAACGACAACCCTGGGGTAAACCGAACTCGGCTCACCATTCTGCGTCCCGCCATACTGGCCGATCCAAACTGACGCGTCCAGCGAGGCTGATGCGTCACAGGCCACGTCGACAGTGCTCGCAGGTCGCCAAGCGTATACTTGCGGACATTTGAATACTTTTATGAGAGAGAATGCGAAGATGGATGACTTCTCGAGGTTACACCAGCGTGAACCAACATCGAACATGAGTTCGGAGATGAGGAACGTGCCTGGACCACCTCGTTGTCGAGGACGATCGTGGCGGGCGGCGCTGACACGCGCTGGCCCGGGATCTCAACGCCTTGACGTACACCAGCGCGTCGTCCGCCAGTGGGCTGCGCACCCGCTCGGGCTTGCGGGCGCTGGCTTGCAACCTGACCAACCCGACGTCGTCGGCAACCGGTTCGGCCGCCGGTTACATCTGACCGTGGCCAACCGGACCAGCTGGTTCGTAGGTGGCGAGGACAATGCCAAGGTCGGTAACAGTGAGGTCGATAGGGTGCATCGTCGCCGGAAGGACGCCGTCGTTGAACAAGCGGCGACCGGAACCGAGCACCACCGGAAACGTCATCAGCCGGAAGCGGTCGACGAGTTCGTGCTGCAGCAGCGTATGGAGCAGGTTGCCGCTTCCCCAGATCTGCAGCTCGTCGCCGGGTTCGTTCTTCAGCGCCTGGACCGACGACGCGACGTCGCCGGTCAAGAGACGGGCGGTGTCGGGGTGCTGGCCGCGCCAGGTGGCGTCGGCCTCGCTGAATGAGTTGGACGCGACGTACTTGGGAAGGGAGTTGATTGCCGTGGCAATGGGGTTGTCGGGGTCGGTCTGATCGGGCCAGTAGCCGCGGAAGATCTCGAAGGTTCTGCGACCGAACAAGAATGCGCTGGCGTGGCTGTTGAGCTTGGTGACGAATTCGCCGGTGGCTGGGTCGGCGAACGGGGCCTGCCAGCCGCCATGGGTGAAGTTGTCGCTCGGATCTTCGTCGGCTCCGCCGGGCGCCTGCATCACGCCGTCGAGGGTCAGGAACGTCTGCACGGTGAGCTTCATGTCAGTGGAGACGAAGCGGGGCACTGATTCTGAGCGGTCCCACGGCTCATCGGAGCCGATAATTCTGCATGCCCTGGGGATCGGGGCGATCCGGGGATTGTTGCCCTCACTCCGAACCTTAGCGGTGCCGGTGGAACTGAAGCGTCACGGTTCCGTTGGTGAACTCGGTGCTGGAGACCAAGTCGAGCTGGTAGGACTTGGGCATACCGTCGAACAGCCGGGTACCCTCACCCGCCACGTAGGGATGCAGGTCCAGGCGGAACTCGTCGATCAAGTCGAGTTCCATGAGGGATCGCCACAAGCCAACGCCGCCCCAGACCACGATCTGGCCGTCGCCGCCTCGCCTCAGTTTGTCGATCTCTTCAGTCGTGTCACCAGCGGCAATCGTCGTGTTGGCCCACTCGGCCGTCTTCAGGGTCCGGGAGAAGACGACCTTGCGCGCCGCGTTCATGACTGGGGTGAACGGGTGGTCGGCGGTCGGCAAGGCCTCGGCCATGGCCTCGTAGGTGGTGCGGCCCATGATGTGTGCGTACGCGCCGTCGTAGAGGTCGGTTTTGAATTTCAGGTCTGCCGGGTCGACGGGCAGGCCGAAGCAGAACCGCCAGTACTCGGTGCCCTCGTCGGCAAGAAGGCCGTCGAGCGAGTACATGAACACCCACGCAATCAGCTTCCGCATGATCAGTCAGAGCTCCATGGGTCTCGGGTCGCCTGGCGACCGTGGTTGCGAGGGGAACATACCTGTCCCGGTACGCACTGCGTCTGTTTCCGCCAGACCACTGCCCGCCCCCGACCGAATGCGACCAAACGGTCCCCCGAAGTCTCCGGAACGTTCAAAGCGCCCCAGCGAGGCGTCTGCGCTCCCGGGCACCTTGGCTATGGGACCCGTTTTCCCTCATACCTATTGACGGTCGCGTGCCACGTAGGCGGGACCTCTCTATCTACTGTACTTTAAGGAAGAAATGGACCAACTGCGTACGGCTCCAGGTGGAGTCGATAGGTCCCACTGGACAGCTTTTCCAGGGTCGCATAGTCCCCAACGTGGGAATTCTCTCGCATGTACGGGCCCAACTCGCCCCAGACCAGCTCAGTCACTCGGTTTTTTTGCCCTGAGTTGTAATCAGGCGTGTGCCGAATCTCAAAACTGTGCATACCAAGACTCGTCTCTCGAGCGATAACCTCACATTGTATGACCGCCACCTCCCGAGCCTTTCGCCCACGGCTAGCCTTCGCCGCCCAAGCTTCGTTGCCAAAGAAGACATCGCGGAAGTAGGTCTGGGTGTTGATTGGATGCCGACGATCCGCAACAAGGGTCATCGTGTTTGACAGATGGCCATGCGCACTGGTCGGGTGCTGCGCATCGATGTGTTTCAACTGCTTGAACCAGCGACTTATGACAGCAACAGTCGTAAGCCCTGAAGCTCCAGGAGGAGGAATCGGTCCTTGCGCCGGTTCGGACGGCGCCGGCGGATTCTCGACCGGTCCGTGATCGGAGCGCCTTCGTCCACTTGATCTACAGTAGGAAATGCCGCGAAGTCCCTTGCTCGACGTTCCAAACAGAGCTGGTTCGCCCCACTCTTGCCCGTCGCGATCGCCGGCGGATCCATGCGGACCCTCCTCGTTCGGTTCGCCTTCAGACTGACTCGAATCGTCCTCGTCCGACAACCAGTATCGACGATCGTTCAGCAGAGCCTCGAGGAACTCGTCGTCCGCTCTTTTACAGATCTCGTCGTCGGCAACGAGATCCTCGTAGTACGTTCGGACTGAGTCAACGTAGGCGAGGTCTGTCGGGTCCGATAGGTTCAGTCGAGAGAGGGTTCCGGCCTCGAAGTTCCGTGCCGCTCCTCCGGCGGTGAGATTGTGGGACCCAACAAGCAACAGCGCGCGGGCATCGCCGGCGGCCAGGTAGACCTTTGGATGAAAGGTCCGACCAGGAAGATGAAAGATAAAAGCCTCGTCGACGAGCCTGGTCAGCTCCAGGAGCCCTTGACGGCTCGTCCCGCCCTGACTGATGCCGACCACTACCCTCAAACGGACACCGCGGTTCCTGAGTGCTTCGATGCTGCTGCGTAAGGAGTCGACGCCGCTGAGCTTGACCCAGGCGACGATAAATGCGACCTCGTTATAGGCGTCCTCCCCAGCAACTTCGGAGAAGAAATCTCTGAGGTCATAGCCGCCTTCGTACGGCTGATGAACAAACTGATGGGGCATTGGTACAGCTTTGCAGAATCGGTTGAGCGGAGGGCGAACCAGTCGCGGCGGTCCTCACCTTGCAGGGCGCAAATGCCGGACTGCCAACACGGTACTTCCAACTGGTCCCGAGGTTATGTAACTGCCCCAGCCTTAACGCCCCCAGCTCGTGCTGCTGTTCGCCACGAACCAAGCTCGAACGTCGCTTCCTGGACCAGCTTTACCTCGTAGGGTGTGAGCCCAAGCTGATCGCGGAGAACGGCTTCGTCTCCTATACGGAACGCATTGTCCGGTGTACCGTTGACCAGGAAGTGGTGAAGCTGATCGAGGTGAGATGCCTGGGGCGTCCGAACAATAGGAAGACGCATATTACCGGCTTCTCTCGGCACGAGGACCATCACTCCTCCTCCGAGCGCGTGGACTTCCAATTCCAGCTGCAACAGCGTAAGGGATGTAAACCAAGCTGTCACCAGAGCGGCTGCGGTCCCTTTCCGCAGGTAACCGCACAGCAGACTGTTTGACGCCGCGATCTGAGCATCGTTGATCAACATCATTGGTCGTTCGGTAAAAACCGGGACCAGAACATCGGGAACCTTCACCCCCGGCGTCACGTACCACGGGTTTCTTACCTGACACTTATAACGCCGAGAGACCCCCTTCAATATTCCGAGCTGTAGATAGTCGAGTTCACCCGAAGTCAAGGTTGCAGGTTCATTGAGCGGGAGAAAAAGCTGATCGAGGAATTCTGGCGCCACCGCCGATGTTTTGAGCCCTGCGCCGCGCAGCTGACGGCTAGATGTAATAGAAACTCGCAAATGCCGCTCTGGAATGCGGAACTGACGGACTATGTCGGGGCTAGGGTGGAAGTATCTCTTGTCGCCGCAAACGTATCCGATGTTAAACCGTACAAGATCGCGTGCGGGGACTGTTTTGGGTCGTAGACGCTCGCGGATCAGTTGCTGCGTTTCACCCGGAAGTAGGGCTTCGAGAAAGACACGATCGCCTTGCACGACCTCCTTGACCCCTAAACGCGCTCCCACGTCCGAGCAGCCGAGGGCTAGCTGAGTTAGCGAACGGAAGGCTTCAAAGGTGATGTTCGTCGTCGACCCGCCAAAGCCATCAGCCTCCAAGAGCACGACCTCTTGGAGAATGTCAGGAAACATGCGCTCGTACACGCGAAGAACTCGTAAGCTCTCGAAGTTATCGCCAAGGAAGCGCCATAGCGAACGGGCGTAGCGGACATACGTGAGGTCGTATGGGAGAACTAAGGCTAGCCTTCCTTCACGGACAAGGAACCTGGATGCGTGCAGGACAAAAGGCATCCAGATGCTTCCACTCGGATCCATCGAGTCGTTCAACACATTGTACGCGACCTGCAGGGCACGGGCCCCTTCTGTTGGCGGAAGGTGTCTCAGCCGGACATACGGTGGGTTCCCAACGACGGCATCAACCGGAAACGGTTTTACGGCGAGAAAATCACTCAGAATCGCGTGGCCAGGATCAATTGCTCCGCTCGAGAGCATCTTTGCAAATGTGTCGGAAGCGAGCTCAATGCCCCATACCTCTGTGGCGAGGCCTCGGCGCTTGCTCGCTTGATTGAGAGCGTGAAGGAACGCACCATCACCCATACTCGGCTCGAGAACACGATCGCCCGTTGAGCGGAGTGCCCACTCAGCGAGATGATCGGCCGCAACTGAGGGCGTGTAGTAAGCGCCCAGCGCACGCGACGACAAGGCCGCAAGTGTTGGGGATGGGTCCTCGACGGTAGTCACTTGGGCTGTACGCTCATCGTAAGGATCGGTGTGCACATGCGGCTCTATGCCGCGGATGTCTGGTGCCAAGGAATCCGAGGCCGTCGTACGCCCAAAGTAGACTGATCAATGTACCAACCGCTGGCTCGACTGCCTCAATGACCGACGAACTAGCCATGTTGAAGATTCTACGCTCTTACTAGACTATGTCGCCAGTTCCGTTGGCCTTGGTAGGACCCAGCGCCGGCTACGAGCCGATCGGTAGACTGGTGACCCGATCACTAGCCTGGATGGTCCCATGACTACGCCCGAGGATTCGGATGAGGTCTGGCTCAGTCCACTCGCGGCCGGGAGCGCCATCGGCAAGTCAGACCAGACAGTCCTGTCGTGGATCCATAGGGGCGATCTCGATACCACCGAGTATCGGCACAACGGACGGCTGTACGAGGTACGCCTCTGCGCCGTCGAGCGTGTGGCCAGGACAAAACGTCCGCCGCGATCAATGCGACAACCGAAGCCAGCGAGGGCGAACGGAGATGCACTGGGCGGTGATGGCGATGAGCAGGATGCCGACGAGGTTCGCGAATTACTAAGTCGACAAAAGGAGATGTCGCAACTCCTCCAGGACCTCGTCGATGAGCGAGATCGGTTGCGCGTCGAGAATCGACGACTGCGGGAGACCGCTATTGATCTGCATTCGGCGCTTGGACGATGGATTGGTTCGGACTAGACGCAAAGGCCTACCGGACGTCCGACTCGCTTACGGCTCCCAGCGCCAGCCGTCGTTGTCCTCACACGTGATGGTCTTACCGTCGCCGGCGACTCCGACCTCCCCGTGGTCCGCGTCGCTGCAGAACTCGCCCGGTTCGTAGCAGTTGCCGGAACTCGTCATCGGATGGCAGGAGACCGTGGAGGCGGTCGTCACTGTCGTTGTAGCGGTCGTTGTTGGGGCAACCGTCGTTGCTGGAGCAGTACGAGCGGTGGTAGGTGGGACGGTTGCGTGGGTGGTTGGCGGTGCGGAAACCGGGGCGGTGCCAGCTGTGGTCGACACCGAGGCGGTGGTTGTGGTGGCGTTTGCCGTCGTCGATGGGCTCGTCGGTTTCGCCGAGGCGCAGCCCGTCACGAATAACACGAGAAGTATGGTCCGAACAGAGAGCCTTATGGATTTGAGAGAACTGCTGCCCACCATCATAATCTACCTGCTTTCGCCTTAGCCCCGCTGTAGTCGGTCAACCAAGGCAAACCGGATAAACAAAACGAAAGCACGTCAGCGGAAGTTTGGGAAAGGGTGTGCAGTTCAGGTAAGGGGCCGCGGCCGACGGCACCTACCGAAGCTATGTCGGCTCTTAGGAGGTCGGTACCGGCATGGTGGTGGTCGTTGCCGGGGGCATGGTGGTGGTGGTGGCCGGGGGCATGGTGGTGGTGGTGGTGGTGGTGGTGGTGGTGGTGGTGGGGGGGGGGGTGGTGGTGGGGGGCGGGGGGGCAGGGGTGGTCGGGGTGGTCGGGGGGGGGTTGGTGAGGGCGGGCGCGAGGGTGTTTGGGGGTGGGGGCGAGGGGGGGTTTCGTGCGGCGGCGTAGGGGGAGGCATCTTAGGGTGGACCCGTCGCAGAGCTTGGAGCAGTGTCTA
>OBLV0100000654.1_pt1 | contig 10595 bp, 7 predicted proteins | sample 1520071 | NCBI WGS metagenome assembly OBLV01 (sample SAMEA3888446, study PRJEB22518) | metagenome | reverse complement strand
TACCGCGAGCGCTGGCATCGCGACGTCGTCATCGACGTGATCGGCTACCGCCGCTACGGCCACAACGAGACCGACGAGCCCGCCTACACGCAGCCGACCGTCGCCGCGAAGATCAAAGAGCACAAGCCGGTCTCCGAGCTCTACGCCGAGAAGCTGATCGCCGAGGGGCTGACCAGCGCCGAGGTGGTCCAGCAGGAGGGCGAGTCGCGCAAAAGCGAGATGTCGGCGGCGCTCAAAAAGCTGCGCGAGGCGATGGACGCGGGCGACTACGAGGACCCGACCGTCGCCACCGGCACCGGCGAACTCGACCGCACCGCCAGCCCGCCGGTCGACACCGCGCTGAGCGCCGACACGATCATCCACCTGAACGAGGAACTGCTGCGGGTGCCGGACGGCTTCAACGTCCACAAAAAGCTCCGCCGCCCGCTCGGCCGCCGCACCGACGCGCTGGCCGAAGGCGGGATCGACTACGGCCAAGCCGAGGGCCTCGCCTACAGCTCGCTGCTGACCGAAGGCGTCCACATCCGCCTCACCGGCCAGGACACCGAGCGCGGCACCTTCTCCCACCGCCACCTCGTCCTCCACGACGAGAACACCGGCCTCAAGTACTGCCCGATGCAGCACCTCGACGACGCCTCGGCCCCGTTCGAGCTCTACAACAGCCCGCTCTCGGAGACCGCCTGCCTCGGCTTCGAGTATGGCTACTCGGCGGCGACGCCAAGCTCGCTGATCCTCTGGGAGGCGCAGTTCGGCGACTTCGCCAACGCCGGCCAGGTGATCATCGACAGCTTCATCGTCTCCGGCGAGGCGAAGTGGGGCCAGACCAGCCGCCTGACCCTGCTGCTGCCGCACGGCTACGAGGGCTCCGGCCCCGAGCACTCCAGCGCCCGGATCGAGCGCTTCCTCGCCCTCGGCGCCGAGGGCAACATCCGCATCGCCAACCCGACCACCGCCGGCCAGTACTTCCACCTGCTGCGCCGCCAGGCGCTGATCCGCAAGCCGCGGCCGCTGATCGTCTTCACCCCGAAGGGGCTGCTGCGCCTCGACCGCGCCGCGGTGGGGATCGAGGACCTCACCGACGGCGTCTTCCACCACATCCTCGACGACCCGACCGCCGAGGGTCGGCGCGAGAAGGTCGAGCGCCTGGTCCTCTGCACCGGCCGCGTCTACTACGACATGGAGAGCAACGAGCGCCGCGCCGGCGCCGACAACGTGGCGATCGCCCGGGTCGAGATGCTCTACCCGTTCGCCAAGGAACAGCTCGAAGGCGTGATCGCCGCCTACCCGAACCTGAAGGAGATCGCCTGGGTCCAGGAGGAGCCGCGCAACATGGGCGCTTGGAAGGTGATGTCGCGGCGGATGCCGGAGCTGCTCCCGGAGGGCGTCGCCCTCACTTACATTGGCCGCCAGGGCCGCGCCAGCACCAGCGAGGGCTACTCCGGCGCGCACTCGCGCGAGCAGGAGCGCATCGTCCTCACCGCGCTCACCCCCGGCTCCTAAACGTGGCCCCGGCCTCGCCCTTCGCCAAGCCCGTGCCCGGGCGGCTGTTCGTCTGGGTGAAGCGACTCTCCTGGGTCGAGCTGGCGATCTTCTCGACCCTAGTCCTGTTCTGGCTGCTGCCCGGGTTCGAAACCGAGACGATGCTGTTCGGCTGGGCGCATGGGATCGGCTTCGTCGCCCTCTGCGTGGTGATCTGGATCGCCGCGGTACGCCGCGAGGCCCCCTACACCCTGCTCGCCGCGACCCTCACCCCGGTCGGCCCGGTCGGCAGCGTGATCGGCATCGAGTTGATCGAGCGCAAGGGCTGGGGAATCGCCGATTCGGCTTCAGCCGGCGGCAATCACCCACAAAGTGCTACCGATTCATGACCAACCGGTTGATTCGGCTTGACCGCCGAGCGCTGACGCGGTATAGCTAGCAAAGACTGTTCCTTCTGGACAGTCCCGTCCAGGGGGAATAGCGGCGTCGGCATCCCTCCCTGGCTACCGGCGCTCAGGTGCAGTGAGGGTCGCGCGGACCCCCCTGCCTCCCGCGACCCCACTGCGCCTACCCTTTCAACTTGCGCAACACGGTCTGGAGGATGCCGCCGTTGTCGAAGTAGGTGACCTCGTTCGGCGTGTCGAGCCGCACCCGCGCCTCGAACTCCACACTTGAACCGTCGTCCTTGCGGGCGGTAACCGTGACCTTCTTCGCCTTGCCTCCTTCGAGGTCGCCGAAGTCGAAGCTCTCCTCGCCGCTGAGGCCGAGCGAGTCGGCGCTCTCACCGTCGGCGAACTGCAGCGGCAGGACACCCATCCCGATCAGGTTGGAGCGGTGGATGCGCTCGAAGCTCTCGGCGATCACCGCCCGCACACCGAGCAGCTTCGTCCCCTTCGCGGCCCAGTCGCGCGAGGAGCCGGAGCCGTACTCCTTGCCGGCGAGGACGACCAGCGGCACCCCTTCGTCCGCGTAGGCCATCGCCGCCTCGTAGATCGTCGTCTCGCCGCCGTCGGGGAAGTGACGGGTGAAGCCGCCGGCGCGCTCGACCAACCGGTTGCGGAGGCGGATGTTGGCGAAGGTGCCGCGGATCATCACCTGGTGGTTACCGCGACGCGAGCCGTAGGAGTTGAAGTCACGCACCTCCACTCCCTGCTCGGTCAGCCAGTGCCCGGCGGGGCTGTCCTTTTTGATCGCCCCGGCCGGGGAGATGTGGTCGGTGGTGACCGAGTCGCCGAGCAGGGCGAGGGCGCGGGCGCCGGCAATCGGCTCAACCCCAGGCGGGTCGGCTGGTATCCCCTGAAAGAAGCTTGGCTGCCGCACGTAGGTGGAGTCGGGCCAGGTGTAGCGATCGCCGGAAGGCACGTCGACCGCGTTCCAGGTCTCGTCGCCGCTGAAGACGTCGGCGTAGTTGCGGCGGAACATCTCCGAGGCGACCGAGTCGCCAACCACACGCTTGACCTCCTCGGCGTCGGGCCAGACGTCCCGCAGGTAGACCGGCTCGCCGTCGCTGCCCTCGCCCAGCGGCTCGCTGGTCAGGTCGAGGTCCATGCGGCCGGCCAGCGCGTAGGCGACGACCAGCGGCGGGCTGGCCAGGTAGTTCGCCTTCACGTCCTGGTTGATCCGGCCCTCGAAGTTGCGGTTGCCGGAGAGCACCGCGCAGACCGCGAGGTCCTTCTCGGCGACCGCCGCCGAGATCTCCTCCGCCAGCGGCCCCGAGTTGCCGATGCAGGTCGTGCAGCCGTAGCCGACGAGGTTGAACTGGAGGGCGTCGAGGTAGTCGGTCAGGCCGGAGCGATCGAGGTACTCGGTGACCACGGTCGAGCCCGGCGCCAGCGAGGTCTTCACCCACGGCTGCCGTTTGAGGCCCTTCTGGACCGCGTTGCGGGCGAGCAGGCCGGCGCCGATCATCACGCTCGGGTTGGAGGTGTTGGTGCAGCTGGTGATCGCCGCGATGACGACGCGGCCATGGTCGAGGGCGAAGGTCTCGCCGTCGAGCGTCACCTCGATCGCGTCCTCGCTGGCGCGCTCGGCCAGCGCCGCGCCGGTGAGGGCCGGCCGCGGCTTGCCGCGCTCGTCGTCGTGGTCCTCGGCCGGCGGGTCGGAGGCCGGGAACGACTCTTCGATCGCCTCGTCGCGGCCGTTGCCGAGCTGCTCGCCGGCCTCGGGGTCGAACTCCTCCATCGCCCCGAGGAAGCCCTGCTTGGCGTCGGCCAGCGGCACCCGGTCCTGCGGCCGTTTCGGCCCGGCGATACTGGGGACGACGTCGCCGAGGTCGAGCTCGAGCAGATCGGAGAAGACCGGATCCTCGGTGCCGCCGTGATGGAAGTAGCCCTGCTCGCGGGCGTAGGCGTCGACCAGCTCGATCGTCTCCGTCGGCCGGCCGGTCAGGTCGAGGTAGCGCAGCGTCTCCGCGTCGACCGGGAAGATCGCGCAGGTCGAGCCGAACTCCGGCGACATGTTGCCCAGCGTCGCCCGGTCGGCGAGGCCGAGCGTCGCCAGGCCCGGGCCGAAGAACTCGACGAACTTGGAGACGACGCCGCGCTCGCGCAGCATCTCGGTCGCGGTGAGGACGAGGTCGGTCGCGGTCGCCCCCTCCGGCAGCTCGCCGCGGAGCTTGAAGCCGAGCACCCGCGGCAGCAGCATCGAGATCGGCTGGCCCAGCATCGCCGCCTCGGCCTCGATCCCGCCAACGCCCCAACCGAGCACGCCGAGGCCGTTGACCATCGTCGTGTGCGAGTCGGTGCCGACCAGGGTGTCCGGGTAGGCCCGCAGGACGCCGTCGTTCTCGCGGCTGTAGACGACCTGGGAGAGGTACTCGAGGTTGACCTGGTGGCAGATCCCGGTCGCCGGCGGGACGACGCGGAAGTTGTCGAAGGACTGCTGCCCCCACTTGAGGAACTCGTAGCGCTCGCGGTTGCGCTCGAAGTCGCGCTCGGCGTTGACCTGGAAGGCCATTTCGTTGCCGAAGGCATCGACCTGGACCGAGTGGTCGATCACCAGGTCGACGTCGACCAGCGGGTTGATCGCCGCCGGGTCGCCGCCGATCTCCTCCATCGCGTCGCGCATCGCCGCCAGGTCGACGACCGCGGGCACGCCGGTGAAGTCCTGCATCAGCACCCGGGCGGGCTGGAAGGGGATCTCGACGCTGGGCTCGGCGGTGGCGTCCCAGCCGGCGATCGCCTCGACGTCGGCGGCGCTGACCGAGACGCCGTCCTCGAGCCGCAGCACGTTCTCGAGCAGGACCTTGATCGAGTAGGGCAGACGGGCGACGTCGAAGCGCTCCTGCAGCGCCTCCAGCCGGAAGATCTCGTACTGGCGCCCGCTCACCTCGAGGGTCGAACGGGCGCCGAAGGAATCGCTGCTCATCTGCCGTCTCCTGAAGTCGTTGTCAACTACCTCTTACCCGTCTTCTCGTGTCCTTCGGCGATCGCGCCGGCGGCCTTCTGCCCGGCCGAGCCGCTCTGGGCCAGCACCGAGATCGTCGGGCTGACCATGCCGAAGTGGGCCATGAACCGCTGGTGGATCGGCGCCACGGCGATCTCCACCCGATTGCCCTCGACCGCCTTGACGACGGCGGCGCCGACCTGCTCCGGGCTCGCCGTCCCCATCGCCGGCGGCGGCTTGGCCCCGGAATCGGCGAACATCCCCGCCTCGCGGACGAAGCCCGGCGAGACCAGGGAGACCCCGACCCCTTTCGGGCCGAGGTCGGTGCGGAGCCCCAGCGCGAAGCCGCGCAGGCCGAACTTGGTCGCGTTGTAGATCGAGCTCTGGGGGCTGGCGGCCTTGCCGGACAGCGAGGCGACGAAGACGAGCTGGCCGGAGCCGCGCTCGACCATCCCCGGGTAGAGCGCACGCGCCATCAGCATCGGCGCCTCGAGGTTGACGCGGAGCGCCCGCTGCACCTCCTCGGAGCTGTACTCGTCGAGGCGACCGGCACCGGGCAATCCCGCGTTGGCGACGAGGACGTCGACCTCGCCCGCCTCGGCGGCGAGCCGCTCGGCGGCGCCGGGCTCGGCCAGATCGGCCGGCAGGACGAGGTGCCCCTCCCCCGGCAGCTCGGCGGCCAGCGACTCCAGTGCTTGCGCGTTGCGAGCGCTGAGCGAGAGCGTGGCGCCGCGCGTCGCGAGCGCCTTGGCGATCGCCCGGCCGAGGCCGCCGGTGGCCCCGGTGAGTAGCGCTGTGCGGCCGGCAAGTTCCATCCCAAGCCGCAAGCTACCAGCCGTCCTGCCGACAGGAATCCAGGATGAAAGTGCGAACTGCGACTAAATGTTTGCGTTTTGTGAGCAAGGCGCCGGCCGATGCAGTAGGCTGCCGCCAGTCCGAAGCACCGAAATGCCGAATCCCGCATGCCCATGAGGTTCGCGGGAGCCGGGGAACCACGTTTTCGGGGCTAACTCGCCTAGTTCAGGCGGGGGCGCAGGCTCCTTCCGCGCCAGCCCGACAGCTAACCCGGTAGGCCGACAAAGGAGATCGGTTTTGCTGTCGTACAACTTCAAGCTCAAGGCAGGAGTGGTCATTGGGGCGGTCCTGATGGCAATCGCCATCCTCGCCCCGGCCAGCGCCTCTGCCCGTTGCGCTACCGGTGGTCTTACCCCGTCGGAAGTCGACCCATGCACGCCGACGGCAAAAGCGCGTCTGCTGCCGGGCGGCGAACTGGTTCCCCCGGCCAGCGCTCCGCCCCGCGTCAAGGCCGTGATCGAAGCGGCCAACAAAATCCGCCTCAAGCCCTACATCTACGGCGGTGGCCACGCCCGCTGGTGGGAACCCGGCTACGACTGCTCCGGCTCCGTCAGCTTCGCCCTCCACGGCGGCGAATTCCTCGAAAGCCCCCTCCCCTCGGGCCCGATGGAGAAATGGGGATCCCCCGGCGAAGGCCGCTGGATCACCGTCTACGCCAACGCCGGCCACGCCTACGCGGTGATCGCCGGATTCCGCTGGGATACCGCTGGGGACGCAAGTGGCACGGGGCCGCGGTGGCACGAAGAACTGCTCAGCAATGAAGGGTTCATTGCTCGGCACCCGTTGGGCTACTAACCGCACAGCGCGAGGGGCCGGTACCCCCTCCTCACTCGCTTGCTTGCTGGATCGCCAGCGGCAGTCCTAGCTTGCCCTCGGGCAAGAAGCGCAAAACGTTCGGAGGGGGTACCGGCCCCTCGCGCCACACCACTGGCAGACGGTCGGGCACCCACCACCAAAGGTGAAGTGATCCCCACCAGGGACGGGAGTGATCGCTGCGATCCGAAGTGGGTCACTCCGCGAGCTGCCGGCTTGGTCGAAGTGGGGTCGTCCACTGCGGCCTGGCGGAGGGGTGTGGGTGGCCCTCTGAACGTTTTGCGCTTCTCGCCCGAAAGGCTGCGCGGCCAGCCGCTTGCGATTCCGCGAGCAAGCGAGTGAAGAGGGCCACCCACACCCCTCCGCCCCGTCCAATCGCCTCTGCGCCACATCGGCCAACACGGCAGCCCCGATTTGTCCTTGCTTTCCGCGACTGCTCGGATAACTTGGCCAGGTAGCCGCTTCGCCTGACATCCGGTTGGTCAATCTGACCAAGCACTACGGGGACGTGGTCGCTGTCGCCGGGATCGACCTCGAGATCGAGGCCGGGGAGTTCTTCACGATGCTGGGGCCGTCGGGGTCGGGAAAGACGACCACGCTGCGGATGATCGCCGGGTTCGAGGACCAGACCTCGGGCACGGTCGAGTTGGCCGGCGAGGACATGAGCGGGGTGCCGCCGTTCGACCGCGCGGTCAACACCGTCTTCCAGGACTACGCCCTGTTCCCGCACATGACCGTCGGCGACAACGTCGCCTACGGGATGAAGGTGGCCAAGGTGGACAAGGCGGAGCGCAACCGCCGCCGCGACGAGGCGCTGGAGATGGTCCGCCTCCCCGGCTACGCCAACCGCAAGCCGGGCGAGCTCTCCGGCGGCCAGCGGCAACGGGTGGCGCTGGCGCGGGCGATCGTCAACCGGCCGCGGGTGCTGCTGCTCGACGAGCCGCTGGGCGCGCTCGACCTGAAGCTGCGCGAGCAGATGCAGATCGAGCTGAAGTCGATCCAGGGCGACGTCGGCATCACCTTCGTCTACGTCACCCACGACCAGGACGAGGCGCTGACGATGAGCGACCGGATCGCGGTCTTCAACGACGGCCGGATCGAGCAGGTGAGCAGCCCGGTCGAGCTCTACGAGCAGCCGGTGAGCGAGTTCGTCGCCGGCTTCGTCGGCGTCTCCAACACGATCGAGCGCGACGGCGAACGGCTGACGATCCGGCCCGAGAAGATCCGCCTGCTCGGCGAGGACGAGGACGGCGGCGAGCTGCACCGCGAGGACGGCCGCGTGATCGAGGTCGCCTACGCCGGCATGGTCACGCGCTACACGGTGGCGCTGGACGCGGGAGGAGAGCTTCAAATGGTGAGGCAGAACGCCGAGGGCGCCTCGGCCGAGGCCTCGCCGCGACAGGGGGAGAACGTAGTGGTGGGGTGGCGCCCGGAGCACGCGGCCGCCGTCCATGGGAAATCGACGAAACAGGAGGTTCCATCATGAGGGTGAAGGACGCTCACTCCGCCCGCACGGCTTGGCTCGTCCTCGCCGGCCTGGTCGCGTTCATGCTCGTTCTCGCCGGTTGCGGCGGCAGCGGCGGCAGCTCCAGCGGCGGCGAAGAAATGCAGAAGCTCGGCAAGGGCGAGGGCGCGCTCAACCTGATCTCCTGGGCCGGCTACGTCGAACCGCCGTGGACCAAGCCGTTCGAAGCCAAGACCGGCTGCAAGGTCAACGACAAGGTCGCCGGCACCTCCGACGAAATGGTCGAGCTGATGAAAAGCGGCCAGTACGACGGCGTCTCCGCCTCCGGCAACGCCACCGCCCGCCTCGTCGCCGCCCACCTCGTGGCGCCGGTCAACGTCAGCCTCGTCCCCAACTACAAGACCGTCTTCGCCGACCTCAAGAACCAGCCCTACAACACCTTCGAAGGCGTCCACTACGGGATCCCCCACGGCCGCGGCGCCAACCTGCTGATGTGGAACAGCGAAAAGGTGAAGCCGGCGCCGGACTCCTGGGACATCATGTTCGACCCCAAGATCGCCGCCAAGTACAAGGGCAAGATCAGCGTCTACGACGAATCCAGCTACATCGCCGACGCGGCCATGTACCTCAAGTACCACCAGCCCAGCCTCGGCATCGAAAGCCCCTACGAGCTGAACGAAGAACAGTTCCAGGCGGCGATCAAGCTGCTCGAAGAACAGCGTGAAAGCGTCGGCGAATACTGGTCGGAAGCCGCGAAGCAGATCTCCGCCTACGCCGGCGGCGACGTCACCGTCGGGACCACCTGGCAGTACCAGTACTTCGCGCTCAAAGGCGAAGGGGTGCCGGTGGCGGCGAGCCCGGCGAGCCAGGGCTTCCTGCCGAAGGAGGGTGCGACCGGCTGGTCGGACACCTGGATGATCAGCTCCGAAGCCAAGCATCCCAACTGCATGTACGAGTGGATGAACTGGATCATCGAACCGAAGGTCAACGCCGAAGTCGCCGAATACTTCGGCGAGGCACCGGCCCAGGAACTCGCCTGCAAGGAAACGGCTAACCCCAACTTCTGCGCCGAATACCACGCCGAAGAACCGGCTTTCTGGAAACGGGTCTACTACTGGGAGACGCCGCTGGCCGACTGCGGCAACGGCGAAGAAGACTGCAAGGACTACAACGAATGGGTCAAAGCCTGGACCGCGATAAAGGGCTGACCCGGACCTGATCCTTGGCGTCTGAAGCGGTCCTCGAGAGGAAGTCGGCGGGCAGGCGGCTCGCCGGCTTCCTCCATGGGCGCCCGCGGCTGCAGGTCGGCGGCCTGCTCGCCGGGCCGGTCGGCTGGCTGGTCATCGGCTACCTCGGCTCGCTGGCACTGCTGCTGGTCGCCGCCTTCTGGTCGGTCAACCCGCTCAGCGGGGAGACGATCAAGAGCTTCACGCTGGAAAACTTCGAATCGCTGGTCAACGAACCGGTCTACCGCGACGTCGTCTGGCGCACGGTCCGCACGGCGCTGCTGGTCACCCTCACCGACGCGATCATCGCCTTCCCGATCGCCTTCTACATGGCGAAGCTGGCGAGCCGGCGCGGCAAGGCGCTGCTGGTGGTCGGGATCCTGCTGCCGCTCTGGTCGAGCTACCTGGTCAAGGTCTACGCCTGGCGCACGCTCCTCTCCGCCAACGGGGCGATCCACTGGGCGCTCAGCCCGATCGGGCTGGACACGCCCGGCTACGGCATCACCGCGGTCTGGCTGGTAATGAGTTACCTCTGGCTGCCGTACATGATCCTGCCGATCTACGCCGGCCTGGAGCGAATTCCGGATTCGCTGATCAGTGCCTCCGAGGACCTCGGCGCCCGACCCTTCACCACCTTCCGCAAGGTGATCCTGCCCCTCGCCTTTCCGGCCGTGGTCGCCGGCTCGATCTTCACCTTCTCGCTCACCCTCGGCGACTACATCACCCCGCGCCTGGTCTCCAACGACCAGTTCATCGGCAACGTGATCTTCAACAACATCGCCAACAACCAGCCCTTCGCGGCCGCCCTGGCGATGGTCCCGATCGTGGTGATGATCGCCTACCTCCTGGTCGCCCGCAAGCTCGGTGCCTTCGAGCACGTCTAGACGATGAGGCTCTCGCGAGGATCGAAAGCGCTGCTGCGAATCGCCGTCGGGATCGGCCTCGCCTTCATCTACGTCCCGCTGCTGGTGATCGTGATCTACGCCTTCAACTCGAGCAAGATCCTCGAGTGGCCGCCACCCGGCTGGACCACCCACTGGTTCCATCAGGCGCTGAACAACGAAGCCGCGCGCGAAGCCTTCCTCACCTCGCTGAAGGCGGGCGCGATCGCAACCGCGATCGCCCTGGTGCTCGGAACGCTCGCCTCGCTGGCGGTCGCCCGCCACCGCTTCTTCGGGCGGGAGACGATCTCCTTCCTGGTGATCCTGCCGATCGCGCTGCCGGGCATCGTCACCGGCGTCGCGATCAGCAACACCTTCACCCAGGTGCTGGAAGTGCCGCTCAGCCTCTTCACCGTGATCGTCGGCCACGCGACCTTCTGCATCGTCCTCGTCTACAACAACGCCGTCGCCCCCCTGCGGCGCGTCTCCGGC
>OBLV0100000653.1_pt1 | contig 10595 bp, 12 predicted proteins | sample 1520071 | NCBI WGS metagenome assembly OBLV01 (sample SAMEA3888446, study PRJEB22518) | metagenome | reverse complement strand
ATGTACGCCAGGGACCTGCTGACCACGGAGCGGACCTCGTCCGCGTCCATGGATTGCGGGAGGGCGACGTAGCCGCTCATCGGACGTTCGCTCGGCCCGAATGGGGCCCCTCCCGACGCCATGACCTGCTCCAAGTCGTCCGGCGGCAGCTTGACGCCAATAGCCGGCCCGAACAGCCCCATGAACATATTGCCGTTCACGAACGCACCCAGATTCCCGAACATCGGTTTGACTTCGACATCGGGCTCGTCCGGCACGAGCTGTTGGAACCGGGCCTTGTCCTCGCCCGTCGGCTTGGGGATCTCCACCGGGGTCGCTCAGCCCATCGGGATGGTTTCGTAGACCTCGATCGACCCGCCACCACTCAGGATCGGGCAACCCTTGGCCTTGTCGCCGGCGTCGGCCAGGCTGTCGGCGGTAAGGATCGAATAACCGGACATGCCAGCCGCCCCGCCGTCGGTCACACTGCCATCGGATGCGACGGTTGCGGAGGCACCAAGCGGGGCGCCCATGTCCACGATCGAGTCACCAAGCGATCCGAACCAGTTCATCCATGCCGTCATCGCCTTCTGCTGCGCTTCAGGAGTCTCTGCCATGGCGCCGCCCTTGTATGCCAGTACGTACTTGCCCATGAGTTCCCTTCGCTGGTCATGTGATCCCTGTTAGGTAGACGCTAAATTAGGCGGATGCCGAAGATGGCGCAACCGGCGGGCCGCCCTGAGTTGCAAACGGTGTTGGCAGCGCTCAATTCGCCCGTCCGGCGCGAGATGCTGTCGCTTATCTGGGACCGCGAGCTAGCCGCGGGCGAGATCGCAGCTTCCTTCAGCGTCACCAAGCCCACGATTTCCCAACACCTGGCCGTCCTCCGGGAGGCCGGTCTCGTCTCCTGCGAGTCGGTCGGGACCTCCCGCCGGTACCGGGCCCGGCCGGAGTCGATGTTGGGCCTCAATGCCGTGTTGAGCGATCCAGGCAGGTGGATCACCGCCGACGACGTGCCGGAGCGGGAACTGTCGACGGCCAGCACCAAATCAGCGGTCGTCGTCAGCGTCGACGTGGACCTTGACCAGGTCTCGGCCTTCGGCGCCTTCATCGACCCGGCGCGGTACTCCCGCTGGCTTGGGGTGCCGGTGAGCATCAAGGACGGCCGATTCGCCTGCACGCTCGAATGGGGGACGGTCGTCCGGGGCCGCTACGAGGTCGTCAGCCCACCAGAGCTGATCGCAATGCGCTGGGACTTCGAGGACAACAACATCCCTTTGCCCCTCGGTGAGTTGATCGCCTACCTCCGGGTCACGCCGAATCGCGCGGGAGCCGACGGAACCCACGTCGAGGTCCATCAGCTGGTCGACAACCTGGCCCAGGCGCAGTTCATGGAGATGGCCTGGTCCATGGTGCTCGGGCGGTTCAAGGCCGGGGTCGACGGTGCGATTGAGGGCGAGCGGTCCGTTACGGCGCGGGCATCACGGCCCAAGCGGCGGGGCACCTAACGTGCGCCTGGGCTGGTACTCACTGCCTATTTGAAAAGATATCAGGCACGAATACCGTCGGCGCTCCAGTGCGGCGGGCGGCAGGACTCCGTACCACCGTTCAGCGGGCTTCACCCAGCGTGCCTCGTCGGGCCCGGGCACAATAGGAAGCATGACTCCCGTGCTCGCTCTCACTGTCCAGGCTGGCCGGCGCCTGGCTGAGGTCGGATTCCTGCTCATCCTCTTTGCCGGCGTCTGGCTGGTCGCCGCTGAAATCCCCCAGCTCGGCTTTGCCAAGGGTAGGACGATCGTGTCAGGCGTTGCCCTCGGAATCGCCGGTATCTTGCTCGTCGTCGCAACGCACTCAGGACACTTCGGCTAGCACGCACCGGCGCCCGCGGCTCGAACCTGACTTCGATGAGAAACGGAGGCAGGGAAAATGGGACCTGGTCGTGGCCAGGCTTTTCGATGCCCTGGACCGCTTCGTCTCTAAAAGCTCCAGGTGGTCGCGCCCCCCGGATCAACGGTTAGGACCGCGGTCGCTTTGCGGGGCACGAAGCGGTAGACAAACCACGGGGGCGGACCAGCGGAGGGTGCACTGAACTCGGCGGTAAGCGCCAAACCCGTCTCGTCGACCCGAGCCGGCCAGCCTGCGGCAACCCAATGCGCCGCCATCACCGCGACCGTCGACGGGTCCGTGACGCGTTGGGCCTCACCGTCGACCACGAGGTCGAACTCATGGGTCGCGACGCTCAACGTGCAGCGCGGGTCGCGGGCAAGATTCCTCGCCTTGCGCGTCCCATCGCCGCTCTCGAACCAGAAGGTGCCGTCAACCCAGGGAGCGCCGACGCCGGTCACGTGAGGGCTACCGTCGCGGTTGATCGTCGCCAACCAGCAGGTGTGCCGGTTCGGGCCACCGGTCTCGGGGCCCTGGCTCAGTCCCTGGTCAAGGCGTGCCTCGATCCGGGCCCAATCAAGCAAGGGCGCATCGTACAAGTCGGCCAGATTGGTTGCTTCCATGACTGTCTGACGCTCCTTACCGCTGAAAGTCATCGACTTCTTGGCCTCCTCGGTTGTGGCTGTCACATTCTGGGTGCGGGCGGTGTCTTCATGTCGAAGCACAATCGATACCAGGAGGACGCATGTCCAGCACGACACGAATTCCCAGGGCGGAGATCACCGGCCTGTACGGGTACCTCATAAAGCGGTTCTGCCGCAAGCTGCTCGGTGACGTCCCCGAACAGGCCGAGGTGATGTGGCACAACCGGGCTGTGCTCACCACGGCGACTGGGTGCGGCCGCAAGATCCAAAAGTGGGACAAGCTCGACCCCAACCTGAAGTCCTTCGCCAGCATGGCAGTCGCGGCGCAGGTCGGCTGCTCGTGGTGCCTCGACTTCGGCTACTTCCAGGCGCACAACGAGGGCCTTGACGAGGCGAAGGCGAGCGAGGTGCCGCGCTGGCGTCAGTCGCAAGTGTTCACGCCGCTCGAGCGTGACGTCATGGAGTACGCCGAAGCGATGACCGAGACGCCCCCGCGGGTCACCGATGACCTGTCCGCCCGGCTCCTCAACCAACTCGGCGCGCCGGCCATGGTCGAACTCGCCGCCTCCGTCGCGTTTGCCAACATGTCGACGAGGTGCAACACGGCGATGGGTATCGAGTCGCAGGGTTTCTCCAAGGTGTGCGAGCTGCCGCTGGCACAACCTGCCGTGAGGTCCGTGAAATCGGCGTGAGCGAAGACGCGCTCGGGCGCCACCGCCGCCTGCTGTTCGCCGTCGCCTACGAGATGCTCAGCTCGGCCGCCGACGCCGACGCCGACGACGTCGTGCAGGAAACGTGGTTGCGGTGGGCGGACGTGGACCACGCGGCGGTGTGCGACCCTCGGGCCTACTAGGTCCGCATCGTCACCCGTCAGGCACTCAACCGGTTGCGGTCGCTGGCGCGACGGCGCGAGGACTACGTCGGCGAATGGCTGCCCGAGCCGTTGCTGACCGGTCCCGACGTCACCGCCGACGTCGGCGGCTTTGTCGCCGCTGCTCGACGTCCGATCGAGGGTGCGGAACGCGTCGCTAGGCTCCCGATAGCCTGGACGCGCACCGTCGACTTCGAGGCCACCACGGTCTGGCTCAACGGGTCGCGGGGCAGCCGGATCGACATCGACGATGCGCTTGACACGGCGATAAGCCTTTCGGTCGCGAACGGTCGCATCACCCACATCTACGCCATCCGCAACCCGCGCAAGCTGGCCGGGCCCGACGGAATCGCAGCGCTCACCCGGTCTTGATCCGGCCGGTCGGCCTTCATGGACCGTCCGAGGCGCACCTCCTCTATGGCCGAGACACTCGCCTCGGGACCACCGCGGGTTTGGTCGCCCAGGGAATCAGTCCCCGGATCGAGCTGTCAACGGGTGACGGCGGTCGCCTTCTCGGGCTGGACCAGTCCCATCTCGACACCGATGGCGGCGTAGTAGTCGGCCTTGGCTCGAAGCTCGGCCAAGAAGGTATCGAGGACGCCACGCTTGGCCCGCACCTGTTCCTGCATGCGGGCATTGATGGCGATGGCCTCGGCCAGGATCTCCCGGCGGCGTTCGTCGGAAATGCCGCGCTGCGCCTCGGCCCGCAGTTCTGCCAGGCGGTCCTCCGACTGCAGGATGATCCGGATGTGCTCAAGGTCGAAGCCCATCACGCTGCGCAGCTCCAAGATTCGGTTCACTCGGGCGACATCGGCGTCGGAATAGCGCCGGCTGCCGCCGGGGCTCTGGCCGGGATCAAGAAGGCCCAACTCCTGGTAGTAGCGCAGGGTGCGGGTGGTGACGCCGGCCAGGTCTGCGACCTGGCCAATCCGATGTCCCGCCACGCCCTCGGCGATCACGCCGGCACCGACTCCTCCGGCGCCGCCGACGACGGCACCGCCGCCTCAACAGGTACCGGATCAACGGCGGGTGCCGTCGGGGCGCCGGCCGCGGCCATGACCTCGAGCGCCCGATCGTCCGCAGCGGCGGCTGCCACCAGTGCCTGATCGTCAACGGACGCAGCAGAGGTGACAGCGGGACCGACGGTCATGGGGTTGGCGTCGTCGTGGACGTACTTGGCGCCGCGCAACCACGAAAACCCCGCCGCTATGAGCGTCATGATCATCGACGCCACCAACGTGATGCGCAGCCCCTTCATAAATGGACCAGAGATCAAGTTGGGGAAGAACTTTTTCCCCGTAATGGTCGCCCACTGCGCCGCCGTGACATGGGCTGCCGCAGCACTACCGAGCAATTTCTCCATCGGGTTGTATCCGAGGAAGGCGCTGAACAGGCTCCCGACCGGAGGCAACTTGGCCGTCTTGGTTGCGAGCGTTGCCGGGACGCCATTGGCCTGGAGCCCGGCCGCCATGGTGTGGGGCAGCGACGACGCCAGCCCGAGCACCATCAGGGTGAAGAACAGGCCGATCGACAGCACCATGCCGGAGTTCATGAACGTGGCCCGCATCCCCGAGCCGGCCCCGCGCTGATCAGCGGGCAGGCTGTTCATGATCCCGGTGGTGTTGGGGGCGGCGAACAGGCCCATGCCGATCCCATTGAGCAGCAGCAGTGATCCGAAAATCGGGAACTTAAAGTCGGCGGGCAAGAACGACAGCAGCAGGAACGAGGCGGCGGCCACCACCATCCCGCCGGTCGCGAACGGCCGGGCGCCGTACTTGTCCGACAGCCAGCCGGACACCGGCCCGGCGATCAGGAAGCCGGCCGTCAAGGGCAGCATGTAGATACCAGCCCACAAGGGGGTGCGCTCGAAGCTGTAGCCATGCAACGGGAGCCAGATCCCCTGGAGCCAGATGATCAGCATGAACTGCAGGCCACCACGGCCGATTGACGACAGCAGGCTGGCGGCGTTGCCGGTCCAGAACGCGCGGATCTTGAACAGGTCGAGGCGGAACATGGGGTCGGCGACCTTGGTCTCGACCCACCCGAACACGATGAGCGTGGCCACCCCGCCGAACAGTTCGAGCAACACCCACGGGCCGCTCCAGCCCATGCTGTGGCCGCCGTGGGGCAGCAAACCGTAGGTCAGGCCGATCAGGATCAGCACCAGCCCGATCCCGAAGGTGACGTTGCCCCACCAGTCGATCCGCGCCTTCTTGGTGGTGCCGGTCTCACGCAGCTTCATGTAGGCCCAGACGGTCCCGAAGGCACCGATCGGTACGTTGATCCAGAACACGGCCCGCCAGTCGATGGCAGAGAGGATGCCTCCCGCCACCAGGCCGATGAACGACCCGGCGATGGCGGCCACCATGTTGATACCCATGGCCATGCCGCGCTCGGCGGCGGGAAAGGCATCGGTCAGGATGGCCGTTGAGTTTGCCATGAGCAGCGCTCCGCCGATGCCCTGCACGACCCGGAACCCGATGAGCCAGAGGGCACCGCTCGAACCGACGAAAGGGCAAAGGGACAGCGCCAGGGACGCCAGGCTGAAGACGGCGAAGCCGGCGTTGTACATACGGACCCGGCCGAAGATGTCCCCCATGCGCCCGAACGTAACCACCAAGACCGCCGTCACGACGAGGTAGCCCATCAGCATCCACAGCAGGTAGCTGATGTTGGCCGGCTGGAGCGGATCGAGATGAATCCCCCGGAAGATCGCCGGTAGCGAGATCAGCACGATGGAGGCGTCGAGAGCCGCCATGAAGATCCCGAGCGTGGTGTTGGACAGAGCCGTCCACTTGTAGCGGTCGTCCTCGCTGGACGTCCCGGGGGCCGACCCGTTGCCGGTCGCCGGCGTCATCGTCGCCGTCGCGTTGCCCTGGGCACCGTTGGTCTCGTTAGCCACCGCACCTCCCAATCACCGTGCACCTTCACGTCAACGTCACTTTAGAGGCATCCTTGACGTCAACGTCAACTTTTCTCCCTGACACCGGCGGGTGGGGCGAGCGATAGTCTCCTACCAGCATGTTCGAGCGTTTCGCCGACGAGGCCCGGCGGGCAACGGCCCTGGCGTCCGAAGAGGCCAGGAAGCTCGGCCACGACTTCATCGGCACCGAACACCTCCTTCTCGGACTGCTTGGCGGCGGCGAGGGGCTGGCGTTCACGGTGCTGACCGAGCTCGAGGTGACCCTCGCCGACGCCCGCCAGAAGGTGGCGGAGCGGGTCCACGCGTACGGGTCGGGGAGCGCAACCAGCCCGCCGTTCACACCCTTGGCCAAGAAGGCACTTGAGCGAGCCCTCCGGGAAGCCCTCGATTTGGATTCGCCGGTGATCGGGCCCGAGCACCTGCTGCTCGGCCTGGTCGACGTGCCCGACGGTGGCGGCGCCCGGGTCTTGGTCGAGCTGGCGGGCAGCCTCGATCAGGTGCGCCGCGACATCATGGACCACATCAGCCCCTCACGATCGGTGTCGGTACCGGTCATCCATTCCAAGGCGCCGGTCACATCGGGGGCGAGGCGCCGATGGGCCATCCCGAGCCGCATCGGTTTCACGGCACGACCGGAGCGAGCCCCCGGAAGCGAAGCAGAACCGGAGTCGGCTGGCCCCGAGCCTCGTTGCCCGAGTTGCCAGTCGCCGCTCACGAGCGACGCCCGATACCGCCGGGTCGAAGTTCGCAGCGAACTGGCGACGGCATCCGTCCCGACGAGCCGGCCCGAGCCGGCGACGCCGCCCGAGGCCGCCGTCCTTGCAAGCCGGCCCCAGCCGGCGACGCCGCCCGACGCCGCCGTCCTTGCAAGCCGACCCGAGCCGGCGACGCCGCCCGAGGCCGCCGGCGCCGAAGGCCCGCCCCGCACCGAAGACCCGGCCGTCACCCAGGAAGCCGCCGGCGCCGAAGTCGCCAGGGTCGAGGTGCCGGGCGCCATCATGGTCACCCTCGTGTACTGCGGACACTGCGGGGTGACTCTCGGGCTGGCGTAGGCGCTGGTGTCGTTCGCGCGGATGCGTTCCATGCTGACAACCGACGGAATCGACCAGAGGACTGACCGTTCCGACCAGAGGACTGACCGTTCCGACCAGAGGACTGACCGTTCCGACCAGACAAGTCGCGTGCGCGACCAGAGAAGTGCTCGCTCCGCGACGTACCTACCAGAGAAGTGGCCGTCCCATGAGTCACTACTACGGAAGCTATGGCGAACGCGGGCCGGTGCCTGTCGCCACGAGCTGGGGGGTGAAGGAACGACGGGCGACAGGAGGAGCGGGCAGCGGGAAGCAAATCGCCCCCGAGGGCGTTGGCGGGGATGATTACATGATTTCATGGCGAGAAAGAAGGAAGGGGGACGGGCATGCGTAGCTACCGAGCAGGGCGGATAGATCCGGAGGAACTCAAACTCGCGTCGATCGACCGGGCCTCGCTCCGGCGGATCTGGCAGTTCCTGAAGCCCTACCAGTTCCTCCTCGGGCTCTACCTGCTTGCCATCATCGGCGCCGCCGTGATCGGCGCGATCCCGCCGCTGTTGGTCAAGAACCTGATCGACAACGCCATCCCCTACGCCCAGAGCCATCACCGCCTGGGACGGATCGACGTGTTGGCCGCAGGCCTGGTCGGACTGGCGCTGGCGTCGACAGGCATCAGCCTGATCAATCGCTGGTTTAGCTCCCGCATCGGTGAGGGCATCATCTATGACCTGCGCACCGCGCTGTACGACCACGTGCAGCGCATGCCGATCGCCTTCTTTACCCGGACCCAGACCGGCTCGCTCATGAGCCGGCTGACCAACGATGTCCTCGACGCCCAAAATGCGGTCGGAACTGTGGCCAGCGTGCTCTCCGACCTCTTCACCCTCGCCGTGACCCTGGTGCTGATGTGGACGTTGAGCTGGCAGATCACCGCGTTCTCGCTGCTGGTCCTGCCGGGCTTCCTTGTCCTCGACCGCCTGCTGTCCCGACGCATCACCGCGCTGAGCCGCCGGCGCATGTCGCTCAACGCCAACATGAGCACGACAATGAACGAGCGGTTCAACGTGGCCGGCGCCCTGCTCGTCAAGCTGTTCGGACGGCCCGACCACGAGCAGCGGGAATTCTCCCGCCGGGCGGGCGCGGTGCGCGACACCGGCGTCCAACTGGCGCTCATGGGGCGCATCCTCTATGCCGCGCTCGCCCTCGTCGGCTCGCTCGGCGTCGCCGCCGTCTACTGGCTGGGCGCCCGCGGCGTCGCCGACGGCAGCCTCAAGATCGGTGTCGTCGTCGCCCTCGCCGCCTACGTCACCCAGCTCTACCAGCCCCTCACTGACCTGGCGTCCACCCGGGTCGACGTACTGACCACCCTGGTCTCCTTCGACCGGGTCTTCGAGGTCCTCGACGCCCCGATGGTGATCCAGGACAAGCCCGACGCCATCGACCTGCCGACCCCGGTGGCCGGGCGCATCGAGGCCAGCGACGTGACGTTCCACTATCCGGCGGCGGCCGAGGTCTCGATCGCGTCGCTCGAGGCGGAAGGTTCAAAGCTTTCCCCTGACCCGAGCGCGCTGATCCTGAGGGGGATCTCGTTCGTGGCCGAACCCGGCACGATGACCGCCCTCGTCGGCCCATCAGGCGCCGGGAAGACAACCTTGTCGGCCCTCCTCAGCCGCCTCTACGACGTGACGTCGGGGGCGGTAACGATCGACGGCCACGACGTTCGGGACATCAAGCTGGCCAGCCTGAGTGGCCAGATCGGCGTGGTGAGCCAGGACGCCCACCTTTTTCACGACTCAATTGCAGCAAACCTGCGCTACGCGCGGCCCGATGCCACCGACGACGAAATAAAGCAGGCCTGCCGATTGGCTCGCATCCACGACGTCATCGCGGCGCTGCCCGACGGGTACGAGACGCTGGTCGGCGAGCGCGGCTACCGGCTCTCGGGTGGGGAAAAACAGCGCCTGGCCATCGCCCGGGTCCTCTTGAAAAACCCAGCGATCGTGATCCTCGACGAGGCCACCGCCCACTTGGATTCCGAAACCGAGCTGCTGATCCAGCAGGCGCTGGCCGAGGCGCTGTCGGGGCGAACGTCGGTGGTGATCGCCCACCGGCTATCGACGATCGCCGCGGCCGACCAGATCCTGGTGGTCGATGGCGGCCAGATCGTCGAGCGGGGCCGCCACGACGACCTGATCACCCAGGGCGGGCTGTACTCCGAGCTGTACGAGACCCAGTACGCCCGGGCGGCGGCGCCGGCATAAGGCTAGGAAGGGGTGACGACCACGGTGCCGTCCATGTCGCTGTGGATGGTGCAGCGGTATTGGAACGTCCCGGCGGTATTGAAGGTGTGGGTGTAATAACCGCTCGTCTGGTCGTTGCTGGCGAAGTTGGTGAACGACACGTTGTGGGCGATGGTGCCGTCGTCGAACTTCCACGCCACCGTCTGGCCGACCTTGATGGTCACCGTATGGGGATTGAAGGCGATGTCCTTGATGATGACTAGCGCCGAGTTGGGCGGCGCCGGCGCGGCGGCGGGCGAAGACGACCCGCAGGCGGCGAGGACGACAAGGCCTGCGACCAGGACGAGGGCGCGAAGAGCCTTCATACAGAGAGCACGGAGAGCAACTGAGGGAGGGGTCCGATGACGGCGTCGGGCACCACGTCATAGCCCGGAACGCCGCCGTGGGGCCGCAACACCGTCCGCATCCCCACCTGCTGGGCCCCGAACACGTCGTCGTAGGCCCGGTCGCCGACAAAGACGGCCCGGGCCGGATCCTCGACGCCGACCGCGTCGAGGGCGGCCCGAAAGGCGCTGGCGTGGGGCTTGCAGTACTCCAACTCGCTCGTATAAAGGCGTGCGTCGATGTGGTCGATGAGGCCGTCGCGAGCAAGGAAGTGCTCGTGGAACTCCCGCGGCCAATGGGTATTGGACAAGAGCCCGACTTTAAGTCCGCGCTCGTGGATAGTTGTGAGCACCCCACGCGCATCAGGGTCGTGGCGGATGTGGGGCGTCCAGGCGTCGAGGTGACCCCGGGCCGCCTCTTCGACGACCGCCGCGGCCACGTCCAGGCCCAAGGACTCGGAGGCCTGGGCGAACAACTGCGCCAGCGTGAAGCTGCGAGCGTCGGTGGGCAGGCGGGCCCACGCCGCCGCCTCGACCGCGACCAGGCGGTCGCGAATCTCGTTTTCCCGGTCGGGATCACTCCCTGCCGCCAGGTGCTTGGCGGCCATGCGCCACATGTCCTCCATCTCGATGTCCACGT
>OBLV0100000652.1_pt1 | contig 10595 bp, 12 predicted proteins | sample 1520071 | NCBI WGS metagenome assembly OBLV01 (sample SAMEA3888446, study PRJEB22518) | metagenome | reverse complement strand
CGGCACCGTTGTGCCGCTCCGTCCAGGGTCATGGAGAGGGAGCGGCCGCACATCGGTGGCCGCCACGGATTCCGGCTGCCGCGGCTACTGAATCCGGGGCTGGCGCTACTGATTCAGGCCTCGGTGGCCGGATCCGTGCTCGCGGCGTCCGGCTCGATAGCCCCTTCTACACTCATGACATGAGGCGGGGCATGCTGGAACGCGACGCCGAACTGGCCGCGCTCGCCCATGCCGCGCGGGAGGCCGCCGACGGGCACGGGTCCGTGGTGCTGGTCAAGGGCGAGGCCGGGATCGGCAAGTCCAGCCTGGTCGAGGCGTTGCGCTCGCATCTGCCCGCCGAAGGCAGGATGCTGGTCAGCTACTGCGATGATCTGGCCACACCACGGACCCTTGGCCCGTTCCGTGATCCGGTCGGCAGCGTCGGAACCGAGCTCAGCCGCGCCGTGACGGACGGCAGCGAACGCGACCGCGTGCTCACCGCCCTGCGCACCGAACTGACCTGGCCCGACCATCCGACCGTGCTGGTCATCGAGGACGTCCACTGGGCTGACGACGCGACGCTCGACGCGCTGCGCTACCTCATCCGGCGGATCGCCGAGCTGCCGGCCGTGCTCGTCCTGACCTACCGCGATGACGAACTGGACCGCGAGCACCCGCTGCACGGCCTGCTGGGCCAGGCATCCCGCAGCGACCACGTGCGGCATCTGACGGCGTCGAGGCCAAGCTCAACGCGGGCGCGGCGGTCGCCGACGTCGGGTGCGGCCACGGCGCGTCGACGACGCTGATGGCACGCGCGTTCCCGAGGTCGCGCTTCACCGGCTCGGACTACCACGAGGAATCGATCATCCAGGCGCGGAAGCGCGCCGCTGACGCGGGCCTGGCCGCCCAGGTGAGATACGAGGTCGCGTCGGCGCAGACCTTCAACGGCGCCCCGTACGACCTGGTGACCACCTTCGACAGCCTGCACGACATGGGTGACCCGCTCGGCGCGGCCCGGCACATCCTCCAGATGCTCGCGCCGGACGGCACCTGGATGGTGGTCGAGCCCTTTGCGGGCAACAGCGTCACCGACAACCTCAACCCGGTCGGGCGGGTCTACTACTCGTTCTCCACCTTCCTGTGCGTCCCGAGCGCGCTGTCCCAGGACGGCGGTTACTCGCTCGGAGCTCAGGCCGGCGAGGAGCCGATCAGGCGGCTCGCCGGCGACGCCGGCTTCACCGGATTCCGCCGGGTGGCCGAGACGCCCTTCAACATCGTCTACGAGGTCCGCCCGTAGACGGCGGGCGAGCGCGACGCTCCGCGGTGGCCGTCAAGGATTGATGCCGAACGGCCGCCGCGGATGCAGCGATAGCATGTGGCCGTTCGCCGATGGGGGTGGCCGGGTTGACGGGTGAGAGTTTCGACGACGGGCAGGCGGACATACCCGCCGGGGTCGCGGGACCGGTCGAGCGTGTGGTGGTCATCGGTGCGGGGATCGCCGGCCTGACGGTCGCGAACGCCTTGACTCATGGCGGGATCGAGTGCGTGGTGGTGGAGGCCCGCGATCGGATCGGCGGCCGGCTGCACACGGTCAACCTGGCCGGATCCCCGGTCGATCTGGGCGGGTCGTGGATACACACGCCGGTCGGGAACCCGATGCGCGCCTTCGCCGATCAGGCCGGCGTCCGCTGCCGCAGCGCGAACCCGCTGCCTGAGCTGGCCGGCTTTGACTGCGGCGAGGGACGACGCCTGTCGGCCGCTGAGGTCGGGGAGAGTCTCCGCTTGCAGCTGGAAGACTTCCCGCAGGCGAGAGGCCGACTGCTCGCCGAACTCGGGCCGGACGCGTCGGCCGCCGACGGGATCGAGGCGTTCGTGGCCGGGGCTGGCCTGGCGCCGGGCCCGGCGCGCCGAGCGCGCCAGGCGCTGCGCGCGCTGGTCGAGGGCGAATCGGCCGACCTCGCCGAGCGCCAGTCGCTGCGCTGGATGTGGAACGAGATGGAATACGAGGGGCACTACTTCGGTGACGTACCCGAGGGAGGCTACCGCCGCCTGGTGGAGGCGATGGCGGCCGGCGTTGATCTGCGCCTGGGCGTCGACGTGGCCGAGATCGCCTGTTCGGCCGGTGGCGTGCGGGTGCGCGGCGCTGACGGTGCCTCCGAGGACGGCTCGCATGTCGTGGTGACGGTGCCGCTGGGGGTACTCAAGCGAGGCGCGCCACGGTTCCGGCCCGCACTGCCACCTGACCGGCTGGCGGCGATCGAGCGGCTCGGGTTCGGGCGCTACGAGAAGGTGGCCCTGCGGTTCGACGAGCCATTCTGGCGCACCGCGGGCCTCCCCCACGCGATGATCTTCCCCCGCGACTCCGGTGCCCCGGCGGTCTGGGCGATCGGGCTGGACGCGTTCGGCGCCGGGCCGGTGCTGGTCTTCCAGATCTTCCACAGCGCGGCCCGCCACGTCCTGGGCGCGGCCCCGGACGACGCCGCCCGGTGGGCCCTAGACCTGCTCGCTGACGCGATCGGCAGGCCATGTCCGGCTGCCGCCGCCGTCGCCGTGACCTCGTGGTCGGATGACCGGCACAGCGGCGGCGCCTACACCCACATCCCCCCGGGGGCCAACCCAGCCGACGCCGATGTGCTGGGCGAGCCGATCGGCGGCCGCCTGCTGTTTGCCGGAGAGCACACCCAGAGCACGCGGCTGGCTTACGCCGACGGCGCGATGACCAGCGGTATCCGCGAGGCAAAACGACTCCTCGGCCAGCCCAGCGTCCGCCTCGGCCCGATCAGCCCACGTCGCGCCTGATCGTGGTGCGGCTCGCCGCCAGGAGCATGACGATCGCGTAGCCGGCGAGCACCAGGCCGGCCACCGCCGCCGGCAGGGAATGGGCGGGGTCCGGGCCGGGTGCATTGGTCAGGCCGATGGCCGCGCCCGTCGGCAGCCACTTCTCGATGCCCGGGACGATGGCGGCCAGGATGACCTGCTCGACGAACAGGGTCCAGGCGATCGCCGCGACGATGGCGCCGATCGTGTTCCTGGTCAGCGCCCCGAGCGCGACGCCGATCATCCCGAAGCAGGCCGAGGAGACCACCGTGCCCAGGTAGAGCCGGGCGACTCCGGGCGGGAGGTGATGGATCCCGTGCGCCGACAAGGTCGCCACGACCGTACCGAGCCCGAGCCCGAAGGTCACGGCGCTGAAGACCGCGCCCAGGCCGGCGACCACGGCCACCTTGACCGCGAAGACGCGGGCCCGGTGCGGGGTGGCGAGCAGGACCGGGACGATGGTCCGGTGCCGGAACTCGCTGCCCGCGGCGAGAATGCCCAAGATGAGCATGACCACGCAGGTGATCGCGCCGAACTTGAGCATCTGGTAGACGGCCACGTCGGTGCCCAGGCGCGGTGATCCGTTCTTTCCCGCGACCATCGCGTCGATGATCACGCTCCCGATCGCCAGCACGATCGCGATCGCGAAGCTGACCGGCAGCGCACGGGTGGTGAAGAGCTTCCTGAGTTCGGCGCGTGCGAGCCGAATAATGCCGTTCATGCGACTGTCTCCTGGTTCGGGGGGTTCTGGCTGACGAGATCGAAGAACAGGCTCTCCAGGTCCTCGCTGCGGTCGGCCAGGTCGGCCAGCGGCGTCTGGGCCACGAGGCGCCCGCGGGACAGGACGACGACCTCGTCGGCCGTCTGCGCCATCTCGCTGAGCAGGTGGCTGGAGACGAACACCGTCCGGTCCTGCGCCGCGAGTTCACGCAGCAGGCCGCGGAGCCAGCGGATACCGTCCGGGTCGAGCCCGTTGAGCGGCTCGTCGAAGACCAGCACGCCCGGATCCCCGAGCAGCGCCCCGGCCAGGCTGAGCCGCTGGCGCATGCCGAGCGAGAACCCGCCGACACGGCGGCCCGCGACATCGGCCAGACCGGTCAGCCCGAGGACCTCATCGACCCGGCGCCGGGGCAGCCCGCTGACCGTGGCGATGATCCGCAGGTGCTGAGCGGCGCTGCGCCCCGGGTGGAACGTGTTGCTGTCCAGGGCGGCGCCCACCTGGCGTACCGGGTCGGGCAGCTGATGGTACGGCAGGCCGCCGATGGTCGCCGTCCCGGCCGACGGGCTGGCCAGCCCGAGCAGGATGCGGAGGGTCGTGGTCTTGCCCGACCCGTTCGGTCCCAAAAAGCCGGTCACCTGGCCCGGCCGGACCTCGAAGGACAGGTCATCGACCCCCAGGACCGATCCGTAGCGTTTGGTGAGATTCTGAATCCTGATCGTGGACATGGCGGTGATTCCTCCGGTCGGGTCGATGCGTCGACGCTAGGCCGGGGGGCGGCGCCACCGCGTCGTCGGGAAGCCCGGTTCGGACTCGCACCAGCCGACGATGCGGCGTCCTACTTTGGTAGGAGGCGGTGAGCGCCGGCGTGGCGTACGTTCGACTCGTGAAGGGCCTTTTGCCGCTCGCCCGCAGGTACGGGTTTGACGTGCTGATCGTGCTGCTGGCGATTGAATCCATGTTCGAGGTAGCCTTCCGGCGCGGTGCGCCGGACGTGCCGCGCACGACGCTGTGGTTCAGCGTGCCCGCGATCGCGGTGCTGGTGCTCCCGCTCTTCGCCCGCCGGCGCTTTCCTTTCGCCGCTCCGGCTGCGTTCTGGCTGCTGGGCATCGGGTTCTCGTTCGTCGACGGACAGCTGGTCACGTTCACGACCAGCGTCTATGTCCTGGGGATGGCCGCCTCGTTCCTGCTCGGGAACCAGCGCGGCGCCGTGGCGGCCCAGCTGGGCCTGGCTGTCACGGTGGGCGGTGCGGCGGTCGTGGTCTACAACAAGCCCGCGCACTCGGTCAGCGAGCTCATCTTCATCCCGCTCGTGTTCGGGGTCTGCTGGCTCGCGGGCTTTGTCGTGCGGGAGCGGGCCGAGCAGGCGCAGACGGCAGAACTGCGCGCGGCCCAGGCCGAACGGGAGCGGGACGCGGCCGCGCGGATCGCGGTGGCGGAGGAGCGTGCGCGGATCGCGCGCGAGCTCCACGACATCGTCGCCCACGCCGTCAGCGTGATGGTGCTCCAGGTCGGCGCGGTCCGGCACAAGCTCCCCGACGCGCTCGCCGAGGACCGTGAGGCGCTCAGCAGCGTCGAGCAGGCCGGGCGCACGGCGCTGGCCGAGATGCGCCGTCTGCTGGCCGCCATGCGCCGCGACGGGGACGACGTCGACCTGGTGCCGCAGCCCGGCCTCGACGCCCTCGGCTCCCTGCTGGACGAGATCGGCCGGGCCGGCCTGCCCGTCCGGCTGCACGTCGACGGCGAGCCGTTCCCGCTCCCGGCGGCGATCGACCTGTCGGCCTACCGGATCGTTCAGGAAGGCCTGACCAACGCACTCAAGCACGCCCGCGCCAGCCACGCCGACGTGACCGTGTGCTACGGATCCGACAGCCTGCGGACCGAGGTGCGCGACGACGGCGTCGGCGCCGCGGCGAGCGACGGCCTCGGTACCAGTCACGGGCACGGGCTCGTCGGCATCCGCGAACGCGTCAAGATCTACGGCGGTGAGATGACCACGGGAACCGCCAACGGGGGCGGCTTCGTGCTCAGCATCCGCCTCCCGCTCAGCGGCGACCCGATATGACGATCCGCGTGCTCGTCGCCGACGACCAGTCGATGGTCCGGGCCGGTTTCCGCATGCTGCTCTCACGCGAGCAGGAGATCGAAGTCGTCGCGGAGGCGAGCAATGGGCTCGAGGCAGTCGCGGCGGCCGCCCGCTTCAAGCCCACGGTCATCCTGATGGACATCCGCATGCCCGAGCTCGACGGGCTCCAGGCGACGCGGCGCATCCTCGCCGCCGATGACACGGCGCGGATCCTCATCCTGACGACGTTCGACTTCGACCAGTACGTGTACGAAGCGCTCCGCGCCGGCGCCAGCGGTTTCCTGCTCAAGGACGAACCCCCCGAACAGCTCCTCGCCGCCATCCGCATCGTGGCCGGCGGAGACGCCCTGCTCTCCCCCGCCGTCACGAAACGCGTGATCAGGCAGTTCGCGCGCATCCGGCCATCCTCGCCGCCACGGGAGGTCGGCGAGCTGACCGAGCGTGAGCTAGACGTGTTCCGCCTGGTCGCGCGCGGCTACTCGAACGCCGAGATCAGCCGCGAGCTCTACATCAGCGACACGACCGTCAAGACGCACATCACGCACATCCTGCAGAAACTCAACCTCCGCGACCGCGTCCAGGCCGTGGTGCTCGCCTACGAGACGGGGCTTTTCGAGGCGGACGGGCGGCCGCCTGGCCATCGCCACGAGCGCCCGGCCCGCTGAGCAGCGCGTGCTGCGCTCGCTGAGCTGCGCGTGCTGCGCTCGCTGAGCTGCGCGTGCTGCGCTCCTCCTCCGGAGGCATAACGCCGTGGAACCCAGGTTCCAGTGCGTTCTGACGCCGTGAAAGTCCAGTTCCATGGCGTTCCTTTGCGCGCCAGAGCCCGCGAAACGGGGGTAAGTATCCACGATCATGGCTGGCGCCCGGTACGACGCATCAGTGATCACACCAGTCTCGCGGGAATCGCCGCGGTGGGCGGGTGGATCATCGTGGGCCGAAATACCCGCCATCGGGGGTAAAGCGACCCACGAAGATGCGATCTGCCGCTTGCCGGCGAATATCGGGCCGGGGATGTCGAGTCCGGCCTGACGGCTCCGTCCCAGGGGGAGATGCTGCCACTGGGGCGCATTACGCAGAGATAAGGACGAGTGATGGACAGGCAGGATGTCTCCCGAGAGCTGGGACAGCCGGGCGCCAGAGAGCTCCTCGAGTTCGCGACGGTGGCCCGGCTCGCCTACAACGGCCCGGACGGCCTTCCGCGGGTGATCCCGATCGCCTTCTACTGGGACGGCGAGCGCATCGTCGTCTGTACGGCGACCACGTCACCGAAGGTACGGGCACTCTCGGCGCGTCCGGACGTCGCGATAACGATCGACGTTGGTGATACTCCCGCCGCCGCGAAAAGCCTGCTGGTGCGCGGATTCGCGCATCTGGAGACCGTCGACGGCGTCGCCGGCGAGTACCTCGAGGCGGCGAAGAAGGCGCTGGATCCTGACACGCACGCAGCCTTCGAAGGCCAGGTCCGGTCGATGTACAAACAGCAGGTGCGCATCTCGATCGAACCACGGTGGGCACGGTTCTACGACTTCGGCGCCGGCCGCCTACCCGCCTTCCTGACAGAGCTGGCGGCCAGCATGTAGCCGGTCCCCGGCACCATCGCGCTAGACGGCTAGAGCACGAGGTCGCGCTGATACCAGGTGCCTGGCTTACCGCCGATGTGGGCGGGGTCGGCCGGGCCGACAGCGACGAACCCGGCTTTGGTCAGTACCTTCTGCGACGCGACATTCTGGCGGGTGGTAGCCGCCCGCAGTGTGCGCAGCCCGTGGCGGGCCGCCGCCAGCCGGCACAGCTCCCGGACGGTCGCGGTCGCCACGCCACGGCCGGCCACATGTTGCGCGACCCGGTAGCCGACTTCCGCCGTGTGGTCCTCGATGTCGACCAGGTTGAACCGGCCGAGTACCGAGTCGTCCTCGGCGACGAGCACGTAGAAGGCGCAAATGCCGGCGTCCTGCTCAGCCAGCCGGGCGTTGTACCTGTCGGTGAACTGGGCGAAGTAGTCGTCACCGCGGTCGGATATCGAGGCGGCGAAGTAGGCGCGGTTCGCCAGCTCGAAGGCCAGGACCGCCGGTGCATGGGCGGCATGCAGCCGCTGCAGCTCGGGCATCGGGCCCGACCTTACCCAGGCAGCACGCCGAGGTCACCTGGTTTCCGCCAGCGGCACCGCCGTCACGCTGCACCCGGTGGTCAAGCGGCAGGAGCAGACGCGGCCTCGCTCGTTACCACCGGCGCGTTGCCGTCAGTTGTAAACTCGCGGCCATGGGCGACCTGGTGACCCTCCGGCCGGTGACCGAAGATGACCTGTCCTGGCTTGAGAGCCTGAGAGATGGCCCGGTCGCTGCGGGGCTCCACGGATGGCATGGCTGGAGTGATCCCCAGCGGAGGCGCAGGCACTGGGCCGAGTCCGGGTTGCTCGGCGATGACGGCGGGACGTTGATCGTGCTGCACGGCACCGATCGCGTCGGCGATGTCTCCTGGCGCAAGGTCAAGACCGGGCCGATCGCATTCAGCTGGGCGATCGGCATCGGGCTGGCGCCGGAGTGCCGGGGCCGCGGCTACGGTACTGAGGCGCAGCGAGTGCTGGCGCGCTACTTGTTCGCGCATACGCAGGTCAATCGGATCGAGGCCACTACGGAGACCACCAATGTGGCCGAGCAGCGGGCTCTGGAAAAGGCCGGGTTCACTCGCGAGGGCATCCTGCGCGGCGCCACGTTCCGCCAAGGGCGGTGGCATGACCAGGTCATCTACAGCGTGCTTCGCGATGAGGTCAAGCTCATGGACGCCACGGCAGAGGACGGTCCGGTCCCGGGTAGCACCGCCTGATCCGGCCGGTCACGGAACCGCGGGCGCGACGGCCTGGGTGAGGTAACGCTGCACCGATGGCGCGATGGCGGCCACGACGTCGCCGGCCGGCAGCGACGCTAGCGGCTCGAGGCACAGGATGTACCGGCACAAAGCCAGGCCAAGGAGCTGGGCCGATATGAATCCGGCGCGCTCGGCGGCATCATCGGAGCCCAGCGCGGTGATCGGGCCGGCGACCAGGTGTCCCAGCGTGGCCTGGAGCTGAGCCGCCACCGCCTCGCTGGTCACGGCGGTCCGCAGCAGCAAGATGAGCTCGTCGTCACGGGCGGCGTCCTCCCACCGGTCGACGAACACCCGGACCAGCAGCTCGCCGCGGTCCCCGGCCGGGACCGCACGCAGGTCGGGCACCTCGAGTTCGGCGGTGGCCGCAATGGTAAACAGCCCGGCCTTCGACCCGAAGTAACGCATGACCATGGAGGCATCGACCCCGGCCCGGGCCGCGACCGCCCGGATCGTGGTCTGCTCGTATCCCCGCGCCGCGAACGTCGTCCGGGCGGCCTCGAGGATGGCGCGCCGGGTGCCGGCGGACCGGGGCCCGCCGGTCCCGGGCGCGAGTGCGCCGGTCCCGGGCGCGGACGAGTCGCTCACGGGCTCACCCTATCGCGCGCCCGTCACGAATGCCAACGCTTGTTTGCCAACGTTTGTTGACATTCTCGGTATCCGCGCCTACTGTGGGCCAGCAGCCGTCGGCGCAACAGGGAGGCATCCGGCCGTGGGAAAGCGGGCAGATCACGCACGCGGGTATCAGGCCAGGTTCCGGCCTCACGCCGGCTTCATCCTGGCCAACGCCGCCTTCGCGGCCATCTTCGTGACGCTGGTGCTCAGCGCGTTCCACGCGCCGTCTCCGCACGCCATCCCGGTGGGCATCGTCGCGCCTGCCACGGTGACCGGGCAGGTCGAGGACGCGCTGGACGCCAGCGTCCAGGACGGCTTCGACCTGCGCGCGTACCCGAGCGAGGCGCGGGCGAGGACCGGGATCGAGCACCGCGAGGTGGACGGCGCGCTGATCGCCTCCGGCAGCCAGCTGCGGCTCCTGGTCGCCGAGGCGGACGGGACCGGCCCGGCGCAGGCCCTGACCAAGGCGCTCGACGCGATAGCCGCCAGGTCCGGCCGGCCCCTCACCGTGACCGACGTGGCGCCGCCACTGGCCGATGACTCCGAGGCGCTGTCGCCCTTCTTCGTCATCCTGGGCGTCCTGATCCCGAGCCTGGCGGCTGGATCGGCCTCGGCCCTGGTGTTCCGGCGGGCCCGGGCCGCCTGGTGCGTGGCCGCCCCCGCGGTGGTCGCCGTGGCGATCGGCCTGGTTGCGGCCGGCATCGCGGACGGCGTGTCCGGCCTGGGTCACTACGCCGCGATCGCGGCCATCGTCGCACTGTTCTCACTGGCTGTGGCCGCCCCGATGGCCACACTCGGGCGCATCTGGCCGCCGCTGGTCTCCCTAGCGCTGCTGGTGTTCTTGGTGTTCGGCATCCCCGCTAGCGGCGGCCCGGCCAACCTGGCCCCCTTCGGGCCGGCCTTCCTGCGACCGCTGCACCCCGCGCTGCCACTCGGGGCGGCGGCCGACGCGGTACGCGGCGCCGTCTACTTCAACGGCTTCGGCATGGCCGGGCCGGTGTGGGTGCTGGCCGTCTGGGCGGTGGCCGGCGTCACGGCCCTGGCGCTGGTCGTGGCTCTGCGACGGCCGGCCCCGACCCGGCTCGTCTCTCTGGCCAGGCCGGGCGTCCCCGTCCTGGCCGGAGCCGTCACAAATGGTCCGCTCCGCGGCGGCCTGCACGCCGCCCCCGTTCCTGCCAGCACAGTTCCGGAACCGGCTTGGACTGTCCCCGGGGAAGCCGTCCCGGCTCCCCCGGTCAGCCTGGTGGTCGGCTTCGACAACTCCGAGCCCGCCCGCCGCGCGCTCAGCTGGGCGGTGCGGCAGGCCGCGGCGCACCCCACCGTGCTGCGGGTCGTCTACGCCGATCATGTGGTCGTGAACAGCGATCTCTCCGGCTTCGCCCACGCCGAGATGGCCACGGCACAGGACCAGGAAGCGGCCGAGATCGCCGGAGCCGCCGCGGAGATCGCCGCCGGGTCTGGCGTCCCGTACACGTTCGAGATCGGAAGAGCGTCGTGTAGGGAAAGAGTGTAGATCTCGGT
>OBLV0100000651.1_pt1 | contig 10599 bp, 16 predicted proteins | sample 1520071 | NCBI WGS metagenome assembly OBLV01 (sample SAMEA3888446, study PRJEB22518) | metagenome | reverse complement strand
CTTCAGCGCTGGCTCAGGGAACCCGCGCCGCCCCGCCGCCTTCTTCACCGCCGCGTCCGATCCGCGCAGGTAGCCCTTCTCGCGGGCCTGCGTGAGCGTGTAGAGCACGGGCGCCACCTGCGCCTGTCCTGGGACCGACGAGACAAACCGCAGGTCAGGCGGTACACCGTCCTGCTGAGGGCCGATTGGGACAGCACCACTTGGGATGCCCGGCAGGGCGGGCAGCGCCGGCAGCAGCACTGGGCCACCGGTCACCACCTGGCCACCCGTGCACGGCATGTCGTCCGGGCACACAGCAAGCCGGGACGGGTCAGCGAGGATGAGGTCCCGGACGCGTTCCTCCACGTCAGGGATCTGCACTTCGGTGACCTCGGAGCCGATGACGTACTGCATGCGGCCCGGCTGCAGCGAGATCGGCGGCATCGGGACGCCCTTGCCGACGATCAGCTCCCACGTCGACTTGTCACCCCACCGGGCCATCCACTTGTGACCGAGGTTGGCTTTGACCGCGCCGCCGCGGGTGCCGCCACCCATGGTCTGCACGTAGTTCTTCTGGCCGACGCCGATCAGCCGCATCCACAGCGCCCGCCCGGTGGTGGCCAGTGCCGTGTAGCCGTCGAACGCCGGGGACTGCTTCGGGTCCACCTCGGGGTCACGGATCTCAGCCCAGTACTGCTTCAGGCCGATCTCGCCGTAGTTCAGCTCCTCGGCGATTACCCACACCTCGCGGCCCATGTCACCGCCGATGATCTTGCCCTGGGAGTTGACCCACTGCTTGGCGATCCTGCGCCGGTTCGCCACCTCCCGGCCGACCCAGCACAGGGCCTCGTGCAGTTCCTCGGGTTCGGTGGCGTAGGCGACGCACGGTAGCTGGTCATAGCGTGCGTCGATGTCCTTGAACGCCCACGGGTGGGAGAAGCCCTTGGGGTCCAGGATCAGGACAACGGCGCCGCGAAGGATAGCCTGCAGCAGCAGGAACATGACCAGCACGCTCTTGCCCCCGCCACTCCCGGCGTTGATCATGCCGTGCGCGGCGTCCTCGGTCAGTGACCCGGTGATAACGCGGTCCTTCTTCCCGACGCCAGCGATGAACTCGTGCGGCCCGCAGGCGAGGGCCTTCTCGGCAACCTGCTCCCAGTCCACATAGGACGGCGGCGGGTCGCTCTTGATTAGCGAGACACAGCGTTCGCGGCCCTTCAGGTTCCACCCCGCGTCCGGCGCTTCGAGCGCCAGCCGGGACGTCACCGCCGTCACGACCGCCTGCTTGTCGTCGGCGCTGATCTCCTTCTCGGGCGCCCATGCGATCGTGACGGCTTTGATCGTGTCGCCGTCGCGGATGACGGACAGTTCAGCCGGCCGCAGGCCGCTGGCGCTCAGGCTGCGGTGCAGCGGCCTGACATAGTGCCGGTGGTGCTGCCAGTGCCGGACCCGGTTACCGCCGAGCAGCAGCAGCCACGCCAGCAGCGGCGTGACGGCCACGGTCAGCAGCAGCAGGGTCAGCGTGCGTGCCAGCCACAGCCCGGCTGCGGTCAGCACAAGCCCGGTCTCCGCCCCGCAGCGGATCGCTGACCGGCGCCAGCCCCGTACCCAGTGCCAGCGGTGCACCCGGACCCTGTCGCGCGGCATCTTCGCCGACGCGGGCTGCGTCCAGGTCGCATCCGTGACCCGGCGCCCGTCAAGCCGGCCGCCTGAGTGCCAGCGGAAGAACAGGACGTGCCAGCCATTGGGCTTGCCACGGCCTGTCAGCTCAGTCCACGCGCCGCCGGCAAAAAGCGCGGCAGCGAGGACGAGCAGGATGCCGATTCCGGTCAGCAAACGCATGAACTGGTTCTCTCCTATGCCGTACGGCTGTGGGTGCGGGAAGGCGCGGGGGCCTCGGGCTTGTAGCCAGACGGGAGCCTGTCGAACACCTGGCGCTCCTGCTGCGCCGGCTGCGGGCGTCCCCACCTGCGCTTGCCGCCGTCTGGCTCCTGCGCCCTGGCGGCTTTGCGTTCGGCCCGCGTCTGCCGGGCGTGGGCGCGGCGGGCGGCGTCATCATGCGCCGGGGCGGCGGCTGGTGCGGCACCAGCGTCCCGGCCAGTGCGGGCGGCGGGCTGCTGGTGAAGGCCGCGCATGCGCCGCTCGGCCTCACGCTGGGCGTCCGGGCGGACAGGGCTGCCATCGCGGGCCTTCTGCACACCCTGCTCGTAGCCCTCTCTGCTGGCCTGCTGCCAGGCATCCCTGAGATCCCCCTGCTGTTCGCGGAGCAGGTTGGCCGCTGTCCGCGCGTTAACACCTGCCAGGTCCTGCTCAAGGCCAGGACTCGGCGACGACGGGGCGCTGCGCTGCGGCTGCGCAGGCTGGCCACGCCTCGCGGCCCTCTGCCGGTCCCGCAGTTCGCGCCTCGTCAGCGTGTGATCAGTCATGGGCGTGAACTTGCGCCACTGGCCAGCGGGGATGTCACGGCCGCCACCAGGCTTGCGGGCGGCCTGCTCGCGGGCCACACCCAGCGGCCCGTGCAGCCGCTTCGGGGTCACCTTGCGGACAGCGGCCTGGCGCAGCCGCCTGAGCCACGGGCGCACGCCCTTGACCCTCGACAGGATGTGCTGGATCTCCCTGGCCGCCGCTGCCCGCACTGCCGGGAACGGGGAGTGCAGGTGCTTGTGGGCGGCGCGGAGCTTGACGTGGTCCCGCCAGCTCAGCGGCTGGTGGCCCGGTCCTGGCTTTGCCATGTAATGGCCTCCTCAATATCGATCGGGACGGGCACCGGCTCAGCGTCCGGTGACGAAGGGCTCAGCGGCGCTGTGGTGACCGTGGCGGTCACGGCAGGCGGGGTGTAGGGAGTGGCGATAGCCTCGCGCTCAGGCGCGGCCTCGATCTCCAGCGGGCCCTCCACGGCGGCCTGCTGCGGCTGGAGCAGCCCGGGGCCGAGCGGAGCACGCTGGTAGCCGGGGCGCTTCCACACGGGCGTCAGCGTGGCGATCAGGGGCCGGGTGGACCGGTACAGCAGGATCGCCTGCCACGGCTTCAGCGTGCGTATCCGCTCCGGGGGGAACACCCGCTCCTTGCCCGGCTGCCTGGTCTTGGTCCCGTCCGGGTTGCGGACGGGGTGCCAGGTGTCCCGCTCACCGCACATCGCGCTCAGGGGCTCGAGCTCGGCGTGGTCGTCACGTCCGCGCAGGATCAGCTTCACCGTCGCGTTGTCGCGGATCGTCTTCGCGCCGTTCTCGCCCCACCGCTGCGACAGCTGGGCGGGGGACTGGACGCCGGTAATGATCGTGATGCCGTGACCCCCGGCTTCGGCGGACCATTTGTCCAGCGGGACGGGGCAGGTGATCGCCGGCTCGTCCAGCACCATGGTCAGCGGCGGGTCGAGCCGGCCGCCGGGCATCCTCGAGGCCAGGCGCTTAGCCAGGTTCCACACATGCGCCGTCATCCACGCCGCGTAGGGAGCCATGCTGCCGTGGGGCTTGTCGGCGGCGATCACGTACAGGGTGCCGCTGGAGCACAGGAAGTCCAGGGCGTCGAACTCACGGTCACGCGGGCAGGCGACCATGGCCATGAACGGGTCCGACATCCACGACACGGCGTTGTGCGCCGACAGGGTGATGCCGCTGACGGTCTCCTGCTCCAGGGCCAGGAGCCCGGTCAGGTTGCGGGCCATCTGCGGCCACGCGTCCGGATGCCTCAGAGCGGCAGCGAAGGCGGGGTCGGCGGGGCTGCGCGCCCACTCGGCTGCCTCCAGCATGGTCGCGCCCACAACGGCAGCGGCGTGCATGGCCGTGGCGAGCAGTTCCGATCCCCGGTTGTCCCACAGCTTGTCCTTGCCGCCCTTGTCGGATGGCGCGGCGTGCATCAGGTACCCGGCGGACTCGCGGGCGATCTGCGGGACGTGGCAGCCCGTCAGCGGGGACAGCATGAAGTTGGTCGGCAGGTCACCGTCACCGTCCGGGTTCAGCACCCACACCGGGCCCTTCGCCGAGCGGGCTATGGCGGTGTGGGCGTAAGTGTCGGTGCGCGTCGTGGTCGAGATCACCGCGCCCGGAGCCTCAGCGAGCCACGCACATTCGGTCGCGGTCTTACCCGACCTCGGGCCGCCGTAGAGAAGGATCATGTCCTCGTGGCTGGCCATGAGGGTGCGCCCCGGGCGCCCTCCCGTTCCGAGGCGCACCCCCGCATCACAGGCGGCGACCCGGCCGGCCAGAGAGGGCCGGGTGACCTTCGCCTGCCTGCGGGCAGCAGGCACCGACAGGGAGCCGCGGATCTCGGCGGCAGTCGCCTCACCCTGGTACCTGCGGCGGCGGCGGGCAGCAAGCCTTCCCCCTGAGCGGCGCTCACGGGCCACGTCAATCCCGTTGCGGCCATACCAGGCTGCGATGCCCAGGGCGGTGGCAATGGGCCAGCCAGCGGGAGCGTGAGCGGCCTGGAGGATCACCGAGGCAGACAGCAGCACTGCGGGAGGCGCAGCTTTGCGGGCCAAGGCGCGCTTGGCGCGGTCCTTGCGCTGGCGCAGTTTGCCGCGCTTAGGCTGGGGCTTCGGCTTCTTCCAGATCACCGGGACCGTCCCCGGCGCTTGGCGCGGATAGGGTGACGGGCCGGGGACCAGTCACGCTGGTGCTCCAGTTCGGCTTCCCGCTTCGCGGGATCACTGCCCGCTCGGCGCAAGGACTCCTGCTGCGCTTCCTCTGCGTGCTGCCGCACGACGCCACGGGGGTTCCAGTTCTCCATGAACGACCAGTGCAGAGCGCGCCAGCCTTCCTCGATCGAGTGCGCCGTCTCCGGGCTGTCGAAGATGTCGGCGTACCGCTCGTAGCGCTTGTCCGTCTCGCTGGGCTTGCTCACCGTGTCCTCCTCGTTGCTCGTGCCATACGCCGGTCAGCACGGTCCAGCCGGACGCCGCGTGCCCATGCCGACTGCTGCCAGGGCGACAGCGGGCCGGCGGTTTCGCTCACCCGGTCGTTGAGCCGGTGGTACTCGGGGGTCTCGGTACGGCACGGATAGGCCGACAGATCGCGGACGGCCTGGTCGTACGCGGCAACCTGCTCAGGCGTGCCCTTGCGGCGGTTCACCGTGACCTCCGTCGCGCACGCTCGGACTCCTGCACCGGCCGCCACCGCGCCGCATCCGGGCCGGGCTCGCCTGGGCGCCGGGGGTCGTAGTGGCAATCGGGCAGGCATGGCGTCCCAGCAGGCGTGGCACAGTCGCAGCAGGACACGCGCTGGTAATCGTCAGCCTCTCCGCCTGCTCCGGCACCTGGGTGCATGGTCACCGTGACCTCCCCGGCTTCTGAGCCCACGGGTCGTGACGCTCGGCGGCTAGTGCCTGACGTGCACGCTCAGCAGTGCCGGGGCCGAAGACGCGGTCAGCGGAGGCACGGGCACGCAGATCGGGGGGCTGCGGGATCAGGCCGCTCTTGTATGCCGGGGCGTAGTCCCGTGCCTGCACAGCGCGGGTGACCGGCACGGCGCGCTCCCGCATGATCTTCAGCGAGCGGTCCAGCCTGCGGCCGAGTTCGGCGTCGTCGCGGTGCTGACGGCCCGTGCTGCGGTTGATGCGGCCACGGACCACCGGCAGGCGGGAGCGGGCGTGGTCGGCGGCGCGGCGCAGGACGTCGCGGCGTCCGTGTTCACGGGCCCAGCGGCGCCGGTACTCACCGACGTTCCAGCGGGCGTCACGCAGGGGCTGGGTGGCCCGGCACCAGGCGTTCTGGACCGGCACCGCAGCCTTGCGGGCGTACCAGGGGGCGTCGCTGAGGTAGTCGCGGATGCGGCTCACCTTGACCTCCCGCGCCGGCGTGGCTGCTCCTGCGCAGGGCGGTCAGCGCCGGGAGCCCGGGCCGTGTCAGTGACCCGTCCGACAGTGACTGGGCCATAAACCCTCACCCGGCGGGCGAACTCGCGCGCCGCTTCGCGGGTAGGGAAGTCCCGGTACATGTGCTCGGTCTTGGCGACGCGCCAAATGCGGGTCATGATTGCTGCTCCTGCCTGGCGGGGTCGGTGATGACGTACTGAGCCGGGATGGACCGTGGCGGCTCGATCGCTGCGGGCTGCTGCGCAGGCGGCACGCCCCAGTAGTGCTGGTGGACGATGACCTGCGGCTGCGCGGGACGCCGGGGAAGAACCGTGGCCCGCACAGCCCCCGTGCGTGCGGGAAGCGGGTAACGCCGGTAGCCGGCAAGACGAGGGCCGTAGATCGCCGCCAGCACAACCTCAGCGACGGCAACGGCAGCCAGCACGCCCAGGCAGGCCATGAGTGCTGCGGCGTAGGTGATGCAGAACCAGACGGCGGCGGCGGCGAGAGCGAGCATGGCGCACGCGGCGAGGATCACCATGGCGTCCATGCCTTCGCTGACGACTACCTTGGCCGGGCGGATGAAGGTTGGCATCAGGCTGCGCTCCTGCGCCTGCCCGCGACGTGCTTCGTGCCAGGGAGACCAAGGCGGCGGGCACGCTTGGCGAACTGGACGGCCTGCCGGCCGGGTGACGGCTGCTCCGGGTGGACGGCGAGAGGGCGGTCTATCTCGCGGTCAAGGGCGTCACCGGACAGGGTGGGCTTGGTGGCCATCAGAAGTCACCTGCCTCCGGGCAGTCATGGGGAGCGTCAGCGGGAAGCGAGACCCCGCAGTCACCGCAGAGAAAGAGATCAGCGACGACAGGGGATGGCTCGGGGTAGCGCTTGGCGAACGCTTCGAGGACGACATCAAGGGCGTGCCCGGTCAGGGTTCGCTCGGGCCCGGTGTACTTGGCACTCATCGTCGTGCTCCTAGCCTGCGTCCGGGACGAGGACGGCGTACGAGGTCCGGTAGGCACGCTCGCTTGGCCGGCCCTCGCTGCCGCCGGGAAGCAGCGACAGGTGAGACCGTGGCCGCAGCGGGACTGGTGCCTTCCCGGTTCCGGTGATGCCAGAGCGCTGGACTTCAGCCAGGACGATGTCCACGTTGCGCTTCTGCTCGCGCTGGACCGCTTCGATGGCTGCCATCCGGCAGTGGGCGGCTGCGGCGAACGCGGCGAAGGTCGGATACCAGATAGGCAGGCGGTCAGTTGGTACGGTGTTGGCCATCGGAGTTTCCTGCTTTCGTGGGCTAGACGGCTCCGTGTGGCGGTCGCGGCGTTGCAGTCGCTGCGACCGTCTTTTTCTGTCTGCGTAGTCATGACGCCACCTTCTGAGCAGGCGTCCACGACGTGACGTCATCGACGTAGGCCCGCTTCACCAGCCATGCCCGGCCGACCTTCTCGGCTGGGACCTCTCCGCGAGCGCACAGACGGCGCAGCGTGGAGACCGGGATGTCAAGCAGCGGCGAGGCATCACGCAGCCGCAGCATGCGCCGTCTGTCGTCGTCGCTCACTGACACTCCTGGTAAGCTGTTGATGTACGTTACGATCACTATCTTAGATACGTAACCGGGAGTGTCAAGCCTCAAACCCATCCCGCTCGCGGCGAGCCTGTACGGCCCGCAACGTGGTCCTGTACCTTAGGTAGGTACTGAAGGTACTTAAGGACCAAAGGGGATGGTTGCGGTCAACGGGCAGGGCTCCATGTGGGAGGAGGTCGCCGCGAAGATCCGCAGCGGCATCGCCAGCGGCGCGCTCAAGCCCGGCGACAAGGTGCCCACCGAACCAGACCTTGAGGAGGAGTTCGGCCTGTCGCGGACCACCGTGCGCCGCGCGCTGCTCCAGCTCGTCAGCGAAGGACTCATCACCGAAGGGCGCGGGAAGCAGGGACGCAAGGTCGCTGACCGCCGCCCCGTGGAGATGCCGTTCGCGGCGTCCGAGACGCGGGAGCGTGCCGACCAGCGGCGCGAGCGCAACACCGACGCCTGGGTTACCGACATGAAGGACCAGGACCGCGAGGGTGGCGAAGACCTCAAAGTCGAGGTCGTCAAGGCAACGCCGCGGATTGCCGCCCTGCTGGAGATCCCCGAAGGCTCACCCGTTGTGGAGCGCAGCCACGTCCGCACTGTGGACGGCCGGCCGCACAACCTGTCCAGCACCTTCTACGAGCGTGACCTCGTGGCGGGCACCGCGATCATGGACCCCGACGACATCCCGCAGGGCGTCATCCTCTACATGCAGGACGAGATGGGCATCCACCAGACCGAGTTCCTGTATGAGTTCGAGGCGCGCATGCCCACCCGCGCCGAGGTCACGGCCCTGCGCATCCCGGCCGGCGTGCCGGTCATCGTCCACTACACGACCGGGTATGCCGAAGGCAGGCCGGTAAAGCTCACTGTGACAACGTGGCCCGCTGACCGGGCACGGCTGATTGCGAGGCTACGAGGATGAACATGCGGATGATCAAAGCCGAGCCGGGCGACCTGCCCTCAGTCCTGCACCTGCTCACCGAGCGGGCAGCGTGGATGCGGGAGCGCGGCTCCCGGCAGTGGTCCGGTGACCTGCTGGCACCGGAGCGCATAGCGGGAATCATCGCCGAAGGCGGAACGTGGCTAGCGATGGCCGAGGACGCGACGCCGCTGGGAACCATCACCCTGTCTGAGCATGGCGACCCGGACTTCTGGACCGCAGATGAGCGGACGTGGCCGGCGATCTACATCAGCAAGATGGCCACAGCGCTTGACCATGGCCACGGGCTGGGCAAGCCCATGCTGCGATGGGCAGTCCACCGGGCGGCAGACAAGGGTGTGCCGTGGGTGCGCCTGGACGTGATCCGCGACCCGGAGGCTACGAGGCTGCGGCAGTGGTACGTCATGCAGGGCTTCACGCCGCTGCAGACGGTCGTTGTTGAGGGTAAGAACTCAGGCGCGCTGTTCCAGCGGCGATCGGTGCTTGACCCTGATGCGGCACTCGCGTTCATCCCGGCTACGGACCATCCGGAGCGGCTGTTCCGGCTGCGGATCCCCGAAGGCTCCCGCGTGTTCGCCGACTACTACGGGCCCGGCTCAGTGACCGAGGTCGAGGACGTCGACGCCGGGACCGAGCATGTCCTGCGCGACGACCCGGTTAGGCGCTACCGGGTGCTGCTGGACACCGGCCGCGCGCTGTGGTGCACCGATCTGGAGCTCGAGCCGGACGGGGCGATGGTCCCGTGACCCGCCGCAGTGAGATAGACGCCCGCTTACAGGAGACCCGGCGCTAGCCTGCGCATATGACAGACAGCGACTACACACACATCACCATCCTGGCCGACCGCACCGGCTCCATGGGCGAAGCCACAGACCCGGGGCGCACCAAGGCCATGGACACCACGGACGGCATCCGCAAGATGGTCACCGACCAGGCCGCGCTGCCGGGCAAGACGACGTTCTCGCTGGTGCAGTTCAACAGCGCCAAGGTTGACCGCGTGGCATGGCTCGCACTGGGCAGCGACGAGGCGCTGACCGGCTGGCAGTGCGTTCCCTACGGGGGCACGCCGCTGCTCGACGCCGTGGGCGGCACCATCCACGAGACCGGCGAGGCACTGTCAGCCTTGCCGGAGGACGAGCGCCCCGGCAAGGTCATCTTCGTGATCGCCACGGACGGCGAGGAAAACTCATCCCGCGAGTACAAGCTTCCTCAGGTCAAGGAGATGGTGACCCGCCAGCGTGAGGCTTACGGGTGGGAGTTCGCGTTCATCGGCGTGGACGTAGACGCGTTCGCTGACGCCGGGTCCATGGGCATCCCGCAGGCGGCGACCCTCGACAGTGCAGCGGTGGCCATGGCTGCGAGCTACAACGCGACCAGCGATGCGATCACGCGGACCAGGGCAACCGGTGAGTCGCTGAGTTACAGCACTGCGGAACGCTCGGCCAGTTCCGGCGCGTAGGCTTGCTACCGTTCGGACTTCGGCAGGTAGCGCTCTATCCATCGCAGATGCCCGTCCCGTTGCGAACCCGGGACGGGCATCTTGCGCTCTCCCCCACGCTCGCCACAAGTGCTAAGAACCGGGGTGGGAGTGCTAAAGAGGGCTCCCACGCTAGCCTGACGCTGTGACCGAGAACGCGGTGCGCTTCGCTGTCCTCTTGCCAGCGCTCTTCCTGCTCGGCGTCTGCGCAGGATGCGCGATCATGGACGTACGCCGCAAGCCCAAACCTGAGCCCGGGCCCGACATCCAGCTGGTCATGCGTGGCTGCAACGTGGTGAAGCCGGGTGACTGCACGCCCCTCGAGGAAGCCGGGACCGAGGGAGTCCATGTCGAGGCAGGCGGGTGGATCATCCCGGCGCGGCCCGGTTCCGAGATCATCCTCCGTGAGGGAACAGTCCTCCGCGCGCTGCCAGAGGGCGGCTTTGTGATCGAGATCCTCACCGTCAGGGAGGAAGACCCGTCTAGCCTGAGCCCGTGAGATTCCAGTACGACACCAGCGCCGATGCGCTCTACATCTACCTGCGGGAACGCGAGCACGTGGCCCGCACCGTGGAAATAGACGGCAGCACGAACGTGGACCTGGACGAAGACGGCGGCCTGCTCGGGATTGAAGTGCTCGCACCGGGGACGCTGTGGCCACTGGAGCAGGTTCTGTACCGGCACCCGCTGGATCTGGGAGACGTGCGGGCACTGATGGCGGCCTACCCGAACGCGTACTCGGTGAGCGTGGAGAAAACCGCAGCGACGGAGATGCTGGAGCGGGGCTAGGCCACCACGAGATCGGAAGAGCGTCGTGTAGGGAAAGAGTGTAGATCTCGGTGG
>OBLV0100000650.1_pt1 | contig 10599 bp, 11 predicted proteins | sample 1520071 | NCBI WGS metagenome assembly OBLV01 (sample SAMEA3888446, study PRJEB22518) | metagenome | reverse complement strand
AAACCAACTGGCACCATGCACCGTGACACCGGGCAACTCGACACCGGCCAGCTCGCCGAAGCCGTCGCGGCGGCGGTGCGAGGCAACCCTGCAGTGGCAGACCTGGATGGCGGCCCGTTCGGTGCCATCGCCTGCTACCTGCCGGGTCGCCGGGTGGTGGGGGTCCGGGTCGGGGAGCCCAACGAGGCGGTGGAGGTCTCTGTCGTCGCCCGGCTCGGCATCCCCGGCATGACACTGCCGCAGCTCGCCACCGAGCTACGGCAGGCGATCAGCGCAGTCACCGGACCCAGAGCGATCCACCTGACGATCAACGACGTGATCACCGGTGACCCTTCCCCGGAACCTGGGTGTTCGGTGAACCTGAATCGAGAGGTACCACGATGAACGCAACGGCCCTTGGCTTGCTCACCGGGCTCATCCTCGGCCTGGCCAGCGTCATGGGTGGCTTCAACGGCTTCCTGCTCGTCCTGGTGCTCGGGGCGATCGGGCTGGTCGTCGGCCGGGTTCTCGACGGGAAGGTCGACCTCGGCCAGATCATCAGTGGTAGGGGCCGTGATCGATAACCCGGGATCGGTGACCGCAGCCGCCACCGACCCGCAGCCCCCCGCGGGCCCCGCCCCGGCAGCCGGCCCTGATACCGAGCCGGGCGAGCGAGGGCGGCTGCGGATCGACCCCTCGGTACTGCGAAAGATCGCCGAGCACCTCGCCGACCTGGCCCCAGAGACCCTGCCCGCTCCGCGCAGCGTGGCCGGGGTGGGCGTCGGCAGCACCGGGGCCACGGCCAAGGTCAGCCTCGCCGGCCAGCGGGTGGACCTGTACTTGGAACTCGCACTGCGCTACCCGGGCCCGGTACGCAGTGCCGTTGATCGGCTGCACAACCGGATCAACGAGGAGATCCAGCGAATCACCGGCTACCAGGTCGGCTCGGTCTCGGTGACCGTCACCGCCCTGCTGCCTGAACCCAGCGTCCGCGTCCAGTAACCCATCCGGTAAACCCAGTTCAGAAATCCCGGTTCAGGCTGGAGGGAGCACTCGATGAGGATCGTGTTGCGCGTGCTGTCCCCGCTGCTCGGCCTCGTGGTGGCCGCGCTCGGCGTCGTCATCGCCCTCGAGGTCATCTGGGCCTGGGTGCGTCCCGCCGCCGCTCCGCTGGTGTTGCCCTGGCCGAGCTGGCAGGCGAGCCTGCAGGAGTGGACCTGGCCCGCCGCGCCGGTCCGGCTCATCGCCGCCGGGTTGGTCGTCGCCGGGTTGGCGCTGCTCCTGCTCGCGGTGAGCTCCGGTCGCCGCGAGGTGTGGCTGATCAACCCGGCACCGGAGATCGCCGTCTACACCTCCCCGCAGTCGTTGGCCCGGCTGGTCGGCCACCGGGTACGGGAGCTCGACCACGTCGCTTCCGCGTCGGTCACCGCCACCCCCCGCAAGGTCTCGGTCCGGGCGGCCAGCCGGCAACCCACCGAGGCGGCCAGGACGCACATCGCAGAGGCGGTGCGCGCCCTGCTGGCCGAGGTGCCGCTGGCCCAGAGCCCGGAGGTGTCGGTGAAGGTGACCGCCAGCAGCGGTCCGGCGTGAGGCCCGCCATGAGCAAGACCGCTGCAACCAAGCCCGCCGCGACCCGCAAGGCCAGTGCGCCCGCCGCCGGCTTGCAACGCTTCCTGATCGCGATCATCGGGGTACTGAGCCTGGCCGCCGGCATTGCCGCGCTGATCCTCGGCTCCGGCCTGCTGGGCGCCGAGCGCGCTGCCGAGCCGGTACTCGGCCTCACAGCGGTGGACGCCGTGCAGGCCCACCGGGTTCTCGCTGGTGGCGTCGCCATCGGCGGCGGGCTGGTGCTGCTGCTGCTCGGGCTGTTCTGGGCCGGCCGGGACCTCAGCCCCGAGACCCGCCCCGCCCTGGTGCTCGATCCCAACCCGGAGCGCCGTCTGGAGATCAGCGCCGCGGCGATGACGGACGCCTTGAGCGCGGATGCCGCGACCATCGAAGGCGTCAGCCAGGCTCGGGCCCGCATGGTCGGGACCATGGCCGCGCCGGTGGTGCGCCTGCAGCTGTGGTTGCGGGACGGCACTGACGTCCGCAACGTCTACCACGAGCTCGACACCCGGGTGCTGGCCCGGGCCCGCGACAGCCTCGGGGTGAGCTCCCTGCCGGCCGCCATCCGCATCGAGCTCGACGCCGCCGCCCCGATCCGGGTCAGGTGAGCCGGGTGGCGATCTGTCACGGCCGCCTGAATCCCGGCAGCGACTCCAGGCACGAACACCACATTCAAGATTAGCATCCGATAACTGATGCCGTAAATGGATCGGCGGCCACCTGAAACCAACGTAAGCACGAAATTAAACCCGAAAACTCATGAGGATACCAGTTCTGCCCCGCCACTCGCAGATCCAGATGCCAAATTGCCGTCCAAAACAGGAACCTACGCATAAACCACGGCAGGAGTTTCACCTCCAACTTGCACAACGGCCGCTCCAGCTCTCGTAAATAGCCCGCACAGAAGCGTGCGCCGCGTTCAGCGTCGAGGATCCACGACCTGTCACCATTGTTAACCATGCACGAGGGCGACGAGTTGTCGCCCTCGCTAAACCAGACAATTGCTGCCGCCAAATCATAAGCTCGCGCTTCCCATGCCGCTAAATCAAAATCAAGAACGCCAGACACCCGGGAAGCCGACACCAAGATGTTTTGCGCTCCGAAATCACCGTGGATCACCATGCAGGGCACTTCGGTATAAATTTCGTCGCTCAGCACTTCTTGCGCCGAACGGTCCTCATCGCGAAGAAATTCCACGCTTTGATGAGAGAGCTTCTCGGGGTGAGTTTCAACGGGAAGGGCGATCACGTTCTGCCACAGTGCGCTCAGTCCGCCCGGGCACATCACAGCCCAGTCAAGTCGTGCGACTGTGCCATATTCGTTTCGTTGCCGCGGCTCAGGAACATACGTCTGTGCAGCGTTATGATATGCGGCCAGAGTTCGACCAGCCTCCCTGAGTAGATGTGGAGATCCACGCCCAAATCCTCTGCCCGGCAAAAATGGAAAGAGCGCATAATGTCGCCCGTTGTCGGATACTATGGTATCGCCAGATGCGGACAGGCACGGCTTTGCGATCATAGCCGTATGTATCATCGAGGGGAGGTAATCAAGGAGATCGTGCTCATATTTAATAGTGTGAACAGAATTGTTTAGATCGTATCTCCGGAGCACATACTTTCGAGCGTTTACGTCTATGCAGTAGTTGCGATTATAGCGCCCTCCTTCCATCAGTCCAATCGATTTAAGCGAAGACGAGAACGTCGGGGAAAACTTCTCCAACACCGAGTGGACAACTTCGACTTCTCCAGTGCCAAGAGGCCCGCTACGCGGGGGGTGGTTAGCCGACATTGTTACGTCCAATCTGTTCCTAACGGTGGCGTTGCCCACTGCGCGGATACCGGAGGGATCCTCGACTCACGGGAATAAGAATTCTCCTTTCGGTGTCTACCACCGGGGTGGCAGCTTCTCCGGGAGAGTCTAGGTGGCGATCACGAGATTGTCCTGCATCTGTCGTTCCGAAGCAGCGTGCTGGTCACTGCTCAAAAAGCGATCACACTGTGGAATAGAACCGACTCATGGCCGGACCTCAGTACCCAACAGATGAGCACGGCCGCACTGCGAGCCGGGTGGCGATCTGCGCGATCCGGTGGATCGCGTCATGGATCCGATCTGCTCGGCGTCGTGGTGGCCTGCGTCCCGCTGGTGTCGCCGTCGCCGGTCCATTCATCGAACGGCACCGCTCTGCGCCCGCACTGCTGGCCGCGGCCGGGCTCGTCACCACCAGCGCCGTGATGGTCGACGGTGGTGGGCACCCGACGTCCGCCGGGGCGGGTTGGACCGCCATGGTGTTGCTCTGCGAGGTCCGGGTTCACGCTGCTGGCGGTGCCCGTCCTGCCTCGCCTCGGCGCGTGGGCGTTGTCCGTGCACACCACCACAACCCGACCCCCTTCCCCGACATGGAGACATATCGGGGTGAAAGAGGGGGTGCAGACCCCGATATGTCTCCATGTCGGGGACAGGGCAATAGCGTGAGGACATGGGATTGGGTACTGGGTTCACCGAGCTGCTGGCGGTTCGGCATCCGATCGCGCTGGCACCAATGGGTGGGTCCGCTGGTGGGGCGCTGGCCGCGGCGGTGTCCAACGGCGGCGCTCTGGGCCTCGTCGGCGGCGGGCGGGGCGATCACGACTGGCTTGATCGTGAACTCCCCCTGGTCACCGGGCAGACCAACCGGCCGTGGGGCGTCGGGTTCCTGACATGGGCGGTGCGCCCGGAGACCATTGCCCGGGCGTTGGACCATGGACCGGCTGCGGTGATGCTGTCCTTCGGCGACCCCAGCCCGCTGGCTTCGTTGATCCGCGATGCCGGGGTGCTGCTGATCGTGCAAGTCACCGATCTTGAGGAGGCTCAACGTGCGCTTGATGCCGGTGCTGACGTGATCGTCGCCCAGGGCACCGAGGCCGGCGGGCATGGCGGTCGCCGAGCCACCCTGCCGCTGGTTCCTGCCGTCGTCGACCTCGTCGCGCCGGTCCCGGTGCTGGCTGCGGGCGGGATCGCCGACGGGCGCGGGGTGGCTGCCGCGCTGGTACTCGGGGCGGCGGGCGCCCTGATCGGCACCCGCTTCCAGGCCAGCATCGAGGCGCTGGTCCCCGCCGCGGTGCACCAGGCGCTGCTGGCTGCCCAGGGTGACGACACCGAGCGCAGCCGGGTGCTCGACATCGCCCGTGACGGGGCCTGGCCGGATCGCTACACCGGCCGCGCCCTGCGCAACGCATTCCTCGAGCGGTGGCGCGATCGCGAGGACGACCTGCGCCGCGACACCGCCGCCCAGCAGGCCTTTCGCGAGGCGGCAGTACGGGAAGACCTGGACGTCCTGCCGGTGTGGGCCGGCGAAGGCGTCGGCCTCGTCACTGAGCTGCACTCGGCAACCGAGCTCGTCACTACCCTCGCCGCCGACGCCGAACACGCCATCACCCGCGCCTACCTGGCCCGATCCGGGAGCACACCATGAACTCTCCGAACTCTCCCGGCGCGGTCCGGGCATTCTCCGTCCTCAACGGGCTGACCCTTCTCGGCGTACTCCTGCAGGCGGTCTGGGCCGGCGAGTTCATCGATCGCACCGACCGTGCGGCCTGGGTCACAGTGCACGAGATCGGTGCCTTCGTCGTCGTCGTGCTCGCCCTGGTCACTGCCGTGGTGGCCGCAGCCACGCTGCGCCGGGCCAGCTCGGCGCTGGCGCTCGGCGCCCTGGCCCAGCTCGTGCTGATCGTCGTGCAGACCGGCCTGGGTGAGGCGATCACCGAAGGCGGCGTGGACGGGCTCATCGTCGCCCACGTGCCGATCGCGATGCTCATCTTCGGTCTCGGCATCTACCTCTCCATCGCCGGTGCGCAACTACGCCGCCGCACCTGACCCCGAGCCGCCGCGCCCGACCCCGACATGCCCGACCCCGACATGGAGACATATCGGGGTGAAAGAGGGGGCGCTGACCCCGATATGTCTCCATGTCGGGGGGAGAGAGGGGGCGTTAGGTGAGGCGGTGGCACAGCCACGCTAGGGCGAGGGGATAGCGGAAGTCGATCCCGCTGTGACCGGCGTCGAAGAGCTCGAAGGATATCCGCTCCTCCGGCAGCCCGATCGCGCGCAGCTGATCGCGGAACGCCTGGGCGCCCAGGTCGAGATACCACTCGTCACGAATGCCGGCATCCAGCCACACCGCGCGCAGTGAGCTCAGCGCCTCGGTGTATCGCGGCACCATCCGCACCGGGTCCCAGTCCAGCCAGCGCTGCCAGATCTCCGGGCGCAGCACCCCGGTATGCGGGTCGAACGGTAGCTCGGGGGTACCGTCCTCGCGGGCCGAGAAACACGCGGAAATCCCCAACATCATCAGTAGGCTCTGGTCGGCGGGCTTGGTGAAGGGTGCGCGGGACTGGAAATCCGACCACCAGGCGCTGATATCGCCGTCATAGTCCCGCAGATGCCGGACCGACTGGCCGAACTCGCCGAAGTAGCACAGTTCGTAGAGCGCATCTCCGGCGTGGCTGGCCAGGGCGCCGAACAGGTCGGGCCGCAGCATCGGTGTGATCATGGCGCCGAACCCGCCGGAGGACTTGCCGCTGATCGCCCGGTGCTCCGGGGCGGGCAGCGTCCGGTAGCGGGCATCGACGAACGGGACGACCTCCTCGCACAGGTAACTGTGGTAGCGCCCGGTGCCCGGCGAGTCCACGAACTGGCTGCCGCCGTACGCCGTCCAGGCGTCGACATAGACGACGACCGCGGGCGGGACGTCGCCGGCGGCGAACACGGCGTCGGCGGTTTCCGGGAACGGCTGGCGGTACGGGCTGCGGTTGTGCCACATGGTCAGGTGCCCGGTGTAGCCCTGGATGACGTACACGCTGGGGTAGCGCTGCTGCGAGCCGTCGTATCCGGGTGGGACGTAGACCCACAACGGGCGGCTTGGTGGATCTCCCAGCGGGTTGTCCCGGAGCAGCTCGCTGTCGATCACGTGCTCGTCGAGCCGACCAGCCAGTTCCGCGGACCAGGGCAGCATGCCGCTTCACCCTACGTGCTGGATGGGCCCCCTGGACAGCCACTTCCCGGCCGGAACCTCCTCGCAGCTGAGGTGGCAGGAAATGGTTGCAAGTCGGCACTTCTGCCACTCCCCTTGCCCCGTTTCCGGTCGCAGACTGCTGTTACCCCCTGTCTGACACCACCCGCAGAGGAGCGCGCCACCGTGACCGCCCCGACAGCCAGCATGCTCCGCCGCCTGGTCCAGCGGCTGCGCCAGGGCCTCGGCGATCTGCACGAGATCGAGGAGCGCCGGGCCCTGCTCGACCGTCCGTGGGAGGAGGATTTTCTGCACTGGGCCCGGGACGAGCACGGATGGCAGCTGCACGGACGGTTCGTCCCACCACCCAGGCGACGTACCAGCAGCGTCACCAGCCGGGGCTGGTGCCCGGGGCTGTCCTGCCCCGGTCGGTAGTCGCGCGCCTGTGGTAGAGGTGGTCCATGGACTACGTTCGTCTTGGTAGTACCGGTCTCCAGGTCTCGCGGGTCTGCCTGGGATGCATGAGCTATGGCGAACCCGGCCGGGGCTCCCACCCCTGGTCGCTCGGGAGGGAGGCGGCCGAGCCGTTCTTCCGCCAGGCGCTGGACGCGGGCATCAACTTCTTCGACACGGCCAACGTCTACTCGGCCGGCAGCAGCGAGGAGATCACCGGCCGGACCCTGCTGTCGATGGTCCCCCGGGACGAGGTCGTCATCGCAACCAAGATCAACGGGCCGATGCGACCCGGGCCCAACGGGCGAGGCCTGTCCCGCAAGGCCATCCTCGCCGAGATCGACAACAGCCTCTCCCGCCTCGGCACGGACTACGTCGATCTCTACCAGATCCACCGTTGGGACTACGACACGCCGATCGAGGAAACCCTCGAAGCACTCCACGACATAGTCAAGGCCGGTAAGGCCCGCTACCTCGGCGCGTCGTCCATGCATTCCTGGCAGTTCGCCCAGGCGCTCTACACCGCCGACCTGAACGGCTGGACCCGCTTTGTGAGCATGCAGAACCACTACAACCTGCTGTACCGCGAGGAGGAGCGCGAGATGCTCCCGCTCTGCGCCGACCAGGGCATCGGGGTCATCCCATGGAGCCCGCTGGCACGTGGCCGGTTGACCCGCCCATGGGCGGAGCAGACCACGCGCTCGGAGACCGACGAGTTCGGTCGCTCCCTCTACCGCGAGCAGGACCGCTCCATCGTCGAGGCGGTACTCGCCGTGGCCGCCAAGCGGGGGGTGGCTCCGGCCCAGGTCGCGCTGGCCTGGCTGCTGAGTAAACCGGCAATCGACGCGCCCATCGTGGGAGCGACCAAGAGCCACCACCTCCCGGACGCCGTCGCCGCCGTCGACCTCCACCTCGACGACTCGGAAATCGAGTCGCTGGAGAAGAACTACCAGCCCCGAGCGGTGGTCGGTTTCAGCTGAAAGGGCGAAAGCACGGGCACCAGCTGGGTTGGGTGGCTGATCTCGATCGTCGAAAGTGAGCTGTGACCGTGCAGTTCTGCACGGCGATAGCTCAGTTTCAGCGATCTTGGCCCAGGGCGTTCGCCCGACCGCAGGCCCCCTGACAATCCGGGATGCCTGCGGGGGCGGGATCAGGGTTCGGTCCGGGGTAACCCTCATGTGCGTGGCAGCCGGGTTCGGCATCGTATGGGTTGCAGGTGACACCAGCTGGGCGCAGCGCCGGGACGCCCAGCTGGAACACCGCAAGCCCCAGTGGCCCAGCCCTCAATTCGAGGCCGGGCGGGCTCCCAGCGCACCCAGCGGCCGTCACCCCGATCCGCCTGACCGCGTTGTCCTTAATACGGCCCCCCGGCACGACCGGGGGCGGTGAAGGTCGACGAAGGGACGGTTGCGATGCGGCGTGCGCTCGCGCTCTCGGCCGCAGCCCTGGCAGGTGCGCTGGCATTGAGCGGCTGCGCGGCCAACGCACGCGGCTCAGGTACCCCCGCCACCCCTGGTGGCCTGCGCACCGGCACCGGGGTCACGCCCACCGACATCACCCTCGGCGCGCTGACCGAGTACGCCGGTCCGTTCGCCGACGCCAGCGTCGGGCTGGTCCACGGCCAGCAGATCTGGATCAACGAGACCAACGCCGCGGGCGGGATCTGCGGGCGCAAGATCAAGCTGGAGGTCCGCGACCACCGGGACGACACCGGCACCGCCACAGCCCAGTACGCCGCGCTGGAACCGCGCGTGCTGGGGTTCCTGCAGATGATGGGGTCCACAGTCACCACGGCCCTGAGTAAGACCATGATGGACAACGAGACCACCGCCATCTCGCTGTCGAGGTCATCCGACTTGCTGACCAACCCATATGTGATCATCCCGGCCAGCACCTACGACATCGAGATGATCAACGGGCTGTCCTCCTTGATGGGGCAGGGCAAGATCCACGATGGCGACGCCGTCGGTGTCATCTGGTTCGACGGGGAGTACGGAGCCAGCAGCCTGCGCGGCGTCCGGTACTTCGCCAAGCTGCACCACCTGACGCTGCGCGAGGCCAAGATCTCCGCCACCGACGCGAACCTGCGTGACGCGGTGACCGGCTTCGCCGGAGCACCCCGGGTACGGGCGATCGCGCTGAGCACCACCCCGCAGCAGACCGCCTCGGCCGCCGTGGTCAACCAGCAGCTGAAGCTCAACGTGCCGCTGATCGGCAGCAGCACAGCGTTCACCCCGGCGCTACTGGCCGGCCCGTCGGCCGGCGCCCTGGGCAACCTCTCGATCGTGTCCAGCTCGGTCCCGTTCTCCTCCGACGTCCCCGAGGCCCGGCGCATCGCCGGCGCCTACCGGCAATCCGGCGATACCGCGCTGCCCGACTCCGCAGTGACCTACGGGTACGCCACCGGCGAGATCTGGGGCGAACTGCTCAAGCGAGCCTGCGCCAACCACGAGCTGACCCGGTCCGGGATCCAGGAGGCACTGCACCAGAGCACCCAGATCAGCACCGATGCGCTGGTCGCCGATCTCGACCTCACCAAGCCGGGCGCCCCGGCCACCCGGCAGGACTACCTCGCCCTGCCGGACCCCGCCATGCCCGGCGGGCTCCGGCAGGTGACGCCACTGTTCCTCAGCCCAGAAGCACGCAGTTACGTAGCTCCCCACCAGAGTGACAACTGATTCGCCTTTTGGCCTAACAGAGGTTACGAAGAGCTAGAATGGCGTATTGCCACTAGCCAGTAGTGGCAATAATTTGGCGTTTGTGTCCCAGATGTGGCGGATGGTCGTTCTGGTCAGCGCTGGGCTGATCCTGGGAGGAGGCTGTTCCGCCCCGAGCCAACCCGGGAGCCCAAGCCAGCCTGGGGGCGATGCCAGCTCCATCGTGATCGGAGCCGGGTCGGAGCCGGACAACCTCAACCCCATCCTCGGCTACGCGCCTGATGGCGCATCGAAGATCTTCGACGGGCTGGTGTCCCGGGACGCGGACCTGAAGCTGGTACCGGCCCTGGCCGAGCAGCTGCCCACCCCGTCGCCGGACGGCTTGACCTGGACCGCCACGCTGCGGACGGGGGTGACGTACTCCGATGGCACCCCGCTGAGCGTGCAGGACGTCGTGTTCACCTACCAGTCGGTGCTGGATCCCAAGGTCAACACCACGATCGCCTCGAACTACGACGCACTGGCGCAGGTCAGCGCACCAGACGAGCGCACTGTGGTGTTCCGGTTGAAGTACCCCTACGCGCCCTTCGACCAGCGGTTGCTGTTGGGCATCGTGCCGCGCGCGGCATTCACCAATGGTGCAGCGACGGTCGATATCAACACCGCACCCTTCAACTCCGCCCCAGTGGGCACCGGGCCCTACACGGTGACCGAATGGCGCAAGGGTGATCGGATGGTGCTCAAGGCCAATGATCGCTACTGGGGCAAGGCCCCGGCGGTGACGACCGCGACGCTGGTGTTCGTCACCGACGACAACGCCCGCGCCACCCGGATGGCCGCTGGCGAGTTCGACGCCACGGTGCTGCCCCCAGATCGGAAGAGCACACGTCTGAACTCCAGTCACATCACGATCTC
>OBLV0100000649.1_pt1 | contig 10604 bp, 6 predicted proteins | sample 1520071 | NCBI WGS metagenome assembly OBLV01 (sample SAMEA3888446, study PRJEB22518) | metagenome | reverse complement strand
CATATACGGCCAGATGCTGCACGTCAGCCGGCGCACCAGCACGGTCTGCGTGAAGCTGTCCACCTGGCCGGACGCGCAGAACCCGGCCTACCTCGAGGACACCCTGCGCGCCTTCGACGCCGTCGGCGGGTTCCTGGCCGGCCGGGATCCCCGGGGCCCGGGCAGGCGCCGCCTGGCCGGGGTGGTTTCCGGCCTCAGCCGCCGTGGCGACACGGTGCCGCCGCCGCGCCCCACCGTGGTCTGACGGCCGCTCAAGATCGCTTCTCGACGGTGGACCGACTCGGGCTTAACCTGGCGGTATCTCTGCCGACAGGAGGCTTCGTGACTGCTACGCCAAGTTCAGCAAGCTCCGCCGGATCCCGCCACCTCGACGGCATCGCCGAGATCCGCACGTTCTTCCGGACTAACCAGCAGCCGATCTACTTCGTCGGCCCGACAGCCTTCAACCTGCTCGGCATCGACCGGTGGGTGCGCAACTTCCAGTACATCGCCTACTACGACTCCTGGGACGGCCAGCACCCCCGGGTGTTCACCCCGGAGAACCGCCCGTACGTCGAGTTCGAGTCCAGCGAGCAGATCAACAACTACCTGCTGCGCGACCCCGAGGTCCGGGAGTACATGTCCCGCCGCGGCGGGACGCCGATGGTCGCGATGGTGTTCTTCGACGAAGAGACCGAGGAGATCTGCCGGGAGCAGGGCTACACGCTGGTCCTCCCGGCGGATTCGCTGCGCCGGCGCCTGGACTCCAAGATCGTCACCACCCAGCTGGGCAACGAGGCGGGCGCGCCGTCGGTCCCGAACGTGCTCGGCCACGCGGACAACTACGCCGCGTTGACCGTGCTGGCGCACGAGGCCGGCCTCGGCGACGACCTCGTCGTGCAGACGCCGTACGGCGACTCCGGCAAGACCACGTTCTTCATCAAGTCCGAGTCGGACTGGGACGAGTTCGCCGACGACATCGTCGGCCAGGAGCTCAAGGTGATGAAGCGCATCAACAACCAGGCCGCCGCGGTGGAGGCCTGCATCACCAGGCACGGCACCATCGTCGGCCCGTTCATGACCGACCTGACCGGCTACCCCGAGCTCACCCCGTACAAGGGCGGCTGGTGCGGCAACGACGTGTTCCCCGAGGCGCTGTCCGAGGCCGACCGGACCATCGCGATCAGCCACGTCCGCCGCCTGGGCGACCGGCTGGCCCAGGAGGGCTACCGGGGCTTCTTCGAGGTCGACGTGCTGATGGACACCGACACCGGCGCGGTCTACCTGGGTGAGCTGAACCCGCGGATCTCCGGCGCCTCGTCGATGACGAACGTCACCGCGGGCGCCTACGCCGACGTGCCGCTGTTCCTGTTCCACCTGCTCGAGTTCATGGACGTGGACTACACGGTCGACGTGGAGGAGATCAACGACCGCTGGCGCGCGCTGGCCGCGGTGGACGTCTGGTCCCAGCTGATCATGAAGGAGCCCGGCGACGACGTCGAGCGCATCCTGGCCGCCCCGCGCACCGGCGCCTGGCGCCTGTCCGACGGCGGCGCGCTCACCTTCGAGCACGTCACCAACGACTGGCACGAGATCACCACCGAGGACGAGGCCTTCTTCATGCGCGTCTACGGTCCGGGCGACTTCAAGTTCCACGGCGCCGACCTGGGGATCCTCGTCACCAAGGGCCGCATGCAGACGGCCGCGGGCCTCACCGAGCGCTGCCGCCACTACATCGACGGCATCCGCGCCGCGTACAAGTCCGAACCCCTCCCGCAGGCGCCCCCCGTCATGCCCATCGCCTACGTCAAGTAATCCCGTGGGTGCCGCTTCCCCGGGGAATCATCCTCCGGGGGTGATAGGCCTTGCTCGTCGTTCGTGGAGACTTGTGGTTCTGACGCTCCGCGGATGCCGGGGCCAGACGGGAGACAAGCCATGAGCCTCGGTCCGGTGGAATATGTGATTCTCGGCTTCCCCGGCAATCAGTTCACCGGTCAGATCGTGCCGGAGCTGGCCAAGCTCATCGACAGCGGATTGGTCAGGATCATCGACCTCACCTTCATCATGAAAGACGCCGACGGCGGTGTGGAGGTGATCGAGTACGACGCCGTCGAGGAGCTGGCGGCGTTCGCCGGCCTCGACGCCGAAGTGGGCGGGATTCTCACCGAGGAAGACGTGGCCCACGCCGCTCTGAGCCTCGAGCCGAACACCTCGGCAGTGCTGATCATCTGGGAGGACACCTGGGCGGGCCCGTTCGCGGAAGCGGTGCGCAATGCGAACGGAGTCATCCTCGAGGGCGCACGAATCCCGCGCGAGATCATCGAACAGGCCATGGGCGCCCTGGCCGACGCCCTCGGCTGAGATCGGCAGACCCGCACCATTCGCGCCGAACGGTCCTGCGCCGAAGGCGCCAACACAACAGGAGGCGATTGACATGCCGTTCCGACGACGTCGACCCATCGCGCGAATGGCGACGACCGCGGTAGTGGCCGGGACCGCGGCCCACATGGGAGCAAAGTCCGCGCAGCGGAGCGCCGCGGCCGACCAGGACCAGTACCAGGACCAGGACCAGGCCCCGCCTGGCCCCGCTCCAGCGGATGTACCCGCCGCACCGGAAGCCGCCGCACCCGAAACCGCCGAGAGCCCGCAGGTCGAGCAGATCAAGCAGCTTGCCGCCCTCAAGGACCAGGGCATCCTTACCGAGGAGGAGTTCGCCGCCTCGAAGGCTAAGATCCTGGGGATCTGACCCGCAGCCGGGTTGGCGGTTTGCCTACGGAAAGTCGCCAAACCGGGGCAAACTTCCAGGTGTTCCCTTGTTCACGAGCGTTCACTCGGGGCAACGTGACTGGGAGGTGGCCAGCCAAGCCGCCCATGCTGCCCGAGGAACACCGCGGAGGTGGGTCACCGTGTCTAACGCGCTGGCGTACAACAGCCTGTGGCAGGTACGGACCGATGCCTGGTCCAGGCTGGAGGAATCGGCCGCCCAGCTGCTGCTGGCCGGGTCCCAGCACCGCCCCGTCGAGCAGCTCGGCGACACCATCGGTGGCCTGCTTGACGTGCTCGGGCCCATCGAACGGTTCTGGGCGTTCCCCGGGATCGCGAACTTCGCCAAGCTCAGGCGGCTGTTCGCGGCGGGCAAGTACGACCGGTTCGCCGCCCTGGTCACCGACATCGACCATGCCCTGGCCACCGATTCCCCGCGCAGCAGCCAGGCCGGCCACTCCGGCCGCGAGGAAGACGCCTTCGACCGGGTGATCCACCCGATGGAGCAGGCCAGGAGCGACCGGCCCTACTTCGAGGTGCTGGTGGTCGAGGACATGAGCGACCAGCAGGAGCGCGCGCTGCGGGAGGAGATGCGGCGCTGGCGCCGCCCGGACGACCCGTTCACCTACGAGATCGTCGTGGTGCCCAGCCTCGACGACGCGGTCATGGCGGCCCGGGTGAACTTCCAGTTGCAGGCCTGCGTGGTCCGCCGCCGGTTCACCCACCGGTCTCGCTACGATTCCTCCTCGCTGGCGCAGTTCGTGGACGCCAGCCTGGACGGCGACCTGATGGAGCACTCGCCCGACGAACGCGCCCAGGTGCTGGCCCGGACGCTGGCCAGGATCCGCCCGGAACTCGACCTGTACCTGATGACGGAGGTCTCGGTCGAAGAGCTGGCGGGCCGGCTCAGCCACCACTTCCGGCGCATCTTCCACACCAGGGAAGGCTCGCTCGAGCTGCACCTGAGCATCCTGGACGGCATCGGGGCCCGGTATCGCGCGCCGTTCTTCAGCGCGCTGCGCAGCTACAGCCACCGGCCGACCGGGGTGTTCCACGCGCTGCCGATCTCGCACGGCAAGTCGATCGTGGAGTCGCACTGGATCGGGGACATGATCGACTTCTACGGCCTGAACATCTTCCTGGCCGAAACGTCCGCGACCTGCGGCGGGCTCGACTCCCTGCTCGAGCCCACCGGGCCGCTGCGCGAGGCGCAGCAGCTCGCGGCGAAGACGTTCGGCTCCCGGCAGACCTACTTCGTCACCAACGGGACCTCGACCGCCAACAAGATCGTGGTCCAGGCCCTGGTCCAGCCCGGCGACATCGTCCTGGTCGACCGGAACTGCCACCAGTCGCACCACTACGGCCTGATGCTGGCCGGCGCCATGGTCACCTACCTCGAGGCGTACCCGCTGAACCAGTACTCGATGTACGGGGCCGTCCCGCTCACCGAGATCAAGCGCCAGCTGCTGGCGCTGCGCCGCGCGGGCAAGCTCGACCGGGTAAAGATGCTGCTGCTGACCAACTGCACGTTCGACGGGATCGTCTACGACGTCGGGCGGGTGATGGAGGAGTGCCTGGCCATCAAGCCGGACCTGGTCTTCCTGTGGGACGAGGCCTGGTTCGCGTTCGCCAGGTTCCACCCGGTCTACCGGCCGCGCACCGCCATGCGGGCCGCCCGCACCCTGATCGAGAAGCTGCGGCTGCCCGAGTACCGGGCCGAGTACGCCAAGTTCCACGAGGAGACCGGCCCGATCGACGCCGCGGACGACGACACCCTGCTGAACCGGCGGCTCATCCCGGATCCGGCCCGCGCCCGCGTCAGGGTGTACTCCACCCAGTCCACTCACAAGACCCTGACGTCGTTGCGGCAGGGTTCCATGATCCACGTGACGGACCAGGACTTCAGCCAGAAGGTCGAGGAGACCTTCCACGAGGCCTACATGACGCACACCTCCACCTCGCCGAACTACCAGATCCTGGCCTCGCTCGACCTGGGCCGCCGGCAGGCCGCACTGGAGGGGTTCGAGCTGGTGCAGAAGCAGATCGAGAACGCCATGCGGCTCCGCGACGCCGTGGACCACCACCCGCTGCTGAGCAAGTACATGCGCTGCCTGACCACCGCCGACCTGATCCCGTCCGAGTACCGCAGCTCAGGCATTGACCAGCCGCTGCGCTCCGGCCTGCCGAACATGATCAAGGTTTGGAGCGCCGACGAGTTCGTCCTCGACCCGTCCCGGGTCACCATCTACATCGGCGCCACCGGCATCGACGGCGACCATTTCAAGCGTGGCCACCTGATGGACCGCTATGGCGTCCAGATCAACAAGACCTCGCGGAACACCGTGCTGTTCATGACCACGATCGGCACCACCCGCAGCTCGGTGGCCTACCTGATCGAGGTGCTGGTCACCATCGCCCGCGAGCTGGAGGCCCAGCTGGCCGACATGAGCCCGACCGAACGGGCCGCGCACGAGCGCCAGGTGCTGCGGCTGACCGCGCCTTCGGCGCCGCTGCCCGACTTCAGCGGCTTCCACCCCAGCTTCCAGGACGTCGACGGGCAGCAGTCCCCCGAGGGAGACGTGCGACGCGCCTTCTACCTGTCCTACAACGACAGCTACTGCGAGTACCTCAAGCCCGAGGAGGTCGAGCAGCGGGTGGAGAACGGCGAGAAGGTGGTGTCCACCACCTACGTCACGCCCTACCCGCCCGGTTACCCCGTGCTCGTCCCCGGCCAGGTATTCAGCCCGGAGATCCTGTCGTTCATGCGCAGCCTGGACACGCCCGAGATCCACGGCTACCGGGCCGACCTCGGCTACCGCGTCTACGTGGACAAGGCCCTGGAGATCGCAGTGCCGCCGGCCGCCGCGAACGGCGCGAACAGCCGGCCGACGAGCAAGGCGGCGAGCAGCAAAGCGAACAGCAGGACCGAGGCGCCCCGTAGTACGTCCAGGTGAGTGCGGCTAGCCGGCCGGGACCCACCGGAAGGCGCGGCCGTGCCGCTCGACCCGGCCCAGTCCGGGAAACGGCATGTGGTACGCGTGGACGAGGAGGTTCTCGTCGGCGGCCCAGCCCAGGAGACGGCGGCGGCTGAGGACCGATCGCCCCGCGTCCTGATCCCAGGGCGTCCGCCATCGCGGATGGCTGAGCTGCAGGCTGTCGTAAAAGGTGTCGCCCGCGCAGAGCAGCCGATCACCGCGGCTCTCCAGCACGAACGCCGTGTGGCCCGGCGTGTGGCCCGCGGCGTCGACGGCGCGGACGTGGGGGAGGATCTCGTCGCCGGATTCGAACGAGCGCAGCCGGTCGCCGAACAGCCTGATCGCTTCGAGCGCCGCCGGCCGGTGCTCGTCGTCCTGCGGTGATCGCCCGGGTGCCGACCAGAACGCCACCTCCGCGGCGTGCGCGAACCCAGTCGCCCCGGGGAAGGTGAGCTCGCCTGACCAGGTGGCGCCGCGCGCGTGATCCTGGTGCAGGTGCGTGAACAGCACGGCGGATAGCTCCGCAGCCCCTGCCTCGGCCAGCTGGCCGCCGAGCCTGCCGACCAGCGGCTCGATCCGCGGGCCGTAGCCGAGGAAGCGCGCCCCGAGGCCGGTGTCGATGACCGCCCGGCCGTCCGGCGTCTCCACCAGCAGGCAGTTGTAGCCGCACTTCAGCATGGTCCGGCCCTGCCCCTCGGCGGCCAGGGCCTCGCGCAGATCCAGGTCTGGCACCCCGGTGCCGGGGGTGAAGAACGTCTCGAGCGGTGGCGCCAGCGGCGGCTCCATCTGACCGTCGCTGACCACCGCGCAGCTGAGTTGCCCGACCGCGAACCAGTACGTCACCTGGCTAGATATATCGTCAAAATGGAGCCCCGACGGTTAACCGGAGGACCAGATGACTGAAACGGCGGCCCGCCCGCAGCTGAGCGACCGGTACACCGCCACGTCGGGCCGGGTACAGCTGACCGGCGTCCAGGCCCTGGCCCGGCTGCCCATCGACCAGCACCGGCGCGACCTGGCCGCCGGGCTGAACGTGGGGACGTTCGTCTCCGGGTACGAGGGATCCCCGCTGGCAGGCTACGACCAGGAGCTCGGCCGGCTGAAGCAGCTGCTTGACGCGAACGATGTCACGTTCGTCCCTGGCCTGAACGAGGAGGCGGCCGCCACCTCGGTCCAGGGCAGCCAGCTCGCCTGCACGCTCCCCGGCGCCACCCGCGACGGGGTGATCGGCATCTGGTACGGCAAGGCTCCGGGCCTGGACCGGGCCACCGACGCGCTGCGGCACGGGAACCTGATGGGCTCGCACCCCAAGGGCGGGGCGCTGGTCCTGGTCGGCGACGACCCGGCCGCCAAGTCCTCGACCCTGCCGTGCGCGTCGGACGTCGCCCTCGCCGACCTGAGCATTCCGTACCTGTACCCGGCGGACAGCCAGGACGTACTCGACCTCGGTCGTCATGCGATCGAGCTATCCCGGGCATCGGGACTGTGGACCGGGCTGAAGATCGTCACCGCGGTCGCGGACGGGTCGTCAACGGTCAACCTGGCCGCGGACTGGCCGGCCCCGCGGATCCCGCCGGGCGCCGGGACGCACGTGCCCACGGCGCGGCTGCTGCACCCCACGCTGGGCCAGCTCGAGCGCGACCTGGTTACCAACCGGCTCCGCATCGCGCGGGAATACGCGCGCCTCAACGGGCTGAACCGGGTCGTCGGACGCGGCCCGGGCGACGTTCTCGGCGTGGTCGCCGCCGGGCACACGTTCCTCGACGTGCTGTCCGCGCTGCGCCGTCTCGGGCTCGACGAGGCCGATCTGGCCGCCAGCCCGGTCCGCCTGCTCCGGGTCGGCATGCCGTGGCCGCTCGAGGAGACCACCGTCCGCGAGTTCGCCGACGGCCTGGAGGAGATCCTGGTCGTCGAGGAGAAACGCTCCTTCCTCGAGGCCGCCATCCGCGACGTGCTCTACGGCGGGCCGGTCCAGCCGGCCGTCACCGGCAAGCGCGACGCCGACGGTTCTGAGCTCGTCCCGGCCTACGGCGAGCTGGACGCCGACGCGATCACCGGCCCGCTGCGGCGCCGGATGAGCGCCCTGGGGGTCGCGGCGGCGTCCGCTCCAGCGGCCGCCGACGTCCGCACGACTCTGCCGCTGGTGAGCCGGGTGCCGTACTTCTGCTCGGGCTGCCCGCACAACAGCTCCACCAAGCCGCTGCCCGGGACGCTGGTCGGGGGCGGCATCGGCTGCCACGCCCTGGTGCTGCTGATGGATGAGTCGCAGGCCGGCACGGTCACCGGGCTGTCCCAGATGGGCGGCGAGGGGATGCAGTGGATCGGCATGGCGCCGTTCCTCGACCGCGACCACTTCACCCAGAACATCGGGGACGGCACGTTCGACCACTCGGGCTCGCTGGCCATCCGGGCCGCGGTGGCCGCCCGGGCGAACATGACCTACAAACTGCTGTACAACTCGGCCGTGGCCATGACCGGCGGCCAGCGCCCGGCCAGCGGCATGACCGTGCCGCAGATCGTCGGGGTGCTGCTGGCCGAGGGGGTGGCCCGGGTCATCGTCACCACCGAGGACCTCGGCCGCTACCGCCGCGTCACGCTGCCCCGCGGGGTGGCCGTGTGGGACCGTTCCCGGATCGCCGAGGCCCAGCGGGTCCTCGCGGGCACACCGGGCGTCACCGTGCTCGTGCACGACCAGGAGTGCGCCACCGAGAAGCGCCGCAAGCGCAAGCGGGGCAAGGTCGCGCAGCCGCAGACCCGGGTGTTCATCAACGAGCGGATCTGCGAGGGCTGCGGAGACTGCGGGCGCAAGTCCAACTGCCTGTCGGTGCAGCCGGTGCCGACCGAGTTCGGCCGCAAGACCCGCGTGCACCAGTCCTCCTGCAACGTCGACTACAGCTGCCTGGACGGTGACTGCCCCGCGTTCATGACCGTGGTGCCCGGGGCTCCCGCCGGCCGCCGGCAGGCGGCCGAAGCGATCACCCCGGACGAGCTCCCGGCCCCGCGCCCGGTCGTAGACCCCGACTCGTTCGGGATCCGGCTCACCGGGGTCGGCGGTACCGGCGTGGTCACCGTGTCGCAGGTCCTCGCGACCGCCGGGCTCATCGCCGGCTGGCACGCCCGGTCGCTCGACCAGACCGGCCTGGCCCAGAAGGGCGGCGCGGTCGTGTCCGACGTCCGGTTCAGCCGCTCCGCCCCGCCTCCCACCAACAAGCTCGGCACCGGGGAATGCGACCTCTACCTGGGATGCGACCTCCTGGTGGCGTCCGACCCGAAGAACCTCGCCGTGACCGCGCCGGACCGTACCGTCGCGGTGGTCTCGGTGGCCGAGGTGCCGACCGGGCCGATGGTGTCCGACCCGGCGCTGACCTTCCCCGACCGGGCCGCCGTCAGCCAGCCGATCCTGGACCGGGTGCGGGACGGCTCCGTCCTGCTCGACGTGCGCCAGATTGTCCTCGGGCTTTTCGGTGACGACCAGTTCGCCAACGTCTTCCTGGTCGGCGCGGGTTTCCAGACCGGAGCGTTGCCGCTGCCGCCGGACGCCATCGAGGAGGCGATCCGGGTGAACGGCGTGGCCGTCGAGAAGAACCTCCAGGCGTTCCGGCGCGGCCGCCAGTACGTCGTCGACCCCGGTGCTCTGCTGGATGCAGCTCGCCTCGATAGGCCCGCTGCGGCCGAGCCCACTCTCGACCGCATGATCCGGACCCGCGCCGACGACCTGGCGGCGTACCAGGACCCCGCCTACGCCCGCCGTTACCTCGACGTGGTCGCGCGGGTCCGCGACGCGGAACAAGAAAAGACGCCGGGCTCGACCGCGCTGACCGAGGCCGTGGCCCGGTACCTGTACAAGCTCATGGCCTACAAGGACGAGTACGAGGTCGCCCGGCTGGCCCTGGAGCCGTCTCTCGGCGCCGGCCTCGAGGCCGAGTTCGGGCCGGGTGCCCGCGCGTCCTGGCGGCTGCACCCGCCGGTCCTGCGCGCCCTCGGCATGAAGCGGAAGATCGCGCTCGGCCCGTGGTTCGTCCCGGCGTTCCAGGTCCTGCGGGCCATGCGCGGGCTGCGGGGCACGTCGATGGACCCGTTCGGCCGCACCCGGATCCGGGTCCTCGAGCGCGCGCTGGTCGAGGAGTACCTCGGCCTGGTCGACCATCTGATCGGCCGCCTCAGCCCGGCCACCGCGGCGCTGGCCGTGCAGCTGGCCGAGCTGCCCGATAGCGTGCGCGGCTACGAGGACGTGAAGATGCGCACCGTCGAGTCCTACCACCAGGCCATGGCCGAGCTCCGCGCCCAGCTCGACGAGATCCCCGCGACCCACCCAGCCGCCTGACCGCCTAGCGCCGGGCGAACCACGGCAATGCCACATCGCCGTGGTCGCGGTAGGCGTGAGCACGTGCCGCCCGGCCTGCCCGCGCCGGTCATCAAACGAGGTGCTGGTTTTGGCCGCCTGACCACCCGGCCTGCCGCGTCAGCCTTCGCGCCACCTGATTAAAAACTGGCTTCGTCGCCTTCCATCCGTCAGGATTGACTCATTCCGAACATCAGGGCGATCCGGCGATTAGTAACGGGGCGCGTGATCGTCTTACGTGGGACGGACAGTACGGGGACGGGAGAATCAGGCATGTCCAGGCTTAAATCGGTGGTAGGTATCCCGGCGGGTCGCCGGACCAAGTGGCTTGTGCTGGTGTTCTGGCTAGTCGTGGTGGCGCTGGCGGGGCCGCTGTCCGGCAAGCTGACCGGCGCCGAGAAGAACGACGCCCAGTCGTGGCTGCCGCCTGCGGCGGAGTCCACGCAGGCGCTGGCGCTGCGGTCGAAGGTCGTGTCGCCCAACGTCTTCCCGGCGGTGGTGGTGTACGACCGGCCGGCTGGCCTGACCGCCGCCGACAAGGCCAA
>OBLV0100000648.1_pt1 | contig 10606 bp, 8 predicted proteins | sample 1520071 | NCBI WGS metagenome assembly OBLV01 (sample SAMEA3888446, study PRJEB22518) | metagenome | reverse complement strand
CGAGATCGTGATGTGACTGGAGTTCAGACGTGTGCTCTTCCGATCTCTGAACCTTCCGGCCAAGCACAAAATGGTGGACCCCAAGTACCAAGACCTCCCGTCCGAGAATTTGCCGGTGGTCGCGAAAGACGGCGCGCGGGTGAAAGTTTTGGCCGGCGAGTATGGGGGCCAAAAAAGCCCGGGCCAATCCTTCATCCCTTTTTCTTATTTCGACGTGGAGCTGGAACCGGGGGCGGTTTTTTCCTTCGCGGCGCCGCCGGACCAAAACGCTTTTCTTTACGTCTTTCAAGGCAAGGCGAAAACCGGCGCCGCCGCCGAGCCTTCTTACGTCAAAACGGGCTATCTGGGGGTCTTCGGCCCGGGCGATGAGGTAAAAGTGGAAGCCTCCGACAATGAAAAGACCCGCTTTTTATTCGCCTCGGCGAAAAAAATCGAGGAACCGGTGGCCCGGGGCGGGCCTTTTGTCATGAACACGGTGGGTGAGGTGAAAAAGGCCTTTTTGGATTATCAAACCGGCAATTTCGGCTGAGGAAGCCTCACCGCTTGAGGCAGCGGGCCTTATACTAGGGGGACTCTAGTTTAAGGATGCCGCCTTCCCCCCAAAAGACGGAACAGCGGAACCAAACGGCAATTCCTTGCCCCGCTTGCCTCTTTGAGGCAACGGAACAGCGGAACCAAACGGCAATTCCCTGCCCCGCTTGCCTCTTTGAGGCAACGGGACAGCGGAACCGAACGGTCAATTCCCTGCCCCGCTTGCCTCTTTGAGGCAACGGGACAGCGGAACCGATGACTAACAATTTTATGGAGTGGTTCCTTGTCCCGCCATCCCTCGTCCCAACAAACCGTTCTCTTCACCCTCCTGGGAATTTTATTGGGGCTGGGCGCGCCCTTGGGCGCCCTGGCCTTGCTTTGGTTCTCGCCCCATCCCAACCTGCGCCTGCCTTCTTTTATCGTGGATGAATGGCGGGACCATCTTTTTTTCTTCACTTACATGCTGGCCGGCACCAGCCTTTCTTTCGGCTTATTCGGTTTTTTCCTGGGCCGAAACGCCGACATCATTTGGCACCAAAACCGGCGCCTCACCGACCAGGTCCTCACCGATCCCTTGACGGGCCTGGGCAACCACCGTTTTTTGCACGAGGCCTTCCAAACGGAGACCCGGCGGCGGTCCGCCACGCTCAAGCCCCTTTCTTGTTTGATGATGGACCTGGACCACTTTAAACGCGTGAACGACACTTATGGCCATCCCTTCGGCGATGTGGTGCTTCAAGGCTTGGCAAGGCTGATTCAAGAGGGCCTGAGGCCCGGCGACCGGGCCGCCCGTTACGGCGGCGAGGAATTTTTATGCCTGCTCCCCGATTGCGACGCCGCCGCGGCCCAGGCCGTGGCGGAAAGGATCCGCTCACTGGTGGCCGGTCATCTTTTTCACCGGGGAACGGAAAAAATTCCCGTGACCATCAGCATCGGCACGGCCACCGAACTAAGCCCCTCGGCGGATTACCAAAAGCTCATTGAGAAGGCGGACCAAGCCCTTTATCAAGCCAAGCGAAATGGGCGTAATCGAGTGGAAACTAGCAACTGATATTTCTCGAACCTCGAGTCCTGAATCCCGCCAGCCTCTTCGAGGCAAGACGGGCGGGACTGCGGAACCGATGACTAACTATTTTATGGTGTGATTTCTTGCCCCGCTTGCCCCTTTGGGACAACGGGATGGCGGAACCGATGACTAACTATTTTATGGAGCGGTTCCTTGCCAAGCGAAATGGGCGTAATCGAGTCGAAAGCGCGCTTTAGACTAATCTTCCGCTTCTATCTTTTAGGTCCTTGAATTCCTCTTCCCATCCTTCCGATTATTTCCCTCTTAAAGGAATATCAGGAGGTTTGACCATGCGGTCTTTTCAATTTCTATCCAATGACAATCTTCCGGCGCTTTCCAAAGACACCCGAGAAGTCATCCCTTACGACAACGAGGGGTTGCTGGACGCTTATTCCAGCGCGGTCATTTACGCCTCCGAAAAAGTCTCCCCCTCGGTGGTCAATATCGACGTGTTCCAAAAGGGCAGGGGACGGCGTTTTTCGGATGGGGAACTTCACCGCGCTGGCAGCGGCTCGGGTTTCCTTTTCACGCCCGATGGCTTTATCTTGACCAACAGCCATGTCGTCCACGGCGCCTCCGAGATGGAAGTCACCTTGCTCGACGGCCAATCCCACCGGGCCCGGCTCATCGGCGAAGACCCGGATTTGGACCTGGCCGTCATCCGGGTGGATGTCCAGGGCCTCAAGCCCGCCTTGCTCGGATCAACCCAAAATTTGAAGGTCGGCCAATTGGTGGTGGCCATTGGAAGCCCCTTGGGATTCCAAACCACCGTCACCGCGGGCGTGGTATCCGCCTTGGGCCGGTCGCTACGCTCCCAATCAGGCCGGCTGATCGACAACATCATCCAAACCGACGCGGCCTTGAACCCGGGCAATTCGGGCGGGCCTTTGGTGAATTCCCGGGGCGAGGTGGTGGGCGTCAATACGGCCACCATCCGATCGGCCCAAGGGCTTTGCTTCGCCATCGCCATCGACACCGCCCAGCGGGTGGCCATGCAGATCATGAAATACGGCAAGGTGCGCCGCAGCTTCATCGGCATCGGCGGCCAGGACATTGACTTGCCCAGGCGGGCCGTGCGGCACTTTGACTTGAAAAACGACAAAGGCGTGCTTTTGGTGGCCGTCGAGCCGGGCGGCCCCGCGGCCAAGGCGGGCCTCGAGGAGCGCGACGTGATCGTGGAACTTGAAAACGCGCCGGTGAACGGGATGGACGACCTTCACCGCCTCCTCAGCGATGAGCGGGTGGGCATCCCGACGGCCTTGGCCGTCATCCGCCGCTCCGAGAGGCTGGACTTGAAGGTGATACCCATAGAAGCGCGCCAATCCTCCCGATAAAAGCGAATTGGGTGTCATTGCGAGGAACGAAGTTTGTGACGTTCCCCGATTCTTAAATAATGATTTGGAAATCGGGATATGCCGACCTTCATTCTCCTGGTTAATGGAGGGGTCGGCGTAGCCAATCCCAGTTTATGGGTTGTTTAAGCCTGAATCTCACAACTTATCAATCGGCCATGAACTGGGATTGCTTTGTCGCTAAAAGCAATGAATGACGCTCCTCGCAATGACGTTTCATCTGAATTACCAAGGCCAGCGTGATTGAGCACTTGGCTAAACCCCTATGTTAAACTGCCCCCATGAACGCCCTCGCGCTTGACCTTCCAGCCTTCCCTTTCTTCGGGAACTTTTTATCCCGGGCGGTGTCTAGTCTTCTGAAAGCGCTCTTCGCTTCGGGAACTGAAACCCCGGACCGCGAAAGGGACCGCCGTTTGATCGAGGATGCCCTATCAGGCGATCCCGGTTTTGAGCGCCTGGTCAGGGCCTATGAATCCCTGGTTTACCGCACGGCCTTTCGATTCCTGGGCCAGGAAGCGGACGCGCTGGACGTGACCCAAGAGGCTTTTATCCGGATCCACCGGTCACTCGCGAAATTCCGGGGCGACAGCTCGCTTTCCACTTGGATCTACGCCATCACCGCGAACCTGGCCAAGAATTCGCTCCGGTCCAAAAAGAACCGGGGCAAATTCCAGGTCTTGGCGCCGGCCTCCATCGACGGGCAAGAAGGCGATTGGCTGGGCCAAGCCCCGGACTCGAAAAAAATTCCGGCGCTGGACTTGGCGCAATCGGGCCAATTCCAGGCGGCCTTCCAAAAGGCCTTGGAGCGGCTCCCGATCGATTTTAAGGAAGCGGTGATTTTGAGGGACTTGGAGGATTTGGATTACGGGAAAATCTCCCAAATCCTGAAGTTGGGCCTGGGCACGGTGAAATCCCGCATCGCCCGGGGACGGGCGCTTTTGAGGGACCAATTAAAGGATTGGCTATGAGGAACTGCTCGAAAATCCATCCCCTGCTTTCCTTGGAAGCGGAAGGCGCGCTATCCGCTTCGGATCACCGCAAGGTTGAGGCCCATTTGAGCGATTGCGCCGAGGCCCGGCGGCTATTGGCGTCTTTGCGCAGGCTTCAGGACGCGGTTCGAAACTTGCCCGCGCCGAAGGAGCCCAAGAATCTTCACGGGAGTGTTATGGCCAGGCTTTCCCAAGAAGGCCTGAGCGCGCCCAAAAGAGATTGGGGGATGAAGCCCCTTTGGCCCATGGCCGCGGCGGCGGCCGCCACGATTTTCTTCTTCATGCAAAATCCGGATTGGCGGCAGGTGACGCGAAAATCCCCCATTCCCCCGGTTTCCGCCCCAGCGCTCGAGAAACCCAAGCCTCAAGCTTTTTCCGCGGCCTCCATGGCAAAACCGGCCGCCGCGACCGCGCAAGCCCCCAAAACCAGGGAGACGGCCAAGGCCTTCGCGCCTATGCCCGCTCCAGAAGAGCGGGACGCTGAAACCTTAACAACCGCCTCCAATGTCCCGATTCAACCCATGGCCGCGGCGCCAGGCATAAATTCCATGAGGGCCCAATCCCTGGATGTGATGGCGGCCGCCAAAGACTTAAAAGCTGAATCGCCTTCTTCGTGGAATGGCGATCAAGACCCGCTTTATACGGCTCCCAACCAACAAGTTTTGACCGATTCGAATGGGTTCTTAAAAATTTGGGAAGCCTTGGAGCCGAACCAACCAGCGCCCAATGTGGATTTCGCCCGACAGGCGGTTTTGTTTATCGAGACCGGCGAGGAGCCGACCTCCGGTTATGTGGCGGAAATCTTAAGGGTGGAATTCAAGCCCGGCCAAGTCTCGGCTTATTACCGTGTTGAGATACCGGCGGGGGCCGTCACCGCGCAAGTGGAAAGCCATCCCTGGGTTTTAAAGATCATCCCCAAGCCCAGCGATCCGGTTTTCTTCCAGCAAGAACCCTGAAGACAAGCCCCGGCGTTTGGCTGGCTAAAAATACTCACGCGGAATATGATTTCGATCCATGGTTCCTAGGATGCAATTTTCCGCATATTCACTAACTGGCTTCGGCAAGCCCGGATTATTTGCCAGATATTCTCGAACGATGTCTTCGGTTTTCGGATGCCGCAAGTGCCCCAGCCCATGTAAGGCGCAAATCTGAAAAAAGAGGGAGTCCGACCCCAAAATCCGGCCCAAGGTTTGGAACATCACCTCTTGTACCTTGAGCCCATCCGCAGTGATGGTGAAGGCCTCTTTCATGAAGTAGCCATAGCCCATCTCATCCCACCACATGAAACTGGCGCTTTTAACGGGATCCCCCACCAACAACCGGGAATAGAGATTTTCCATGGCCCGGACGCATTTTTCCCTTATCGAAAAGTCGATCCTCGGGTCATTGAAGAGCCTGACGATTCCAAAATCAGGCAGCACGCCCTTCGCTTCGGCCTCTTCTTTCTCTTGCTTGCGTCGCTGAAGATATTGGTTGAGGTCGACTTCGCCATCGACGGTTTCGTAACTCCTCGTGTGAACCCGCGTGTAATTACTGGCCATCAAAAACCAGAGGCCTTGATCGATTTGTTCCCAAGAATACCGTGCCTTCAGGATTTCCGGATGGGCAAATAGCCGGGTGAGATGCTCCACTTGCCGGGCGTTGTCGGCAAACTCGAATTTCCATTGATCTTGCCAATACCACTCTTTGCCATCCGACTTTTCCGTCGAGTGGTTGAAAATAAAATCGACCCAATCCTCAAAGGAATATTGATCCAGGTTATAGGCCATCACTTTTTCCTTCAGACATTCTTAAATTGACGCCATTATCCATTTCTGGCCCCAATAAAAAAACCCCCCGCCCTATCCGGCGGGAGGCTTTCAGTTCAGCCAAAAACTAAACGGCTGGTTTTAAGAACGGCCGGCTTTCGCCTCCCGCCGCAAATCCTTGGCCGCCTGCACCATATTGGCCAAGGATTCCCCCACTTCCTTCCAGCCGCGGGTCTTGAGCCCGCAATCCGGATTCACCCAGAATTGGGAAGGATTCAAGCGTTCCAGGGCCTTGTGGCCCAAGGTTTCCATTTCCCCGACGGAAGGCACCCGGGGGGAATGGATGTCCCAGACCCCCGGCCCCACCTCGTTGGGATACTTGAACCAGCGGAAGGCTTCCAAAATTTCCATGCCCGAGCGCGAGCTTTCGATCGAGATCACGTCCGCGTCCAATTCGGCGATGGACTGGATGATGTCGTTGAACTCGCAGTAGCACATGTGCGTGTGGATTTGGGTCTCATCCCGCACCACGGCCGTGGACAAGCGGAAAGCGTCCACCGCCCAACGAAGATAAGCCTCCCAATCTTCCCGGCGCAGCGGAAGCCCCTCGCGCAAGGCCGGCTCATCGACTTGGATGACCGCGATACCGGCCTCTTCCAAATCCTTCACCTCATCCCGGAGGGCCAAGGCGATCTGCTGGGCCGTCTCGGACCTCGGTTGGTCGTTTCGAACGAAGCTCCATTGAAGGATGGTGATGGGGCCGGTCAACATGCCCTTCATGGGCTTCTTCGTTTGGGCCTGGGCGAACTTTGCCCATTCCACGGTCATGGGGCTGGGGCGCTCCACATCGCCGAAAATCACCGGCGGCTTCACGCAACGCGAGCCGTAGCTTTGCACCCAACCGTTTTGGGTGAAGGCAAAGCCTTGCAGGTTTTCCCCGAAATATTCCACCATGTCGGTGCGCTCAAATTCCCCATGCACCAAGACGTCCAAACCGATCTCTTCCTGCCAGCGGATGACGCGCTTGGTCTCCTCTTTCAGGAACTTGTCATACTCGGCCGCGGAAAGGTCACCCTTGCGGAACTTGGCCCGGGCCGAGCGCACTTCCTCGGTTTGCGGGAAGGAACCGATGGTGGTGGTGGCGAAGACGGGCAGGCCCAGCTTTTTATGCTGGACGCTTTGGCGCGCCGAAAAAACGCTTCCCCGCTTGAAGTCCTCTTGTTTGACCGCCTTGGCGCGCGCTTTCACGGCGGGGCGGTGGATGAGGGAGCTTTTCTTGCGGGATTCCTGGGCGGCTTGGTTGACTTCCAAGAGGCCCCGGCTTCCCTCGAAGACCCGGCGGATTTCGGAAAGCTCCACCAACTTCTCATCGGCGAAGGCCAGCCAGTTCTTGAGCTCGGGATTCAACTTGGTCTCGAATTTCAACGAGACCGGCGAATGCAGGAGCGAGCAGGAAGGCCCCAGCCAAACCCTTTCGGCGCCCAAAGCGTCGACCACGGGCCTGATTTTTTGAAGCGAGTCCACATAGTCGTTTTTCCAGATATTGCGGCCTTCCACGACCCCCAAGGAAAGCTGCTGGGACCAGCCGAGCTTCTTCAAAATCTCGGCGGTCTCGCTGGCGGCGTTGAAAAGATCCACATGCAAGGCGTCCACCGGCAATTGGGTGAAGGTTTCCAAGTTCGAGCTTAAACGGCCGAAATAATTGGCCACCAGTATTTTCAAGGAAGGCACCCCGGCGCGGATCGCCTGATAGGCTTCCAGGATGGCCTTGCGCTCGTCCGCCACCAGATCCAGCGAGAAAATGGGCTCATCCAGCTGGACCCACTCAGCGCCCGCCTCGGCCAATTTCTTGAGGACCTCCACATAAACCGGCACCAGGTTCTTCCACAGGAAAACCGGGTTGGAGGAATCGCCGGCCTTTATTTTCCCCAGCTTTAAAAAGGTCAGGGGCCCGATCAAAACCGGTTTGGTCTTGAGGCCGAGCGCCAGGGCTTCTTTAAACTCATCCAAAGGTTTGGCGGAGCTCAAGCCGAAGGTTTGGCTCGGCGCGAACTCGGGCACAATATAGTGGTAGTTGGTGTCGAACCACTTGGTCATTTCCATGGCCGGAACGCCGTCGGCCCCGCGAGCCATGGCGAAATAAGTCTTGAGGTCGACCGAGGAGCCGGCTTTGCCGAAGCGCTCGGGGACCGCCCCTACCAGCGCGGCCGTATCGAGCACGCGGTCGTAAAAGCTGAAGTCATTGGAGGGAATGAGGTCCAGACCCGCTTCTTTTTGCTTGGTCCAGTGGGACCGGCGCAACTCGCGGGCGGTGGTTTGAAGATCGGCTTCGGAGGATTTTCCCTGCCAGAAAGACTCCAGGGATTTCTTCAATTGGCGCTGGTCTCCCATGGAGGGATATCCCAGATTGTGGAGGCGTAACGACGTGCTCATTTATTCTTCCTTTCGTTCATGCGACGAGGTAGTGGGTGCGGCTGCCCTTGGATGGATGTCCGGACTCCGAGTTTTCACATCCTTAAAGGATGAACCTCGCTCCCGCCTTCACCGGTGTGACCGATTGGCTTTGCCCCCAAGAACCATAAGTTTCCGGGGGTGGAAGTTTGTGACTCGATACCGTAGCGCGACTGTGGCCGGCTCTCACGGCCTTTCCCATATCAAAGGAATAAAAAATTATTCACGGCCAATATTAGCGGCGCACCTCCTAGGATGTTGGACGGATGGATTAGAACGAGGCGTCGAAGGAAACTTCGCCGGTGACGCCCACCTGATAAGCGGAAACACGCCGCTCGAAGAAGTTGGTCAATTCCTGCACGTCTTGCAGCTCCATGAAGTGGAAGGGATTCTTGGAGCCGTAATGCGGCTTGAATCCCAGGTTTTGGAGCCGTTGGTCGGCCACATATTGCAGGTATTGGCGCATGTCAATCGGCGAAAGCCCCGCCACGCCTTCCCCCAAGAGGTCCTCGGCGAATTGGGTCTCGCACTCAATGGCCTCGGCCAGCATCTCCTTCACCGAGCCTTCCAATTCCTGGCCCAAAAGCCCCGGTTCCTCTTGGCGGATGGTCTTCACCACCTCAAAGGCGAAAGCCATGTGCATGCTCTCGTCGCGAAAAACCCAGTTGGTCCCGGCGGCCAGGCCGTTGAAGAGGCCTTTGGACCGCAGGAAGTAAACATAAGCGAAGGCCGCGAAAAAGAACAAACCCTCCACGGCGGCCGCGAAACCGATCAGGTTCATGAGGAACTTGCGGCGGTCCGACGCGTTTTGCAGGCTGTCCAATTGCTGGATCGAGTTGATCCACTTGAAACAAAATTGGGCTTTTTTCTTGATGGTGGGGATGTTTTCCACCGCCGCGAAGGCCTTTTCCCGCTCCTTCATGTCCGGCACGTAGTTATCCAAAAGCGTCAGGTAAAACTGGACGTGCAGCGCTTCCTCGTAAAGTTGGCGCGAAAGGTAGAGCCGGGCCTCCGGCGAGTTGATGTGCTTGTAGAGGTTCAATACCAGGTTGTTGGACACGATGGAATCGCCGGTGGCGAAAAAAGCCACCAAGCGCTGGATCAAGTGCCGCTCGGCGTCGGTGATCTTATCCCGGAGGTCCGTGAGGTCGGTGGAAAAATCCACCTCTTCCACGGTCCAGGTGTTCTGGATGCCCTTCTTATACATTTCGTAAAAGATCGGGTACTTCATCGGCCTTAAGGTCAGCTGAAAGCCCGGGTCCAGGATCATTGACAGGCCTCACAGGCCTCGGGGTTTTCCAGGGAACAAGCCACGGCGTCTTCCACGGGGACCGGGGCCGCTTCCTGCCGGACCGCCTCCACCGTCGACTTGGCGATCTTGGTGGCCGGGCGGGATCTCAGGTAATAAGTGGTCTTGACGCCTTTTTTCCAGGCGTACATGTACATGGAGGACAACTTGCCGATGTTCGGCGATTCCATGAAGAGGTTCAAGGACTGGCTTTGGTCGATGAAGGCGCCCCGGCCCGCGGCCATGTCGATGAGCGCCTTTTGGGGCAACTCCCAGACGTTACGGTAAAGCTCCCGCACGTTGGCCGGGATGTCGGCGATCTCCTGGATGGAGCCTTCCCCCGCCTTGATGCGGGTGCGGATCGACTCGGTCCAAAGCCCCAAGCTCTTGAGTTCCGCCACCAGGTAGCGGTTGATCTGCATGAACTCGCCGGACAAGGTCTCGCGCTTGAAGAGGTTGGAAACCTGGGGCTCGATGCACTCATAACAGCCGCAGATGGAGGCGATGGTGGCCGTGGGCGCGATGGCGATCATCAGTGAGTTACGAAGGCCATATTGCTGGATACGGCCCCGCAGCTCCTCCCAGCGGGCCATGTCCTTGGGTTTCACCCCCCAAAGCTCGAATTGGAACACGCCCTCGGCCATACGGGTTTCCTTGAAGGCCTCATGGGCGCCGTGGGTTTTGGCCAGCTCGCAGGACTCGGACAAGGCCGCGAAATAAATCTCCTCCTGGATCTTGTTGGAAAGCTCCAGGGCTTGCGGGCTGTCGAAAGGGATGCGCATTTGGAAAAAAACGTCCTGGAGCCCCATGATGCCCAGCCCCACGGGCCGCCAGCGCGTGTTGGAATCGGTGGCTGAGGAAATGGCGTAATAATTGATGTCGATCACCCGGTCCAGCTGCCGAATGGCCAAGGCCGCGTTGGCCCTCAGCTTGTTGAAGTCAAAGCCGCTGGAAGTGACATGGCGGCCCAGGTTGAGCGACCCCAGGTTGCAGACCGCCGTCTCGCCCTTGGAGGTGACTTCCAATATTTCCGTGCAGAGGTTGGAAAGGTGGATGACCTCCTTGCCCGCGGTCTGGTTGCCCTTGCGGTTGGCCGAGTCCTTGAAATTCATCCAGCCGTTGCCGGTTTGGGCCAGGGTGCGCATCATCTTGCCGTAAAGGTCCCGGGCCGAGATCGGAAG
>OBLV0100000647.1_pt1 | contig 10621 bp, 11 predicted proteins | sample 1520071 | NCBI WGS metagenome assembly OBLV01 (sample SAMEA3888446, study PRJEB22518) | metagenome | reverse complement strand
CACCGAGATCTACACTCTTTCCCTACACGACGCTCTTCCGATCTGGTCGTAACGCCCCCGGGCGTCCGGATCGGACAGCACGCTGTACGCCTCGTTGATCTCCTTGAAGCGCTCCTCCGCCCCGGGGTCGCGGTTCACGTCGGGGTGATACTGGCGAGCCAGCTTGCGGTAGGCGCGCTGCAGCTCGTCCGCGCTCGCGGTGCGGGGGACCCCGAGTGCGTCGTAGTAGTCGCGTGCCATCGGCCGTCAACTCCGGTGGCCCGCGACGGTCACCGCACCCGGGCGCAGCTGCCGCTCCGCGGTGCCGTAGCCCGGCCGCAGCACCCGGACCACCGTGCCCGGCTCTGCCTCCGGGTCGTCCACCACGTTGACGACCTCATGCCGGGCCGGGTCGAACGGCACCCCTACCTCGTCGTCACGGGAGAACCCCAGGCTTGCCAGCACGGCCAGGGCCTGATCGCGGATGGCCCGGACCCCGTCGATGATCGCCGACGGATCGGCGCCAGCATGATCCAGCGCCAGGTCGAGGTTGTCCAGTACCGGCAACCAGGCCGCAGCCGCCCGGTTCGCCGCGGCCGCACGCTCCCGGTCCAGGTCCCGGGCGTGCCGCTTGCGCACGTTGTCCAGGTCGGCCAGCGCCCGGCGCAGCCGGTCCTCCAGCTCCGCACTCGTGGCGCCGACTGGCTCAGCCACCGTCTCCCCGGCTGCGGGACCGGGGTCGGGTCCCGCCTGCTCCGGGTCTCGGTGAACTTCCGGTGATTCCGGCTGCATCATGCCGGCCCTAGCTGCGGTCGAAGTCGGCATCGATGACGTCGTCATCCGCGCTGGACCCGGTGCCCTCGGCAGGGCCCCCACCACCGGCGCCGGCGCCGACCCGCGCCATCAGTGCCTGCAGGACCTGCTGGAGCTCACCGGTCAGCTCGCGTGCCCGCGCCACCGGCGCCTGTTCCTGCACCGCCTGGCGGGCCTCGCCGACGAGCAACTCGGCCCGGGCCTTCTCGTGGGATGGCGCGTCCGCACCGAGCTCGTCGAGGCGCCGCTGCACCTGGTAGGCGATGGTGTCCAGCTCGTTGCGAGCGTCGACCTCCTGGCGCAGCTGCGCATCGGCGGCCCGGTTGCGCTCGGCTTCGGCGACCATGCGATCGACCTCGGTCGAATCGAGGTTGGAGCTCTCGCTGATGGTGATGCTCTGCTCGGCTCCGGTGTCCCGGTCCCGGGCGGTGACGTTGACGATGCCGTTGGCGTCGATGTCGTAGGTGACCTCGATCTGCGGCTCGCCACGCGGGGCGGGGCGGATGTTCTCCAGCCGGAACCGGCCCAGCACCCGGTTGTCCGCGGCCCGCTCCCGTTCGCCTTGCAGCACCACCACGTCCACCGCGGACTGGTTGTCCTCGCCGGTGGAGAACACCTCGCTGCGCCGCGCCGGGATGGTGGTGTTCCGCTCGATGATCCTCGTCATCACGCCGCCCCGGGTCTCCACTCCCAGCGAGAGCGGCGTGACATCCAGCAACAGCACATCGGAGACCTCACCCGTGAGCACCCCGGCCTGGATCGCCGCGCCGACGGCCACCACCTCGTCGGGGTTGACGCTCATGTTGGGGTCCTTGCCACCGGTGAGCCGGCGGACCAGGTTCTGCACTGCCGGGATCCGGGTCGACCCGCCGACCAGGATGACCTCGTCGATGTCGTTGGCGCTGACCTTGGCATCACCCATGGCCTGCTTCACCGGGGCCATGGTCCGCTCCACCAGGTCGGCGGTGAGCTGCTCGAACTTCGAGCGGGTGATGGTGGTCTGCAGGTGTTTGGGACCGTTGGCATCCGCGGTGACGAACGGCAGGCTGACCTGCGTCTGGGTTACCGAGCTCAACTCGACCTTGGCCTTCTCGGCGGCCTCGAACAGCCGCTGCAACGCCTGCGGATCCTTGCGCAGGTCGATGCCGTTGTCGCGCTGGAACTCCTCGGCCAGGTGATCGACCAGCCGGCGGTCGAAGTCATCCCCACCCAGATGGGTGTCCCCGGCGGTGGAGCGCACCTCCACCACGCCATCCCCGACGTCGAGGATGCTGACGTCGAACGTGCCGCCACCGAGGTCGAATACCAGCACCGTCTCGTGCGCCCGCTTGTCCAACCCGTAGGCCAGCGCCGCCGCGGTGGGCTCGTTGATGATGCGCAGCACCTCCAGGCCGGCGATCTTTCCCGCGTCCTTGGTGGCCTGCCGCTGGGCGTCGTTGAAGTAGGCAGGAATGGTGATCACCGCCTGGGTGACCCGCTCGCCCAGGAACTTCCCGGCATCATCGGCGAGCTTGCGCAGCACCTGTGCGCTGATCTCCTCCGGTGCGTACTGCTTGCCCCGGACGTCGAAGCGGGCCTCCCCGTTCGGACTCGCCACCACGTCGAACGCCACCGCTTTGGCTTCCTCGGACACCTCGTCGAACCGCCGCCCGATGAAACGTTTCGCCGAGTAGATCGTCCCCTTCGGATTCAGGATCGCCTGCCGCCGGGCCAACTGCCCCACCAGCCGTTCACCTGCCTCGGTGAATCCGACCACCGACGGCGTCGTCCGGGCACCCTCGGCGTTGGGAATCACCTCCGCCTGGCCGCTCTCCCACACGGCGATCACGGAGTTCGTCGTGCCGAGATCGATACCCACTGCTTTCGCCATGATGGAACGCTCCTCCTCAACCGGTGGTGGTTCCGACCGCCCGGTGGGCCCGGGGCGCAGCCGGGTGGGTTTCATAATTGTGTCAAATCCCGGCTCTACCGGCTTGGCCATTGCGGGTCCACATGAGGAGTCGGCATTCACGCGCTGCTATGGCAGGGCCAAGGAATCGGTCAAACTTGGCATTCCGGGACTGTCGGTTCCACACGGCACCGGACACCGGTTCACCCTGCAGCTCGCCACTCGAGCCTGGGAAACTGTCCACGCCAGGCACCAGCCGCCGAGAGACCCGAGGTGACCGCGTGAGAGCCGCCGTCTACGACCGCACCGGGACAGCCCGCGACGTGCTGCGGGTCGTCGACGTCCCCCGTCCCGAGCCGGGACCGGGTGAGGTGCGGGTGCGAGTCGCTGTGTCGGGGGTCAACCCCACCGACGTCAAAGCCCGCAGCGGCGCGGTGCCGCGCCCGATCGAGGGCTTCCAGATCCCGCACCAGGATGGTGCCGGTGAGATCGATGCCCTCGGCTCCGGGGTCGAGCCGGGCCGGCTGGGGGAACGGGTGTGGTTGTGGCTCGCCGCGGCCGGCCGGCGCTGGGGCACCGCAGCCGAATGGACGGTCGTGCCCGCCCACCAGGCCGTGCCGTCAGCGCCTACCGTCCCACCGGAGCTGGGCGCCAGCCTGGGCGTCCCGGCGATGACGGCCTGTCACTGCCTGTTCGCCGACGGTCCGCTGCGCGGCAGCACCGTTCTGGTCGCAGGCGGTGCGGGCGCCGTCGGGCACTTCGCGATCGAGCTGGCCCGCTGGGCCGGTGCCCGGGTGGTGAGCACGGTCAGCCGCCCGGAGCAGGCCGCGCTGGCCACCCGGGCCGGCGCCCAGCAGGTGGTCAACTACAAGGACCCCGACGCGATCGAGCAGATCAGATCGTTCACTCCCCAGGTCGATCGGGTCGTCGAGGTGAATCTGGGTGTGAACCTCCCGATGGATCTGGCTCTCGCGGGCCCCGGTACCACGGTGGTCTGTTATGCCGCGTCCGGCGAGGATCCGACCCTGCCGGTGCGCGCGTGCATGTCCGCGAACGTCACGCTGCGGTTCGTGCTGCTCTACGGCGTCCCGGTGGAGGCGCTACAGGCCGCGGTCGACCAGATCACCAGTGCCCTGGGGGACGGCGCGCTGAGCGAGCTCCCGGTCCACCGCTTCGCCTTGGACGACATCGCGGTGGCGCACGAAGCGGTGGAGGCCGGCGTGCTGGGCAAGGTGCTCGTCGACATCGGCTGATACGGGTGATCCCGGGTGGGGGTCAACCGATTCTGCTCCACCGCGCGCATCCCGAGGTCACGAACGCACGGTCTGAGTGCTTGATCGTGACGGTGGTCGGTCCGTCCGGGTAGCCCTGGGCGATGATCGCGCCGACCTTACCGGTGGAGTCCTTGGTCCGTGCCCAGTAGCACGGCATGCCTTCGGTGGGTCCGGCGCTGCGGTAGCGGCCCGCGGGGACCTCGCCGGCGGTGGTGCCGGCCCGGTAAGTGCCGTCCTCGAACGACGTCAACGGCCCGGTCAGGGGCGCTGGCAGCCCCGCGGGTGCCGGCTGCCGCGCGGCGGTCGGGGGTCTCGGATTGGCCGGTGCGTGCGCCCGCGTTGCGGTAGCCGGGGTCCTCGCGGTGGAGCGACCCCTGCCGCCGTGCATGACACCGATGACGAGCGCCAGCAGCGCCGTACCTCCGACGATCCACAGCCACACCCGCCTGGGCTTGCTGACCACGGGTGATTTCTCCTTCCAGGTAGGGGATTTCCCATCCGCCGGATCGGTGAGCCTCCCGCTGGGGTTACGCACCGGCGCCAATCCCACCCAGGTGTGCGCGCATCTTCCGGCTCACAAAGCGGACTACTAGTCTCTGCTGCCGAATTGGCGCCGCCGCCGGTGAACCAGTAAGGCCCCGCCGCCGATAGACATCGGGCTGCCGGCCATTCATGTAAAAAAGGTCGGATTTCTCTTTCAGCGAGTGGGTAGGATTCCGCCTTCGGAGTGTGCGGCTCCCGTGGTGATGCCGTGGCAGGTGAGTCGTCCTAGAACCATGGCAGAGCAAGGTTCCAAACCATGCACCCCGTGTCTAGTCACCCGATCGGGCACAGGCCTTCCCTCGCTCGAGTGGTGCTCCTGGTGTAACGCCCGGACCATCCGGTATTAGCAGCCGATTCGGTTCAGGGTGAATTTCCAGCCTTGTTAACGTGAAATTCCTATACGATTTCTTCGGTGTTCACCATTTGTCGGGTCGCCGCTGCACGGAGGCTCAGCGGGGCACACCAACCTGATGGCGAACAACAGCCACGGGACGATCGTGCTCGCCCCTCACCTCACTGGCTCCTGTGTGATCACGCTCGACGAGGACGGGGCCTGCCTGCTTCGCGACGGGCTGACCGAGTGGCTGGGATAGGTCCGTATCGATGCTCGAACGTGCCGGCGTCATCCGCCGCTGAGATCTACCGCGTTGATTTTGACGGGATGCACGGCGACGATGACCCGAGTCTCTCCAGGGGCATCCATCCGCCGCAGGTCGGTGCCGTATATGGCGCCGACACGATCGGCGAATCCGTAGTCACTGTCGGGTGAGATCTGCGCATCGCCGCGGATCTCCAGGTATCGCATCGGGTTTGCCAGATCGAGGATGAAAACTGTGCACGCGGCATTCCGTTGCAGGTTCTTGACCTTCTGGCGGGCGGTGTTGAGCGAAAATCGGACCACACCGTCATCGACGAGGAACCACACCGCCGACACCTGCGGTCGACCGTCGGAACCGACGGTGGCCAGCACAGCGACCGGGGATTCCAGCAGATCGCGATGGGAGTCGGGTACCTGGAGGGCGCTTGCGTGTTGTTGTGTCATCATCCCGTGGCGACTTCGATCGTGTGGGCGGGTTTCTGGTCCGCCTCGGGCAGCCGGATCGTGAGAGCCCCGTCGGCGAGACGCGCCTCGATCTTATCCGCGCCCACTTCCCTGGGCAGCGTCACCCGGTATTCGAACCGTCCATGGAGCTGCGGTCCCTGGGCGCCGTGAACTCGACATCAGCGACGTCTCTTGCAGCGGTGAGGTACGTGGTGTCCAGTTCACGACGCCGAGCCACGCGGGAGATGATCGACAACTTGGTCGCGGTGCTCGCATGACCGACTCCGTCTTGTCAGTGCCGGGGTGCATCGTGTTCCCAGCGATCCGACCGCGAAAGGGGACACCATGTGCTGGACGTGCGATCACCCGGGAAGCACCTACCAAGACCGGCTTGATCACATGCGCAAGTTGATGATCAGGAACGGCTGGGCTGTGCAAGGAGTTGAGGGGGACAGGATCCACCCGCCGTGGGCCTACACGCTGGGGTTGACTGAATGCGCCCTGCCGGAGCTGGTTGTCACCGGGCTGCCGCTGGATCGGGCGGCCAGGTTGCTCAACGGGGTGGCGGCGCACGTCGTGCACGCCGAGCCACCCGCGCCGGGCGAGCGGATCCCGCTCGTGGACGGGCCACTGGTAGAGATCGTCGAGCTGCCCCGCCCCGACGCGGACCTGGACACCGCGGTCGCCCTCTTCGGCCCCGACCTGCGGGCGCTGCAACTGGTGTGGGCGGACGACCGCGGTGGCTGGCCGTGGGAGCGAGGGTTCCGGGGTGGGTGCTTCGGTCAGCCGGTGCTCGGTCCACGCGCCGCGCCGACATGATCCGGCGTGATCTCATCAAGCTGCTCCGCGCGGTGCGGCTGGTGCAGCCGGTTCGAGCTGGGCGCATCTCGGTGCCTGCCCGGTCATGGCCATTTCTTCACGATACGACCGCCTTCGTAGACCTGGTAGAAACGTGCTTCGTGCCGTCGTACGGCCCGCTCAATCGGGCCCCGCGCCTCCTCGAAGATGAGCGCCTGTTGGTCGATCGTGAGATTTCCGTTGCTGAGACAGAACATCTTGCCGCATTCGGCCAGGGACAACAGCTCGCCCGCTCGATACCTGATTTTTTGGTCCTTGGTCTGCAACGCCCAGCCTTGTCGCAATCCATATTCGATCCAGCGCTCATCCGCTACGAACTGCGCGTCTCGCTCGAAGTGATTATTGACAAGATGCACGATCCAGCGTGACTGGCGGAGGCAAGCTGTTGTGGAGGGGCCCAGGGGCCGGTCGACGAAGAACTCAGGCCGCGACGCGGCAGATACCTCGAAGATGTTCGTCAATGATCTCGCGAATTGGCACCTGCCCGTCATGTGCTCGCACGAGATCGCCGTCCGCATAGCTGACGAAGATGTCGATACCATCGGTCGCGATACGCTGGGTCGCGAGCCCATAGGGAGTCTTGAACTCGCGTCGCACTGCCGTTGCGGCGTCGCGGATTTTCTTCTTGGGCAAGCCCAGGTCACGCAAAGAGCGCAAGACGTAGGCCTCGATGATGGCGACGAACGGTACGGAAGGCCAACCCCGCCTGGCAGGAGGGACCCGATGTACAAGCGCTTCACCTGCCGCTCGGTCCATCAGCCAGTAGTTCAGAGTTGAGGGGGCAGTTGCAGGTGATGCGCTGTCTCCTTCGGAGTCAGCAGCGCATCACGGTACTTATCGATTGGCACGCCGCGCTCCTTCCCGCACGGATTTCACCATGGCACAGGGGGCCGACAGAATGCGGGCGACGAGACAGGTAGGTCCCACGTTCGGCGCGCATTCGTCGCACACCGTGCTCGCTTGCACGTGCCAGCCTGGTACGCAACCGTTGGCGTCTGGGCTGGTGGTTTGCGATGGAGCTACTCGTGTCCGGCTCCGGTGGGCCACACCACGTGACCGACAGCCAGGTTCGAAGAGGACGTAGCCGCTCCGGACGTCGCCTACCATGGGCACGGCGGCCCACCGGGCAATCTCCCCGTAAAAATCCCCGCTTGCACGTGGTTCACACCGCTGCTTGCTGCAACGCGGTCTGCGCTCTTGGCGATGGACAAAGAGACCTGGTGCGACGAGTGACATAGGTAAACACTGCATGATCGACCATGGGCATGGGCCCGTCCTGCCACCGATTGCCCTGTTAACGTCACGCCTCGTGCCCGGTACGGACGGTGAGCGATGACGGTCGATCCGCAGCTGGAGGAGCTGGCACAGCGCACACCGAACTTCGGCTTCCTACTTGCGCACGAGGCCGTGCTGGTCAGGTACGGCGCTGCGGCCGAATCGATGGTCTTCACGGACCCCAACACGTCGATGGTCAAGGCCCGGCAGTTCGGTGAGCAGCTGGTAGCGGCCCTAGTCACGGAGATCGTCGACGACCTGCAGGCGGCGCTCAACGAATTCGCGGCAGTCGCAGAAGCACTCGAAGCAGCGAAGGCCGCCCGACAGGAGGAAATGACGTGAAGGCGAGCGAAACGACGGTTCGGGAGGTTATGCAGGGTGAAAAGCAGTACGTCGTCCCGCTCTATCAGCGCCGTTACAGCTGGGAGCGCAAAGATGACAAGGATCCGCTGAGCCAGCTGTGGGACGACATCCTGTCGCTGGACAGCAACGATCCGGCGGCGACGCATTTCCTCGGATCCGTGGTGCTCGCTCCGAGTCCTTCCAACACGCCTGCGGGTGTCGTGCGGTGGCTCGTGGTCGATGGGCAGCAGCGGCTCACCACGCTCAGCCTGCTGTTGTGCGCCATTCGCGATCACGTCCAGCAAGACGATCACCAGCTCGCTGAGAAGATCCATGACTACTACCTCGTCAACAAGTACGCGTCGGGGGACGAGCACTACCGACTGCTGCCCACCCAAGAGGACCGCCAGTCGTGGATCGCGCTCGTTAAGCAAAAGCCCGACGCGGGGGGCGAGGACCGGATCGGCGCCGCCTACCGATTCTTTCTGCGGAAATTGCAGGAAGTAGACGACCCGGAGGATGAACACGACATCCGTCGCATCGAGCAGACCATCACCACTCGGCTTGCTCTGGTGGCGATTTCGGCGCATGCAGATGACAATGTGCACCGGATCTTCGAGTCGTTGAATTACAAGGGACAGCCACTCACCCAGGCTGACCTGCTGCGCAATTACCTGTTCATGCGGTTGCCCCACCGCGGCGACGAGGTCTACACCCACCTGTGGCTGCCGCTGCAGAAGCTGCTCAGTGATACCGAGTTGGAAGAGTTGGTGTGGCTCGACCTGGTGCTACGCGGTGACGATCGGGCGACTCAGGAATCGATCTATCGATCGCAGCAGTTGCGGCTCGGCCCGCTGAAAGATGAGCATGCCATTGAGCAGTGGATCACTGAACTTCACCACAAGGCCAGGATGTTCAAGCGGGTGCTCGACCCCCAGACTGAACCCAATCCTTCCCTGCGCCGCGCGTTGGACCGGCTGAAGCGTTGGGGGTCCGCGACGACCGTCCATCCGATCTGCCTGCACGTGATGCTGGCGCAGGACACCGGAAAGCTCACCGCCAAGGACGCTGCCGCCGCGTTACGCGTCGTGGAGAGCTACCTGGTTCGCCGGATGATCGTGCGCCTGCCCACGAACAGTCTGGGCCGGACCATGACGTCCCTGGTCAAGGATCTTGGCGAACAGCCCCCGACAACGTCGGCCATCACGGCAGCCCTTTCCGGCCCGCGCAAGAGGTTTCCGACGGACCAGCACGTCAAAGATGCCGTTCTAGTGAACTACTTTTATGAGTGGGGCCGTGGCCCGCAGCGCACCTTCATCTTGCGCGCGCTGGAGGAGGACTACCAGCATGGGGAGCCCGTGGACTTCAGCCGGGCCGCACTAACCATCGAGCATATATTGCCTCAGTCGCTGACGCCCGAATGGGAAGAGATACTCGCTGCCGGAGCGAGTGACGATGGAACTCCCGAGGAGATTCACGCCTCGCTGGTGCACACGCTGGGCAATCTCACCCTCACCGCCTACAACGCCAAGCTGTCAAATGACAGCTTCCATGCGAAGAAAAAGCTGCTCGCCGACAGTGGTCTTGCGATGAATCATGAGATCGCCCACGCCTCGGGCTGGGGACGTGCCGAGATCCAGGCCCGCGGGCGGGCGCTGGGCAAGCGGATCGTGTCGATCTGGCCGGGCCCGGACGAGTCGGTGAGTACCTCGCCTCCCGACCCGCACTGGACACTCATGAATCAGGTGCTTGCATCGCTCCCGGCTGGGCGATGGACTAGCTACTCCGATGTGGCGGCTGTGATCGGATCGCACCAGGTGGCTGTCGGCACCCGGCTCGCTACCGTGATCGTTCCTAACGCTCACCGCGTTTTGAGGCTCAGTGGTCACATCTCCCCGGATTTCCGCTGGCCGGACTCGGAACGGACCGATGACCCTCGAAAGGTCCTGGAAGCCGAGGGTGTCCGTTTCGACGAGTCCGGCCACGCTGACCCCGCGCAGCGCATGACTCCAACCGACCTCGCTGCTGCCATGGACCTGAACACGGCATAGCTATCGGGTGCGGTCTCTGGCTACGGGTCCTGGGTTCAGCAGACCGCGCCGCGCCCAGCACCCGGCGCCGATCTTCCCGGTCGGGCATGCGCCGGACGTAACGTTGTGCTTCGAGGCGGTCGATCACGGTCGTGACGGCGCTGCGGGACAGGTGCAGGGCACCTGCCAGGGCGCCGGTTCGTCGGCAACGATGTCGCGATCGTGCATGCGGTCGGCGGGACGATCACCCGCGGCGGGTCGACGCCTGCGCCGGAGCGCGACTCGATTCAGACGCTCGTGGCGGTCCGCGCCGGGGACACGTGGTCGTTCGTGGCTTTTCAGAACACCCGCATCCGGCCGATCGGCGTCAACGCGGTTCAGCGCTGTTGTGGTTGTTGCCCGACCGGCTCTGGCGCTGGTGGTTTTGCGCCACGAAAACGGCCCCCCGCAGGACAACGCTCCAAGACGGGCGGGCTGATAGAGCTGTCTGAGCAGAGTCCGCTTCACCATCTCGATGTCGATCGACGGCTCACCGCCAGTTGCACGCTTCATGAGCACCGGCTGGTTGGCCTCCGGT
>OBLV0100000646.1_pt1 | contig 10624 bp, 9 predicted proteins | sample 1520071 | NCBI WGS metagenome assembly OBLV01 (sample SAMEA3888446, study PRJEB22518) | metagenome | reverse complement strand
AGGCGGAACCCCGTAGGTGGCCCGCCAGCGCGTCAGGGCCAAGAGGGAGTCGGCGTCGAGGCCGCCGACGGCGGGGACGGGGAAGTCAGCGCCGAGGTACCAACGCCGCCGCGAGATGATGACGCGGCCCACCCGGATGCGGGGATACGCGACGGTTTCATCGCCGTCGGCGGGCCGGCCGAGACGGCCCGGCAGGTCGAGAAGAACCCGCCCCGACGAGCACAACCAGGTCGCCAGGCGGACCGGGTAGGGCAGCAGTTCGGGCAGCTGCGCGCCCAGCGCCAGGACCTTCACCGGGGAACCGTCGTCATCGACGATCTCGACGGTGTCGGTCGCGATGTTGTGGTGCAGCCGCAGGCGCGACCAACACTGCGGATCGGCCCCAACATCGAGAACGGCAGGATGGGCATTGATGCTGCGGCCGTAGGTTCCCCGGTCCTCAACCAGGCGGACTCCGGGCCCATAGAAGGCGGGCAGCCGCGACCGTAAGCGGGCGATGGCGTCGCCGCCTCTCGCCTGATCGCCGGCGAGGAAGCGGCTGACCATCGGTCCGTGGCCGGCGTAGGCGTCGTTGACGATCAGGTCACCGCCGTCGGGTTGGACGACCAAGCCGTAACTGACGGGATCGCTGCGGAAGCGATCGGGAACAGAGGCGACCAGCTCACCTAGCTCCTCGGGCGACCAGTGGATCTCGGCGGACGGCGAGGAGAGCAGGCCGTGGCCGATGGCGTCGACCGCTTCCTGGCGGAGCTTGGCCAGCATGCGGAGTGACCCGTCGGCGGGACCGACGTCGGCGTCGGGCTGCTCGAGGAACTGGCGTTCGGATCGGTACACCGCCCGGACCAGCTCCTCGCCGTGCGTGACGAGTGGGACACCGCAGCCGGGACCGAACCGCGCCACGAGGGTCGCCGCCAACAGTGCCCGGACCACGTGCATCCGGTCGAAGGCCGAAAGGAACCCGGTCACCGCCGCCAGGTCGTCGAGTGCGGGCTCGTAGGCGCTTGGGTCGACGACCAGGGGATCGAGGACGTAATCCTCGTGAATGGCCAGCGTCGCCGGTCGCTCGGCAAGGCGGCTGAGCTCGCCGGCGCCTGCGGCGAGGGCGCGGCGGACGGTGGTCCCGGCGTCATGGAGCTCGGCGTGACCGAGCCGGCCAAGGTCATCGTGCAGCTGGCGCAGGGCGGCGGCCACAGGCTGTCCGGCATCGGGGCCGAGGTCCCGTTGGCCCGCTTCGACCGGCTCGGCGTCGAACTCGTCGCCTCGCCATACCGACGCGACCAGGCCGACCTGCAGGGCTCGGTCGAGCAGTTGGCCGGCGGTGGGCAACTCGATGCCGAGGCGAGCCGCCATGAGGGCGGCCACCGCAGAGCGACGTCGCGGGCCGAGGGCGAGCAACTCGACGACCAGCCGGGTGTGGCCGGTCATCGGCGCCGAGAGCTGGCGCATGGCGTTCGCCCTCATCTGGAAAAACGTGATGCGCGCGTCGCTCACCTGAGCGGTTGGCGGCAACGCGACGAGCGGGTCCGCCTCGTTCGATCCCTTTACCAGGCCGCCCATCAGGTAGTCGAAGACCGCTCGGTCGACCTCGACCTGGCTGGTGGCGCTGTCGCTGGTCGCGGTGTCCAGGGCTGCGCCCGACGGATGGGGTTCGGCCAGCCCAACGGCGGTGAAGCGACCGTAGGGGCTGGTGCGTACCATCGCCCGAGTGAGGTATTGGACCAGGGCCCGCTCGGCCTTGCGATCCTTGACGTCGACCGAGCTGCGGCTGCGGTAGCGACACGCATCGCGATAGACGCCCGGGGCGGACTGGGCAAGGGTCGTCAGGAAATTCTGATCGCCCAGCTCATCGCGAAGCGAACAGCGCTCGCGATCCAGCGCCCGGTCGTAGGCGGTTCGGATCTCGCCGTGGCAGGACAATCGGAGCCCCTGATGCGCGGCCCAGCGGGCGACGCTTGGCGGCAACTCGACCGGTAGGTCAGCGAATGCGTGGTCGGGGCACGGGCGGTCGTTGTGGATGTTCCGGCGCAGCGCCAGAAGCCGGCCGCGAACGGCCTCGGGGACGGTCGGCACCAGCGCGAACAGGTCGTCGCTGGCTTCGGTCGCCAAAGCGCTGGTGGCTGTTTCCAACCCGGTCAGGCGCTCGATCAGGTCGCTGAGCTCGGGATCGGCCAAGCGCCGCTGGGCCTTCGGGTTGATGCGCAGCATCCACACCGGACCGAGCTGGGGCTCGGAGCCGTTCATCGGGCCGCCACCATCTGGGCTTGCACTGCCGCCAGACGGTCCTGCCACGTTTCGTCGAAGACCTGGTCGACCGTCTCGGCGAGGGCATAGCAGAGGTAGAACCGCCGCACCGGGCTGATGTCGAGCGCGGGAAGCAGTTGGTAGAACAGGTTGATCGTCAGCCGGTAGGCCGCGAACCACGCCGGCGGTTCGTCGATGACCCCGCTGTTCGCCATGGCGACGTGGAACGGACTCAGGACCTCGGCTCGGCGCAGGGATCCGAAGGTCGGCCCGGGGCGGTCGAGGGCGTCCTCGGTCACCTGTCCGGAAAACGCCGCCATGCAGGCGCCGAAGGCCTGTCGCCACTCGGCCGCCGGGCCGTCGGCCCCGCCGGCGTGGGCCCGCAGTACCAACTCTTCCAGCACGGCGTGCTCTTTTCCCATCCGTGCCGTAAACGAAGTTCGATAGTCGGCCTTCGGTCCGGCCCACTGAAAGAACGCCTCGGCATGGGACCGCAACGAGAACGTGCCGAATCGCAGCCCGTGCGGGTGGCTGTCGGCCAGGGCCAGGAAAGCCCCGGCCACGCCGGCCAGGAGGGCCCCGTCGCCGTCGATCTCGGCCGTGCGCAGCAGCGGTGGCAGCATCAGGGCCAAGACGGCGGCCTCGACGTCGACCCATCGGCCGGCCTCGGGCTCGAGCATCTCGGTCGACCCGTGCGGTCGCAGCGGCGGATAGGGAGGCGGCACCGCCTCGAAGCGGCCCAGCACCGCGGCCTGCCGCCGATACGCCGACTCACTCGCGTCCGGGGCGGGGTAACAGCTGGCCCCCTCGGCCAGCGCGGCGGCGATGTCGGCCCACTCGCCACCCGGCCCGGAGGGGCCGGTAGCCCGAAGGTCGAAGTGGGGACCGCCGAGCCAGCCCGAACGGAGGTAGGGGGGGCCAGCCAGGCCCCGCGCCCGAGGTCCGAGGACAGTCGCCAGGTATCCTCGCCGGGCCGGACAATGGAGGTAGACACGAACACCGGTCGCCGTCACCGGTTTTCGCCTCGCCGCGACGAGGGGCGCCACTCGACTCCGGTTTTGTCCGGCCCGAGTGGCGCCCTCATCACCATCCCCCCTGCCCCGCCATCGTTCAGCCAGTCCTCAGACGCAGCACGACGAGCTGGACGACGAGGAGCAGCAGAACCATCCCCCGTTTGACGCGCCCATCTCGGGCAGGGCAACGGCCGAGCTGACGTCGAAGACCGTCAACTCCTCGATGTCGAAGTCACTGAACCCTTCGTCGCTCAGCGTCAACGCGGTAGCCGGGCCGTGCATTGTGAGACCCGTTGCGGAGTCACTCATGAGATGCTTCCCCTTCTCTTGGTCGGTGTAGCCTCCGGACGCCGAGCGCGTCCGAAGCTTGTGGCGCCTCGGCAGGATGCGGGCGGGGCGTCGTGCCGATACACCGGGGAACAGAAAGCTCCGTTGCTTTGGGTGAGTTGTACGATTCCTCCGCGAACCTGGCGCGACCGAGACGCGAGTCCGTCGCGCTTGGGGTTCGCGGTCATCCCAGCAGGGTCACGTAGAGCGCTTGGGTTTGCGGCGCCGGCAGGACGCCGAGCTCGTCGGCCAACATGCGCCGGCACTGTTCGTAGGCCCGCAGGGCCTCGCCGCGGCTGCCCGCCGCCGAGTGGGCCTCCATCATGACGCGGTAGACGGACTCCCGGAAGGGGTCGAGCGACAATGCCTCGCCGGCGGCCTGCCGGGCCCCGTCCAGGTCACCGGTCTGCAGGTCGGCGCGGGCCAGCAATTCCAGTGCGGCCAGCCGGTCGTGGGCCAGCTCCGCCCGGACCTGGTCGAACGAGGCATTGTCCGGTCCGGAAAGGAGGCGGCGCTCGAGGATCGTGACGGCGCGGCGAAGCGAGATCGCGGCATCGACGGGGCGGCGATCGGCGAGGGAGGAGGTGGCGGTGGCGATCAGTGCCTTTGCGTCGTAGCGGTCAATGGTCACGCCGGGCGGGAGTCGCAACTCGTAGTGCCCACCGTCGCCGATCAGGGTTTCCCGGCTGGGCACCCCGCCGGCGTCGAGGAAGCGCCGAACCTTGCTGATGAGGCCGCGCAGCGCACCGTCCCAGTACTCGGGCAGCGATCCGGGCCACAGCAGTTCGGCCAGCTCGTCCTTGTGGACCGGACCGCGGCGTAGGGCGAGCATGGAGGTCACCGCCCGGGTCTGGCTGCCATGCAAGACGTTGCGCCGGACAACGGGTTCGCCAATTTCGAGCTGGACCCACCCGAGGATGTTGAGGCGGACCGGGCACGGCGCAGGGGTCGGCTGGCAGTCGGTGCCCCCCAGGAGGCGGAGCGGGCGCTCGGACATCATCGGCGACGTCGCCTCGCGCCGACCGGTTCGGGCCAGGGCGTGGCGAACCGTGCCACCCCTCGGCCGACCGAGGCCGTCCGGCCCGAGGATCGCGGCGGGCAACGTTGCGTCGCGGCCGCCGTCGGTGTCGCCTTCGGTCACGGGCGTCAGCGCGACGGGAGGGGCAGGTGCAAACGAGCGCTCAGTGTCGCGGGCCACGACCACCTTGAGGGGATCAGCTACGAGAACCTGGCGGGGCCGGGCCTGCCGGCACAGCGCGATCGCTTCTCGCACCGGATGGCCGCAGATACCAAAATGGTCTCGTACCACGTCCCCGGCGGAGAGGCCGCCGGACAGGCTGGGCCCACCGGTTTGCCAGCCAACGAGAGACGACAATTCCTGGGCGCAGATCAAGGCTTCGACGGTCGAGTCGAATGTCGCGACCCACCCACCGGCCGCCACTGTCGCTTCGTGCCCACCGTGGTCGGCGGCCATCTCGCGGGCGGCCCGGAAATAGTTCACCCGCCACATCGCGGTCTCCGATCGCTGGTCGGCGGCGGCATCGACTCTGTTGCTATCGGCTCTTCCATCGGCTCGGTGGCCATCGGCTCCGCTCTTGGAGCCGGGCCCGCTAGGGGCGCCGCCACCTTGACTGATGTCGCAATACAAGACTGCGAGTTGTTCGGCTTGTTCACCGGAGGTCCTGTCAAGGAGTGACATGCACCTTCCTTTCGGGCAGAGGAGCCGAGGTACGGCTCGGAGCTTCCGATTCTCGGCTCGGCCGCTGCGGGCGCTGACGGGGCGGCCGCCGTCTGCGGAGGGACAGAGAACCGCGCCGCTCGGGGGGGCAAAGCCGGCGCGAGCGGCGCGGCACTCCGGTGGCATGGCGGGCGCCGATGGGGCATCGGGAATGGCCAGCAACCGAAGGGGCGTCGGGTTGGCCGGTCGCCGCGCGTCACACACGTCCGACTATGAACTTCCGCCCACCCGATCGGTAGAGCAAAGGCTCTCGATATCAGCGGTACAAATGTCCTACGACTGACCGTGAGGGTGGGCCTAGTCCCCCGGGGTCAGCCCGGGCCTGGTCGGTGCGTCAGCGGCTCGCTTACGTCAGTCGTCGAAATCCATGAACGACACCCGGTCGGTGTATCCCGGCTCGACTACGGCGTCGTCGGCATCCAGCGGTCCCCGCAGCCGGTTGACCAACGCAATGACGAGATCCTGGTCTTCGGGCGCCAACTGGCCGAAGTCCTGTAGCAGGGTCTCGTCGCGCGGATCGTGGTCTTCGTCGTTCACGTTCGGCAACCGTAGACGCCCGCGCCGCGCCTTTTCGTTCGCTTGGTCGGGAAGGGGGGATTTGAACCCCCGGCCTCAGCGTCCCGAACGCTGCGCGCTAACCAAGCTGCGCTACTTCCCGGCGCCAGTGATCCTACCCGACGGTGCTCCGAGGCACCGGGGGGACCAGGACCGGATTCGGCCGGTACGACTCATCGAAGTACGTCCCGCCGTCGAGCACGGTCTGGGTGGCCCGCCGTAGCCGGACGGGGTCGAGAGGCCGGATGATCCAGCCCTCGGCGCCCGAGCGCCGGGCCAGGAAAACGTCGGCCCGCCGGTCCAACAGCATGATCACCTTGGTGTGGTCCATCCGGCGCGCACTCTCCTCCAACCGAAGGTCGAGGCACACCGCCACCGCGCCCATTGAACCGATCTGGAAGTCGAGAATGACCAGGTCAGGGGCTCGCCGCAGGATCGCTGGACGGACCCGAGCACCGGTGCTCACCAACCGTATCTTGGAGTCGGACGTGGCGAGCACCGATCGAATCTGCGTCCGCACCCACTCGGCATCGCTGGCCACCAAGATTTCGGTCACAGTGGGGAGGGTAGCTTCCCCCCCAACATGGGTACCATCCGGAACACGCCGCCGTCGGTGGCCAATCGAGATGTCCCCAGCCCCCGGGGGAGGATGTGTGCTTCATATTGAGGTCGAACACACCGAGAGCGGGCTGACCATCTGCCGCCCGGTGGGCGAGCTGGACGCCTTCACGGTGAGCCAGTTCCGCCAGATGTTGGCCGAACTCGCGTCGAGCCCCCGACTGCTTATCGACATGTCAGGCGTTCCTTTCGTCGACTCGGCTGGCCTCGGCGCGCTCATCGGCGGCATCCGGCGGGCCCGTGAGCTCGGCGGTGACGTCGCCGTTGCGTGCAACAGGCCAACCCTTACCCGCTTGCTGCGGACCACTGGCTTCGATCGCATCGTGACCGTGGCCGAGACGATCGAGGAAGCGGCCGCCGCCCTGTTGCCTGCCGATCCCGACCAGGACGGCTAAGGACTACCGCTCTCTGACCTCGGCTTCGGGCGTCGGCATTGGCGTTGGCATTGGCATTGGCGTTGGCGTTGGCGTTGAAGTGGTCGCGTTGGCGTGGGGCGGTTGGCGTTGGCGTTGGCGTTGGCGCGTTGGCCTGGGCCTGGGGCCTAGGCCTACTCGGCCAGGTAGCGCCCGACCTGGCTGAGACCGCCCAGGTCGTGGACGTCGTCGTCGAGCAGTGGGATCTGAACAACCGGCGCCGGCGCCACCTTGCCGATCAGATCCTTTAGGTAGCGCTCCTCCCGATCGGAGATGCCCTTCACATCGCGCAGGTTGCCAAGGTGGGCCACGAGGGCGGCCGCGTTGGGCGCGGCGGCCGACTCGCGGCTGGTGAGCACGGAGGGGACGGCACCGAAGGCCGGGTGCATCCGGTTGACGACGAGGGCCTCGACGTCGATGCCGGATTCCTTCAGTCGATCGGTGAAGAACAAGGCCTCCTCGATGGCGTCTCGGCGCGGTGCGGCAACGACCACGAACGCGGTCACCGGCTCTGACAGCAGCTCGAGGACCCGTTGTGCCCGATCGCGGAAGCCCTGCTCCATGCCTTCGAAAGCGGTGAAGAAGTCGACCGCATCCTTGACCACATCGGAACCGACGACCTTGGCCACGGTTCGCAAGAAGGCCTGGGTCGCGACGCCGACCACCTTCATATAGGTCCGAGCCGGCATGATGAGAAGCCGGAAGATCCGGTTGTCGAGGAAGCGGGTTAGCCGCCGAGGCGCATCCAGGAAATCAAGGGCGTTGCGCGTCGGCGGGGTGTCGACGACGATCAGGTCGAAGCGACCCTCGTGGTACAGCTCGTAAAGCTTCTCCATCGCCATGTATTCCTGGGTGCCTGACAAGGCGCCGGCGATGTTCCGGTACAGGTGGTTGCCGAGAATCAGCGTCGACTGGTCTTTGGACGCGGCGTAGCGGGCGACCAGGTCGTCGAAGGTCTCCTTGGTGTCGAGCATGAGGGCCCACAGTTCGCCCCCTTCGGGCCAGTCGCCCTTGATCTCCCCGGGCTCGTTGGTGAGCGACGCCAAGCCGAGGGCGTCGGCCAGCCGCTTGGCCGGATCGATCGTCACCACACACGCGCGGCGGCCGCTTTGGGCGCCTTCGATCGCGATAGCGCCGGCGATGGTCGTCTTGCCCACCCCGCCCGAACCGCAGCAGACGATGATGGTGCGCTCCGCGATCAGCGCGCCGAGGCTGTCGGACGTGCTGCGCTCGCCGGCCGGGCCCGCCAACCCGGTGGTCACGCCGACGCCGATCCGGCCGCCTCGGCCGCGCCGGCTGCCGCCGCGCCGGCCGGTGCTGGGAAGGCATCAGGATCCAATTTGGCCAATTCGCCGGCTAGCGCCGACGCCAGGGTGTCAACGTCGGCGGCACCCAGTTCGGTCGTGAACAGGAACGGCAAATGCAGCTGCGTGAGGGGCAAGGCATCGGACAGCCTCCTCGTCTGCTCGGCCTGAAGCTGCTGGCGGTGTACCCGGAACTGTGCCGCCTGTCGGAGGCGCCCGATCTCGGCGTCGGTCAACGCCACACCGGCCTGGCGCGCCGCCTCGGCCGGATCGACGGAGAGGTCGACCACCGGGTACATACCGTTGACGACCACCGGGGTGAGATGGACACCGGCTCGGTCCTCGAGGCGGAAGGCCGTCTCGACCATCTCGTTGACCGGAGTTTCCTCCGGCAAGGTGACGAGCATGACCTGGCAACGGGTGGGATCGGACAGCATCTCCAGGACCTCGCCGGCCTGGCCGCGAATCGGCCCGACGCTGACGGTGTCCATCAGGCTCTGGGCCGCGGACAGAAAGGTGAAGGCGTGGCCGGCCGCCGGGGCATCGAGGACCAGGAAGTCGGCGGTGTCGCCGGCGGCGCTGGCTCGTTCGAGCTGCTTGACCTTGCCGAGGACCAGGATGTCCTTGATGCCCGGTGCCGCCGTCGCCACGACGTCCAGGGCACCGCTGCTGGACAGCCGTTTGGAGATCCTCGTCATGCCGTGGTCCATGAGGTACTCGAGCAGGGCGTCATCGGGCGTCAACGTCCGAGCCCGGATTTCCCCCTGGTTCGCGTGGTTCGCGTGGGCCAGAACGACCTCGTGGTAGGAGAGCGAGCCGTGGAAACCGAACATGTTGGCCAGGCCACTCTTGCCCTCCATGTCGATGATCAGAACATCGCGACCGGCGCGCGCCGCCATACGGGCAACGGCGGCCGTGACGGTCGTCTTGCCGACGCCGCCCTTCCCGGCGACGATGAGTAGCCGGGTTTGGGCGCAAAACGCTCCTGGATCCAATCCGTCTCCTCCTGGAGGTCGTCATTCGCAGAGTAATCGTGGTCGTGGGACTAGCCCTCGTTGTCCTCGGGCTCAGTGGCTTTGGCGGCGTGCCCGAGGCTCGCGGCGCGCCCCCGACCGGACCGGTCGCAACCGCCGGCGCGTCACCATCGCCGGCTCTGACCGGCCACATCGATGTTGCTCAGATCAACGGCCTGATCGACCCGATTCAGGTCGATTTCTTGCGCCACGCCATCGCCGGGGCGCAACGGGGCGGTGCCGAGGTCCTCATCGTCCAGCTCGACAGCGGTGGTGGGGTCGTCTCCGCATCGGTTCTCCATCAGCTCGTCGCGAGCATCACGGCATCGCCGGTGCCGGTGGGGGTGTGGGTCGGCCCGAACGGCAGCCGGGCGTTCGGGGCGGCGTTCGCGATCCTGCAAGCGGCGCCGCTGCGGGGCATGGCGCCGGCAACCACGGTGGGCGACGCCATCGCTCGGAGCCCCAATGCCAGCCGCCGCTTCGACCCGGGCCAGGCGGCGGCGACGGGGATCGCCACCATCAACGAGCCCACGCTCGGCGACTTCGTGGTGAACCTCGATGGCCGCCAGGTCGACGGCACCATCCTGCACACCGCCAAGGTGGTCCACCTGGGCGGCGAGCTGCGCCGTGAGCCGACCGTTGGGGTCCGCTTCGAGGGTCTCAACCTCTTCCAGCAGCTGTTCCACACCGCCGCCAGCCCCTCGGTCGCCTACCTGATGCTGCTGATCGGGCTGTTGTTGATCGCCATGGAGTTCTTCACCGCGGGCATCGGTATCGGCGCCGTGGCCGGCACCGGCGCCCTGGTGCTGTCGTCCTATGGGCTGGGCGTGCTGCCCGTCCACCTATGGGCTGTGCTGCTACTGGTCGCCGGCGCGTTCGGGTTCTGCGTCGACCTGCAGGCCGGTGTGCCCAGGGCGTGGACGTTCGTCGGCGCTGGGTGCCTGCTAGTCGGGTCCATATGGCTCTACCACGGCGGGATCCACGCCTCGATCCTGGCGCTGGCCGCCGGGCTGCTCGGTACCCCCCTGTTCATGGTGGCCGGGATGCCCGCCATGATCCGGGCTCGCTTCTCCACCCCGACCATCGGGCGCCAGTCACTCATCGGTGAGATGGGCGTGGCGCTGGCGGCCATCGCCCCGGAAGGTACCGTCGAGGTGCGTGGCGCGCCCTGGCAGGCCCGGACCAACCGCGCCACGCCGATCAAGCAGGGCGACCCCATACGGGTGGTGTCCATCGACGGGCTGCTGCTGGAGGTCGAGCCCGAGACCGGGGGGGCGCGCGATGCCCACCATTGACCGTCGGAGGCACTGCGGGTGGGTCTCGTGGATGCTCCACCTCGGGTGCGCGGGCACATCGCGGAGATCGGAAGAGCACACGTCTGAACTCCAGTCACATCACGATC
>OBLV0100000645.1_pt1 | contig 10624 bp, 8 predicted proteins | sample 1520071 | NCBI WGS metagenome assembly OBLV01 (sample SAMEA3888446, study PRJEB22518) | metagenome | reverse complement strand
CCGAGATCTACACTCTTTCCCTACACGACGCTCTTCCGATCTCTGTGGCGGCGCACAGGAAGGCGGTGCGTACGGACCCTTGTTGATCGTCGACTCGGGGCCCTGGGCGCCGATGCCCTTGTCATTGGTGACGACGATCGTGCCGGCGCCGAGGGCCGAATCCGGCTGGACCTGGACGGGGTACCAGTCGGTCGGGAGCAAGCCGACGAATCGCATCGGCCGGTACAGGCCGTTGTACCGGTACACCGCGATCGCGTTGTCGCGGCCGATGCTGACCAGCACGTGGTTCGGGTCTGACATGTTGATCGCGTTCGCGTAGCTGCCGACCTGCGCACCGGGCACCGGGTTGGTGTGCACGGTCTGGGTCACGCTGTTCGTCCGCTCGTCGATGACCGACATGCTGTCGTCGTTGGAGTTGGCGACGAACAGCGCGCTGCCGTCTTGGTAAAGCGCGGTCGGCTGTAGCCCAACGCGGATCTCTTGTGTCTCCTTGCCGGTCGTCAGGTTGACGACCGAGACGGTCCCGGTGATCGCCCCACCCGTGCTCGGGCTCGACACGATCGGCGTCCCGTCGGACAGGTTGGTGAAATCGTGAGTCCCGGCCGGCCGGCCGCCCTCGTTCGAGACGTAGGCGACGGTGCCGTTGTCGGCCAGCGCTATCTGGCGCGGCGCGTTCCCGACCGCGATCCTGTTGGTCAGCGTGTCGGTCTGCGTGTTGATCTCGCCGAGCGTGTTATTGCCGTTGAGTGCTACGTAGAGCGTGTTGCCGTCTGGCGACAGCGCCATGCCTGAGGGCAGCCAGGCGCCGTTCGGATTGCTCGGACCGATGTTCGGGTTACACGCCGGTTCTGTGAGGGGCGACCCGCACAGCGGGATCTGATCCTCTTGCGCGGTCGCGCCGGTCGACGGGTCGAAACTGAACTTGGCCAGCCAGGTCGACTGAGGCACCCACAGCGTCTTGCCGTCGGACGAGAACAGGGGGCCGTCGGCAGCGACCGAGTAGTCCTGAGCGCTGCCGCTGCCGGTGGCGAGGCCGGTTTGGGACAGCATCTTGCCGGTCTGCAGGTCGAAGACCGTCAGGTAGCCGGAGAACTCGTTCCAGCCCAAAGCCGCGAGGTACCGGCCGTTCGGGCTGATCGTGCTCGACACGAGCCGTTCGGTGCTGTCGAGGATGCGGGTTCCCAGCGGCGAGATCCACTGGTTGGTGGGAAGGAGGATGCCGTTGGCATAAGTCTGGCCGACCTGCTGGCTGTCGAACGGGCCGACCCCACCAACGGCGGCGGACGCGACGCCCACGACGGCAACACACGACAGCACCGCGGCACCGATTGCCACTCGACCGCGTCGACCCCTGCGCATCCGCAACGACACGAGCTTCCTCACGGTGTTCCTCCCCACGAGCGGTATGAGCGGTTCGCCCTGATCCGGGCGGCTGGCACTGAGACCGGAGCGCCGGCGGCCACCCTATCACTCGCCCCCACGGGTGTGGTGTTACTGACTTGTATTTGAGATACAGCCGTGTGGCGCGCGTGCGATCGGCCACGTCACGGCTTCCGCACTGGTGGTAATCGGTGGTTATATTGCCGCCGTGCACGCCGTCCGGGCGACAGGATTGGTCAAGCGCTTCGGCACGACGACAGCGGTTGACGAACTCGACATCTCCATCGAGCACGGCGAGGTGCGCGGGCTGCTCGGACCGAACGGCGCCGGCAAGACGACGCTGCTGCGGATGTTGTTTGGCCTGATCCGACCCGACAACGGCACCGTCGAGCTGCTCGGCCACACGCTCGATCACCTCGGCGGCGACGTGCTGGACGCCGTCGGGGGCTTCGTCGAGGAGCCGTGCTTCTATCCGTATCTATCCGGGGGCTCCAACCTGAGGCTGCTGGCCAAGCTCGACGGACGGCGTGCGGAGCCGGGCGAGATCGACGACGCACTTCGGCGGGTTGGCCTCGGCGACCGGGCGGCGGACCGCGTGAGCGGCTACTCGACGGGGATGCGCCAGCGACTCGGTCTCGCGGCGGCACTGCTGCGCCGGCCGCGATTGCTCCTGCTCGATGAGCCGACCAGCGGGCTCGACCCCGCCGGCACCCGGGCTGTGGCGACGCTCGTCCGCGAGCTCTCCGCCGAAGGCGTCGCGGTGCTGCTCTCCTCTCACCAGATCGGCGAGCTGGAGAAGGTGTGCGACTCCTACACGGTGCTGCGCGATGGGCAGGTCGTTTGGGACGGAACCGCCGCCGAGCTCGACGCGCAGGCGCCGCGGTCGGCGTACGCGCTCTCGACGAGCGACGACGCGCGGGCGCTCGAGCTGGGGGCTCGGGTTCCGGCGGTGCGCATCCAGCCCGCGGCGCGGGGCGGCCTCGCGGTCGCGGCCCGCGGCGACGATATGGATGAGCTAGTGGCCGCGCTCGGCGACGCGCGGGTGCTGATCCGCCGCCTGGAACTGACAGTGAGCCCGCTCGAGAGCATGTTCTTTGCGCTCACGGCCGAGCACGACGCCGCCGCGCTGGATGCGCTCGAGCCCCAGCAGCTCGCCGACACGATCTTGGCCGGCACATGACCACGATCAGCCCCACCGCTCCGGCGGCCCGCGGGGAGCTCGGTGTCAGCGAGGGCGTGCGCGACGCTTACGAGACCGAGCTGTACAAGCTGATGGCCCAGCTGACCACGCGCATCCTGGTCCTCGTGTGCGCGATCGGCCCGCTCGCCTTCGCCGTCATCCTCAAGGTGCAGAGCGGCACGCCGTCAGACGCCCTGTTCGGCGTCTGGGTCCACTCCTCGGGGTTTGCCATCTCGCTCGTGATCCTCGGGTTCGCCGGTACGTGGGGATTTCCGATCGTCGCCGGGGTGATAGCGGGCGACCTGTTCTCCTCCGAGGACCGGCACGGCACGTGGAAGACGATCCTCACGCGGTCCTGCACGCGCGAGGACGTGTTCGCGGGCAAGCTGCTGGCCGCCGGCACGTTCGCCGTCGGGCTGATGCTGATCCTGGCGACGATGAGTCTGGTCGCGGGGGTGGCGCTGGTCGGACCGCACGCGCTTGTGAACCTGAGCGGAGTCCTCACCTCCCCGGGTCGGATGCTCGCGCTGACCATCGTCAGCTGGCTGATCTGCGTCCTGCCGCTGCTCGCCTACACAAGCCTGGCGATCCTGTTCTCGGTTGCCACCCGCAACGGCATTCTCGGGGTGCTCGGTCCGTTGCTGGTCGCGCTCGTGACTCAGTTGCTCGACCTGATCGGCAAGGGTGTGATCGTCCACGACCTCTTGATCGGCTCGGCCTTCGACGGCTGGCACGGCTTGTTCACGAGCCACCCGTTCTTCGGTCAGGTGCTCGTGGGAAGCCTCGTCTCGCTGATCTGGATCGTCGGCTGCCTGACCGTCAGCTGGCGACTCATGCGCCGGCGCGACTTCCTCACCGGCACCAGTGGGCGCGGCCCGAGCTGGACCGCCCCGATCAAGGTGGTGGCGGTCAGCACGGTGGTGATCGCGGTCCTCGCGCTCGGCTGCAGCGTCGGCCCGACCGGGGTGACTGCGTACCGGGTCGCGTACGCCATCGGGCGCGAGTTCAACAACGTCACGCTCCTGCAGCAGCAGCTGATCGGCCGCCCCGTGCCGGCGAACGCCCGGTTGTACACCCAGCCGCAGTGCAACCGGCGCGGGACGAAGGCGATCGGGCCTGGGGACTGGAGCTGCACCATCTACGTCTACCTCCCCCAACCGAACGCGGTCCCCTACCAACTGACCTCGGTCGAGTACGACGTGAGCGTGCAGTACAACGGCTGCTACAAGGCGCAGTCCCCGCCGGCGTTCATCGGCGGTCCGACGATGCTGGCCGCCGGCGGCCACAACGTCACCAACCCGCTGTACATCGTTTACGGCTGTTTCAACATCCTGTGATCGGGGACGTCGCGCGGCGCCCGCCCACGCGGCCTAACGGAACAGGTTGAACGTCGGCTTGTCGAGCGCAATCAGCATCCACGCGCCGCCGGCCGCGCTCGGCCAGACGTGATACTCCTCGCCGTAAGCGGCGCTGTAGAGCGTCTGGTCCGCCATCACCGGCGCCTCGCCCGGGGTGACGGCGGCGAGCGCGAGGAGCGACGACGCAAACGTCGACGTTGACTGCCCGAGGTCGGCTGCTGCGACCAGCATCTCCGACGTCCCTTCGGTCCACAGCACGTTCGGGGCGCTGGGGCCCACGTATGGCGCGAATCCGCTGAATGGTCCTGCCGCCGAGTACGTCTCGTTGAAAGTCGCCGGGTTGCTCGACTTGACGATCGAACGGCCGGTCAAGGCGAACGCGCCCTGAGCGTAGGCGAGCACCTTCTGAGCGTTGTTGGTCTCACCGTGATCCTGGAGGTACATGGCCCCGAGCGCGTCAGCGTCGAGCGCCTGGATGCTGTCATTCAGCCCCTCGATGAAGTACGTGTTCGACCCGTTGTGCACCAAGAGGTCGCTGTCGATGCCGGAGCTGACCTTGTTCGCGGCCGCGTAATAGGCGTTGGCTGACGGCCGGTTGCCATTTGCGGTCAGCTCGTTGCCGAGCAGCCTGAGAAACGCGTACGCGAGCAGGTTGTGCTGCGTGGAGTACCAGGTGACGTCCGGACCGCCGCGAATCAGTCCGTCGGTTCCCTGGAGCGACAGCAGGTAGTTCGCCGCGCGCTCCTGCATCGCGAGATAGCGCGACGTGCCCCAGTCCTGGTCGTACAGTGAACCCGCGATGCCGACCGCGGCGATCACGCCGGACCGGAATATCGGTTCGGCGGTCCCGTCGGCAACGTTGAATGCTTGTTCGATCGATCCGTCCGTGTGCTGCAGGGCGGCGAGCTGGTCGAGCAGCTCCTCGGCCTCGGACTGGAGGCCGACGACCGAGAAGGCCATCGCGGTAAGCGCCGAGTCGTAAGTCCAGGACCAGTTCAGCAACCGCGTGTACGACGGGTCGTCGGTCGGGATCAGGTAGGAGCGGGCCAGCTGGAGCGTGCTCGATCCGGTTGGAACCTGCGCCGCGGCGGCCAGCGGCCCAAGCGACCCTGAGTCGGCCGCGATCGCGAAGTCACCGCTCAGGTGAGGCGGCATCGCACCCGGATGCGGTGGCTTGGCTCGATGGCAGTGCACGAGCTTGCCCTGGATACGTCGTTGGCACGGCTTGACCTCGGTCGGCCCCACCTGGCGCGCCAGCCAGCGCGCGAGCGCCAATCGCGGAGCCTTGCCGGCGTAAGGCCAGGCTCGGTGCACCTTGCCACCGACGCGATGCACCTGCTTGTGGCGCTTGGCAGCGGTTGACGCGGTGGTCGTCGAGGCCAGGATGGTCGCCGCCAGGAGGCACGCAGCCATCGCGCACACCAGCATTGCCAGCATCCGATGCGACCCAATCGTGCGCGCAGCACCTCGCATCATCGCGACGGTTCACATTACCGTCGCGCCTGTGTGTCACCCGCCTCAAAGTGACACATACCTACCTATCCGCATCGGGATTTAGTTGTGACTATGCGCCCGGTGAGGATCGGCGACCTGTATTAAGTCCGAAAGCTCCTCGCCCGCCGTCCCAACCGGGACATAAGCATCCCCCACATGCTTATGTCCCAGAAGCGGGGGGGCGTCGGGCGCCTTCGGGCGTTGGACATGGTGCGGGGCGATGATGCCCGATTCCGTGCGAGACCCAGCCCGAACGTCAGGCGCCGGCAAGCGCCTGGCGCAGGTCCTCGACGAGGTCGCCCGGATCCTCGACGCCGCAGCTGAGTCGCACCAGGTCGGCCGGCACGGCCGCGATCGAGTCCTCGACCGACTGGTGGGTCATCGCCTGCGGCACCTCGATCAGCGACTCGACGCCCCCGAGCGACTCCGCCAGCGTGAACAGGCGGGTGCGGGCGGCGATCTGAGTGGCGTCGGAGTGGCGGAAGCTGACCATCCCGCTGAATCCCGGCCAACTCACGTGGCTCACCCCGGGAGCGGTGCGCAGCATCTCGGCGACGGCGGCGGCGCTTCGGGCGTGGGCGTCCATTCGCAGATGAAGCGTGCGGAGCCCCCGGTGAACGAGGAAGCAATCGAACGGCCCCGGGACGGCACCGACCGCGTTCTGGACGAAACGCAGCCGCTCGTACCAGTCGTCGGAGCGCGTGACCACCACGCCGCCAACGACGTCCGAGTGTCCGCCGAGGTACTTGGTCGTCGAGTGCACGACGAAGTCCGCGCCCAGCTCGAGCGGGCGCTGGTTCGCCGGTGTGGCGAAAGTGTTGTCGACGGCGACGAGGGCGCCGCGCCGACGGGCGATGACGGCCTCGATGTCGACGACGTGCAGGAACGGGTTGGTCGGGCTCTCGATCCAGATCAGGCGGGTGTCGTCTCGCACTGCGCGCTCCACCGCGGCGAGGTCGGTCTGGTCGACGAGGTCGTACTCAAGGCCCCACCGCCGCATGACCTTGTCGACGAGCCTGTACGTGCCGCCGTAGAGGTCGGCCGGGAGTAGGACGTGCGACCCCGGCTCGCACACGATGGTGATCAGCGCGTGCTCGGCGGCGAGGCCGGAGGAGAACGTCACGGCGCGCCCGTCCTCGAGCTCGCCGAGGGCCTGCTCGAGCGCGGCCCTGGTCGGATTCGCCGAGCGCGAATAGTCGTAGTCCTCGACGAACTCGCCCGGGCGGCGCTGGGCGTAGGTCGAGGTCTGGTGGATCGGCGGGATCACCGAGCCGTATGTCGGGTCCGGCGTCAGGCCGGAGTGCACGGCGCGGGTGGCGAACGCGTCGCGCCGCGCGGTTCGATCGGTCACGCGGCCAATGCTTCCAGCAAATCCGTCCGCGTGACGAGTCCCTCGGCGCGGCCGTCGCGCGTGACCAGCAACGCCTGCTGATCGCCGACGAGCAGCTCGACCGCATCACGGACGGGGTCCTCGGTCGAGACCGCCGGGAACGGGGCCTCCATCACCTCGACGATCTCGGCATCGAGGATCGCCGGGTTCTCGGCGGCGCGCTTGAGGAGGCCGCGCTCGCCGATCGCGCCGACGACGGTCGCCGGATCGTGGGCGGAGACCACCGGCAGCTGCGAGACACGGTGCTCGTGCAGGAGCGCGACGGCGTCGCGGACCTTGAAGTGGGTCTGGACGGTGACCAGCGGCGGAATCTCGCCGGCTTCCCGCTTGCGCGCGAGCACGTCGCCGACCAGCAGGTTGGAGTCGCGGTCGAGGAAGCCGTACTGGCGCATCCACGCGTCCGAGTAGATCTTCGACAGGTACGAGCGACCGCCGTCGGGGAGGATGACGACGATCAGCGCGTCGGGGTCGTCGGTTTCGCCGGCGATCTGGAGCGCGGCGTGGAGGGCGAGCCCGCCCGAGCCGCCGGCGAGGATGCCCTCGAGCTGGGCGAGCCGGCGCGTGGTCATGAACGCGTCTTTGTCCGAGACCGTGATCCATCGGTCGATCACCGCCGGGTCGAACGTCTGCGGCCAGAAGTCCTCGCCGACGCCCTCGACCAGGTACGGGCGGACGTTCTCAGGCCCGCCGGAGTAGATCGAGCCCTCGGGATCGGCGCCGATCACGACGAGGTCCGGGTTGCGCTCGCGCAGGTAACGGGCGGTACCGGTGACCGTGCCGCCCGTGCCCACGCCGGCGACCAGATGAGTGATCTGCCCGGCGGTCTGCTCCCAGACCTCGGGCCCAGTCGACTCGTAGTGGGCCTGCGGGTTGGCAGGGTTCAGGTACTGGTTTGGCTGGAACGCGCCCGGGATCTCTGCCGTAAGGCGGTCGGCCACCCGGTAATAGGACTGGGGCGATTCGGGGGGGACGTCGGTGGGGGCAAGCACGACGTCCGCCCCGTAGGCACGGAGGAGATCGATCTTCTCGCGCGACATCTTGTCCGGCATCACCGCGATCACGCGGTAGCCCTTCAGCCGAGCCGCGATCGCGAGGCCGATGCCGGTGTTGCCCGACGTCGGCTCGACGATCGTGCCGCCGGGCTTGAGCCGTCCGTCGCGCTCAGCCGCGTCGATCAGCGCGACCGCGACGCGGTCCTTGATCGAGCCGCCGGGGTTGAAGGACTCGACCTTCGCGACAAGGCGCGGGCGCAGCCCGGCGCCGATGCGCGACAGCCGGATCAGCGGCGTGTCGCCGATCGCGTCGAGGATGGAATCCTTCAGAATCGGTCCTGCGATGGCGGTGTCGGTCATGCCCCTAGGATGACGATCCTGCGGCTAATTCACAAGGAACCGAAGATCCTGCGACGTGGCATAGTGAAATTGGATATTCTTCGGTGGGAGGCGAGATAGCCCGGTCCATGCCGAATCATCCACAGCCCCCCGTCGACGACGTCGACCGCGCCCTGCTCGAGCTGCTCGCGCGGGACGCTCGGATCACCAACCAGCGCCTCGCCGATCGCGTCGGCGTGGCGCCGTCGACGGCACTGGCGCGGTTGCGGTCGCTGCGCGACCGCGGCGTGATCCGAGGCTTCCACGCCGAGGTCGACCTGGCGGCGCTCGGCAGGCCGCTTCAGGCGCTGATCGCCGTCCGGCTTGCCGTGCACGCGCGCGACCAGATCGACGACTTCACGTCCGCGGTCCGCGAACTTCCGGGCGTGCTGATGGTGTTCCACCTGACGGGCGTCACCGACTATCTGGTGTGGGTCGCCGCCGCGGACGCCCAGGACCTGCGCGAGTTCGTCGTCGATCACCTGGCGACGCATCCGTCGGTCGCGCACGCGGAGACCTCGCTGATCTACGAGCACCACCGCGGTCCCGGGATCTGGGGCGCCGCCGATCCCGCATGAGTCCTGCCGAACGCGTCGCAGGGCTCGGGACCACGATCTTCACCGAGATGAGCGCGCTGGCATCGCGGACCGGCGCGATCAACCTCGGCCAGGGGTTTCCCGACACCGACGGGCCTTCTTCGGTGATCGAGGCGGCGGTCGCGGCGCTTCGGAGTGGTAAGAACCAGTACGCCCCGCTGCCGGGGGTGCCGGCGCTACGCGAGGCGGTGTTCGAGCACCAGCGCAGCTGGTACGGGCTCGATCCCGAAGATGTACTGATCACGTTCGGCGCCACCGAGGCGATCGCGTCGGCGCTGCTCGGGCTGTGCGACCCTGGCGACGACGTCGTTGTGCTCGAGCCGTACTACGACTCGTACGCCGCCTGCATCGCGTTCGCCGGCGCCACGCGCCGGCCGGTGACGTTGCACCCGCCGGGGTTCGACGTGGGCGAGAAGGCGCTGCGGGCCGCGATCGGTCCGCGAGCCCGGGTCCTGCTCCTGAACTCGCCGCACAACCCAACGGGCCGTGTCCTCAGTCGCGACGAGCTCGAGCTGATTGCGGTCGCGTGCGTCGAGCACGACCTAATCTGCGTCACCGACGAGGTTTACGAACATCTCATCTACGACGGCGAGCACCTCCCGATCGCGACACTGCCCGGGATGGCGTCGCGGACGCTCACGATCTCGAGCGTCGGCAAGTCGTTTTCGTTCACGGGCTGGAAAATCGGCTGGTGCTCCGGGCCGGCGGAGCTGGTGGCGGCGGCGCGGATGGTCAAGCAGTTCCTGACGTTCGCCGGCGGCACGCCACTGCAACACGCGGCGGCGGCGGCGCTGCGACTGCCCCGCGCCGAGGTCGAGGCGATCCGCGACGACCTGCGGGTCAAGCGCGATCAGCTGTGCTCGGGGTTAGCGGCCGCCGGTCTGCGTCCGATCACCCCTGCGGGCACCTACTTCATCAACGCGGACGTGGGCGTCGACGCGGTCGAGTTCTGCCGCGAGCTACCACAGCGGTGTGGGGTGGTGGCGATTCCCACCGGCGTGTTCTATGACGATCCTCAGACGGCTGCGACGCTCGTGCGATTCGCGTTCTGCAAGCGTCTCGAGGTGATCGCCGAGGCCGCGCAGCGTCTCGCCGGCCTTCGGTGAGCCGGGAAGGATCGCGCGGCAGGCGCGTCGGTCTAGGTAAGGACTAGTCGTACACGAGCAACAAGGAGGTCCTTCCCATGACATTGCAAGTAATACGCCGCGCCGGCGCGGTGGCACTTCTCGCTGTCGGCGCCGTGCACCTACAGCAGTACTACGGCGACAACTACCGGGTGCTTCCGACGATCGGACCGCTGTTCTTACTGAACGGGATCAGCGCCGGGGTGGTGGCCCTCGGGTTGCTGCTACCGATCGAACGGCTGGCCGGCGAGCGCACCGGCGAGCGTTTGGTCGGGCTGCTGGCACTCGGCGGGGTGGCGATCGCCGTCGGGTCTCTAATCGCGCTGTTCATCGCCGAGACCAGCGTCCTGTTCGGTTTCTCGGAGAACGGCTTCAGCACGCCGATCGTGATCGCGATCGTGTCCGAGGTCGCGGCAACCGTACTGCTCGCACCCGTTGCGGTCGCGAACCTCGTCCGGTCGTTCTCGGATCGCGGTGGCGCGCCCCGCTGGCGGCCAGGCCCGCACTCGACGCCGTTGACCGGTCGAGATCGCGGTTAGCGACGATATACGTGGCCAACGCGTAACTCGGTCGTCGCGGGCCGGGCGAGTTACGCGTCAGCCGGCATCCGAGAGCAGGCCCTCGAGCTCGGCGACCGTGACCACGTCGGCCTGGCGGGGGAAGATCCGCTCGGTCAGGAACGCGTGGACGTCGGGCTCGGGGTCGGCGGTGGCGTCGTGTCCGACGCCACCG
>OBLV0100000644.1_pt1 | contig 10624 bp, 11 predicted proteins | sample 1520071 | NCBI WGS metagenome assembly OBLV01 (sample SAMEA3888446, study PRJEB22518) | metagenome | reverse complement strand
CTCTTCCGATCTCCTCGTCGACCCGGGAGACGAACTCGACCCGCCGGGCCTCCTTGGGGTCCAGTCGCACGGTGAACACACGGCAATCTGTCATGACAGCATGATAGCTTGACTAGGGGCTGGCTACCACCGAGGAGGAGGCACAGGTGTACGACGGGACGATGGCAGAGACAATCCGCATCGCCGGATACCACGGCGATCTGATCAAGGCCTATTTTTCCCGACCCCTGGGACCGGGCCCGGTGCCCGGGGTGGTCGTCATCCACCACGCCCCGGGGTGGGACGAATGGTCGAAGGAGGTCGTCGGCAAGTTCGCCTTCCACGGCTACGCCGCCATCTGCCCGCACCTCTACCACCGCGCCGGCCCCGATGCCAGCCCCGACGACGCCGCCGCAGCCGGCCGGGCTGCGGGCGGGGTGCCCGACGAGCAGCTGGTAGGCGACGTGGGCGCCGCGGTCGCCTTCCTCCGCGCCCTGACCTATTCGAACGGCAAGGTCGGCACGATCGGTTACTGCTCGGGTGGCCGCCAGAGCTTCCTGGCCGCGTGCAGCCTCCCGCTCGACGCCGCCGTCGATTGCTACGGCGCCTGCGTCGTCAACGCCCCGCCCCCGGGGCTGCCGTTCAAGATGGAGCCCTGCGTGCACCTCGCCGACCGGCTGTCGTGCCCGCTGCTCGGCCTGTTCGGCGAGGACGACAAGATGCCGGCACCGGCCGAGACGGCCGCCCTGGCGGCCGTGCTCGAGAGCCATGGAAAGACCTTCGAGTTCCACACCTACCCCGGCGCCGGACACGCCTTCTTTGCCGTCGATCGCCCGGCCTACCGCCCCGAAGCGGCCAAGGACGGCTGGGAACGGGTTTTCGCCTGGTTCGGCCAGCACCTCGCGGCCTGATGTGCACCTACGTCACCCACAACCTCCCCGCCCTGGGCAGCGCCAAGGGGCGTGACGGCTGGTTCCCCCTGTCACGAGCCACGGTCTATTTCGACCACCCCTTCCACGCCCCCCTCGAGCACAGCCTGAACATCGACTTCGCCGATACGGCCGACCCGAGCAAACGGGTGGCCGTCGAGCTGAGCCCAGCCACGGCCCGGGCGCTGGCCGAAGCCATCCTGGCCGCCCTCGAGACGGGTGAAACCATGCTGGGGAAAATGGAGGCCGATCAGGCATCGGCACTGTTGCCCACTCAGGCGACACCTCCCGACGACGGCAACCCCAGCGCCGCGCCGCCAACGTTGCAAACCGGCTCGGCGGTGTCATAGGTCGCACCTTCTCGGTACTTCGTCGACCGGAGCAGGCGGGGCGCGACCCTCGGCGAATAGCGTGCACTCCCAAACTCCAGATATCTACCGGACCTTTTGGGCGGCACATTTCGGGGAATAGTTGTGACCGATCATGGGATGGTATGATGATCGCCCGGCGCTATCGGAAATAAGCTGGTGACAGTCATTTCGGACGATAAACGAAATTCGAACGTCCATTTGTCCACAATGGCGGCGCCGGTTACATTGGTCAAAACGACCCATTCGGTCGCGACCACCTACGACTGATGGCCGTCATCGAGGTGGAGGGCCTGCACAAGGAGTATCGCCGCGTCCGCCGCCCACCCGTGCGGGCCGTCAACGGCCTCGACCTCAGCGTCGCCGAGGGTGGGGTATTCGGCTTCCTCGGACCCAACGGATCCGGCAAGACAACCACCATCCGCTGCCTGCTCGGATTGATCCGGCCCAACGCCGGCATCTGCCGGGTGCTCGGCGCCGATGTCCAACACCAGCTGCCAACCGTGATCGCGAAGGTCGGCTCGCTGGTCGAGACGCCCGGTCTTTTTCCCGGCCTCACGGCCCGCCAGAACCTAGCCCTGTTGGGTCGGCTCGACGGGATCGGCGCGACGAAGGTCAGCGAGACCCTGGCTCGGGTCGGACTGACCGAGCGGGCCGACGACACGATCGGAGGCTTCTCGCTCGGAATGCGCCAGCGCCTCGGCCTAGCCGCGGCGCTGCTCAAGGACCCCGCCCTGCTCCTGCTCGACGAACCGGCCAACGGACTCGACCCCGCCGGCATCAAGGAGGTCAGGGACCTGCTGCTCAGCCTTGGGCGGGAGGGGCGCACCGTCTTTGTATCCAGCCACCTGCTGTCTGAGGTCCAGCTCACCTGCGACAACGTCGCGATCATGTCCCACGGGCGCTGCGTCGCCTCGGGTTCGGTCCAGTCGGTCCTTTCCGGCGCCCATTCGCTCGGCTTGCTCGTCCGCCTGGCGCCGGCCGAGCTGCCAGCCGGAGTCGACGCCCTGCGCCGCGCCGGCCTCAACTCGTCGGTGCAGGGCGACCTGATACGGGTGGAGGTCGACTCCCGCTACGCCGCCACCGTGACCAAGGCGCTCGCCGATCGCGGTCTGTACCTGACCGAACTTCGCGCCGAGGAGGCGGATCTGGAATCCGTCTTCCTCCAACTGACCGAGGGCGCGTCGCTATGAGCGCCCTGTTCGCCGGCGAGCTGCGCCGGGTCATGGCTCGCCGCCTGGTGCGGGCGGTCTTCGCCCTGGTGGCGCTCGGGATCGTGGTGGGGGGCGCGGTGGTCTTCGTGAAGACCCAGTACCTGTCTGAATCGGCCTATCAGGCGCGGGTCAAGGCGGCCCAGGCCAACCTCGCGACCTTGGGCAACGCCCCGCCGGGTGTCCCGATCTGCACGACCGGCTCATCGGGCGCAGGCGGCTCATCGCGAGTGGGCGTGGCTGGCGGAGCCGGTTCAGCGGGCGGAACTGGTTCGGCCGGTCAGCCAGTGGTCCTGACCCCGGGGAGTGGTGGCGCCCCCTGTATCTCGGTGGAGGTGCACGACCCACGCTTTCACTTGACCAGCCTCAAAGGAGTGTACGAAGGCGTCACCGCGCCGCTGGTGCTGCTCGCCATCCTGATCGGGGCCTCGGTCATCGGCGCCGAGTGGCCGAGTCGCACCATCACCACCATCCTGACCTGGGAGCCACGCCGCCTCCGGGTCTTCGCCGCCAAGCAGCTCTGCGCACTGGTGGTGTGCCTCGCCCTGGCGGTCGCCGGCCTGCTGGTGCTGGGGCTGGCCCTGCTGCCGTCTGCGCTGCTCCATGGCACCACATCGGGGACAACGAGCGCATGGTGGCAAACGCTGTCCGGCATCGCCGGGCGGTCCGTGGCGACGGTCGCCATCGGGACCGTGGTGGGTTTCGCCATCGCGTCCATCGGCCGCAACACCGCAGCCGCCCTCGGCATCCTCTTCGCCTACGTCGTGGTCATCGAACGCGTGGTGGCGACGTTCGTGCACGGCCTAGGTCAATGGTTGATCGCCGGCAATGCCATCGTGTTTGTCTCCGGCAATCCCGCCGACCTCTCCGGCGACCACAGCCGTTCGGTCCTGGCCGCCGGCCTCTACCTCGCCGCCATCGCCGTGGGCATGTACATCATCGCGGCGGTTGTCTTTGAGCGCCGCGACGTGGCCTGAGCGCTCGCTTCATCCTCAGGGCGTCGGGCGTCGGGCGTCGGGCGTCGGGCGTCGGGCGTCGGGCGTCGGGCGTCGGGCATCGGGCATCGGGCATCGGGCATCGGGCATCGGGCATCGGGCATCGGGCATCGAACGTTAGGCGTCAGGCGCCCGGCGCGTTGAGGGCCGCGCGCAGCGTCGCCAGGCCCTCGGGCACGACGGAGTACCAGACCCATTTGCCCCGTCGGTCGCCGGCCACGAGTCCGGCGTCAGCGAGCACCTTGAGATGATGGCTGACCGTCGGCTGGGTCTTGCCGAGGGGGACCACAAACTCGCAGACGCAGACCTCGCCCGCGGGTGCGGCGGCCAGGATCGACAGGACCCGAAGCCGCGCCGGGTCGGCCAGTGCCGCGAACCCCGTCGCCAGCACCGTGGCTTGGGCCTCGCCCAGCGGCGCCGCCAACACCGACGGGCAGCACTCCTCCTCGACCGCCACCTCGATCGCTGAGGATCGCGTCACCGCACCGTCACCCCGCCCCCACACCTTCCCAGAGTTCACTCCGGGCGCATACATTGACAAGTATCGATGCATAGACCATGATCAACGTATCGACAACCATGAATGTTAGCGGAGGTCCCCGTGCTCCGAGTCCAGCTCGCCCTGAATGTCGCCGACATCGATGCCGCCGTCGCGTTCTACGCCAAGTTGTTCGCCACCGAGCCAGCCAAACGCCGGCCGGGCTATGCCAACTTCGCCATAGCCGAGCCGCCACTGAAGCTGGTCCTGATCGAGGGACAGGGTCGGGCGGGGACCATGAACCATCTCGGTGTCGAGGTCGGCTCGACCGGGGAGGTGGCCGCGACCCAGGCGCGCCTCGTCGGCGAAGGATTGGCGACAGCGGTCGAAGACAACGTCACCTGTTGCTATGCGGTTCAAGACAAGGTGTGGGTGAACGATCCCGACGGTGCGGCGTGGGAGTACTACACCGTGCGGGCGGACGTCGAGGCCGACCACGACACGCTTCTCGGCTCCGAGGCAGGCATCGGCGGGCCAGGCGAGTGCTGCTCATCAAGCCCGGCCTTCATCGAATCGGCGTGCTGTGATCAACCCGCCGGCGCCGCCTGACAAGCGAGTGCGCACCGGATCACTGGCCCGCCAGGCCAACGCCAGGTTCCTCGGCACCGTACCGCTAGGCCGCCGGGCCTTCGCCGAGTTCCTCGGCACCGGACTGCTCGTCGCCGCCGTCGTCGGCTCGGGGATCGCGGCGGCCAAGCTGTCGCCGGGCGACGTCGGCCTCGAGCTGCTGGAGAACGCCACCGCCACCGCCGGCGTCCTGGTGGCCCTGATCCTCGCCCTCGGTCCCGTCTCGGGCGGCCACTTCAACCCCGTCGTGACGCTCGCCGACAGAGTCTTCGCCGAGATCTCCACCGCTGATGCCGGTGCCTACATCGCGGCCCAGATCGCCGGCGGGATCTGCGGGTCGGTCCTAGCCAACGCCATGTTCTCCCTCCCGGCGTTTGAGGCCTCGACCAAGGTTCGCTCCTCGGGCCCGCTGTGGCTGGGCGAGGTCGTCGCCACCTTCGGGCTGCTGCTCGTCATCTTCGGCGTCGCGCGCTCTGGGCGCTCGACCGTCGCCGCGTTCGCGGTCGGCGCCTACATCGGCGGCGCCTATTTCGCGACCAGCTCCACGAGCTTCGCCAACCCCGCGGTCTCCATCGGCCGAATGTTCTCCAACACCTTCGCAGGCATCAAACCATCCTCAGCACCGGCGTTCATCGCCGCCCAGATCGTCGGTGCTGCACTCGCGGTCGCGGCGATCACGATTCTCTACCCGCAGATAGCCGCCTCCGCAATCGGTGTCGTCGTCCCCCATCAGGCCGGGCCGTCGGATCCCTCCTGACCATATTCGACGAGCCCTTCGCCCGAGAACGCGTCCGAGCTCTCGGCCAATCTCAAGGAGTGATCGTGAACGAGGTCCCCGTCGTCGTGTTCGTGTGTACCCACAACGCCGGGCGCAGCGTCGCCGCCCGGGTCCTGCTCGACTACTACGCCCAAGGCCGAGTCGAGGTTCGCTCCGCCGGCTCCGCCCCGGGCGACCACATCAACCCCGCTGTCATCGAGATCCTCACCGAACGAGGCCTCGACCCAACCAAGGAGTTCTCCAAGCCGTTGACCGACGAGGTCGCCCGCGCCGCCGATGTCCTGGTCACCATGGGCTGCGGTGACGCCTGCCCCGTCTACCCCGGCAAGCGCTACCTCGACTGGGAGCTCCCCGACCCCGCCGGCCAACCCGTTGAAGCGGTCCGGCCGATCGTCGACGATATCGACCGGCGTGTCCAAGCCCTCCTCGCCGAGCTCGTTCCCGCGATCAATCAGTAGTGGTCACTGTTTTGTTGCCCCCATGTTCGTTGTTCCCATGTCGCCATCGCGACTGACGGGCATTACTCGGTGGCGCAGTTCCCGGTACTGACCGTGGCCGTACGGCCTTCAGCGGCGGTGATATCGGGAAGGACCGACGGAGAGGTGAGGGCGTAACCGACGTCGTTGAAGGCGGTGGATCGGGAAAAGACAATGCCGACGACGTCGCCATTGGGTTCCACCAACGGCCCCCCGGAGTTCCCCGGGCGAACCAGGGCCTGCACCTCGTAGACCGAGCGGTCGGTGAGGCCCTGGCCGTAGATGTTGCGGCCGATAGCGACGATCTGGGCCAGGACCGCGCCGGGCTCGGCGTCGAAGGGTCCCCCACCGGGGTAGCCGAGGACAGCGGCGCTGGTACCACGGGCGACGTTGCCCGGCACGAGAGTGAGCGGGGGATCTTGCAAGCCCGGAACCCGGAGCACGGCGAGGTCCAAGCTGGGGTCGAAGAAGACCGGCGTGGCCGAGTACGACCCTCGCTGGTCGTGAACCGTGGGAGTGCTGTCGCCCGCGATCACGTGGGCGTTGGTAACCACGACACCAGGGGCGACGACAAAGCCCGAACCGAGGAGGATCTCGTCGCAGGCCGGGCCGCTGATCTTCACCGTCGACGCCTCGGCCGCAGCCACGGCGGCTTGGGTGTCAGCGGCCGGGGGAACCGGGAGCGAGCCGGCGGGGACCGGCTCGAACTGGGCAAACACCTGCGGCAGGCCGGCGCCGTTGACGAACTGCTGAAGCCGGGAGATGGCCGACGGCGCCGGGGGAAGGAGAGAATCGACGTGGCGCAAGATGACGGACTTCTGGATCTGGACGGCGAGGGAACGGGCGGGCACGTTGGCCAGCACGCTCCCGAGCACCCAGGCCAGCGCGACGGCGGCGGCGCCGGCCAGAAGCGCTCCGATCAAACCATCGATCTTCTCGAGATGAGCCCGCTGGACCTGGCGCCGTAACCAGCCGCCGACCGACCGACCGAGCACTACGCCAACCGCGGCCACCGCCGTCAGGCTCAGCAACGCCAGGAGCCCCTTGGCCCCGGGACCGCTCACCAGCGCAACGACATGTGGCGCCAGCACCGCACCACCAACCAGCCCCAGGACCAGGCCGGCCAGGGTGAAAACCTGGACGACAGTGCCCACCACATACCCGTGGATGGCGGCGCCTACCACCATCAAGGTGATCACGATGTCGATGGCGTTCACGGCATTAGCGGTGCAGATTCCAGGTCAGATTCTCGGTGCGATTCCACGAGCTGGCGAACGTCGCCTTGCCACTCACATGCCACCCGGGGGCGTCGATCGTGACGCTCAGCGCCGGCGGAGTCAGGCGGGGTTGGGGCACGTAGCGCAGGGTGAGCTGGCCATTTTGGACTGCGTTGTCGATCACCGTGTCGAAGGACACCTCCGTCGTCTGGCCGGCGTAGATGTGCGGGACAACCGTCTGGGTCAGTTCCAGCCCGGACTCGGCTACCCCAAGGGGTTGATCGGAACCGGCCGGTGCCCACAGGAGAACCCAGGCCCAATACTCCCCGGGAACGGTCGTGCCGAAGCCGTCGGGTCCGAGCTGATAGGACGGCGCGGCGCCGACCGGGGCGCCGTTGTGGATGACGATTGTGCTGTGGATGATGGCGGTACCCGCCTTGGTGATCGTCACCTGTTGCTCGAGGGCGGTCGTCACGTAGTAGTCCAGCTTGGTGGCGTTGCGGTTTTCGACCGCAAGATGGAAGGTGCGACCCGCGTCAAGAGCGCCGGGACCACCTCCGAGTCCCACTTTCTCCAGCTCGGTCTCTTCCGGGCCGACGTCACTCCAAATCTGGAGATGCCCGCCGGCGGCCGAGTTGGCCAGCTGCTGGGCGAGGGGTAGCGGGTCGAACGATCCGGCTGCCAGCCGGTCGACGACCTCGGTCACCACCTCGGACAGCACCTCCTTGCGCACGGTCTGCTGACTGTCGGGAAAGGAGGCGTAGAGGTCGTGCAAAAGGACGGTGCCGGCGTTGGCGGCGGTGATTTGCCCGCCGACATCGGGCACGGTGACGGGGCCGACCACGCTGAGCAGCGACGATAGCGCCGGGACGTCGAGGGCGATCACCCCGTCGACGCTCTGGCCCGTCGCCTCGTGGTACATGGCCTGGATCGCCCGGCCAGTGAAATCGAAATCTGCGGTGGCATTGACCGACTGCCACGTCTCGGTTGGATCGATGCTGCCGAAGACCGACTTTGTGCCAGCGGGGATGGCGACCGGCGCCGGCGAGTGCAATAACAACGTGGTATTTGCCCCCGCGCCCGGTACCTGAATTGGTGTCAAAAGAGGGCCGTGGGCGGTCACCTCCACATGGCCATTATCGATCGTTACCAGAGCGTAGGAAAGTATGGCGCCCTGGTCGCGCATTTCGGCGTCATTTTCCAGCGCCATGAAATAGTGACGGGTACCACTGGATCCCAAGAGCGTTTGGCCAGCCGCCACGGCGTCGGCGTCGTTGAGCAGCCGCGTCCCCGTCGAGCCGGCCAGGGTGTTGAACTGCCGCCGGGCGCTGCCGAGTGGGCCGAGCAAGTGCGGGCTTGATCGAACGACACCGCCAATGGCGTGTCCCGCAGCCTGCAAATCTGTTGCCAGCTTGCCCAGCGTGGCGATCGGCACTTGGGCCCCGTTGACATGCCCTTGGGCGGCTAGGCCGTCGACCTGGACCACGAGCGTCCGCCCGGCCACCAAAGCGACGTCCGAGTCGTCGACGAGCTGCAGCAAACCGGCGCGTTGCGAGGACAGGAAGGGCACGAAGCGAGCCAGCTTCAGGGCGAAAGATCCCTCGATGATCTGGTGGGCGACATCGACCTCGTCGACGGCAAACGACAGCTGCTGGGTTGTGGCATTGCGTCCATCGGTGGTGGTGAGGACCGTCGGATGGTCCACGACCTGATCAAGGGTCGCCTTGGCCGACAGCAATCGCGTCCGCGCCGCCAACAGGTCACGCCATCCGGCGCCCGCAACGAGCAGGACGATCAGCAAAACCCCGCCGGCGACGAGCCAAAACGTCGTCCGGCCAGACCAACGCCGGCGCCGGGAACGGCGCGGCATGACTAGGGGCCAGCCGCGATCAGCGCACGCACCCCGGCAAGTGTAGAGAACGCTCTCCCGCGCCAAGCGGCGACCCGCCAGGGCCCACTCAGGAAATTCGGCCAGGTTCCATTCAGGGAAGTAGCGGGGTCGGAGCCCAGGTGGTGACGGCCATGTCCGCCTCCAGGATCACCCGGGCAGCTTGTCCGAGATTCCGACAGCCCCTACCTACCCGTCGCCCTGCCCGACGACGACCCCGACAGCGGAACCTTCTGCACCAGGCTCCGTCCGGGGGAAAGCTGATCGAGGTGCTCCCACGTCAGGGCGAGTTCGACCATCGCCCCCTCCATCCCCTCATCCCACGTACCGGTCCCGCCGCTAGATCCGCCGTCGCTCACCACGCTCGATCCGGCGACTCCCCCTGCCCCGATGACCCCCAGCCTGTCATTTGTCGCCGCGCAACCAGTGGTGGCCGATGCGTGGCGAACGAGTAAGCGACAGTTGTGAGTACACAGGTTCAGGTCTAAGGTATCGTTGGCCGTCTGGCTAGCTGGAGGGAGAACTGTGGTGCCCACACTACGGCACAGGTTGTTGGCCCTCGTCGGGGCTATGGCCATCATGTCCACTGTTGTCCTCGGCGCCTTGGGCGGCGTCGCACAGGCTCAGACCGGCTATCCGCCGGGCACCACGACCCTGCCGGCTTGCGTCGCGGGCAATGTCAACGCCGGCAATGTGAGTGTCGGCCAGACCATCACCTTCACCCTGTGCGGCAACTACACCGCTGGGGGGACCGACACCATCACGGTTAACGGTGCCGTCGTCCTGACGAAGACTCCGACCAACGGCGCCGTCATCGTGGTCGTCACGGTGGTCTCCCAGACCGTTGCGACTGTCAGCGACCCGGTCAACGTCGCCATCGTCTGTGGGACCAACACGGTCACCGCGACCGGACCGGGAACACCGGGGACTTCCACCGGGACCTTCAACCTGGAATGCTCGCCCACGACGACCACCAGCACCGGCTTGGCCTTTACTGGCGCCAACATCATGAAGGCCCTGCTCATCGCGCTCGTACTGATCGTCGCCGGCGTCGCTCTCTTCATCCTCGGCCGCCGGCGTCGCCACGCCCTGTAGCACCCCTGTAGGACCGCCGCCACCCCCTACCTTGGCACGTGCCAAGATCGACGGAGGTTGCCGCCGAGTCCGCAAAAGCGCCGGGCCGCCGGTCGATCGCGACAAGTTGACCTCTGCGAGTTCGCTCGTGGACACCTCGACCCTCGGCGCCGCCGCGATCCAGTGCATTTGGTAGCGACACCATTCTCGCTCGGATCGCGGCGATCGTCGAAGGGCGCGAGCAGGAAGCTCGCGGGTGACACCCGGCCCGTCGTCTTTCTATGTAGTTGTCAAGGAGCGGTGACGGCTGATGCCTGCGACGGAAGCTCACCACGAGGGGCGGATTGTCGTCAGGCGGCGGAGGCCGTCTCGCCGGCGGCGAGACCGATGGTCGGGTTTCGCCTGGTTCTTAGGCGGCGACTGGAGCGTCGCCGGCTAGGACATCGGGCGGCATGTGGGTCGGGTCGTCCTCGGTGGCCTCGGTCGGGTCGCCCGGCGGGGCGCCGGTCAGGGTGTCGACCGGTCCGCCGGTCGGGGTGTCGACCGGTTCGCCGGTCGGGTCGTTGGTCCGGGTGTCGATCGGGTCGCTGGCCGGGTCGCTCGT
>OBLV0100000643.1_pt1 | contig 10624 bp, 10 predicted proteins | sample 1520071 | NCBI WGS metagenome assembly OBLV01 (sample SAMEA3888446, study PRJEB22518) | metagenome | reverse complement strand
TGTTGCCGGGCGCGTGCTCGATCCCGCCGAGCTGGTAGATGAAGTCCATGTGCCACGTCGCCCGTCGGAACTCGCCGTCGGTGACGGATTGGAGCCCCGCGGCGCTTTGCAGCTCCACTACCGCCCGGACCGCTTCGTCCTCAACGGCTCGGAGCGTGTCCGCCTCGATCCGCCCCGCGTCGAACGCCTCGCGTGCCTCGAGCAGCTCCGGCGGGCGGAGCAGGCTGCCGACGTGGTCGGCTCGGAACGGCGGGGTGGTTCGCTTGTCGGTCACTCAGCTCCTCACGCTGATCTCGACCCGAACGCCGTTCGGATCCTCGATGAACACCTGGCGCGGTCGCCCCGGCCCGGCGAGGGTAACCGCGGCGATGCCGTTCCGCTCGACCCGATCCATCACGGCTTCGTAGTCGTCCGCCGTGAACGCGATGTGGTCGACGGGACCGACGCCCGGGTCCCGCTCGGGGACGGTCATTCCGAGCCCCGCGGCATGCGCCGCATACGTTCGGCGGTCAGCGACATGGACCACCGCCTTCGCCCCGGCGTACAGCCAGTAGCCGGGGAACTCGAGCGGAGGGCGGTCGCCGATCTCGAGGCCGAGCACGTCGCGATAGAAGTCGCGGGTGCGCTCGGCGTCGTCGCTGAGCACGAGCATGTGCTCGATCGCAGTGACCGTCATGTGGGGCGCGGCTGAGCGCCCGCCACCGCCTGAGCAGACGTCGTGCCGTTGCTACCGCGCAGCAGGTACGCGGACTGGAGCAGCTCGGGCTTCTCGCGCAGGTCTTTGGCCATGCCCGAGAACTGGATCCTGCCGCCCTCCATGATGTACGCGCGGTTGGCCAGCCCGAGCGCGAGCGCCGCGAACTGCTCGATCAGTAGCACGCCGGCGCCGGCCTCGGCCACCGAGCGGATCGTCGGGACCAACCGGTTGACGATCACCGGGGCGAGGCCGAGCGACAGCTCGTCGATGATCACGAATCGCGGATGCGACACGAGCGCCTGGGCGAGTACCACCATCTGCTGCTCGCCGCCCGACAGCGAGCGAGCCGGATAATTGAGCCGCTTCTCGAGCTCGGGGAACAGCTCGAGCGCGCGCTTGTAACCGGCGCTGGCATCGCCGCCCGTCAGCGTGTACGTGGCGACGCGGAGGTTCTCGGCCACGGTCAGCTCGGGCAGCAGCCGCCGGCCTTCCGGGACGATCGCGAGTCCCGCCGCGCGGATCCGTTCCGGACGCTTGCCCGCGAAGTTCGCGCCGTCGAGCAACACCTTGCCGGAGACCGGCTTCAGCACCCCGCCGATCGCGAGCACCATGCTCGACTTGCCGGCGCCGTTGGGGCCGAGCAGCGCCGTGATCTCACCAGACGGGATCTCGAGCGAGACCCCGCGGACGACGTTGCGCCCGCCGCGAGCGACGACGATGTCCTCGACGTGGAGCAGCTCGCCGTTCGTGCTCACACAACCTCCTCGGTACCGAGATAGGCACGGATAACGCGCTCGTCTCGGAGCACCTCGGCGGTCGGGCCCGACGCGATCATCTTGCCGAAATCGAGTACCGCGGTCACCTCGCAGCAGGCAGACACGAGGCTCATGTCGTGGTCGACCAGGATCGTCATCGCGCCGGTCTGCTCGGGGATCTTTCGGATCACCTCGCCCATGTGGCCGGTCTCTTCGTCGGGGAGCCCGGCGGCGGGCTCGTCGAGGAGGACCAGCCGCGGTCGTCCCACGACCGCTCGGGCGAGCTCAACCAGGCGGCGCTGGGCCGCGCCGAGTGTGCCGACGCGGGAGGCCGGATCGATGTCCATACCGACGAACGCGATCGCCTCGAGCACGTCCTGGCGCCTCGACGAGCCGCTCATCTTGGAGTTCTCGTGGATCATCGCCACGTTGTCGAACACCGACAGCTCCTCGATCGCCTGCTCGGTCTGGAAGGTCCGGCGCACCCCCCACCGGGCCCGGCGAAAGTGGGTAATCGACAACAGGTCGTCGCCGAACGCCGACACGCTGCCCGCCACCGGCTTGACGAATCCGCTCAGGACGTTGAAGAACGTCGTCTTGCCGGCGCCGTTGGGCCCGATCAGCCCGCACGTCCCCTTGTTGAACTCGACGCTCATCTTGTCGATTGGCGTCACGCCGCCGAAGCGGACCGTCAGATCGGAGACCTCGATCATGGCTCGCCGCCCGCCGGGGCCGAAGAACGGCCCTTGAACAGCCGGCCGATCAGCCGGCCCAACCGCGCCATGTCCTTGGGGAACTGATCGACGATTCCGCGGGGCGCGGTGGTCAGCACCTGGAGCACGCCGACGCCGAACAGGATCGTCAGCCAATCGGGCGATATGCCCCAGTTCGTGAACAACGCCGGGAGGAACTGCTGCAGGATCCCCGCCAGCACCGCCCCCCACATGCTGTAGGCACCGCCCATCAGGACGACCGCGAGCAGCGTGATCGAGTCCTGGGTCTGGAAGTTGATCGAATACAGGTAGTGGAGCGCGCCCGCGAGGAGACCGCCGGCTACGCCGGTGACGAACGACGCCAGCGCGAACGCCCACAGCTTGTACAGCGTGGTGTTGATCCCGCCTGCGAGTGCGGCGGCCTCGCTCTGGCGGATCGCGGCCCACGCCCGTCCGGGTCGCGACCGGATGTGCGCCCACACGAGTAGGAACATCAGTACGGCGACGATCACGACATAGCGGAAGTACGCAGTCTCGCCCTGGGCAATGCTCGGTCGGCGGAGCGGAGGGATGTGTACGGTGCTGCCGTTGTAGCCGAGGAAGCCGTGGCCTCCGTTGGGGAAGTTCGTCGTCGCCAGCACGACCGTGATCGCGCCGGCCAGCATCAGCGTGATCAGCGCGAGGTAGAGGCCACTGAGGCGCAGTGCGGGCAGCCCGACCAGCGTGCCCAGCACCATCGTGATCAGGCCAGAACACAGCAACACGAGCGGAAACGGCATCGAGCTCGCGAACAGGATCCGCGCCGCCACCCAGGCTCCGATCGCCAGCACCGCAGCCTGCCCGAGCGATACCAGTCCGACCCGCCCAACCAACAGGCCGAGGCCGAGCGCGACGATCGCGTAAATCGCCACCTCGGTGCTCGCGTCTATGTAGTACGTGCTGAACAGCGACGGCAGGACGAGCAGCACGAACAGCAGCAGAACCAGCGCCACGGCCGGCTGGGCCATCCCGCGAGGCTCCAGCCTGCGCATCGAACGCGCACGCGAGGCCGAGACCGCGGACGCGCCCGTCTCTTGCGGCGGCGACGGGGTCTCGTCGGTTTTCACTCCCGTGGGCTCGATCGCCTACACCCCCTGCCGGCCGACGGTGATCACGCGACGGCGGTTCTGGATCAACAGCGCGATCGCGGCGAACACGAACGGCGTCATGTCACGGTAGTTGGTGAGCGACTGGATCGGAGTGATGAGCGCGTCCACCGTCCCGACGACGAGCGCCGCGATGAACGTGATCGATATCGATCTGAGCCTCGCGATCAGCGTCGCGGCCAGCGTCGACAGCACGAGGAACGTGAGCGTGGTCGCGTCGAGCGCCACGAGGTCGGCGAGCAGGATCCCGGCCAGGCCGGAGAGGAGGCCGCAGCCGAACCACGCCGCCGCCTCCACGCGCCGCACCGGCACGCCCAGGGTCGCCGTGATCTCGCGATCGTTGGCCATCGCCCGCATCGCCGTCCCCAATTTCGTGAAGCGCAGGAACGCCGCCGTCGCGACCGTGATCACGAGGCCCAGGAGCAGCGCGATCACGTTTGTCCACTCGACCAGGATCCCCGCGACCGTGAACGTGTCGTTGTCGGTCGGGAACGAGATCGAGCGCGACGCACCCCCGCTCGAGGTCCACAGCAGATCCATCACCCCGAGCAGGATCAGCGTCAGCCCGAGCGTGGCCGTCGCCTTGACCAGCGGGTCACGCTTGGCCAGGGCCGGGCCGAACACCATCCCGTAGAACAGCGTCAGTACGCCTCCGAACAGCACGCATATGAGGTATGCGAGCCATTCGTTCCATCCCGCATGGTTGATCAGTTGCCACGCGATCAGGGCGCCCATCGCGCCCACCGCCCCGAAGGCCAGGTTCAGCACTCCGGTGGCCCTATACAGGACCACCATCCCGACCCCCGACAGCGCATACACCGCACCGAGCGACAGGCCGGTGACGAGGAACGGCTGGAAGTCCTGCCAGCTCGGCAGGCCGAGGATCGTGGAAGTGATGAACACGTGCGCTAGCTGGACGCCCTGATCGTTGTGGATCCTACTTACTCACTAACTGACTTCGCTCATCCCGCCGGCTGTCCCGGTGCGGTCGACGCCGTCCCGGCCGCGCTGCGGTATTGAGCGATCTGCGGGTCGACCGAGGAGATGTTCGTGCAGCCCTGCTTGAGCACCATCTTCCCGTTGCTCGGAGTGACCGTGTAGTCCTGATTGTTGGCGATGTGGAGGGGATACTTGCCGAACGTCCACAGCTGGCACAGCATCCCGGTGTCGTAGTCCTTCACGCTCTGGAACGCCTGATTGACGCTCGCGGTTGTGTACGGACCGTTGATGGACTCCAGCGCGTGTGTCGCGATCTCACCCATCGTGAAGCCCATCTCGCTGAAGCTGCCGATGCCGCCGGACACGTCCGTGCCGTACTGCTTGAGGATTGCCTTGTACAGGTTCATCGTCGGCGTGTTCGTGGCGTCGGGGTCGGCGAGTTCGGCGTTGACGAAGAACTTGCCGTCCCACTTCGGTCCCAGGGATTGGGCCAGGAAGTCGGTGTTGCACGGCGTGGAGCAGGCCCACGCCTTGACCCGGTTCTCGAGCCCCAGCTTCTGGGCGGCCTGAAGGATCACGAGCGCTTCGGGCGGGGTGAAGTTCAGCACCACCGCGCCGTTCGGGCCCGCATCGTCGACCTCCTTGAGCGCGACCGAGTTCGCGTCGTTGATCGGCACGTTCTCGGTCAGCTGCGTGATCGGCACGTTCGCGTTCTTCGCCAGCGCCGCCGGGCCCGCGGCGATGTAGCCGGTGCCTGGAACGTTCGACTGGTCGAACACGATCTTGCTCGGGTGCAGGGTGAGCACGTACTGGACGGCTCCGTCGGAGCTGTAGCGCGGCCCCATGTTCACGTCGGCGATGTTCGGAGTCGAGTAGCACTCCGGCGCGATCCCCGCGGCGATCACGAAGAAGTTGTGCTTCTCCCAGTATGCGTGGTTGATCGTGCACTCGAGGATGCTCGAGTTGCCGGACTCCCCGACCACCTTGTCGGTCTGGACCAGCTGTGTCGCGTCCGCGGCGATCTGCGCGGGCTGCGTGGGCTCCGTCAGCTTGATCAGCTGGATCGGGTGGCCTTTGACTCCGCCGTTCGCGTTGACGCACGCGAAGTACGCGCCTTCCATGTTTTCGATGTCCGTGAAGTCCGTCCCGGGCTGCTTGGTGTTGATCGCACCTAGCTTGATCGGGCTGCCGGTCGCCGCGGTGCCGGCCTTCGGTCCGCACGACGACGTATCCGTCGAGCCGCTCGTCGCGGCCGCCGTGCTGGTGGCCGACGTCGACGACGAAGCCGCGGGAGCCGCGGCACTGCTGGTGCTGCTGCTGCTCTTGCTACTTCCGCAGCCTGCCATCAGCAACACTCCGAGGACCGCGACGAACGATAGGCCAAGCCGCACGCGCGGTAGGTCGTGGTACATCCTCACCGATCTCCTCCTCCTCGAGGACTTGTGTGTGTAACCCGCCCCAGGGGTTTGGCGAGCCGGGCGATACTAATGTGTGGCCTAGTTGCATGCAATAGCCCCTAACACGACCCCAAGAATGAGAGTTCTAAGAGGTTGGACTGTACGTTTTGCATGCAATCGGGAGCCGGACTAGACTGCCGCCACGCCGCATCCGCGTCGTCGAGGAGGAAGGTGAGAGGTGGCCGGTCAAGACAGCAGGACGCAGATGACGCGAGCCCTGCTGCGTCTCCGCGAGCTGATCCTGCGTGGTGAGTACGCGCCCGGGGAGCGCATGTCGGAGTTGCGGTTGGTCAAGACTTTGGGCGTGTCGCGGACCCCGCTGCGCCTCGCGCTGGCGGCGCTCGAGCACGAGGGGCTGTTGCTCAGCCTCAGCTCGCGCGGGTACGTCGTGCGCGAGTTCAGCCAGGCCGACATCAGCGACGCGATCGAGCTGCGCGGCGTGCTCGAGGGCACCGCCGCCCGGTTCGCCGCCGAGCGCGGAGCGACGCCCGAGGCCCTGGCCGTCCTTCGCGAGATCTGCGAGACGATCGAGCAGGTGGTCCACCGGGCCGACTACGAGTCCTTCGAGCTGTTCGTGGACCTCAACGAGCGCTTTCACGCCGGCATCTTGCGGATGGCCGGGAGCCCGATGCTCGAGCGCGCGCTCGACGGGATCATCGCGCTGCCGTTCGCGAGCCCGAGCGCCTTCGTGATGGCTCAGGCAGTATTGCCCGAGTCGCGCGACATCCTGCTCCTGGCTCACCGCCACCATCTCGGGCTGATCGACGCGATCGAGCGCAGCCAGGGCACTCGCGCCGAGAGCCTCGGTCGCGAGCACGCCCTGCTCGCTCAGACCAATCTCGAGGTCGTCCTCGACCATCCCGAGGTGCTCGAGCAGATGCCCGGCGCGTCGCTCCTCGCCCGTCCCGAGCTCGAGCGGACCCGCGACGGTCGCAACGGGCGGACCGGCGACGGCCGTCTCCAGCGGGCCCGACGCGCTCGGCTCGAGCAGGTCTGACGCCGGCCGGACGCAATGCGACCAGGGCTTCCATACCCCTGGCTGCCCTGATCGCATGTGCGTCACTTAGTTTCGATGCGGCTGTTCTCCTAGCCCGTCGGCGGGTTCGTCGACGGCGCCGTCCCTGCGGCCGCGCGGTACTGCGCGATCTGTGGATCGGCATTGGAGATCGGTGTGCAACCCTGCGCCGTCACCATCTTCCCGTTGTCCGGCGTCGTGGTGAAGTCGGAGTTGTTCGGGATGTGCAGCGGATAGTTCCCGTACACCCACGGCTGGCACTGGAGCTCGTTCTTCTGATCCTTGATCGCCTTGAACGCCGCGTTGACGTTCGCGATCGTGTACGGCGCTTTCACGCCGTCCAGCGCGCCGACGCTGAACTTCGCCAGCAGATACCCCATTTCGCTGAACGATCCGAGGCCGCCGGCGACAGCCTGGCCGTACTGAGCGAGGATGTTCTTGTAGAGCTGCATCTCCGGGCCGTTGTGGTCATCGGGGGAGGTGAGCTCGGCGTTGACGAACAGCTTGTGGTTCCACTTCGGTCCCAGCGCCTTGGCCAGGAAGTCGGTGTTGCACGGGGTCGAACAGCCCCATCCCTTGACGCGATCCTCGAGTCCGAGCTTCTGCGCAGCCTGGAGGATCACCAGCGCCTCGGGCGGGGTGAAGTTGAGCACGACCCAGCCGTTCGGTCCAGCCTTGTCGACGAGGTTCAGCGCCAGCGAGTTCGCGTCGGTAATCGGCACGTTCGCGGTCGACTCCGAGATCGGCACGTGCGCCGCCGCCGCGAGTGCGGCAGGTCCGGCGGCGATGTAGCCGGTGCCAGGGACGTTCGACTGGATGAACACGATCTTCGACGGGTGCTGGCTGAGCCCGTACTGCACGGCTCCGTCCGAGCTGTAGCGCGGCCCCATGTTGACCGCGGCGCTGTTCGGAGTCGACCAGCACTCGGGGGCGATGCCGGCGCCCATCTCGTAGATGCCGAGCTGCTTCCAGTAGCTCTGGTCGATCGTGCATTCGAGCAGGTCGAACACGCCCACGATTCCAACCACGTGATCGCTCTGGATCAGCTGCTTCGCCGCCGCGGCGATTTGCGCCGGCTGCGTCTGGTCATAAATCACGTACAGCTTGAGCGGGTGACCGTTGACGCCGCCGTTCGCGTTTACGCAGTTGTAGTACGCGATGATCATGTTCGGCCCGTCGCTGAAGTCGGTGCCGGGCTGCTTGGTGTCGATCGTGCCGATGTTGATCGGCGTGCCGGTGGCCTTGACGCCCGGCTTCGGTCCGCACGAGGACGTGCCGGACGAGCTGGTGCTCGAGCTCGCACTCGCGCTGGTGCTCGAGCTCGTCGCGCTCGATCCGCCGCTCGCAGCGGCGCTCGAAGTGCTCGAGCTACTCGAGCTGCTCCCGCACGCTGCCAGCAGCAGCGCTGCGCCGAGCAGCGCGGCCAGCGCGACCATGCGCACGCGCAGCCCCTGGTGATCCATCCTCACCTCTGTCTCCCCTCGAAATGATTTGGTTAAACGCCCCGTTTGGCGAGGCGAGGATCTTATTGGGGCTTGGACCTGTATGCAACACACGCCTAACGAGACCGAAAGAATCGATTGCAGGCACCGCAAGCGGCGTTCTTGCATACAGCGTTTTCGAGAGCCATACTCCCGCCCGCCGATGGTCAACCAGGCCAACCGAACGCAGATGATGCGCGCTCTCTTCGCGTTGCGCGAGCAGATCCTGAGCGGCGAGTTCAAGCCCGGGGCCCGCATGTCCGAGCTGCGTCTGGTCGAGCGGCTCGGGGTATCGCGCACGCCGCTGCGGCTGGCGCTCTCTTCGCTCGAGCACGAGGGTTTGCTGCAGGCCATTCCCACCGGCGGGTACGCCGTCCGCGAATTCACGCAGACTGACATCAGGCAAGCGATCGAGCTGCGGGGCGTGCTCGAGGGCACCGCGTGTCGCTTCGCCGCCGAGCAGGGAGCCAGCCGGCGCGACCTGCGCGCGCTGCGGGAGATCAACGACCAGGTCGAGCCGCTCGTGCACCGCGCCGACTACGAATCGTTCGAGCGTTACGTCGCGCTCAACGCGGCGTTCCATGAGCGGTTGGTGAAGATGGCGCACAGCCCACTGCTCGAGCGCACGCTCGCCACCGTCCTGTCGCTGCCGTTCGCGACGCCGAGCGCGCTCGTGCTCCAGCACGCCCAGCTCCCCGAGTCCCGCGAGATCCTGATCATCGCCCACCGCCAGCATCTATGGCTGGTCGAGGCGATCGCCGGGCGAGAGGGCGCGCGCGCCGACAGCGTCGCTCGCGAGCATGCCCGCCTGTCGCTCACCAATCTCGAGATCGTGCTCAGCCGGCGCGGCCTGCTCGAGCAGGTTCCGGGCGCGTCGCTGCTCGCGCTCGACGGCGAGCTCGAACCGGTCTAGGGCATCGTCCTCTCCGGCGCGGAGATCGCGCCGTGTTCCCACGGCTCCGCGTCGTATTCGCCCCACTCGAGCGCGACTCGCGCCGCTGCCTCGATCTCCTCCACCCCCGGGCGATAGGCGTCCTCGAGGGGCGGGCTGACCGGCACCGGCGTGTACGGCGCGCCGACGCGTTGGATCGGCGCCTCCAGGTAGTCGAACGCGGCCGCCTGGAGCTGCGCCGCGAGCTCGGCGCCGAAGCCGCCGGCGGTCACCGCCTCGTGGGCGATGATGGCGCGGCCCGTGCGCCGGAGCGATTGCGCGAGCGTGTCGAGGTCGAGCGGAACCAGCGTGCGCGGATCGATCACCTCGGCCTCGATGCCGTCGGCCGCGAGTCTGTCCGCCGCCTCGAGCGCGTCTGCGACGAGGCGGGACAGCGCGACGATCGTGACGTCCTTGCCTTGGCGAAGCGTCTTTGCGCGCCCGATCTGGACGGCCTCCGGCGGGTCCGGAACCGTTTCTCTCCGGAAATAGAGCGACTTGTTCTCGACGAACACGACCGGGTTCGGGTCGGCGATCGCGCTCTGGAGGAGGCCGGCCGCGTCGGCGGCGCAGCTCGGCATCACGACCTTCAGTCCGGGCACGTGTGTCAGCCACGCCTCGAGGCTCTGCGAATGCTGTGCGCCGTTGCGCTGACCGGACCCGCCCTGGGTACGGAGCACGAGCGGCACCGACAGCTGGCCGCCGGACATGAAGTGCGCTTTGGCTGCCTGGTTGACGAGCTGGTCGAGTGCCAGCGTGATGAAGTCGATGAACATGATCTCCACGACGGGTTTCAGGCCCGACTGTGCGGCTCCGATCGCGACCCCGCACACGGCGCCCTCGCTGATCGGGGTGTTGCGGACGCGCTCGCGGCCGAACTCGTCCGCGAGCCCGGCGGTGACGAGGTACGGGCCGCCCTCGGCGACGTCCTCGCCGAGCACGATCACCCGCTCGTCTTCCCGCATCGCGCGCGCCAGCGTGGCGTTGACCGCCTCGACGAACGTGGTCTCGATCATGCCGCGTACACCAGGGTGTTCGCGATATCGGGGTCCGGGAACGGGCTGTCGCGGCCGAACCGGACCGCCTCCTCGATCTCGGCGGCAGCGTCCCGTTCGATCGACGCCGCCGTGCCCGGCTCGATCCACCCTTCTTCGAGTGCTCGTGCGGTCATGCGTGCCAGCGGATCGCGCTCAGCCCACTCCTGCTCGGCCACCGGGTCGCGGTACTTCTCGGGATCGCCCTCGTAGTGGCCCCGGCGGCGGTACGTGACGCACTCGAGGAGATACGGCCCGGTGCCTTTGCGTGCCCGCTCGACGTATTCGCCGAACGCGTCGTAAACCGCCGGGACATCGCTTCCGTTGACGGTGACCCGGTCGAACCCGTACGGCGCGACGACGTCGCTGACGCGCTCGATCGTCGAGTGCTCGTCGCGCGAGGTGAACTCGGCCATGCCGTTGTTCTCGCACACGAAGATCACCGGCAGCTTCCACA
>OBLV0100000642.1_pt1 | contig 10625 bp, 27 predicted proteins | sample 1520071 | NCBI WGS metagenome assembly OBLV01 (sample SAMEA3888446, study PRJEB22518) | metagenome | reverse complement strand
CCCGAAAACTCAACTTCATAAGGGTGCAATTCGTCAATAGGGCATTTGTCTGTATCCAGTAAAAGCCCACATTGAATTATCTCATAACCGGATAGCAAACATCTAGTCATATCACTTTTACTTGGTATTGGTTAAGAGTAGTTCAAGTTCTTGCCCTGTTAATGAAAAGGCTAAGTTTTGAAGGGAATGAACAAACTTTATTCTGCCTGCACCTAAATCTAAAACCTTTCCATCTTGGACGATACTGCTTTGACTTATATTGCCATCGTAGAAATAAATCAATATTCGCTGGGACAATTCTATAACCAAATTATGTATTGACCATATGCCACCAAAGCGTTTGATCCATTCTGCGTTAAGGGAGATCGGAGATATTGCTTCTTTAGAGTTCGAAACAAGATTACCGCGCAGCCCAACCCCATAATCGCCGTATACATCTACGATAACTTCAAAATCGGATTGTATCCCATCCAACTTGACAAAGTTCCCACTTCTTAATTCTTTTACGTCTATCATTATTTTTTAAAATAGGTAATAGTATATGGATTCAAACTATAGAGCTCGGAGAACGTTTTCAATTTTAATAATGGAGACGCCTCTGGATATAGCATTATCCAATTCTTCCATCATGGATTTGCAGGTTATATTATCCGCCGACCATTTAATATCCCCTTGCGGCCCAAGTCGGGTATCAATGGAGCCCTCGTATTCTTTTTCCTCTTCAAGATTAGTGATCACTGTGTTTTTTTCATCAATCTCACCCTCCTTTTCGGTTACCTCATCCCTCAGAGCTTCAATCTCCTTTTCTTTTTCATCCTTGAATCCGTCAAGAAATTCTAATCCTTCGTCGTTTCCTTTCAATATTTCCTGAAGGTATTCATAATTGGACTTCGATCTTTTCTTATTGGTAAAATCTACTGACATGATATTTATTGTTTAGACATTTAAAGAATTAACCTTGTGGTACAAGGCGATTAATGACAGTTACATGAGCTTCGTCAGGGGATTTAATCCAATACCAAGTACTTCCTCGGTAGAACTCTAATTCGTCACCGTTGAATGAGTTTAAAAGGCGATTCATGTGGGCGGCGTTATAGGTGAATATTTCAGAAGGGGTTAAATAGTCTAACTTTCTATCTAATTGAATATCTAATCCAGTATCATCAAATGAAAGCACACCTGTTTTAATAGTTACAAAAGGGTATTTAGAAGACCCGATGCACTCTGAATTAAAAGAAAAAAAATCAGCCTTCGAGCCAACAAATTCCAGTTTGATTTCTTCTGGCATTTTAAATCTGCGCATATCGGTAAACTTGATTTCTTGTTTTTGAAATCCGATCACAACGCGATTCGCCCAAAAGAACATCCAGTTATCGTTTGTTGAACATTTGAACAAAGTTGTTTTTGAAAGCACTTCTGCGCTCTTCGTTTGAATAACCAATTCTATATTTTCGGAAATCTCTTCGTAGAACAAAATTCCTGCATCAGATGCACAAAAATGATTATTCCCAATCATCAAAAATGATCTAAGAGAAGGTATTTCCTCTGAATGAACGGGGAAAAAAAGAGACTTTTGAAGTGCGGCATTGAAATCAGATGAAAGTTCTATTTTTTCATTTCCATAGTCAGGCATTTCAGGCCACTCCTTAATATTTTGTTTCTGAAAGTGGGTTGGGGTTATTCCATCTGTGATAGTTACCTTATTCCCCTTTTGAGTGATGTTAATCATAGGTGCTGATGTGTTTGCAACCTTAACATATAGGAGTTTTTCGTCTACCAAAATGGTTTCGTCAGAATCTTCGCAGTCAAATACGATAAAAGAACCGCTTGATATTTTTGTTATTGTGCCTTTATCGAATCGAAGATAATCGTAGATTGGTAAAATATTATTCGACTTTAGGCCCGATGTTAGCTTTTGAAGCATCTTTAGATCGGAAACTTTGATATTCATAATTAAAATAGACTTTCGGTTGTTCGTTGAGAAGGTTTTACTTGGTTGATGGCCCGGCTAAAATCAGCTATTGTCTTGCCAGGGATAGGACGTTCAATGACAGGAGTATCCGGGTTCAAACTCCAAATAGTTCCGAATCTTCCACTTTTTAACTTCTTTGTTCTGCCAGTTTCGTGAATAAGGCCGAACCTATCTCTAAGCTCCGACATTCGCTTCCATATTTTATCGTCGCCGCATTTTAGGAACTTGGAGATATCTTGAAACGTCCCTTCTTTTATGACAGATAGCGCCCATAATATATCATTATATCGTTGCTTTATTTCTCCGTCTTTCAAAGATCGGAAGGCATCGATACTAGTTTGCGGCGGATTTTTGGATGGCATTATTATTAAGTTTAAGTTCTTTATCAGCAACTATTTTTAGCCATAATCTTGCAGAACTAAGAGATAAGAAAGACACCTTTTCAGTTTGCTGATAGAATTTGTCAAAAACCCGAATAAGGATATCTACTGCCTTCTTATACTCTCCTGTTTTCTTTCGTAAATAGGTTAGAAGCTGCAAGGCTTGTCCATCTAACCATTCTTCAGAGATAATTACTCGCATAGTTTTTAAGGATTTTTGGTATGTTGATGAAGTGAAGGTAGGAAAATAATTTTTATAATTGCAAATATTTTTTTACATTTGGTTAAAATTAGCCGTTAATGAAACTTAAATTTGATTTTGAAGGCTTCAGGAAAGACATTCGTACCAAACGATTAATAGAAGATGAACAACCTATCGGGAAAACACTTTCCGAAATTGGAATCAGCAGGGCAACACTTTGGCGATGTGAGACGGGCAACGTTCCAGACCTCATGACTTACGCAAAACTTTGCAAATGGTTAGATATATCCATGGATAAGCATTTCAAAAAACAGAAATGATGGGACACAATTCGACCATAATCCCTAAACAAAAGATTTGTGTTTCCTGTGGGAAGCCTTGCTTCTGGTTCAGCAAAAAACGCTGCCGGACTTGTTCTACAATCGAAGATACACACGCTAGAATGAACGCTATCCAAGAGGCCGAAGATGGATTGCCGGAACTAATAGATAGGCTGGATGGCTTAGTAAGCAAATATGTGCGATGGAGTGCGCCGCATAACGAAAACATGGAGATCGAATGTTACACTTGTGGAGATTGGCGACCCAGAACGGTGATGGACGCGGGTCATTATGTAACAAGAAATTGTATGTTTTTGCGTTTCGATGTATCCCGTAATATCCGTCCACAATGCCATATCTGTAACCGCTCTAAATACGGAATGGCTGCCGAATTTGGTAAAAGGTTAGAATTGGAGCGGCCGAGCATTACGGAAATATTATGGGAAGAGAGCCGCATTGTCCACAAATGGTCTAGGGACGAACTTCAGCAAATGATTAACGAGTATACAATTAAACTAAAATCTCTTGGCAAATGAAATACGATTGCATTTTAGTCGTTACAGATTGGGGTGCCGTTTTGCAAGTGATCGGGTGGGAGTATGCTTCTTCCGGATTAATCAGAGTCAAGGCCCCAAATGCAATCGACGCTGGCCAATACATCCATATGAGAGAAGTACAAACCATGCTGAAAGTAAAGCTATTGACAAAAGATCATCCTCCTATGTATACAGATAGAGAATGGTCTTACATTGCAGAAATATTTTAAATCTTAAATAAATGCCAAAGACGAGCACCATAAAAATGGAAGATTTAATTGCGGATGGATGGAATGCAACTTTAGATACAGCATTTCCTTTTGAAAAGAAGTTGCCAAATAGAAATCCGTTGAACGACGATGAAGAAGAGACTGGCATTAAGTTAGTCATACATCTCATGTACAATACAACACAATTGGCACTTGCTTTACCAGACGGCGGTCTGATTAATATTAATGTTGCAAGCATGCGGGCTTTAAAACAATTTGAAAATGCAATCGATTTCTATGACTGCCCATATTAAAATCCTATTACCCGCTATTTTTATTATCTATTACAAATCATGAATTTTAAACGCAAACTATACAAGATTATGGAAGGATCATTTTATACTTACGATGGCTATAGAGCCTCTTGGGAAGATAATGGAATACTAACCTATGAAGGCATGACATTCCCCAACATGGAAGCCTTTGAAGACTGGGTAGACATCCAATGGGATTTGAAAAGAACAGCACTTCAACAAAGCATTGAACGTGCTGCGGATAAAAGTTAAAATCGGACTATTCAATTATTGGTATTGCCCATGGGATATGAGTTGTCCGCCATTTACCGGGGTCCTGAATAACGCAGCACACCTATCCCAGCAATCCGCTATGAGCATTCTCGAACACTTGATCCCAAAGTATCCGAAGTTTAAATTTGAAATTGAACCAGCATGATACATACACAAGAAATGTGGGGAGCTAAATGCGATAGTTGCGGGAAACAGTGGGATAACGGCGATTCTATCTCTTATTACCCTGGGCGAACAGATGTGGAATACTCTTTAAATGAATCAGGGTGGCATATTGATGGAGATAAATGCTATTGCCCAAAACACCATACGATTGACGAAAACGATCAAATTGTAATCATAACCCAATAACCATGCTCTACTTATCTATCTTCTTTTATTTGGCCGGATATTTGTTTTGGCACCTTGTTATCCCCGATTACGATAGACAATGGCACGATTGGCCGCTCGGTATTATTTGGCCTCTTTTTGCTATTCATGGAGGAATCATACTTCTAGTCGAAAAAATTAAATCATGGATACATTAAGTGTAGCAATAATTGCCTTTATAGCCATTCTTATTCTGGGAGAATGCGTATATTTGTTGAGCAAGTGGCGAAAACGAAAGCCCAATCTATATTTGCAATTCTATCTTTCATCAAATAAAATTCATCACATGAACGCACAAGTTCTTTTAGACGATTTAAACCAGCACACAGTCGCGGTAATCATTCAGGACACAAATGGTAATCAGTATGGCGGAACACTTGGCAATTGGCAGCTAAAGCCTGCGGATGCTAGCCAGGATTCTGTGGCCGCCGATACGACTACCGCAAATCTTCTCGACGTAACCGCCCTAACCGCCAGCGGTGGCACATCTGTGGGAGTAACTGCTGATTTCACTTCGAGTGGAAACGGAACGCCGGCAAGTGGGTCTACCGCGATTGCCATTGCTGATGGAACAGTCATCAAGGGTCTTACCGGAACGTTGACGCTGGTTAACAACGCCCTTAGCCTGAATTTTAAGCAGGCATCGTAAATCTTTCAGGACATTCGCTTCCGTCCGGGCCCTCTTTGGAGGGCTTTTTTATTTCTTCAATGGGAACAACTCTACATCATATCCGACCTTTTCGTCCTTCACCCAAATGGAAGGCTTTTCAACTGATGTACTATCCAGATAGACTATGGGACGACATGCGAGGGCCTTTTCAAGGCTGTCTACTTTTCGTGACAAGGAATGAATATTTCCCATGGCAACTGCCCAATGCTCGTTGGATTCATTCAACATTTTAACAGCCTGTCCCCATCCATCATAAAGAGATTCTATTAGAGGAAGCGAATCGGCTTGAATTAATTTTCCGTGGCAATCCCAGGTTCCAACGATAGCACCCGTATTATCAGTCCATACCGATTCCCATCCGCAAGTGTCTTTTGTCTGCCCCTTCCTAGTTATTGATAGAGCCAGAAGAAAAGATAGAGTTAGATATTTCATGGTTGAGTTGGTTTCGGCTGTTTGTTGTTGATGAAAACCTGCTTTTGGACTTCGGATAATGAGTGTATAAGCGCCGCAATAGATTCCGGACGCGTGAACTGCATGACCATTTTGATGTCCGGTATCTCGTCCGACGGCTTGCCGACAAACTCGTTGCTTTCTTCGGCTGGTAGTTCTTTAGGAAAATGCTGGCTGAAAATCAGATCGATTGCTCCGCCTTCGTGCATGGCCTGCGTGAACATGATGTCGCCACTCCCGAATTCGAGAAATAGAACCGGCTCCTGTTGGCCGTACTTTGTCATTTGAATTGGCATAACTATTTGTTTTTAAGTTTATTGCTGTGAGGCATCTTGAAGAAAAGGCCGATCCTTGTAAAGTGCAAGGATTGCGCCGGTCGGCGAATGGGCCTGAAGAAGCGCCTGCGCCCGGGGATCGGTTAAGGCGAATACAAGGAACGACAACGCGAATAGGTCTTTATCTTCTAAGGCATTCCTTAGTTCAGTGGCATCATCAAATGCATTCGAGCGCAAATCTGCAATCTCTTTTTCCAGGGACGCAATACATTCTGCATCGGCTTGGCGTTCGGACTCCGATTTTGCAATTTCTTGTTGCAGTGATGTATTGGCTTCGATGAGGGTCTTTATTACCTCTTCATCGTTTGGCGAGTCTTTTTGTTGGGGATTTACGCATAAATCACAAAGAGGGTTGCATCTAGGACCACCATTATCTTCCGAATAACACCACATTTTCGCATCCTGCTCTATCTCTGGGAGGGATGGGGAAGGCTGTTCGCCTCTGTCGTCAGAAACTATTTGTTCTCCCGTAATTTTAAAAACCGCATCCGATATACCTTCGCATTGGATAACGTTTGGATGTTTTGTGAAGGCTGAGCCTTCGGGTAGAACTGGACCGGCTAGATATACTGTCTTTCCGGCTGCCAATGCCGCACCCATTTCTATGAGCGCGCCCTTCAAATATTCCTCCTTCAGGCTAAACACGATCATGGCTTTGCATGTCGTGCTTTCTTTTATACACCGACGACTGAGATCGGCCAAGTCAATGCTTTCGCCGGGGCCAGCTTCGTCTATCCAGCTTGAAATAACATCAACTTCAGCATCGTCGCGCAGACTTTTCCACGATTCCGCATGAATAGTTTTACTAGCAATATAAATGCCTTTGCTCTCCTGCTGTAGGGATAGTAGGGGCTGTTCTGGGGTAACATGTTCTATGGGTTTGGCAGGCGGTGGTGTCCAATGACTAAACGTCTTCACAAACCACTCTTTATCTTGGTCCGTGTGCCGCTCCCAGCTTCTTTCGACAAGTATTCCCCACTTTCTGTTAACACAAAGTACCAGACGCCCAGACGCAGGGGTTTCGACCTCTGTTTTAGCCCATGCTTTCTGCTGTACAGGCTCAGCCTTCATACTTTGCCTATAATAATAGACTGTTCTTAGTAGGTAGGCCAAAGAAGTTCCATATCCCGTGCATTTATTAAGTCGAAACAAAACGTCATCTGGGATAGCGTCCCATAATTCTCCCAATGTAATATCCGGGAATTCATCGAGCGAAATTTTATCCGCAGGCACTACTTCGTTGCGCTCCTGTTCGGTTAGCGGTCTCTTTTTTATCTGCTGCCTTGTGCGATTTTGGGCTTCCTGAAGAGTCATAGTTATATTTTTTGAGGACATTCTAATTGATGATTTACTTTAGGATCAATGTTTTTTGATGCACGTATTCTATCCCATACACGGCTCTTTGGTATTTCGCTGCCGTCGATCGAACGTGAAGGCCCGCAGCATACAAAGACTATAGGTATGAGTAGATAAAAGATTCGTTTTATCATTTTAGTTGGCGTTTATCTAATTCCGATTTTATTTTAGCAGCTTTTTCAAATTCTTCAGTTTCAACCGCTATTTCTAATATCCATTTAAGACCATCCAAAGTCGCTTTAGTCAGGTCTATCTTATCAAATGGTATAGTAATAGTAGTACTCAAAATTTAGTGATGGTGGATTTCTCCAGGAATTGGATCACGGTAACCTACAATAGTCTTGCAATCGCCAGTACAAAAACATCCGCCATGCTGCGCTGCATAGCATCCTTTGTAAATAGGGATACGCTTAGGTGGCTCTGTGGCTTGCTGGAAAAAGCTTTGTTTATATCGCTCCCTTTCATCATGACACTCATGGCAAAAGTGGCTTTTCAAAACTCCATGATGGCATTTTAACCATTCTACATTTAACGCCTGCTCAATATTATTCATAATATTTACGGTTTTGAAAGAATTTCGTTAATATAGTCTTCGGAACTTTTATTACTGTATACGCTTTTCACGCGGACAAACTTTTGAGGTAATTGTTCAATAGAACTACATTGTTTTTTAGAGGCCATTGCCCGATCCCATTTGATAATCTTAGTCGCCTGCCAATTGGTAATGCCGACTATTTTAGCGGCACCATTCACACTTCCCAACTCTTTAAAGTGGTTTCTAAATTCAATCTCTTGTTCGAGAGTAATACTTGGTACTATAGTGGACATCTCTGGCATGGGCTAATTTTATTTTAAGAAGTTGTCAAAGGGCCGTCCAAGAGACCGGAAGAAATAGAAACCACGTTTGCGCCAAGGTTATAAAAATCCATCGGATCGCCGGATGTGATGTGAATCTGTTTGCGCTTGTTTTTAAGTTCGTATTTCAACTCCATGCGATCACAAGCCTTTATGATATTAGATAATTGATGTCGCTCGTATATTTGGATGACAAGTGTTTGTTCCATAGTCTATTTAAGTTTTAGATTGTAGTTAAGAGGAAATTTTCATTCTAATATTTCCTTCCTTTAAATCGCGTTCACTAACTTTAGGATCGTGTTTATTTACCCAATACCCGAAAGATGCAGGAAATTCAGATAAAATGCGTTCGGGTACTTCGCATTCTTCCGCTTCAGGGTTGGATTCTTTAACTTTAGCACGGAGTTGTTGCCAGTCTTCATCCTTTTGATTAAAAAGCACAATCAACTTTTCCTGAAATATCCCCGGATTTATAACCTCCTTTTTGCTTTTTAAAACCTTCCACTTATCCATAAAAATTTCTATTACTTACTGTTTGAGATGATTAACGAAGTTTGGAGTGTTTCTTTAGAATTTTGATGGCAATTTCAAATTCTTTAATTCTGCGCATTGATTTTGCTATAGTTCCTTGCACCGCCGAATGAAAAGCCTTTTTAGAGCCAAAATAATTTATAGCGCCCATGCTTGGTTCTTGTTTCAAAGTTGTGTTGCATGTGCCGATGCGCTTTTTATAATAACGTATCCGTCTTTCAAGATATTCAATTGGCGGTCTATCTGGATTCCATCCCATATCTATTTACAATTTACTGTTATAAATTAACGACGGTGTTCTGTAAGCCAGCGCAATTTTTCTGTTTTGTCCATGGTGTTCCAATTGTCTGGGTAAATAATTTCTGTTTTTGATCCATCAGCATGCAGGGTATGTAATTTTGCGTGGCCACTTGTAAACGCTGCGGCCGCATCAATTACACCCAAAAGATGCTCGATTGGGTCTGGGAGCTTAGATTTACTTGAAGCATCGACCGCCTCAAACTCTTCCTGCAATTTACTTGGATTGAAAGGTTCTATTTTAGGCTTATTTTTGGAGCCGGGTTTTCTTCCTCTGGGCATTTTTCTTTGGTTTAATTGGTTCAAGTAATCGAATATCCCATCTTCCGGGAATTAAGTACACTTCATATTTTAAAGTGGCGGCAATAAGATACCCATCGCTGGTGACATATCTGCCCATATCCTGCAACTGCTTTCCAGTTAGGATATTCCGTTCATTTGGAACGAGTAAAATTCGTTTAGCCATTTCTTAATATTGAAGTGTTTGTGCTCTTGAATTACCTAGCTTATTAAGTTTTTCCCTCTCCGTTGGCTTTAGGCCGCCATCTCGCTCGATTAATCGACCAATTTTTTCAAGCTCCGGAAGACTCCCAGCATTCTTTATTTCGTCTTCGTAGGCTTCGAACTGGCTCATTTCCGGCTTAGATTGAGATACATAAGGGACATTATACTTGGCGACTTCATGAGGGGTTAAAATGCCTCCCGTGGCGCTTAAATAGAAGTCCAAAAGGAAGTCGAAAAGGCCCTGAACTCGTTTTTCCCCACTCCTTATGATAGCTACGTTGTACTTTTTGATGTTGTACCGGATTCCGACCGGCTTGCTCTTTTTTATTTCCTTTTTAGTCTGCGAAGCACCCATGTAAGTCTTTTGTGAGTCAAATGTATTATTTTTATTTTAGTTTCCCAAAATATTCTTCTATCTTCGAGTCTTAAACATCAAAAACATGAAAAGATTCACAGTAATTGTATTGGTTTTAGGAATTATTTCTTGTGGGCATCCGTTCAAAAAAGAGTCTGGGGTAATGGAGGTGGTTTATCCTTACAACGACAAAGGACAGCCGGGCAGGACGGATGATCCCGCCGCGACTTGGCATACACAACTAACTTCCGTTATAACGGATTCCGCATCAGCAAGTTCTAAGGTTGTATTAGATACCATATATACTATCCACAAGTACACTACCGACACACTAAAAGATTCCAAAGGAGCCTATATTTACGCAGATTCAGCCCATAAGTTATTCAAACTCAAGTTCGATACTTCTGTTTTGACGGAACTTCCCGGCGCTTACGTTCAACCAATCCATTTTCCGCGGAAATAATTTACACCTCGGCTACTGCCGAGGCTGCTTTTATGGCGTTGTAGCATATTTCTTTGAGTGCTTTTTGGCCTCCAACACGCTGAATATCATTACCTTTAACCAAAATCCAAACAGTTTCCAGTTTTTCACCTTGGGGTAATGGTTTGCGTCCGCCGCCTCGTTTTGGTTTTGCAGGTTTCTTCATAAATAATCCTATTTAAAGAGAAGTGATATAATTAACTAACGCTTTCAAGA
>OBLV0100000641.1_pt1 | contig 10634 bp, 10 predicted proteins | sample 1520071 | NCBI WGS metagenome assembly OBLV01 (sample SAMEA3888446, study PRJEB22518) | metagenome | reverse complement strand
CGTCCACGCGTTGGGTGATCAGGCCGACCGGCGCAGCGCGGCAGCCAACTTCTCGGGGTCAGTGGTCGGCGCGTCACAGACAAAGCCGCGGCACAGGTAGGCCGCCGCGGCACCGCCGACCAGCGGCCGGTCGGCCAGCAACGGTACCGCCTCAGCGTCCGGCCGGCCGGCAACCACCACCGCGCCCGGCGAGGTGCCGAGCCGGGCGGCCCGGACCAGCTCCGCCGCGCTCGGATCGCCAGCCTCGCCCACCACCGCTACCTGCACCGGCCCGGCCAGCGCCGCCTCTGCCACCGCCAGCGCCCAACCGCAGAACCTCGGGTGTTGGCTGCCGAGCCAGCCCACCACCGACAGTGCCCGCTCGGCGGCCTGCCGATGTTCGGCTGAGCCGGTCAGCGCGGCATAGCTCAACAGGGCGCCAGCCGCCGACGACGCACCGGCCGGGGTGGCATTGTCGCTCGGGTCGGCCGGCCGGGTCAGCAGCCGCTCAGCGTCGTCGGCAGTGTCGAAGAACCCGCCCTCGCCGTTGCCGAACCGGGCCTGCAGCACCGCCAGCAACTCGCCCGCCGCGGTCAGCCAGCGCGGCTGGCCGGTCACCTGGTGCAGCACCAGCAGCGCCTCGGCGAGGTTGGCATAGTCCTCCAGCACACCCGCGTTCGTCCCGACCTGGCCGTCCCGCGAGGTACGCCGCAACCGGCCGTCGAGGAGGTGTACAGACAGCAGGAGGTCGGCTGCGGTGCTGGCGCGGTCCACATAGGACGGTACGGCCAGCAACGCGCCGGCCTCGGCGAGCGCGGCGATAGCCAGCCCGTTCCAGGCCGCGACCACCTTGTCGTCACGGGCCGGCTGCGGGCGGTGCCGGCGGGCGGCCAGCAGCTCGGCGCGGACCCGCCGCCATTTGTCTGCATCGGACGGTTCGGCTGGCAACTGCAAGGTGGAGGCACCGTGCTCGAAGGTGCCGGCCGCGGTGACCACGAACAGCTCAGCGGCCCAGCGGCCGTCCTGCTCACCGAGGACCTCGGTGAGCTGGGCCGGCGTCCAGACATACGTCAGCCCCTCGACCCCGTCGGTGTCAGCATCCAGCGAGGCGGCAAACCCGCCATCCCGGGTGCCGAGGTCGCGGACCAGGAAGTCGGCGGTCTCGGCAGCGATCCGGCGGGCTAGCGCGGAGCCGGTCTGCCGCCACAGGTGCAGGTAGACCCGCAGCAGCAGGGCATTGTCGTACAGCATCTTCTCGAAATGCGGCACGACCCAGCGGGCGTCCACCGAGTACCGAGCGAACCCGCCGGCAAGCTGGTCGTACATCCCGCCGCGGGCCATCCGCTCGCAGGTCAGCTCGACCATCTGCAGTGCGTTCGGGTCGCCGGTGCTGGCGTGGTGGCGGAGCAGGAACTCGCAGACCATTGACGGCGGAAACTTCGGCGCGCTACCGAAACCGCCGGCTGCGCGGTCGAAGGTGCCGGCCAGCTCGGTCGCGGCATTAGCCAGCAGCTCAGGGCTCAGCGGCTGGATCGGGCCGGCTGCCCGCGGTGCGGCCATCTTTTCTAGCGCGTTGACCACACTTTGTCCACTGTGGACTAGGTCCTCCCGGCGGTCCCGCCAGGCGTCAGCGACGGCCTGCAGGATCTGGCTAAAGGACGGCAGGCTCCCCTGCGCGCGAGGTGGGAAGTAGGTGCCGCAATAGAACGGAGCGCCCTCTGGGGTGCAGAACACGGTCATCGGCCAGCCACCGGATCCGGTGAGCGCCTGGGTAGCGGTCATGTACACAGCGTCTACGTCCGGGCGTTCTTCCCGGTCCACCTTGATACAGACGAACCGCTCGTTCATCAGCCCCGCCACCGCGTCATCCTCGAACGACTCGTGCGCCATCACGTGGCACCAGTGGCAGGCGGCGTACCCGACCGAGACCAAGACTGGAACCTCGCGCCGCCGGGCCTCCTCGAACGCCGCCGGACTCCACGGCCACCAGTCGACCGGGTTGTCGGCATGCTGCAGCAAGTATGGGCTGGTCGAGTCTGCCAACCGGTTCGGCACCGGGACCCTCCTTCAGACGACATCACTGCCATCATCCCCGGTACCCGCCCGGCTGGAACTCACCACTGGCTGGTATAGCCGGTGCCCCCGCCCTGGGAGCGAGGCCAGAAGCGGGGACACCGGGGTTGGTCACCCGGCCAAGTCGCACGAGGAAACGACTCGGCCGGGCAGCAAGAGTCGGCACGGGCCCGCTGCAACGCTCCCCCGAGTCAACACCCGACGTCGCAGCCGACCCGCGCCGACCGTCTAGGGTGGGCCGAGCCGGTACGTGGCCTGCAACTCACGTACCAGCCCTAGGTCCAGATCGGTCCCGCCACCGCTGTACAGCCGGTGGGTGATCTCCCCCGCAGTCAGCTCCTCCACCAGCGCCCCACGCACCAGTCGTGATCCCTCTCCGGGATGGGACCGGTGGTCATCATGACCCCCGCTGGGGCGCGCCGCCGAACACTCCGGCCAGCGCGGGTACGGCCGCCCATTGACCTCCCCCTAAGCCAAGGACAGCCGTACCCGGCCGGATCACCCGACCAGACGGATCAACCACCCCATGTGGGTCACGTCCAGCCGGGGAGCTTTCACCAGGGGGTGGAGTGGTGGCTCTCAACCGCCGGCTCGGCTCGGATCGGCCCTCGTCCGTCGAGCGGTCCGCTTGGTCCGCCGGATGCGGATCAAGGCCGCTGACGGCAGAAAAAAATCCGTCGAGCATGGAACCGACGAACCGGGTCGGTACGAAAACATTGGGCAACAGCCCATCCGCTTGCTGAGAGCACGCAACAGGAGCTATCACCGCATCCCCCTTGTTACCCTTCGCAATCAACTTGCTACTTAGTGAGACAAGGAAGACTGTACACTTGAAATTTCCAAAACGGAAGCTCCAAGATGGAGGTTCTGAAGCCTGCCTGCTGGGTGGGCTCTCAGCGCGGTAGCGGGCACACTGGTGCCTTTCGCAGATCCTGGCGGGAGGTATCGGACCGGTGCCCGGTAGTAGTCCAACGGTGCGCCGCCGACGGCTGGCGGCCGAGCTTTTGAGGCTGCGGAAGGCAGCCGGCAAGACCATGGAGGAGGCGGGGACCTTGCTGGAGTGCGCACCGTCGAAGATTGCCCGGATGGAGTCGCCGAACGGAGGCGGCGTGAAGCTCCGGGACATCCGCGATCTGGTCACCTGGTACGGCGCCAGTGAGGAAGAACTGGAGCCCCTGCTGAACCTCGCCCGGGAGTCCCGCGAAAAGGGATGGTGGACCGCCTACGCAGAGGCGCTGTCAAGCCCGTACGAGGTCTACGTGGGGCTGGAAGCCGAAGCAGTGTCAGTCATGAACTTCGAAATCGGCCTGGTGCCGGGTCTGCTCCAGACCGAGGAGTACGCCCGGGCCATCCTGCATGCCTATGAGATGACAGACCGGCTGTCAGCGGAGAGCGAGCGGAAGCTTGAGGTTAAGACAGCCCGCCAGCAACGGCTGGATGGCCCCGACCCACTTCGATGCTGGGCTATCGTAGATGAGGCCGCGCTTCGTCGAGAGGTCGGAGGTCGGTCCGTCATGATCGATCAGTTGGGCCACATCCAGGAGATAGCCCGGCGACCACACGTCACCTTCCAAGTACTGCCGTACACAGCCGGTGCCCACCCGGCGATGGTCGGCCCATTCGTCGTCCTCGGTTTCCCCGAGCAGGCGGACCCTGATGTCGTGTACATCGACAGCGACACCGGTGGTCTATATCTGGAGCGGGAGGCCGAGGTCGATCGGTATAGTCTAATGTTTGATCACCTACGCGCGGTGGCGCTCTCTCCGGCAGAGTCGGTGAAGTTCACCACCGCGATGGCCAAGGAGCTGAAATCATGATCGACAGGGAGTACGTGGCGTTGCCTGCGCTGCCCGGCGTTACTGCCACGTGGCGCAAGAGTAGCTACAGTTCAGCCAACGGTCAGTGCGTCGAAGTACGACGCCTGGACGGTGGCGAGGTCGCAGTACGAGACAGCAAGGACCGGCGCGGACCTGCCTTGGTCTTCACGCCGGCCGAGTGGTCGGCCTTTGTCAGTGGTGCGAAAGATGGCGAGTTCGACCTGGCTTGAACTACCGCCGGGTGCGGTGTGACGGGGTGTAGTGAGGTAGCGACAACGACGTACCTACCGGGCACTCTTGGGGTAGGTCGCCGGCTAGTTCGATCGACCAAACTAGAACTCCTCCAATAGGACAAGTCGGGTTAAATGGTAAGGATGGGCATCTCTTGCTCCCAGGCTGGGGGCAAGAGATGTCCGTTTATAGTAGATTGATCATTTCGAGCTAGCTCTTCTTCAGTGGCATGAGTGGCTAGAAAGTATCGTTCAGCGGGTTCGGTAGGCTCCGCAGAGACCCCAACCGTTCACCCGCCAAATCAGTCACCATGGACGGTAGCTGGCGCGACGCACCTCGCGCCCTCGAGAAGGGGCAGGCCATGGCGCGGATCGGGAAGCTCCCCCGGGCTGGCTCGATGCTGGTCGCGGCTGGCATCGTGCCGATCCTCGCGATGCCCGTGGGTGCCCGGCCCGACCAGCACATGAGGCCGGACCAACCGACGATGTCAAACCAGGCTGCCGTAGCGGCCAGCCATACCGAGACGATCCAGTGGATCGACGCGGCTACCGGCCGGCTCACCCGTACCTGGACCCGTCCCGCCGCGTCAGCCAGCGTGACCCGGCACTCGCCGGCCCGACCACCGAGCACCGATGGCACCGGGCGGTCCATCTACCGGCTGGACTGCAGCGACCCGAACCCGTACTGGGATGTCCGCAACTACCCACCACTGGTCTGCTTCGCCAACTCCGGGGACCTCGATGTCCAGATTTACCATGCGTACGAGGTGGACTCCGGCAACAACACCGGCTGGTTTCGCTGGCTGGATACGAACGGCAATGAAGTCACCACCACGATCAGCGACCGGTGGGTCACGGTGATTTTTTCCTTCCGGGTGACCGTGACGCACATTCACATCAACTAGACGGCTACTGACGCCTAGAAGCGGGCGCCGCTGCGGCCCGCCCGGTACCCGCTCGGCCTGCCCCTCAGATCGCAACACCCTCTGCAGGCCCCTCCGGCTCGCCGAGCTGTCTTTCTCTGCTCATGTTGGTGGTCCGCTGCATGCGGTACGGGTGGAACAGGCGGGCGTTAGTCGGGTTGGCGGGGTGGTCGGAGTCTGGCGCTGCCATTTCTGGCACCGGACCCTAGTCGGGCTCTATGCTCACACCTAGGCAACTCGGCGGCTTGCCTTGCACCACTTCCCCGACGAGGATCATCTGCCCTGACACATCACCTACCCCGAGTACCACCCGGCTGTCGGCCGGCAGCCGGGCTGGCCAGATGGTCAGCATGTTCGGTCGGTCTGGGCGGGATTCCAGCGCACCGCCCGCGTCGAAGGTGCGTGGATGGTCCGTGCAGTGCCGCTCGGCCGACAGCCTCAGCACTGTTGCGGGCACGCCGTCGGCTCGTAGTGTCCGCTGCAGGGCGGCTGGGTCGACCAGGTCGTTGACGGTCACCACAAATGACCCGCTAGGTCCCTGCTCTACCGCATAGGCCGGCGTGGCCGACCGCCGTGGCAAGGTCACCGCGCCCATCGCTAGGGCGATCGCAACAAGCGCTACCGCGACGGCACCGGCTGCCACTCGCAACCGTGGCCGGCGGCGCTGCGGACCACCCGGGCGAGGGACCGGCAGCGTGCTGGTCAGCGACCGCCCAGAATTCGTTGACCGGCCAGAATTCGTTGACCGGCCGGCCTCCATCAGCGGCCGCAACGCAGCCAGCAGCCGATCCTCGAACCTGGTCATCGGGTGGTCTCCAGCTCATCAAGACGGCGGGCCAACGCGGGGTCGAGATCGGCCAGCTCGGTGCGCAAGGTGCGTCGGGCCCGGTGTAGCCGGACCCGCCCGGTCGCGGCGCGGATACCGAGTACCGCGGCCGCCTCGGTCGGTGCCAGCCCGTCCAACGCGACCAGTTCGAAGATCGCTCGTTCCGAGTCCGGCAGCGCTGCCAACGCGGCGTACAGCCGGTGGCTGGCCCGCGCCGCGTCAATCCGGCCGGCCAACCGATCGATGTCGTCGGAGTCCAGCAGCCGGCGGCCCTGGACCCGACGTTGCTTGTCCCGCTCGGCCGCGCTGGTACGCAGATATCCGAACAGTACGTTGCGCGCAACACCAAACAGCCATGCTCGCGGGCTGCCACGGGACTCACGGTAGGTGTGTGCGGAGGTAAGCACTGCCAGGTACACATCAGCGGTCAGGTCGGCTACTTGGTGCGGGTCCGGAACCCGCCGGGTGAAGAACCCGATGACATCGTTGACGGTGGCCAGGTAGAAAGTCTCGAAGGCACGCGGGTCACGGCCGGCCGCACGCACCACGCTCGGCTCCAGGGCCGCACCCATGACCACACACACATCCTTTCTTGCCGGCCGACGGGGCGAGCGTTACTCACAACGGCTGCCAACGCAACGCCGCTCCCCCACCACCCCCGCCGTCTCCCGCCATCCTCCCGCCGATCTTGACAAAGCAGTCGGAATTTCGGCCCCGGAAGCAGCAACAACGTCAAGATCGGCGGGAAGGTTATGAACCAGGGGGGCCGGGCTGGCGCCCAGCCGGGTTGGTGTCTGTCGAGCCAGTGGTGTCTGTCGAGCCAGTTTCGGTCGGGATGGGGTCGGTCGAGCCAGTTACAGCAGAGGTGGTGTCGGTCGGGGTGGGGTCGGTCGGGGTGGGGTCGAAGGTCTCCGGCACCTTCTTCATATGCCGGACCATCGAGCGGTACAGGAAGTAAACTGCGACGCCGAGCAAGATGATCACTAGCAGGCCGAGCGGGCCGGCTTGGTCCGCATCGGAGCTGGCCAGCAGCGAGACCGCACCAAGCCAGGCCGTACTGATCAACACGCGCGAATCCTCTCCCGCACACCGGTGAACAAATCGTCCTCCGGCAGCTCAGCGTCCACCAGCGACCGGGCCAACTCGTAGTCCTCCGTCGGCCAAGTCTGCTGCCGTAACGTCAGTGGGACCGCAAACCAGAAGCTGGTCGGGTCAATCTGGGTAGCGTGCGCGAGCAGCGCCTTGTCACGTACCTCGAAGTACTCCGCGCAGGGCACCCGGGTGGTGACCCGATGCGAAATGTCCTTGCTGTCATCCCAGCCGGCCAGCATCTTCTGGTACGGCGAGTCCAGCCCCTGGGCACGCATAGCCGCGTCCAGCGCTTGCAGGTGAGGTTTGCTAAAGGTCATCTGATAGTACAACTTCAGCGGCTGCCAGGGCTCGCCGGCGTCGGGGTACTGGTCCGGGTCGCCGGCCGCCTCGAAGGCTGCCACCGAGACCCGATGACACATCACGTGATCGGGGTGCGGGTACCCGCCGCGCTCATCGTAGGTAGTGACCACGTGCGGCCGCTGCTGCCGGATCAGCCGGACCAGCGGCTCGGCCGCCTCGGCCTCTGGCAGCATTGCAAAACAACCCGCCGGCAGCGGCGGTGCCGGATCACCCTTCGGCAGCCCGGAGTCAATGAAGCCCAGCCACTCCTGCCGGACGCCGAGGATCCGGCGCGCCGCTGCCATCTCCTCGCGCCGGATCTCGGTCAGGTTGGCGCGCACCTCGGGTCGCTCCATCGCCGGGTTGAGGATGTCGCCACGCTCGCCGCCGGTGCAGGTCGCCACCAGCACATCGACCCCCTCAGCGACATACCGCGCCATGGTCGCCGCACCCTTGCTGGACTCATCGTCAGGGTGCGCATGCACCGCCATCAAACGCAGTTGCACGCTGTGATCTTCGAACACCGGTCGATCGCCCCCAGCCGTTACGCTCGGCACCTGCTTCTGCGACGATTCTTGCCGATAGCTCTGACAACTAACGCCGAGGACCCGGTGGCCACTTCCCGACCCATCGAACGGTACGGCCACAGGGCTCGGCCGATGCCGTCCCGGCGGTGCTGGCGTTACTCGCCGCAGTGACCGTACTGGCTGGCCTGGCGGTGGCCTACCTTGGTTACCGTAACCTTGGCGACCCACCGATCTCCGGTTCGGTACTGGGCCTCACCGCGACCGGGCCCCAGCAGCCCTCAGTCCGCTTCGCGGTCCATCGCGACCACCCGGAGGGCCGGCTCGTTGCGTGCTGCGGGCCCGGGCCAGGGACGGGGCCGAGGTGGGCCGGCAGACCGTACCAGTTCCAGCCGGCGCGCGCGACACCAGCCTGACCGTAGTGCTGCCCATCAGCCGAGATGCGATCACCGCGGAAGTGCTGAGCTGCGGATACCTCACCTGACGGCTGGCTCCCGGCGGCCGACAGCATGCACCTATCTGCGGTGCGGTGTTACTTTCGACATTCGCACCGAAGACCCAATCGACAAGGAGCAGTACGTGTCGATGACGGATAACAGCGCCCCTGTCACCTGGCTGACCCAGGAGGCGTACGACCGGCTCAAGACTGAGTTGACAGAACTCATCGCGAACCGGGCGGTGATCGCCGCCGAGATCAACGAACGGCGCGAGGAAGGCGACCTGAAGGAGAACGGCGGCTACCACGCCGCCCGCGAGGAACAGGGCAAGCAGGAGGCCCGGATCCGGCAGCTTGAGGACATGCTGAGCAACGTGAAGGTCGGCGAGCCGCCAACCCGCGACGGCGTCGGCGGGCCCGGCATGGTAGTGACCGTGCGGTTCGATGACGACACAGAGACCGAGACCTTCCTGGTCGGCTCCCGCGAGGAGACTGCCACCGCCGACATCGAGGTGTACTCCGCGGCCTCGCCGCTGGGCAAGGCGCTGACCGGGGCCAAGGTTGGCCAGACCCGCTCGTACGAAACCCCAACCGGTACGACGATCAAGGTGACGCTGCTATCGGCCAAGCCCTACTCGGGCTGACCGGCCGACTCCGGATCGGTCAGCTCTGGACCGGCCGCCGCGCCGACCAGCGGCAGCACCCGGTACCGGATCGGCGTGGTCAACACGATCAAGCTTGAGGTACGCAGGATGTCCGCATCACCGACCACCAGGTCGATCACCCGCTGCAGATCGGTGTTCGACCTGGCTACCAGCCGGCAGAGCATGTCCCCGGCACCGGTGATGGTATGCAGCTCCAGCAGCTCCGGGATCTGCCCCAGGTGGGCGACCACCGCGGCGCCCCGGCCCTGCCGGATCTCCAGGGTGGCGAACGCGGTCACCCGGTAGCCGAGCGCGGCCGGGTCCACGTCCGGGCCGAACCCGCTGATCACGCCCCGTTCGCTCAGCCGGTCCAGCCGGGCCTGTACGGTGCCGCGGGCCACCCGCAGCCGGCGCGAGCTCTCCAGTACCCCGATCCGCGGCGCAGTCGACAGCAGCCGGATTAACGCAGCGTCCAACCGGTCGATACGCACGGCTACCACCTCCTAGGCAGACTGTACAGAATATCCGCTGCCGGCCCGACAATACTGGCCAAATTGTCTACCGAGCGGGGTAACCATTGCACAACCTGACTGCCAGGGCTGACGCTCGTCACTATGACCAAGACCATCGGCCCCGACCGGCAGGTCGAGCGGCTGACCCGGCTGGACCGGCTGATTGGCGCGGTCCGGCACGACGTATCCGCCGATCCCTTCCCGGTGCTCGGCCTAGACCATCTGCACTTCGCGGTCGGCAACGCCCGGCAGGCTGCACTGTATTACTCGGCGGCGTTTGGGATGATGGTGACCGCCTACCGCGGCCCGGAGACCGGCCATCGAGACTACGCGGAGTATGTGCTCCGCTCGGGCGGTGCCCAGTTCCTCCTCACCGGCAGCGTACGCGCCGGCACCGACCTGGGCCGGCACGTGACCGAACACGGTGACGGCGTGGTTGACCTGGCGCTCCAGGTACCGGACGTGGATCGGGCAATCCAGCACGCCATCGAGCAGGGCGCCACCGTGCTGGCCGGACCAGCCGAGGTTACCGACCACTACGGTACGGTCCGGTTCGCCACGATCGCAGCGTACGGCGAGACCCGGCACAGTCTGGTCGACCGGTCCGGCTACCACGGCCCATTCCTGCCCGGCTTCCAGCCCGCGGGCCCGGTCTTCGCCGGCCGGCCGGCGCACCACCCGAAGCGGTATTTCCAAGCCATCGACCACTGCGTCGGCAACGTCGAACTCGGCCGGATGGACGAGTGGGTCGGCTTCTACCACCGGGTTATGGGCTTTACCAACCTGAAGGAGTTCGTCGGCGACGATATCGCCACCAGCTACTCCGCGCTGATGTCGAAGGTGGTAGCCAGCGGCAACCACCGGGTAAAGTTCCCGCTGAACGAGCCGGCGGCCGGCAAAAAGAAGTCGCAGATCGAGGAATACCTGCTATTTTACCGTGGTCCGGGGGTGCAACACATCGCGTTGGCCACCGGCGACATCGTGGCCAGCGTGCAGGCGATGCGCGAGATGGGGGTGGAGTTCCTGCCCATCCCGGACAGCTACTACGACCGGCTCGGCGAGTGGGTCGGCGAAACCCGGGTACCGGTCGAGACCCTCCGCGAGCTGGCGATCCTGGCTGACCGGGACGAGGACGGCTACCTGCTGCAGATCTTTACCAAGCCGGTCCAGGACCGGCCGACGATGTTCTTCGAGCTGATCGAGCGGCACGGCTCGCTGGGCTTCGGCAAGGGCAACTTC
>OBLV0100000640.1_pt1 | contig 10657 bp, 10 predicted proteins | sample 1520071 | NCBI WGS metagenome assembly OBLV01 (sample SAMEA3888446, study PRJEB22518) | metagenome | reverse complement strand
CGCGAGGCGGAGGAGCGCTTCGCCGCCCGCGACCGCGAGCGCACCCAGGCCTGGGGGATGCTGACCAAGCTGCGCGGCGAGCAGGAGCGGATCGCCGTCCGCGCCGTCACCCTCTCCGGCCGCAACACCGAGCTGGAGGCGCGGCTCGAGGCACTGCGGGCCGAGCTCGGGCCGCTCACCCTCGACGTCGGCGACGGCGCCGCCCCGGGCGAACGCGCCCGCCAGCTGAGCGAGGAGCTGGGCGAGATCGACGCCGGCCTCGAGGCGGCGGTCAAGGGCCTGACGACGGCCCGGGACGACAGCGCCTCCGAGCGCGACCGCGAGGCGGCGCTCGGCGACGTCCGCGCTGGCGCCGAGCGGGCCGGCCGTCACGCCCGCCGGGCCGAGGGCCTGCTCGGCGAGCGCCACCGCGAGGCCCTGCGCCGGCGCCTGGCCGACGGCGAGGGGCTGCTCGAGGACGTGCGGGCTGCGCTGGCCGCCGTCGAGGCGGCCCGGGCGGCGATCCGCGCCCGGGTGGGGCGCACCGAGGGGCGGGTCGTCGGCGGCGAGTCTGACGGCGACGAGATCGCCGAGGAGCTGCGCGCCTGCTCGCAGCAGGAGTACGAGCTGCAGGCACGGATGAAAGCCGTCGCCGAGGAGCTGACCAAAGCCGAGGTCGAGGCCGCCCATCTCGGCGACCGCCGGGCCGAGGCCGAGCGCGAGCTGGCGGCGATCGCCGAGCGGCTGGGCGAAGCGGTGGCGCCGGCCGAGGAACCGCTGGGCGAGGAGGAGCGGGCCGAGATCGACCGCCGGCTCGAGCGCCTCGACCGCCGCCGCGCCCAGATCGGGCCGGTCAACCCGCTGGCGGAGAAGGAGTACGACGAGGCCCGTGAGCACGTCGAGTCGCTGCAGGCCCAGCGCGAGGACATCGAGCGCGGGATGCGCGAGCTGGAGGCGCTGATCCGCGAGATCGACGCCGAGATCGAGCGCGCCTTCGAGCAGACCTTCGACGCCACCGCGACCAACTTCGAGGAGATGGTCGCCCACCTCTTCCCAGGCGGTCGTGGGCGCCTGCGGCGGGTCAGCCTCAGCCCGGTCCGCGAGGCCGAGCGCCCCGCCGGCGAGCAGGAGGCCCCGGCCGACGCCGACGAGCCCGAGCCGGAGGAGGAGGAAGAGGAGCGCGAGGAGCTAGGGGTCGAGATCGAGGTCACCCCCGCCGGCAAGTCGATGCGCAAGCTGAACCTGCTCTCCGGCGGCGAGAAGTCGCTGGTGGCGCTGGCCTTCGTCTTCGCCGTCTTCCTCGCCCGGCCCTGTCCCTTCTACATCCTCGACGAGGTCGAGGCCGCCCTCGACGACGCCAACATCGACCGCTTCCTGCAGCTGATCCGACGCTTCGCCGACCGCGCCCAGTTCGTCATCGTCACCCACCAGAAACGGACGATGGACGCCGCCGACGTCCTCTACGGGGTGACGATGGGCGGCGACGGCGTCACCAAGGTCGTCTCCCGCCGCCTCCCGCGCGAAGCGGGCGAGGACGGCGGCGAGGATGCCGAGGGTGGAAATAGCGCTCTCTCGGCCGTAGCCTAAGCTCAACGTCCGCGGGCGGCGACAGGGACCGCCCGGGAGTACCCTCAGCCAGGGAGGGCGAGATATGGCTCAGAGCCACATGGACAGGCTGACGTCGTTCGACACGTCGTTCCTGGCCAACGAGAAACAAAACGGGCACATGGCGATCGGCGCGCTGCTGATGTGCGAGGGCAGCGCTCCGCCCGAGGACGACTTCCTCGCCCACATCCGCAGCCGCGTCCACCAGCTGCCGCGCCTGCGCCAGCGCCTGCTCTACCCGCCGCTCGGGCTCGGCACCCCGTTCTGGGTCGACTACGCCGACTTCGACATCCACCGGCACGTCAGCCGCGTCACCCTGCCGGCGCCCGGGACCGAGGCGCAGTTCCGCGAGCTGGTCGGGAGGCTGCTGTCGCCGCCGCTGGACCGCTCGAAGCCGCTCTGGGAACTGGTCGTGGTCGAGGGCTTCGAGGACGACCGCTTCGCGATCGTCTACAAGACCCACCACGCGATGGCCGACGGGATCTCGGCGGTCGACATCGGCATGCTGCTGTTCGACGTCGAGCCGCGCGAGGAGCCAGCCCGCGACGAAGCGCCCTGGGAGCCGCGGCGCTCGCCCTCGCGGCTGGGCCTGCTCTGGCACGCCCTGACCGGAATCGGCGCCACCCTGGCCCGGATGGGGCGCTGGCTGCGCCGTGCCGCCGAGGAACCGGGCCGGGCCCGCCGCCGCGCCTCCGACGGGATCGCCGGCCTCTGGGAGGTGACCTGGAACCTCGCCCGCCCGGCCCCGCCGGTGCCCTTCAACACCGAGATCGGCCCGGGCCGGAGCTTCTGCTGGTCGACCTTCGACCTGGCCGACTTCAAGCACGTCAAGAACGCCCTCGGCGCCACCGTCAACGACGTCTCGCTCGCGGTCGCCGCCGGCGCCCTCCGCGCCTGGCTGGTCGAGCGCGGCGAGAAGGTCGACGGGATGGAGCTGAAGGCGCTGGTCCCGGTCTCGATCCGAACCGAAAACGAGCACGGCGAGCTCGGCAACAAACTGACCGCGATGCGGGGGCCGCTGCCGGTCGGGATCGCCGACCCGGTCGAGCGGTTGCGGGCGATCCACCTCGCGATGGACGAGCTGAAGGCCTCCAAGCAGCCGCTCGGGGCGGAAGCGATCTGGGGCCTCAACGACTGGTTCAAGGACTTCGCGCCGCCGGTCCTGCTGCGGCCGACCGCGGCGATCAACTTCTCGACCCGGCTCTTCAACCTCCTGGTCACCAACTTCCCCGGCCCGCAGATGGCCTTCTACGTGCTCGGTCGCGAGCTGACCGCGATCTACCCGGTCGGCTTCCTCGCCCACAACCATGCCCTCGCGATCGCGATCCTCAGCTACAACGGCAAGGTCAGCTTCGGCCTGCTCGCCGACCCCGGGGTCCTGCCGGACGCCGAGCGCCTCGCCGAGCACCTCGGCGGCTCCCTCGACGAGCTTCGCGTGCTCGCGCAGATAGCCTCCCCGGGCACTGATGGCGACCAGCTGGCAGGAGATGATCGACCTCGGTTCTCGCGCGAGCGGGAACGGCTCGCCGGAGACTGAGCCGGAGCCGCAGCGGCGCGGCGTCTTCCGCCGCCTGCGCGAGAGCCTCTCGAAAAGCCGCCAGGCGCTGACCGAGGAGATCTCGGCCAGCCTCTTCGACCGCATCGACGATGAGACCTGGGAGCGGCTGGAGGAGGCGCTGATCCTCGCCGACGCCGGCGCCCCGACCACGGCGACCGTGGTCGAGCGGCTCGAGCACGAGGTCGACTCCGGCGCCGTCCCCGCCGACGGCGCCGCCGTCCGCGACCGCCTGATCGAGATCCTCGCCGAAGTGGCTTCCAACGGCCGCGCCCCGATCGACCTCAGCGCCCAGCCGGCGGTGCTGATGATGGTCGGCGTCAACGGCACCGGCAAGACGACGACGATCGGCAAGATCGCCTGGCACCTGAGCAAGGAAATGGGCCTCTCGGTGGTGATGGCCGCCGGCGACACCTACCGCGCCGCCGCCGCCGAGCAGCTGGAAGAGTGGGCGCGCCGGGCCGGCGCCGAGCTGGTCCGCGGCGAAGAGGGCTCCGACCCGGGCTCGGTCGCCTACGACGCGATCTCCGCCGCCCGTGCCCGCGGCGCCGACGTGGTCATCGTCGACACCGCCGGCCGCCTGCACACGCAGGACAACTTGATGGAGGAGCTGGCGAAGGTGAGGCGGGTGATCGCCAAGCAGATCCCCGAGGCGCCGCACGAGACGCTGATCTCGATCGACGCCACCACCGGCCAGAACGGGCTGCGCCAGGCCAAGGTCTTCTCCGAAGCGGTCGCCGTCGACGGCGTCGTCCTGACCAAGCTCGACGGCACCGCCAAGGGGGGCATCGCCCTGGCGATCGCCGAGGAGCTGGGGATCCCGGTGAAGCTGATCGGCGTCGGGGAGACGCTCGAGGACCTGCGCCCCTTCGATCCCTCCGACTACGCCCAGGCGCTGCTCGCCGAGTAGCCTCGTAGGCGTGTTCGACCAGCTCTCAGAGCGCCTCCAGGGGACCCTTTCCGACGTCCGCTCGCGCGGCAAGCTGAGCGAGTCCGACGTCGACGCGGCGATGCGGGAGATCCGCCTCGCCCTGCTCGAGGCCGACGTGAACTTCAAAGTCGTCAAAGGCTTCACGAAGAAGGTGAAAGAGCGCTGCCTCGAGTCCGAGGTCTTGAAGAGCCTCGACCCCGGCCAGCACGTGGTCAAGATCGTCAACGAGGAGCTGACGGAGCTGATGGGCGGGACCGGGCGCGAGCTCGCCTTCGCCAGCGGCGGCCCGACCGTGATCCTGATGGCCGGCCTGCAGGGCTCCGGCAAGACGACCGCCTGCGCCAAGCTCGCCCGGTTCCTGCGCGAGCAGGAGAAGAAGGACGTCGCCCTCGCCGCCTGCGACGTCTACCGCCCGGCCGCGGTCGAGCAGCTGGCCACGGTCGGCAAGCGCGCCGGCGCCACCGTCTACGAGAAAGGCACCGACGCCGACCCGGTCGAGATCGCCACCTGGGCGCTCGACCGCGCCCGCGAGGAGCGCCGCGACGTGCTGATCGTCGACACCGCCGGCCGCCTCCACATCGACAGCGAGCTGATGGACGAGCTGGCGAAGATCAAGAAACGGACCAAGCCCCACGACGTGCTGCTGGTGGTCGACGCGATGACCGGCCAGGACGCGGTCGGGGTCGCCGAGTCCTTTGCCGAGGTGGCCGAGTTCGACGGCGTGGTGATGACCAAGCTCGACGGCGACGCCCGCGGCGGCGCCGCGCTCTCGGTCAAGGCGGTCACCGGCAAGCCGATCCTCTTCGCCTCGACCGGCGAGAAGCTCGAGGCGTTCGAGCGCTTCCATCCGGACCGGATGTCCTCGCGCATCCTCGGCATGGGCGACGTCCTCAGCCTGATCGAGAAAGCCGAGCAGCAGGTCGACGAGAAACAGGCCGAAGACCTCCAGCGCAAACTCGAAAAGGACGAGTTCACGCTCGAGGACTTCCTTCAGCAGATGCGCCAGGTGCGCAAAATGGGGCCACTGAGTGGCATCATCGGGATGCTGCCGGGGATGGGGGCGATGAAACAGCTGAAGAACGCCAACGTCGACGAGCGCGAGATGGACCGGGTCGAGGCGATCATCCTCTCGATGACCCTGGAAGAGCGCGCCAACCCGACCCTGATCAACGGCTCGCGCCGCAAACGCATCGCCAACGGCTCCGGTGTCCGGGTCCAGAACGTCAAGCAGCTGATCAAACAGTTCGACCAGATGCGCAAATTGATGCGCTCGATGACCGGCGGCAAGATGCCGAACGAACAGCAGCTGGCCCACATGATGGGCGGCTCTCCGCGCCCGCCGCGCCCGAAGATCCGGCGAAAGTAGGCCGGAGGCGGCCGATTCTGTAACCTGCCCCGTCCGAATGGCTGTACGTATCCGACTTAGACGAGTGGGTTCCAAGAAGAACCCGATCTGGCGCATCGTCGTCGCCGACAAACGCTCGCCGCGTGACGGGCGCACGATCGAGACGATCGGCCAGTACAACCCGCAGACCGAGCCCTCGACGATCGTGCTCGACGAGGAGCGCGCCAAGCACTGGCTCGAGCACGGCGCCCAGCCTTCGGAGACCGTGGCGAACCTGCTGCGGACCAAGGGCATCGCCGCCTCCGGCAGCTAGATGACCGAGCTGATCGAGTTCCTCGTCCGGGCCCTCGTCGAGGACCCCGAGGCGGTGGAAGTCGAGGAGCTGGAAGAGGACGGCGACCTCGTCTACGAGGTGACCGTCGCCGAGGACGACCTCGGGCGGGTGATCGGCAAAGGTGGGCGGGTGGCGAACGCGATCAGGACGATTGCCAAGGCTGCCGCGGTCAGGATCGACCGTCGGGTGATCGTCGACATTCTTGATTGAGCGCCAGTGTGGCGGGGTCCAGGGTGAGGGTTTCGCTTAACTTTTTCGTGGATCGCCTGCGGCCGTCCGAGAGTCGGAGCGGCGAAAAAGTACAAGACGCTCCACCCTCACCCTGGATCCCGCCTCAAGGACGCTGTAGTTCATGAAGTTGGACATCTTCACGCTGTTTCCTGAGGCATTCGAGTGGTTTCGGTCGCAGAGATCGGTTCGGAATGCCCTGGGTGAGGGGAACGAGCTGAACCTCTTCAACTACCGCGATACGACGCCGCTCGGGGCCGGGCAGGTCGACGATTCGCCGTATGGGGGCGGGGCGGGGATGGTCTTGCGGGTCGACGTGGTCGACGCGGCGCTGCAGGCGGCCTATCCGAACGGGGAGGCGCCGCGGCGGGTGCTGTTGACGCCGACCGGGCGGCTGCTCGACGACGGGCTGGCCGACGAACTGGTCGCGGAGGCGCACGTGGCGGTTCTCAGCGGTCGCTATGAGGGGTTCGACGAGCGGGTGCACGAGCACTTCGCCGACGACGAGGTATCGATCGGGCGGTACGTGCTGGCAGGGGGGGAGCTGCCGGCGATGGTGCTGGCCGACGTGATCATGCGCAAGCTGCCGGGGGCGCTCGGGCACGCCGACTCGGCCGCCGAGGAGTCCTTCAGCCAGGTGTTGGAGGGGATGCCCGAGTACCCGCACTACACCCGCCCGCCGCGGCATCGGGGCTGGGATGTGCCGGAGGTTCTGCTCTCCGGGGACCACGAGAAAATCCGCCAGTGGCGGCTCGCGCAGAGCCGCGCTCGTGCCGAGCAGTTCGAATCGGGCGCCGAGTAGCTACCATTCCGCCACCGCGCGGTTCCCGCACCCGGGTCCGGCGGTTTTTTCTCGCCAGAACATGAGCTCCGTAATCGACAGCATCGAGCGCGCCCAGCTGCGCAAGGGACTTCCCTCCTTCGACCCGGGGGATCGTGTCCGCGTCCACTTCCAGGTGATCGAGGGCAGCCGCAAACGGACCCAGGTCTTCGAGGGCGTCGTCCTGCGGCGCCAGGGCTCCGGCGTCCGCGAGACCTTCACCGTCCGCAAGCAGTCCTTCGGCGTCGGCGTCGAGCGTACGTTCCCGCTGCACTCGCCGAAGATCGAGAAGCTCGAGGTGGCGGCCCGCGGCGACGTTCGACGCGCCAAGCTCTACTACCTGCGCGGCCGGGTCGGAAAGGCCGCCCGCGTCGCCGAGCGGCGCTGGGGCATCGACGAGGACATGGTCTCGGCACCGGCCGAGGTCGAGGCGACCGACTCCGAGGGCGCGACCCAGGACGAGGTCGTCGGCGCCGTCGAGACCGGCGAGGCGACCGCCGCTGCGGAGGCGACGACGGCCGCCGAGGAGCAGCCCGCCGAGGAGGCGACCGCTGACGAGGAGGCGCCGGCCGAGGAGTCGGTGGCCGAGGAGGCGCCGGTCGAGGAGCCGGTGGCCGAGAACGAGACTGAGGTAGCGGCAGAGACGGACGCTGAGGCGCCCGCGGCCGGGGAGACCGAGGACAAAAGCGCAGCGCCTGAGGATGCCGAGGACGAGGCGCCGGTCGAGGAGGCCGGCGACTCCGACGAGGGCAACGCCTGAAACTCTCGATCCCGAAGCCGAAGTCAAAAGGCGGCGGGCTTGTAGAGCTTGTCGTCATCGTTGCCCTGGCCCTGGGCCTGGCGCTGGCGATCCAGGCCTGGATCGTCAAGCCCTACCAGATCCCCTCGGAATCGATGGAGCCAACCCTCGACGTCGGCCAGAGGGTCCTCGTCAATCGCTTCATCTACCACTTCGAAAATCCCGAACCCGGCGACATCGTCGTCTTCCATCCGCCGGCCGGGGCGGATAACGGCACCGAATGCGGGGTGACGCCGAGGCCCGGCGAACCGTGCCCGAAGCCGACCGCGGGCGAGTCGAGCCAGAACTTCATCAAGCGGATCGTCGCCGGTCCGGGCGACACCCTCTCGGTCAAAGAAGGCCACCCCGTGGTCAACGGCGTCGAGAAGAAAGACGAGCCCTACACCAACCCCTGCGGCGAAGCCCCGGCCTGCAACATGCCGCGCACGATCAAGATTCCACCCGACCACTACTTCATGATGGGCGACAACCGTGGAGCGAGCGACGACAGCCGCTTCTGGGGACCCGTCCCCCGCAGCTGGATCATCGGCAAGGCCTTTGCCACCTACTGGCCACCCGACCGAATCGGCACCCTCTAAGCCGGGGAAGCTGCACCGGCGACGGCTGGCCCGCAGCCGCCGCCTGTTCGCCTTCGACCGTGGGCTCGGCAGCCGCTTTGTCGCCGGCACCGACGAGGCCGGCCGGGGCTGCCTGGCGGGCCCGCTGGTCGCCGCCGCGGTCCTGATCGACTACGAGCGCCTCTCGCTCGCCGACCGCCGCGCCCTCGGTGGCCTGCACGACTCCAAGCAGATGACCGAGGAGAAGCGCTTGGAGATGTACCCATGCGTGCTGCGGGCCGCCTCCCGGGTCAGCGTCGTCGTCCGCGGTGCCGCCGGGATCGACCGTCGCGGTCTCCACGTGACCAACATCGAAGCGCTCTCGGTGGCGCTGGAGCGGCTCGAGCCGCCGGCCGAGGCGATCTGCCTCTCCGACGGCTTCGCGCTCAGGCGCTGCTCGGTGCCGCATCGGGCGGTGATCGAAGGCGACGGCACCAGCGCCGCGATCGCCGCCGCCTCGGTGATTGCCAAGGTGACCCGCGACCGCTACATGCGCGACGCCGCCAAGCGCCACCCGGGCTGGGGCTTCGAGGAGCACGTCGGCTACTCGACCCCCGAGCATCGCGCCGCGATCGAGGAGATTGGGATCTCCCCGCTGCACCGTCGCTCTTTCCAGAGCGTGGCTTACAGCCAGCTCAGCCTCTGACGACTCCGGTTCTTCAAAACGCGTTCGCGAGGTGCTCGTAGTCGACGATGGTGCCGTCGCGGCCATAGGCGACCCCGACCACGTCGAAGCGGATCGAGGCGCACTGAGGGGCGTCGCGGTGTTCGGCCAGCCAGGCGGCGGCGAGGCGGCGGAGGCGGCGCTGCTTGCGGAAGTCGACGGCGAGGACCGGGCGCTCGGGGCCGAAGGCGGCGCCGTGGCGGCCGGCTTTGACCTCGACGAAGACGAGGGTGGGGCCGTCGCGGGCGACGAGGTCGAGCTCGCCGTGGCGCGTACGGGCATTGCGGGCGACGATCTGCCAGCCGGCGCTGGCGAGGCGGCGGGCGACCAGCTCCTCGGCCTGGCGGCCCATGCTCTGGCGGGCGGCGGTCATCGTCCCGGGGCAAGCCGGTCGCCGTTACGAATTCGCCCCCCTTCTGGCCCAGAGATTTTGCTTTCTGCGCCCCACGCGTGAAATCCGCCTCCATAGCGTCGTCGTCGTGCTCGCCACGGCCAGGACCTTCACTCTCGACGGCATCGCCGCCCGCCCGGTGCGGGTCGAGGTCGACGTCCACCGCGGCCTCCCCGGCTTCACGATCGTCGGCCTGCCCGATGCCGCGGTCCGAGAGGCGCGCGAGCGGGTGCGGGCGGCCCTCGTCAACTGTGGCTTCGAGTTCCCGTTGCAGCGGATCGTCGTCAACCTCGCCCCGGCCAGCATGCGCAAGGCTGGGCCCGGGATGGACCTGGCGATCGCGGCGGCGCTGCTGAGCGCCTCCGGCCAGCTCGAATGGGAGGCGCTGGAGCGGGTGGCGATCGTCGGCGAGCTTGCCCTCGACGGATCGACCCGCGCCGTCAACGGCGCCCTCGCGATCGCCGAGGCCGCGCGCGAGGACGGCGCCGAGGCGATCGCCCTGCCGGCTGAGAACGGCGCCGAGGCAGCGCTGGCAGAGGGCATCGACGTCGTCCCGCTCGACGGCCTCGGGCAGCTGCGGCCGCTCGCGGTGGGCGACTGGGAGCCACAGAGGCCGCAGGCACTGCCGCTTCGGCCCGGGCCAGCCGCCGGCAGCCCGGACCTCGCCGACCTCCGCGGGCAGCCCCACCTCCGCCACGCGCTGGAGGTGGCGGCGGCGGGCGGGCACAGCCTCCTGATGGTGGGCCCGCCGGGGGCCGGCAAGTCGCTGGCGGCGAGCCGGGTGCCATCGATCCTGCCGCCGCTGGCGGCGCCGGAGGCGCTGGAGGTGGCGCGGATCGCCAGCGCCTGCGGTCGGCTCGATGCCTCGCTGCCGGCGGGCCGCCCCTTCCGGGCCCCCCATCACACGATCAGCGCTCCGGGCCTGGTCGGCGGTGGCAACCCTCCGCGTCCCGGCGAGGTGACGCTGGCGCACCGGGGCGTTCTCTTCCTCGACGAGCTCTGCGAGTTTCGCCGCGACTCGCTCGAGGCATTGCGGGGGCCGATGGAGGCGGGGGAGGTCGCGATCGCCCGGGCCGGCACCCGTCAGGTCCTGCCCTGTCGCTTCATGTTGGTGGCCGCCGCCAACCCATGCCCCTGCGGTCGCGGCGAGGCTGACCCCGAGTGCTCCTGCGCAGCGGTCGAGGTGCAGCGCTACCAGGGCCGGCTCAGCGGCGCCCTCGCCGACCGCATCGACATCCTCGCCGCGGTGCGACAGCCCGGCGCGGCGGAGATCGGCGGTGCCGCGGGCGAGCCATCCGCCGACGTCCGAGCGCGGGTGGCCGCGGCCCGCGAACGTCAGGAACTGCGACTCGGGACTGGCCGCTGCAACGCCGAGATGACGTCGGCGGAGGCACGCGCCTGCCGGCTCAG
>OBLV0100000639.1_pt1 | contig 10668 bp, 8 predicted proteins | sample 1520071 | NCBI WGS metagenome assembly OBLV01 (sample SAMEA3888446, study PRJEB22518) | metagenome | reverse complement strand
TGTAGATCTCTGCATCGTCATCGTGCAAACCGGCCTGGAGCTCGGCGACCTGGCGCTCGATCGCGCTCCGGCCGCGGTCGCCGGGGGCACCTGGCAGCGCAACCGCCGGACGGAGGTCGCCGGCGGACGATCCGGCGCCGGCGACGTCGTCGCTATGCATCCCGGGTGTGCCGACGTTCCAGCTGACGAACCGACGTGGGTGGATGCGGATGATCCATCGGCTCGCGCCGTCGAACGGCGGCGCCTCGAGCTCGACCTGCTCAGCCGTGCCGCGGATCTCCATGAAGCGGACTCCGCCGGATCCGGCGCCGGGGTCGGGAACATCGTCGACGGTGAACGCGACCCGCGGGCGAATGGCGACGTTGCGGAACTTGGCCGAGCGCTCCATGTCGAACCCGGTGACGTCGATCGTCCCGAGCTCGGCACGGTAGCGAAAGCCTACGGGCTTGTTTTGAGGGGCGCCGTTCGGAGCGACGGTGGCTAGTAGGCCCCGGCGCTGACTCCGCAGGTACTCGGCATGGGCTGCATCGAAGGGTTCAGTGGGCATGCCCGCACCTTAGTCCCGGCAGCCCGTGTACGACCGCCTCTGGATCGAGCACCGGGTCGTGCTCGATCGGCCCGAGGGCTAGGCGCGGTCGCCCGTGATCAGAGCGTGCCGGCGGCGGCGCCAGGCCTGGCGCCGCTGTTCTTGAGTGCCTCGGCCGCCTGACGCAGGTAGCGCATGGCGCGCCACTTGGCCGCGGGTCCGAGGAACCGCGCCAGCTCACGACCGTCGCTCAACTGGACGGACCAGCCGTAGCGGATCGGCCTGAGCATCATTCGCAGGGCGCTCATGACCGCGCCCCTCGGGAGATCATGGTTTCGGTGTCCGTAAGTGTCTTCATCGTCGTTCCACCTGACTTGCTTGAGTAATCAATGGTACTCCCCGCGCAATGTCGGCCAATGGGGTGCACCGGTGGCTTGGCGCGGGGGTGGCTACACCCGCGGTGGGTGCGGTCACGTCGGCGACGTCCGCTGGACACTGAGGAGGTCACGGACGACGTACGACAGGCGCTCCTGCAGGCGCAGGATCAGGCGCGTGCGCTCCGCAATCTCCTCGGGTGCAGCGCCCTCGCCCTCGCGGCGCCGCAACTCGGCGACCTGCCCGCGCAGGTGGGCCATCAGCCGGTCGAGGGTCCGTTGGTCGCTCATGACCCCGCCTCGAATGCCGGCTCGAGCGACTGACGTGGCTTCGGGCTCGGCTCGGCCTCGATCGCGACTCGGGGGAGCCACCGCTCGATCCACCGCGGCAGCGCCCAGGTGGTGCGGCCGAGGATCTGAAGCACCGCGGGCAGCAGGAGCAGCCTGACGACGACCGCGTCGAGCAGCACAGCGCTGGCCATCGCGAGCCCGAACATCTCGAGGACACGGTCACCGCTGATCGCAAACGCCCCGAACACCGCGACCATGACCGCGGCTGCGGCTGTGATCACGCGGCCGGTGCGCGCGATGCCCTCGCGGACGGCGGCGCTGGCGTCGCGCCGGGCCTGCCATTCCTCGTGCACGCGGGAGACGAGGAACACCTCGTAGTCCATCGACAGCCCGAATACGATCGCGAATGCAAGCACCGGGATGAACGCGTCGATCGGTCCGACCTGGACTCCGAACAGGCCGCCGAGCCAGCCCCGCTCGAATACCGCCTGGATGATCCCGAGCGACGCCCCGATCGACAGCAGGTTCATCAAGGCGGCCTGAACCGGGATCACGAGCGACCGGAAGACCACAAGCAGCAGCAGCGCCGCCACCGCGACCACGACGCCGATGAACAGCGGCAGCTTGCTCGACAACACGTGCGAGAAGTCGACCTGCGCCGCGGTCGCGCCCCCGACGTACACGCGGGCTCCGGTGCTGCGCTCGATCGGCGGAATCACGTCGTCCCGGAGATGGGTCACGAGACTCGACGTCTGGGCGCTCTGCGGTGAGGTCGCGGGGTACGCGACGACCGCGGCCGTCGTCCCGGTGCCGTTGAGCCGCGGCGGCGCCACGGACACGATGCCCGGGGTGGTCCGCAACACGTGCGTCAGATGCGCGAGCGCGGTGGAGTCGTTCGGTTGCGGGAGCGCCACAGCCAGCTGGAGCGGCCCGTTGACGCCGGGGCCGAAACCCTTGGCGATGAGGTCGTACGCCTGGTGAGTGGTCTGGTTGGCGGGATCGTTGCCGGCGTCGCTAGAGGCGAGCCGGAGTCCGAGCGCGGGCGCGGCCAGCGCCAGCATCACGGCGGTTGCGGCCACCGCCGTCAAGACCGGGCGCCGCTGCACCCGCTCGACCCACCGCACCCAGAATCCCGGGCGCGTTCCGTCGGCTTCGCGCGCCGCCTGCCGTCGTCCGACCTCGCCGACCCGCCGGCCGATCAAGCTGAGGAACGCCGGGAGTAGCGTGAGCGACGCCGCCAGCACCAGCACGACGCCCATTGCGGCGGCGACCGCGGCGCCGTTGAGCAGGCTCACGCCGAGCGCGAACATCCCGAGCAGCGCGATCACGACGGTGGCGCCGGCAAACAGAACGGCGCGGCCGGACGTGTTGAGCGCCGCCTCGACCGCCTGCTCCACGTCGCCGCCGTTCGTCCGGTAGTTCTCACGAAAGCGCGTGACGATGAACAGCGCGTAGTCCACGCCGACGCCCAGCCCGATCATCAGCGCCAGTTCGGTGGCGAAGCTCGGCATGTCGATCACGTGGCTGGCGAGGTTGATCACCCCGATCCCAGTGATCAGACCGAGCAGCGCGGTCGCGATCGGGAGGCCCATCGCGCTGAACGACCCGAAGCTGATCAGCAGGATCAGGATTGCGGCCGCGATTCCGACGATCGTGGCGAACCCGAGTGATGCCTGCTGCGCCTGCTCGATCGCCTGGCCGCCGAGCTGGACGTCGAGCGTCGCCGATCGGGCGGATTCGGCGGTCGTGATCACCTTGTCGACCGCCGCTTTCGGGAGCGCGTTGGCTCGCTCGTCGAAGTTCACCGTCGCGAACGCGATCGTCCCGTCGCGCGAGATCGCGTGCTGTCCCGAGGTGTACGGGCTGACGACGCTCGTGACGTGGGGGAGAGCGGCCACACGCGTCAGCGTCGTCGCGATCGCTGCGTGGTCGGCCGAGTCGGTGAGCGTGCCGCTCTTCGCGTGGAACACGATCTGGTCCGCGTCCCCTGCTTGCGAGGGGAAGTGACTCTGGAGCAGATCGACGGCCTGCTGCGAGTTCGTCCCCGGCAGCGTGAAGCTGCTTGCCGTCTTCTTTCCGACCGAGTTCGAGACCGCGAAGATCCCGATCGCGGCGACGATCCAGGCGATCACAACCGTACGTCGGTGTCGCATGGTCCAGCGAGCGATGTTCACCATATCTGCTCCAGCTTCATGGGTAGCAATTTTGCAAGCAATGCATTTATATACGGGCTGCACCCAAAAGTCAACACTCATTGCAAAATTTCCATTTGTGAAGGTTCACTGATAACCTCGGTGTCGATGAGCTCCCTCGACACGTCTCCTGCGAAGCCCGGGCTGCGCGAGCGCAAGAAGCAGCAGACCCGTGAAGCAATCGCCCGCGCCGCCTTGCGGCTGTTCGCCGAGCGCGGCTACGACGAGACGACGCTCGCCGAGATCGCCGAGGCGGCGGACGTCGCGCCGCGGACGATCTTCGCCTACTTCGACAGCAAGGAGGACATCCTGTTCTCCGAGGAGGGCGGGTATCTGGACGAGCTGAAACGCAGGCTCGACGAGCGGCCGGACGGCTCGACAACGGTCGATGCGCTCCGCGAGTTCGTGGCGTGCATGAAGTCGCCCGATGAGGACGACAAGCTCCGCAAGAAGGTGATCATGGCCAGTCCCGGGCTGCAGATGAAGATGCGCGCGCACCACGCCGAACTCGAGCCGATGCTCGCGCAGTCGATCGCGCGGGACCTCGGCACCGGCCCCGACGACATCCGCGCACTCCTGGTCGCCGCGTCGATGACGGCGGCGTTCGAATCCGTCAGCAATCAGTTCTTCGAGGCCGAATCAGGCGGAGAGCCGGTCACCCACGAGCAGAGCATGGCGATCATCGACGAGGTGCTCGAGTTCCTGCGCGGCGGCCTGGAGGCGATCCAGCGCGACTAGCCCCCGTACGCCGCGCGGGGGACCAAATATCAATCGCTGGTGTGACGACAGCGTGACCTGCGCCGCCTAGCCTTCCCGGCGTGGAAGCGCGGGTCGATACGGCGGTCGAGCTGGACCACACCGAGACGAGCGAGCCGGCGGCACTGCTCGTGTCCGGGTTGGGCAAGCGCTACGGATCGGTCGTCGCGCTCGACCAGGTGGGGTTGTCCGTCGCGCCGGGCGAGCTCGTCGGGCTCGTGGGCGCGAACGGCGCCGGAAAGTCGACGCTGGTGAAGATCGCGTGTGGGCTGGTGCGGCCGACGAGTGGCACGGTGACCATCTACGGCACGCCGGCCGGAAGTCGAGAGGCCCGCCGGCAACTCGGTTATCTCGCCGAGCTTTTCCGGTTCCCGGGCTGGTCCACCGCCTCGGAGGTGCTCGCGCTTCACCAGCGACTCGCGGGATCCGAGGGTGGCGAGAGCGAACGTGACGAGCTGCTCGAGCTCGTCGGCCTGAGCGACGTCGCGCGCCGGCGCGTCGAGCGAATGTCCAAGGGGATGCAGCAGCGGCTCGGGATCGCGCAGGCCCTCGTCGGCGAGCCGAAGCTGCTGCTGCTCGACGAGCCCACGAGCGCGCTGGACCCCGCGGGCCGTCGGGCGATCCGCACGCTGCTGCTGGGTCTGCGCGATCGAGGCATCGCGGTGCTGCTCAACTCACACCTGCTGGGCGAAATCGAGCGGGTGTGCGACCGGGTCGTGATCCTCGCGCACGGCAAGGTCGTGGCGGACGGGCGACCCGACGAGCTCACGCACGCCGGCGGCGTCGAGGTCCAGACCGGGAACGGCACCAGGCGCTACCCGGATGCCCGCCGCGAGGACGTCCCGAAGATCGTGTCCGAGCTCGTCGCCGCCGGCGTCGACATCTACGAGGTGACGGTCGTTCGCTCCTCACTCGAGGACGCGTACCTCGAGGTGGTCGATCCAAGTTGACACCCACGCTGGTCATCGCGCGTCATGTGCTCCAGGAGAGCGTCCGACGACGCGTGTTCGTAGTCGTGCTCGTACTGACGCTGCTGTTCCTCGCGCTGTTCACGCTCGCGACCGTCGAGGCGTTCCACGCGCAAGCACCGTTCGGGGGCGGCGGCTCGTACAGCCCTCACGCGATCGCCGCGGTCACCCTGAACGGCCTCGGCGTGTTCGCCTCGCTGTTTCTGGCGACGGTTCTCGCCGTGTTCCTGACCCTCGGCGCGGTACGAGGCGACGCGGAACGAGGCCTGCTTCAGCCGCTCGTCGTCCGTCCCCTCGGACGCCGGGAGTTCCTCCTCGGACGATTCGTCGGAGCCGTCGCGGTGTGCGTTTCGTACGTTGTCGTCCTGTATGCGCTGGTGGTGTTGATCGTCCACCAGGTCGGCGGCATATGGCCCGACTACGTGATTGGACCGGGGGTCGCGCTCGCCGGCGCGGTCACGATCCTCGTCGCGATGTCGTTGCTCGGCTCGGTCTTTCTGTCGGCGACCGCGAACGGGATCGCGATGTTCATGCTGTACGGCGCGGGCCTGGTGTCGGGTTTGCTCGCGGCGATCGGAGCGGCGCTGAACGCGCAGACGGTGCTGTCGATCGCGCACGACATCACGCTGGCGCTCCCGTTCGAGGGCCTCTATCAGGCGGCGCTCCATGCGCTCGGATCGAACCAAACCGGTCTGACCCGGGTCCTGGTCAACTTGGGCCCGTTCGGCGCATCTCACCCCAACAGCGTCACGTTCGACATCTGGGCGCTCGTGTACCTCGCGATCCTTGCGGTACTGGCCACGGTCGGGTTCGAGCGCCGGGACCTCTGAGCGCTGGCGACGCCTCTGAGCGGGGAGGGGCGCCGCGGGCCGATCCGCGTGCGCCCCTCGCCAGATCGGCTCACTTCACGACGAACGTCCCGATGCCGCTCCAATACACGGCCGTGTCGCCGGTGGTGTAGTAGTGCGCCTGCCAGTAGTACTTGCCGGGGGTCACGGCCCAGTAACCCGCGTAGTTGAACGGCGCCACGTAGCTGTACTTGTTGCCCTTCCAGTGCTTTGGGCCGACGAAGTCACAGCGGATGACGCTGCCGCATTCCTTCAGGTGGCCGAACTTGTCGAGCTTGCGCCTGCTGGAGATCGTGACGAACACGCCGTGCTTTGCCGCCGGGAGCGGGACGCCGACCACGATCCGGATGTGACCTGGAGCGACGTGCTTGTGGTTCGGCGAGAGCAACGTCGGGGACACCCCGCCGGCTGCGATCGCCGTCGCCGCCAAGGCCAGCACTATCGCGAGCGTGGCGGCAACTGCGCCCGCCCGTACCCCTGCCTTCCTGGACATACCAACCTCCTCTTTTGGTGTGACCGGCCGACCGGGCGGGCAGTGTAATCGGTGTCCTTCGCTCGTGCGCCGGTCGGGGGATGGGGCGAACGGGGCGCCTTGCCAGCCGCGCCGGGAAGCGGCAGGATCCTCGGGAGAGGAGCCAACATTTGAAAGAGTTCGCCTCCAGCAACCCGGACGATCCGCGCGTCGAGCCACCGTCGGAAGAGTGGCTGAGCATCCTGACCAACGGCCACGCGTCGCTCGTCAGGGCGAGACATCTGTTTCGCTTCGTGCCGTCGGCTCCGCGGTGCAAGGTGTGCAACAACCCATTCGGCGGTCTCGGCGGTCGCGTGTTCGGGATGGCGGGTTTCCGGCGGTCGCGCAAGAACCCGAACCTGTGTACAAGATGCTGCGACGCGCTTCCGGCGGGCGGGGCGTCGGTCGACATCGCGGTGCTCTTCGCGGACGTCCGCCGGTCCACGGCCCTTGCCGAGCACACGGTCGCGGGCGAGTTCGCCGCGCTGCTCAACCGCTTCTATCTCGTTGCGACCCAAACGCTCGTGCGCCACGACGCCGTAATCGACAAGCTGATCGGAGACGAGGTGATGGCGTTCTTCGTGAAAGGCATCTCGGGCCCGGGGTACCGCCGGCGGGCGGTGCTCGCCGGCGTCGATCTGCTCCGCTCCGCCGGATACGGCAACGACGGCAAGCCCTGGCTCGAGATCGGCTGCGCGGTCAACGCGGGGGTGGCCTACGTGGGCAATGTCGGCGAGGCGGTGGTCGACTTCACGGCGCTGGGCGACGTGGTGAACGTCGCTGCGCGGATGCAACGGGCGGCGGCGGCCGGCGAGCTCCTGGTCGCCGGCGGGATCGACGATGAGCTGGTCGCCGACGCCCCCCGGCGCCGGTTGGCGCTCCGGGGCCGCGAGCAGCCCGTGGACGCGTTCGTGCTCGCCGCCTGACCTCGACTCCCTCCTGTGACCTGAGCCGGATTCCGCCGCCAGCTGAGGAGCGTGCGCGGCGGATCTAAGCCCCGAAGATCGGGCTCGAGCCCGATGTGAAGAACGCGGCTTAGACGCAGGATGTGCTCATTACGAAACGCCGGCGCAAACAAGCCGGAGAGAACAAGAGGAAAGGACAACACGATGGTTCAGGTCGATCGCTTTCTCCGTTACTTCTAAGTCGATCGGGGCACGGCGATAAGGAGCCCTCAGCCGAGGCTCTTCCGCCGAGAAACAAGCCGTACGGCAAATCGAGCCCGGCGCGTCACACGCGCCGGGCTTTTTTTCGGGGCGATGCCCTGACATGATGAACTCGTGGCGGGAAGTCTCGTGAGCCCCGTCCTGGTGGGACGCCAGGCGGAGTCGAAGGCGTTGAGTGGCGCGCTCGAGCAAGTCGTCGGCGGGGAGCAGGTGACGGTCCTCGTGGGCGGGGAGGCCGGGGTGGGTAAGTCGAGGCTCGTCCACGAGCTGATCGACGAGGCTCGTGCTGCCGGTACGCGCGTTCTCGTCGGCGGCTGCGTCGAGCTCGACGGGGGCGGGATCCCATTCGCGCCCGTCGTGGAAATGATCCGTTCGCTGGCGGTCGAGCTTCCGGCGACCGAGCTGGACGCCGTGTTCGGTAGCGCACGCGGCGAAATCGGCCGCTTGGTGCCCGAGCTCGAGGACGATCAGCCGGCCGCGCCGGCGGGTGAGCGCGACGCATCGAGGCTGCTCGAGTTGATGCTCGGCGTGATCGGACGGTTGGCCACTCGCGTCCCGCTGATGCTCGTGTTCGAGGACCTGCAGTGGGCGGACACGGCGACGCTCGACCTGCTGGCGCTGCTCGTCGCGCGGGCCAGTGGGAGCCGGCTGCTCCTCGTGCTGACGGTGCGTTCTGACGAGCTGCATCGAGCCCATCCGTTCCGGCGGATGGCGGCTCGGTGGGAGCAGCAGCGAACCGTCGAGCGGCTCGAACTGGACCGCTTCGAGCCGCAGGACGTCGCCGCTCAAGTCCAGGCGATCCTGGGGGAGCGCCCCGAGGCGGATCTGATCGAATTCGTCGCGGAGCGTTCCGAGGGAATTCCGCTGTTCGTCGAGGAGCTACTCGGGGCGGTGCGCGACGGGCGCGTAGATCACGACTACCTCCCGCCCTCGCTCCGCGACGTGTTGTTAGCGCGGGCGGAGCTCTTGTCTCCGGATGCGCAGCACGTGTTGCGAGTGGTCTCCGCCGCGGCGCGGTGGGTGCCGGACCGGCTGCTCGCGATCGTGGCCAGACTGCCCGAGGCGGAGCTGAACGGCGCGCTCCGCGAAGCCGTAGGCCAGCAGCTTCTGGTCGTCGACCGCTCCGGTCGCGGGTACGGATTCCGGCACGCGCTGGCCCGGGCGGCGATCCACGAGGACCTGCTTCCGGGTGAGCGCACGCAGCTGCACCGGGCGTATGCGGAGGCGATCGAGAACAACGCCGCGCTCGCCGGCCCCGATCTCGACGCAAGCTCGATGCTCGCGCACCATTGGCTGTCCGCCTATGACCTTCCGCGCGCGCTTCCTGCGTCGGTGAGGGCGGGGAGGGCGTCCGCCGCGGCGTCGGCTCCGTCGGCGGCGCAGCGGCACTTCGAGCTGGCGCTCGAGCTGTGGCCCCAGGTACCGGACGCGCCGGAGCGCGCGGGGATTGACCATCCGCAGCTGCTCGAGGCCGCCGCCGCCGCGGCGATGCGGGCGGGCGCAGGAGACCGAGGCCTCGCGTTGGCCGACCAGGCCCTCGCGGAAGTCGGCTACGGCGGCACGCTCGAGCGGCGGGCGACGTTGCTCGTGCTGCGCGCTATCTTGCTCGCCGATCTGGGGCGCGACGGCGAGGGTCTGGCCGTGTTCGAGCAGGCGGTCGGGCTGCTCCCGCCGGACCTGCCAAGCCGGGTCAGCGCTCAGGTGCTCGCCTCGTTCGCTCGCGCGCTCGCGCGCGTGGACCAAATCGAGCGCGCCGGGGAGCTGGCGACGCGGGCGCTCAAGGCGGCGCAGGCCGTCGGTGCCACCCTGGAGAAGCTCGAGGCGCAGGTCACCCTGGCTCCCGCGATGATCTACGGCGGCGATGTTGAAGCCGGTCTTGCCCTGATGCAGGGAACGATTGACGAGGCCGACCGCGAGGGCTTCGCGTGGCTCGCCGCGCGTGCGTGCGTGGGTCTCTCGGACGCACAGCTCATGCTTGGCCGCTACGACGAGGCAGCGGAGACCGCCGAGCGCGGAATCGCCCGGGCTGACCAATCCGGGTTCGGCCGGACGGCGGGTGCGTTCATGCGCGCGAACAAGGCGGAGGCGCTGTTTCGCTCAGGGCACTGGGAGGACGCGCTGGTCGGCGCCGTGCCCTCCAGTGAGGCCCCCGGCGTGTTCGCCGGCGCTCTGCTATTGCTGCGGGCCGAGATACATGCGGTCGCCGGCCGTCGGCCGGAGGCGACCTCCGACCTCCGGGAGGCCCGGCGCCAAGTACGCAACTCCGCCGCGGCGCAGTTCACGCTGCCCCTGGCCTGGGTGGAGTCGGAGCTGGCCCGATCGGCACGCGACCTCGACGACGCGGCGGAGATCGTCGACCGCGCGCTGGCGGGGGTCGATGCCGGCGAGGAGCCGCGCTACAAGTGGCCGCTGCTCTCGCTGGGGGCGCGGATCCAGGCGGAGCGGGCGCTCGCTGCTCGCGACGCCGGACGCCCGGCGGACGAGCCCGAGGCGCGGGTTGCGGTGCTTCGCGAAGAATCGGAGCGCACGCCGGCAACGACCCCGGCCGATCGCGGCCACCGTGCGCTCGTCCGTGCCGAGCACGCCCGGGTGGCCCGCGGGGGCGACCCCGAGGCGTGGGCGGCCGGGGTGGTCGCGTGCCGGCCCATGAACGAGCCGTTGCCCCTCGCCTACGCGCTCCTTCGACACGCCGAGGCGCTCACCGCGCACGGCGACTCCGAGGCGGCGTCGGCGTCGGCGGGCGAGGCGCTTGGGCTGGCGCGTTCGATGGGCGCCGCACCGCTGCTGGACGACATCCAGGCTCTGATCCGCCGGGCCCGGCTGCGCTCCGCCGAAGACGGCGCGACGGACGGTTCGCAGGCCGAGGAAGCGGTGCCCGATGAGCTGAGCCGGCTCGGCCTGACCGCGCGCGAGGTCGAGGTTCTGCGCCTGGTCGCCGACGGGCTCTCGAACAGCCAGATCGCCGAGCGGCTGTTCATATCCCGCAAGACCGCGAGCGTCCACGTCTCGAACATCCTCGCCAAGCTCGGCGTGGCG